>Ga0102934_1000096_pt1 | contig 45983 bp, 30 predicted proteins | sample SalPonR2_A_D1_MG_FD_78175 | JGI IMG/M metagenome (GOLD analysis project Ga0102934, IMG submission 78175) | Salt pond soil microbial communities from South San Francisco under conditions of wetland restoration - Salt Pond MetaG R2_A_D1_MG | ecosystem: Environmental > Aquatic > Marine > Intertidal... | reverse complement strand
TCTGGCGACGGGGGCTCCCCCCAACCCGCCTTTCTCGGCCTCCTCGTGCACTGCCTCGCAGACGGGGTGGCTCTTGGTGCATCCTCCTTGGGGACGTCGTCTTTGCAGCTCACTGTCTACCTTGCCTTGATGATCCACAAGCTCCCGGTTGCCTTTGCGACCGGGACTCTCCTAGCCAAGTCTCTTGCCCCTAGAACCGGCCCCGGCACCCTGAGGCCTCCACATCAACGCCTGACGCAGACTCAGCAACTAGAGCAAGAACAGGAACAACAGCCTTCAGAACAGGAACAGAGGGCCAAAAGTTTTTTATATCATGCGTTGGCCTTCTCTCTCGCATCGCCCTTGGCTGCTTTGTCAACGCATTTGATACTACGAGTTCAGCAAAGGCAACAAACGAAAGAGGGAGTAGAGTCTCTTAATCATAACACCACGTTTGTGGGCTCGGGCCTTCTTTTCTCTGCAGGCACCTTTTTGTACGTCTCTGTTGGTCATATCATGCCGGAGTTGTTGCACTCACATGAGCACGTGAGGAACACCTTTGTCACACGAGCGGTAGTCCTGCTGCTGTTGATAATGGGAATGTTTGCTGTCCCCTTGCTTGCTCGTTTGGCGCCAGATCATGGCTTTCGCTAGGAATCCCCTCTTTTGTATCATAAGCGTATATGTGGAATACCTTATCTGTCGTATCTGTCACGACAGACGCAAAAAAGCATTACATGAAAAGAAAGTCGAAGATTGCAAGGCATTTTTCCCATGCCTGCTTGACTTGGGAATCAAAATTTTCTATTTTTAGTTGGGATCACGTAAACATACTTGCATTCTACCAGTGGCCTTGTAGTCCACAAGAATCCTCCAGTTACAAGGATAAAAGCCGCGGGATTGTGACCAGGCAAGAGAGATTGACAAAAACGTCGTCATCATCGCATACCTGTGCAATATTCATAGTTATCTTTTGTCCATACGGGCGTGTCAACTTTATGCACTACTCAGTAGCAGGGCGTGCGAAATCCAGTAATTCGGTTGGGGGGGGTCAGGAGGTTAAATGGCTCGTCCGTAATGTCCTCATCACTTGTTACACGCACTCCTCCGCACGCTTTCTTACGCAGCAGGGGGAAATAAGGCCAATCGAAAGCGGCTCGACAACGGCCGTCGTTGCTTTTGCGTTTCCTTGATGGCGTAAGAGACGTTGAAGGTACTCGACGAGAGGGGAGGTAACGCCGTTTTGTAACCATAGCCTGCTTCTGTCCACTTGAAATGGGGGTACGCCGGACAAAAACTATTTTCTTCGCATGGCTTCTAAATTTAAGTCTTGCGGCCTTTGGGGTACATGCATTCGTTACCAATGTGGCAAAACCAGCTCTTCGACGTCTTTCGCCGCGCTGTGCCGCTGGTGTGAATGTGATATATTCCGAGCGCTTTCTTGAACATAAAGCGAGAGGTTACCATCCTGAAAACCCGTTACGCGTCTCAGTACCTGCTCAGCTTCTCAAGCACACACCTGGAGTGCGGCTTTACCCTCCAGCTGTGAGCAAAGAGGAGGCATTGGCTGTCATCCTAAAAGTACACGACGTCGAGTATGTGGAAGAAGTAAAAGCTCTATCAGAACGCGGGGGTGGTAGCATGGACGCTGATACGTATGTAAATAGCGCCACATATGATGTGTGCCTGTTGGCGGCTGCCGCCTGGATGGACTGTGTCGAGAGGACTCTCTTGGGGGAGATGGAGGAAGTGCCAGGAGAAAACGGAGACAACTTGACCCCTCGGGTCCACAATGGTATCCGTCGCCCTTCGTTTGCCCTGACCCGCCCGCCTGGACACCACGCCCTCGCAGGGCAAGCTATGGGGTTTTGTATCTTCAATTTTGCAGCGGTGGCTGCTTGCTACGCGCTGGATCGGCTGGGTTGTGGGAAAGTCGCTATATTGGACCTGGATGCGCACCACGGGAACGGCCATCAGGCTTTCGTCCGCACCCATCCATCCATTTGCTATGCATCCTTTCACCAAAAGGATGCTTTCCCCATGACGGGTTTGGATCCCTGCGACTACGGTCCGCATGGGAACTTACTGGACGTGCCCGTCCCCGCGTACAGCGACCTGGGGACTTATCTTCCCCTCCTCGACGACAAGGTCCTGCCTTTCCTGACCGCCTTCGAGCCCGACCTTCTCATCGTCTCCATTGGTTACGACTGTCTGGTGGACGACCCGCTCGCCCAGTTGGCCCTGGGGCCTCAGGATTTCACCGCAGTCGGGGACCGTCTTTTGAGGGCATTCGGGAGGGAGAAGATTGTATTCGGGTTGGAAGGGGGCTATGACCCGGATAATGTCGCTGTCGCCATTGTCTCGACTCTGAAGCCCTTTTTATAGGTTGTAGGACGATTTTCAGACAGTGCTTGTCTGCATCCGGAACGCCCTACGAAAGCTTTTTTCAAAGCCGCTAATGGCAGGCCTTTAAAAGTATTTTTTAACCGTAATGGATTTCGAAACAATCACAGAACTTTGTTGTCCGATAATTGTCGTTCTTCTCAAAACACCCTTTTCAATTCCATGACAGACCATGGATCGCTCTCGTCTCTTGGAAGAAGACCTTGACCTACCTATTTGCTGCACCTGTGGCAACGCCTATGGCTTTTCTCCTCCCCCATTACCGACGTGCCGTATTTGTGAGGATGACAGGTTGGTTTGATGGAAGCTTTCGTCCTTGCTCTGCGTTTTGCCACCCTCAGTCTCCGTCGAAAGGACTGGCGCTGGGGCGACGGTAGACCTTACCAGCTACATTTCACTTCCCCTGTCCGTTCGACGGATCCTCGGTCTTCAATCCAACCTAGGCCATGTCCCTTGGATTATACGACACAGGCAGTGGCTCCCATCAGATGGGCCGCATTGGACAAGCCTCCGTGCTTTAAGTGCCAATGGCGGGCACCGCATCGTCGTTCGACCTGTTGAGGCTGCTGTTTACAGCATCGAAACCCAGCCAAAGGTCGGGATCGGCCAACGTTGCTTGCTATTACAGCAACCTGGGGAGGAGTCGGTACAAGTAAGCAGGGTAAGGGGTGACAAAAGAGGCGATCGTGACGATCTTGGAAGGGGAGGGAATGTCCTTTGGGACTGTTGCGCCTTCCTAGACAAGGCCACCGTCCAAGCAGTGACCGAGTTGGGCGGTGTCCAGAAAATTGTCCTCTCCCATCCGCACTTTTTGGGCTCGTGTGTGACATGGAGCAAGGTCTTTGGAGACGCGCCTATTTACATGCATGCCAGCGACAAGCATTGGGTGACGCGAAAGGATGAAAGCCGAAATCCACCGAGCTCACGATACTCTTTTTGGGAAGGAGAGGAGCTGCAGTTGAGCCCATCGTTGAAGGTCGTGCGCTTGGGCGGCCATTTTCCTTCCTCCTCTGTGCTGCTCTGGGCATCGGCTCCGCAGGACGATAAAGCTGTCCTCTTCACGGGCGATACCATCTTACCCGTACCGCATGGTCGGTGGTGCTCGTTCATGTACAGCTTTCCCAACCTGCTGCCTCTGCCAGATTTTGTCGTGGAGAGTATTTTTAAGAAAGTTACCGCCTTGCCGGCCTTCGATCGTCTCTACGGTCCCTTCTCGTCCTCATCTATCCAAGGAAACGCGAAAGATGCAGTCCTGGAGAGTGCACAACGTTATCTAGATTCATTGGCCGGAAAGTACCACGGCAAATGAAGGGAGGCAGTAAGCTTTTCCCAACGGGCACCGAACTGGGGTTGCCGAACAGGATTTGGAAAAAGACGCAGTGTGCAGTGGGAAGTCATCCAAGAAAGAAAGGGGGCATCGTGACGTGTCGCGCGTCGCACTAACAAACTTATAGACGTCATGTATTTACCGATGGGGCAGTGACTTTGCTCAATCCACCCACTGGATTTACAAGCCCGATTCCCCTCCGTTTTTGTTCGCGCTTTCCGCATTTCCCTATCTTTGTAACACGACTATGCTATGTAAGCACGCTGCAGCCTTTACACACTATACAACACACGTCTGGTCTTCACGCTATACCCCCGCAATCATTTTTTTGGCTATCCATGGAACGAACACCCCGGTGTACTGACTGCTCCCATCAAATAAAGCCTGTAACCCACCCCAATGAATGTGTGAATCCCTGTTTATGTCCCTACCCTGATGGCAACGGCAATCGAATTGCGGTCGCGTCTACCGGTTGTACAGCTGGTGGAGTGCTAACAGTCTTGGGCGGCGATGGTGCCGTCGAGGTCATAGTACTCGAGGACGATCGTACCTGCCGACGCGACTGCCTGTCCTCTTGCTTGCTTTGCCAGTACAGTTTAAGAGCCATCACGAGTTCTTTGTTCTCATAAAGCTGCTGGGTGAAGGTAGGTTGGTCCTTCACAAGACCATCGTTGCAGGAATCTTGGTCCCCATTCCCATAAATTTTGACAGGAACGCTGCTGTCCCCCAGGCTGGTAGCGCGACGCCCCAACGACGAACAAGATGATGATTTGCATATTTCCTGATTTTGCTTCCGTTGGTGCTGCTGCTTTTCTTGCCTTGTGGTCGCTTGATTTTGTCCTTTTCTCTCTTGCGCTTTGTTTTGCAGATGTCGTTGCTCTCGCTGCTGTCCTCGCAGGTCTTTCCGTCCCTGCGGCAGACCCTGCCCGGCTTCCTGATGTTGCTGTTTTCCACTATTTTCCCGCGCACTCAGTACAGGAAGTGAAGAAAGTGACAGAGGACGGGGAGGGGAGGAGTCAGACCGCCTCCGTGATTGCACCGCGGCGCTGATTTTCCTGGGAAAAGCGCCACCGCGCTCCCGCATCTTTCCGAGCTGAAACTCCTCCTCTTCTATGATATTGCTCAGGAGCAAAGAGAGCAGTCCGTCCGCGGGGAAGGAGGCGGCAGAAAAAGGGGACATGCGTGGCTCCTTCGGGGCCTCGGGGTGCTGGATGCTGGCCGCAAGGACCCCGTCCGCGAGCACGGTGCAGGCGAGGTAGTGCTTCAACACTGCCGCACGCAAATGTTTGTTCCGCTCTCCCGGCACGTAGAAAGGCATCGGTAAGAGCTCGTCAGGGCGTGCGCTGCTCGTCACTAGCGGCAGGTAGGAGGGCAGGGAGGGGTCCACGGGCAGGAGGGGACTGAAATGGAAGTTGTCGTAGGCTAAGACCAGGGGCATCCGGCTACAGTTCTGTCGAGGTAGCTCCAACGGCAAATATACCCCAGCGAGTTCCTCTGCCAGAGCGAGCTGGCGACCCTTGGCGTCCACCCAGTCTGTGGCTAGAACTATAATCGGGCGGCGAAGGACATGCGCTAGGACGTAGATATGAGCAGCTTCCAGGTAGGCGAAGCTGTCGTGGTCCTTTAAGTCCCGCCCTTGGCAGAGGCCTCCTGCTGAGGTCAGCCCATTTTCCATGGTTGAATTCTCGGCTTGCTTGGCCAGGACTGCCCACTCGGAGTCCAACGCCCCCTTCTCCAGTTGCACCCCGTACTTCCCCAGTTCCTCCTCCCACGACTTGCGAATCAGACGCACCAGGCGTTTCCCGCCTGTCCCACGCGCCATCACGGGATGGACCCTGCCTTCTTTTGAGGCCGGGTCGTTGATAAGGAAGGATCGGATCGCGCTTCGCAGCAAGAGCTTTCGATCGTGCACTCCCCAACAACCCAAAGCGGCCGCATGCGCCAGACAGTTGCCGTCACTTTCGGTGCGCAGTGCCACCAACATGGCGCATCCCGCGTGCCAGTTTATCCTCCCGGCTCGTTCGAGGTTTCGTGTGGGGCTGAGATCAATGACATCGTTCAAGAGAGACTTGCGGCTTTGGCGGGGCAGTTCCCGCAAGAGTGGGAGGAGGCTGAAGGTCGTATGGCAAACGCCGTCACCAAGCACATAGGGACCTTGCGCACAGTTTAACGATGTCAATGGTCTGTGTAGGTCCTCATTCGCGACTTCCGGTAAATGAATTGGTGTGGATGGCTTCGCCAGCGCAAAGTGGTTGCAAGAAAAGCTAGTGCTGAGGGGGGTAAGGGAGTGTCCGTCACCTTCATCCAGTTTCGGCTCCTGCTCTACTTCCTTCGCGGGTACCTCCACCACTTCTAATAATGAATGCTCGAGCTCCATATGTAAAGCCTCCGTCACATCATCGCCTCCCCGGAAGGACAGGGTGCGGTGTAGTCGGCGTGGCGCGGCATGGAGGGGCGCCGGGGGCGGCGGTAGGGACGTCGGTCCACCAGCAGGGGACGGAGGAGACGACGATGAAATAGAAGTGCTTGTGCTCGACGTCGCATCCGTCTCGTACTCAGTTTTCTTGGGAGGGCCTGTTTTGTTAGACGTGAGGTAAGATACATTGTGTCAGCCACGAAGGAAAGCACCGAAGCGAAAGGGAAAGCCGTCGGTGGGACGAATGTCTTACCTAACCACACATTGACCGCTGAAACAGCAAAGAGCCTTCCCATCGAAAGATGAGAATGTACCCCTATAGTTCGTGGCATAATAATTGATTGAGTCACGTAATTTGGGTCAAGTTGTGTCCGTATCAAATGATAGAATTTCCTTTGCGAAGTGTATGCCTTCTCCTTTATCTGCATCGGAATTTTCCCCGATACCTCGGCTTCTTTGGTAATTTGGGGCTCGAAGATGGATTTCGTCGCAAACTTCCCCTACAAGTAAGATACGCCATCGTGTCTCGACGTGGCTGGAAAATGCACGTGCCTTGGTGTGTGTTGCACCCAGGGGATGGGCCTTCGACTTGGAATAACCGATCCTCGGAGAATCGCGAGCCCGAGTATCTTGACGGTCGACAAGGACTCAGCCCGCTAAGTAATGGCGAGGGCCGTTGCCAGCGTTTTGGGGCGCAATGGGACCGGGGCAGTGGTGTGCTTGTAAGGTACGTGCAGCGTGATTTTAGCATGGATTGTTTTGAATCATGGGTTTCTTTTACTTTTTTTACCTAACATTGCAGAGGACGCGGCGCTTTTTGGAAACTACCTCCCCTGTCACATTGTTGCGTACACCAAGCATGACGAGTGAGGCTTTGCCCCCCCCGGCCTCCGAACTTCATGTCACGAAAAAAGCAAAAAAGCTACCAACACTACCAGGGTCCATGGTCGTCCAATTTCAGGACGCAACTGGAAAGCAAACGGGGCCTCGCATTGACTTACCTACCGATTCGACGCCGGCACAGCTTGAGCTTTTGATCAATGAGCTCCGGAAAGCTACCGACCCCACGGAAGAGTCCCAAGGAAAGGTTCCATACTCATGCTATATCAACGACGTGGAGGTCTTGGACAGCTTGCGGGATACATTGGAAAGCCAAGGAATCGTGAACGGAGAAGCCGTCATCAACATCAACTACCAGCCCTTAGCTGTCTTTCGAGTGCGCCCCGTTGTCCGTTGCACCGACACCATGCCCGGGCATACAGAGGCCGTCATACACGTGTCCTTTTCACCCGATGGTCGACGACTGGCCAGCGGCGGCGGCGACACCACGGTCCGCTTCTGGGACACCGGGACCAGCCTACCCAAGTTCACGTGCCGGGGACACCGACACCACGTCCTGTGCACGGCCTGGTCCCCCGATGGCTCGCGTTTTGCCTCGGCAGACAAGGCGGGAGAGATTCGTCTGTGGGACCCGGCGACGGGCCTGGCGGTGGGACAGCCGTTGCAGGGGCATAAACAGCACATCACGTCCTTGGCGTGGGAGCCTTTGCATTTGAACCGGGGGAAAGGCGAGCGTCTGGCCTCCTCCAGCAAGGACGGAACGGTGCGCGTTTGGAACGTGCGGACGGGGGCATGCCTGACCACGCTGGCGCAGCACACCAATTCGGTGGAGTGCTGCAAGTGGGGCGGCCAGGGTGTGCTCTACACAGGGTCACGCGACCGGACTGTCAAAATCTGGGCGCTCCAAGGACGGGACGGTGAGGCAGGCTTTGGGAAGCTGGTCAAGACCCTGGTGGGGCACGGGCATCGGATCAACACGCTGGCGCTGAACACCGACTACGTGCTGCGGACGGGCCCCTTCGACCACACGGGGAGCTTGGCCCTGGACGCGGCCTCCCCGATGGAGGCCGCTGAAGCCAAGTACCGGAAGTTTCTTGAAGGCTCGGAGGGGAGGGAGCGGCTGGTCTCTGGCTCCGACGACTTTACCTTGTTTTTGTGGGACCCTCTGGGAGGGGAGGGGGGGAAAAAGCCCCTGGCCCGGATGACAGGGCACCAGCAGGCCGTGAACCACATCTCCTTCTCCCCGGATGGGCGGTATGTGGCCAGCGCCTCCTTCGACAAGAAGGTCAAGACCTGGGACGGACGGACGGGACGCTTCCTCTCCACGCTGGTGGGCCACGTGGGCGCCGTGTACATGGTGGCTTGGTCCCCCGACAGCCGTTTGTTGGTGAGTGCCAGCAAGGACAGCACCTTGAAGCTGTGGGACGTGGCCAAGGGCGCCAAGGCGAAGGAGACGCTCCCGGGGCACATGGACGAGGTTTATGCCCTTGACTGGGCACCCAACGGTGCGAGCGTGGCCTCGGGGAGCAAGGACCGGACCATCAAAATATGGCGGGCGTAAGAGGGGTCATGGGGGGCGGGAGGGTTTGTGATGGGGAGAGGGAGGCAGTCCGCCCACGGGGCCGGACAGGAAGGCTTGTATTTCAGGAGGGGTCCCTGGTCTCTCGTGACGGAGGGATCAAAGTACATGTACGGATAGAAAGATATGGGCCCGGTCAAATGTTCCTGTGTCGGTAATGTATGGTGCCTGACCTCTAGGGCTGGCATTCGGGCCAACTGCCAACTAATCTACACCCGCACAAAATTAACACAATTTTGCAAAGTAAGCCCTCAAACTCGCTCAGTCGTTTGTTGCGTCAATGTCTTCAAGGGGTCTTCCAAGAGGGGGGCCCTTCCACAAGGCTGCCCTATACTAGAACCCCTCGATCACCCTCTCCAAGGCGCCCCGCCCCTCCCTATTTGTAGGGGACCAGTTGTATCCTCCGATCGCCCCACCGCTCAAACTGACGCTCCCGGATGGCGCGTTGTGCCTCGTCTGCTGTGGTGAAGCACATCACAAAGCTGGAGGAGCCCGTGCGTGCGCTTCCCGTCTTTCTCTCCCAGGCGCTCAGACTCGCCTGCGGCTTGATCGACCCCACTTGCCGTATACTCTTCGGGTCCACTTGGAAATCGCGAAAGAAATAGGCGACCTCGTCAACTCCCATATTTGGAGGGACGTGCTGCAATTGAATGCAGCGATCATCCAACCCCTGCTGCGATGCCAGCTCCAGCCCGGCGGCTCCATCCTCCTTCAGTGCCTCCACTTTCATCCACCCGCCTCCCGCGTGTATTCGCTTAAATTGCAGCAGACGCTCTGCGTCCTCGCGAGACGAAAGCTCAACCAGCCAAGAACTGCTCGGAAATATGCCTTTGAATAGGATGGGGTCGACTCTGCGGGCTTCTCGGCCCTCCAACGCCGTCTGGACGGCTGCTTTCGTGTCCTCCCTATTCGCCATGCGAGAATTTGTCGTCACTTTCACGACATTCCTCATCTCGAAGACACTCTCAGATTTTCTGGAAGTGCCTGAGGAGGACAAGGGTGCCAGTGGTGGTGTGCCCGTGGCGCGCATGCGATGGAGTAGGAGAGAGGAGGGGAGGTTGGAGGGGGAGCTGCCCACGGCCCCACTGAGAGTGCCACCACTCCTCCTGCGCACCAAATTTTGCAGCATCATTCGACTGCTTCTACCCAAATGTAAGGAAGCGGGCATGGCGTGCGAGAGATCTGTGCATGGTGCGGCGGGTATGGCAACGTTAGATACTGGCCAATCGTGAAAGGAGGGGTCGACGGTCAGAGTGAAGAGGAGGGCGCGAAAAACAAATAACCCGCAGCAAGCAATTCCATAGAGTACAACGCGCATACGAGATGGTCGCTTCTGCTTGCTGCAAAGCAGGCTTGACAACGTCTATCGTACGATTGGAGTCACTGTATTATTGCCTTTTACATATTTACGAGGTTGGTTTTGCCTGCGTATAAACGAATGCCGCAGGAACGCAGCGAGCATCAAATCGCCCAGTGCCCTCTTTGGCACTTCGACATGCATTTTACGGAAAGAACCACAATTTTCACGTCTTGCAATGGTACCTTGCATCCATGAACAGGAAGGGGAGGGGTACGATTGCTTAAGAAGCATTTCACAATGCTGTCCGCCTCGCACCCTGCCCCTACAGGCACGACTGAGGGTAGGAGGGCGGACGCGAGAGGCTCCTTTCGTGCTAGTTGGAATAATACTACTCGCAGCTCTGGTATTTTTGACACCGCAAAGGGCCCTGTCTCAGCTCTGAGGAAATGCAATGACAGAAGCAGCGGCAAAGCTCCTACCTCTTCGAGTGCCACGCTCTTAACTTACCGGGACGCTGAGGCGTGCTTTGATATCGAAAGGCAGGCTTTGCTCAAGGACATGGCTACATTGCAGAAAATGCTTCAGCAAAAAGACGCGGAGTGTGCCCGCAAAGTTGCTCGGGCGACAGAGACAGAGCAAGCCTTACGATCTCAAGCACAATTGTACAAAAGGAGGCTGGAGACCGCTCTGGCAGAAAAAACGGCCCTCGAAACAGCTCGACAACGGCAACAGCACCACACCGACTTCCACGGCGGGAAGCACGATGGTGCGCCCACAGTCTCTATGCGGAAAAGAATGCAGACGCTGGAGGAGGAGAAGGCGGCGCTCAACGCCCAAGTGAGAAGTCTGGAGGAGAAATGCCTGCAATTGGAGCGGGAGAAAGCGACCGCGTGGGAGACCGGGGCCGAGGCCGAGCGAGAGGCGAAGGCCGGGAGACTGGACCGCGCGGGGAGGAACTGGAGGCATGCAGGGCGAGGGAAAAGGAGCTGGTGCAATGGGTACAGACCTCGGGCGCAGAGCGAGCCACCATGATGGCCTTGCTCCGGAATGGGAGTCGGCAATGTCGTGCCGTGCTGGCCGCGGCGGGGTCCTGCGGGGCTCCGAATGGGAGCGAGGCACGTAAGGCAGGCACGGGCTTGACCTCGATTGCGCAGCGACGGGTGCATCTGGACAAGGTGAAGCGGCTTCAGCAGGAATTTCAGGACATGTTGGGTCGACTCGACACAGAAGCCCCCCCCCCCACCGAGGCCGTGCGCTCGCCCACGCGTGGCTGCGCCTCCACTTCCCCCCGGAGGCCCACGCAGCCACCACGGCGGGAGTGGCATGCCACCGTGCCGCTCCCTGGGGAGGGGAAGCGGAGGGAGGAGAGGTGCCAGGGCGGGCGGGGGATGGAGGAGTTGCAGGGCAAGTACGAGGCCTCCCAGGCACTGGTCGCGTCGCTGAAACTGGAGCTCGCCCGGGCCCAAAGCCCCGGCAAAGGGAAAAAGCCCGAGGAGCACGGGCAGGAGGCGGTCGCTGGCTTCCCCTCCGAGGCGGATTTGCTGAGGCGGGACAACCAGCTGATGCGCGACCGCTTGGAGAGCGCGCTCGCCCAGTTCCTGGGACGGGCACCGCGCCGGGGGGGAGGGCACCGTCTGCCTTTGATGGAGGAGGTGGAGAAGCTTCTGACCCAAGCAGCCAGTCAGTTCTATGCCCTGGCCTCGCGGCTGCAGGAAAAGGAGGGGGAGAACGCTGCGGTCGAGGCGGGCGGGGGAGGAGGGGCAGAGGAGGCAGGAGAGGGAGGAAGGGAAGGAGGGGAGACGACACCGGTCGTGCACGCCTTTGGCCGAGAGCTTGGGCACCTCCGTCGGCTTTTATCGGCGGTGGAGCACCTAACCCTCCATCTGGAGGAGGAGCGGGAATGCATGGCATTCTTCTTCGAGGACGTTTTTGGCGCCAAGGGCCGCTTGGACCCTCGGGACCGGCGAGGGGAGGACGTGGAGGTCACGTTCTCGCTCCCCGCGCTTCAGAGCATGCTGGTCGCCTGTCGAGAGGAAGTGGAGACATGGAAAAGACGCTCGTCTCCCCTCCACAGGCCTCCGAGTAAGCGGGAGCGTCAGGCTCAGGAACACCTGAGAGTCCTACGGAGGGCGATGGAGGCCACCCTTCCGCCTTCCGACCCTCCCCTCGCTACCGAAGCCCTGGCTGCGGCTTTCCAGGAGAAATGGACGCTCATGGTCCGAGCGGTGGACGAGGGGGAAGCTTTGGTGCAGGACAACGCCGAAATGGCGGCAGCCCTGGAGGAAAGGCAGGAAAGCGCACGCGCGCGGTTGCAGCAGGTGGAGAAGGACTGGGCGGCCCGGGTCGCGAAGACAAAGGAGGAATTAGACATTTTGCGGGAAGCAGTGGTGGTGATGCTGGTAGAGTTGGGGGTGGAACGCCCGACATCGTCCACGTCCTCGTCCTCGAAGGCGTCCGCCTCTTTCCTGTCTTCCTCCATCGCGGGTAAATCGAACTCACACCTGGCCCGCTCCCTGGTCGAGTCTTTGTCCGCGTGCAAGACGCGCTTGCTCCTGGAGGTCACGAAATCGACCGAGGAGGATGCGAAGGAGGGCGGGGCCGAGGTCCGGGGGGCGATGCTGCGGGGACGGGGAAGGGACGTTGGAATGGAGGCGGGGAATACCGGGGGTGCGACAGGCTCGGAGGGCTCCAGCTTGAGTCTTGTGCAGTTACTGGAAAAGTTCTATGGGGCCGTCCATGCTGCACACCGGCACAAGCATGGTATGCAAATGCGCTTGGAGGCGTCTGAAGGAGAAAAGGAAGCGGAGGTGGGAGCACTGAAAGGGCGTCTGAAGGGATTGCTGCGATTGGAAGAAGCTGTGCAGGGTGTGCTCAACGACGTGTTTCACCACCCCGTACTCGGGCAGTTTGTACCCGCTGGCACCAACTCGAGCCAGAGAAAAGGAGGACGTTGCGTCTCCCCCAAAACGAGAGAGGATGCACAGGACATGGGCTTGCGCCTGCAGCAATTAGTCACCGCCTTAGGGAGGGAGCTAGACCGACGGGAAAGCGACCTTGAGGGGGTATGGCGGGAGGCAGAGTCAATTCAAAGGAAATACGAGGCTGCTTTAGAGCAGTCAGAGAGTGAGCTCGGTGTTTTGCGAAAGGTGTCACAAACGTACGAGGAGGCTTTGCTCGGAGCGTTCGGGTCGGGGGTGGAAGAGGAGGGAGAAGAAGAGGGCGGACAGGCACTGGAAGGAGACGATGGTCAGAGAAAGAAGAAGCAGAGGAAGCAGCAGAAGCCGAGTTTGACGGGGAATGTGCGCGGTCGTACAGGTGCAGGTGAGGCTGCCGCACAAAGCATCGAGCTTGCTGGGCGTGTGCGGGAGTTTGTACAAAAATTACGCCGAGAACAGGAAAAAGCAATGCAAAAATGCTGCGAGACTGAAGAAGCGCGGGTAGTAGAAAGGACAGAGTTGTCGGAAGAGTCAATGCGCTGGAAAGGAAAGGCAGCTCTGTACCTCCGATTGTTAACTTCTTTGGAGGACGCAGCGCGCAGCCTGGTGGTGGACGGTGTCAAGAAACGGGTGAAAATGAGCTCGCCCGGTGGGACGAAGAAAAGCAAAGCTTTGAGGACACGAAACAGGGAGGGCGCAACGGAGGACCACCTGGGTACAAGCAAACACCAGGATTGGCCAACTCCTATTCTGAGTTTGGACACAGCGTTGGAGCTGGAACAGTCTCGGGGAGCGGGTTCCATCGAGCTCCTCTGCGGCCAGCTTTTGCAATACCGCCACCAGGCGAGCAGATTCTACGGCGACGCAAACGGGAAGGCGGAGCGCCTTCACGAGTCTTTGGTCGAGAAGGAACATGAGAGTCAGGGTTTGCGGAAGGCGCTGCATGCGAAATCGATGGCACTCGCTGACCTGAAGGAGAAAGCCAGGGCGTCGTTCGAAGAGGTCGTTCGGCTGAAGCGAAAAATTACCACGCAGGAAGCTGACGTCTCCTCCCTCGTGTCAAGCATCAGTCGTGTGTCCGAGAAGCTCACTCATCGGCGGTCAGTCTCCGGGCCCCCCGGCTCCATCCCAGAGACCGGGCATGTCTGCTTTGAAGACAGTGTTGGCGATCAAGTCGATGGGAGCCGCCACCAGACTCGCTCTCAAACTGCACGAGCTTCTCAGATGGAAGACCAAACACAAAGTCTTGTGGGTAAATACCAAGAGGAGTTAGAGCGCATGCAGGCCCTAGGGGAGGAGCAAGCGAAGACCATCGAGGCACTTGTTGCTCGGAACGCCTTGCTGGAGGAGGAAGGGCGGGAGGGATGGCCAGAGGAGCTGGAGCATGTCAAGGCGGCCAAGGAGGTAGTAGAGCAACAGCTCCAAACTTTGCGGCGGGGCTTGGCGGCCCGGGAAAAGGAATGGGCGGCAACACTGAGCGCGGTAAATAAAGAGCGAGAGCGATTGCAACGGAAGTGTGGGAAGCAGCAGCAGGCCATGCAGGTCTTGACGGAGCAGGTGGACCATGGCCGCATAGACGCGGAGACTGAGATCCTTCAGGTGAAGACATTGCACGAGACGAGATGAATATGCAAAAATGTAACATGTGTGTGCCAATGAGGTTGTTAACAGCCATGGACGACGACAAATTGTCGGAAAAAGTAACTTTGTGCATGCGAAGGGAGTATATGTTATGTGGCTATTTCTTTAATCGCATATGCCTCCTTCGTCAAAGACCCTGCCAACGCTTCGGCTGGCCTAGCTTCGTTTCAAAAAACTACTTTCGAGGAAACCATGTGACGCCTTCCTCTCGACGACACTTATGGATTACATCAATTGTATAGACAAACAACAAGCGACTGTCTACTCGACAGAACCGGACCGCGTCCGTGTCCGAAGATCAGGCAAAGGAGGTTGAGGCCCACAACCTCTACTTTCGCGCAGAATACAGAGTGCTTTATGATTCATATGAACTCCTCGCATGCTCTTTCCGTCACGGAAAGGACTCCAGGACTCCTATATAGGAGCCTGACTTACGTCACAGTAGTAGGATTGGGGCAGGTCCGGCCTTCCCTCCTCGCTGGCAAAGTAGCACCGGCTATCCAGATCTCCCACCGCGAGTGAGGTCCAGCAGATATAGCTGCAAATGTGGGAAGCAATGACCCGCTTTGTGGACGGAATGATGCGTCGGACGTTGGCGATGTCATTCCAAGTCTTGGGGTTGGGCATGTCCTCTGGGTAGAAGGGCACTTGATTGTGCGGACGCACGTACTTGTAGGTTTTTCCAAACGGACCCGTCGCCAACACATCGCAGCCAGGATAGGGCTCGCAGGTGTACTGCGCGGTGATGTCCCCTGCCGTGTACATATTGGGATTCGGAGAGCTCCCATGGCCAAGGAAGATCAGGTGCCGACTGTTGACTGTCCTTCGGTAGATGTCCGCAAAGTCCGTGTCCCCGGTGTTCGGGCCCCCGAAGCCGATCACGTCAACGCGAGGCTTGTGCTGCAAGCTGTTCTCCAGGCGCAGGCCGATCATGTTCGCGATGCCTGCCCCCAAACTGTGGCCCGTGACGAGGACATGCGCGGGCTGCCGGCTTTCGACCTCCTCCTCGAGGCCCTTGTAGAAATCGACAAATACAGAGTACATGCCTTCGTGCGTGCGACCCGGGAACAGGCCGTCCTCGTCGTCCGCCCACCGGTACTGGAAGTCTTTGCACCACTCCTCTGTCCATATTGTACCTCGGATCACGATCATCATCCGATCCCCTTTCATCATCGAGACAGCAATGGGGGACTGACGGTGCGGAATATTCTTCCAGTTTATATTCGTTTGTTTGAGGTAGTCCACCATGTACCATCTCTCCCGATCCCAGTCCTCCACGAGTTTCGGCAAGATGGATTGCATGTCGCTCCGCTCGTACTCAAAGGCAATCGAGTACATGAGGAGGATCAAGCGGTAGCAGTAATAGTAGGTGGGGCGTTCTGCGTGGATAGTCTCTCGGCCGACCTGGCGCGGGGGGTCCGGCCGATGGTCTCTCAGGATTTGGGGCAGGAGGCCGTCAGGGTTCATCGGCCGCGTGGTGCTCGCGGTCTTGCTAAAATCCACCCAGAAAGCCGTCAAGACTATAAATAAATATGTATGAGTTGTACGAAATCAGGGGAAAATGTAAATGATCAGGAAGAACAGAGCAATGGCCCTAAAATGTATAATTGGAATCTGGGAAAAATCGAGGGGAAGGGACTTACCGTCCTTGTTCAATCGTATAAAATTGCATCCGAAGCTCGCCACTTTATTCAAGTTGTCAAACACAGGGCAGCCCGGAAACCACGGATCATAATTATTTGGTGTGGTATCACTCTCATTGTACACCATATACGGCTCAAGAAGGCGGTAGCCCCAATCCCCGGCTAATGCCTCGTCTGTATAATGTTTCGACGAGTGAGACGTACGGGTATAACCCAAGAATGTTTTCGGTCGACTCAATACCAACTCCAGCTCTTTTCAAAATCAGACCTACCGAGTTTCAGCTCCCGCACATGTCCATCTGGCGTAAATTCTGTGCGTCGGGGAGTGGAGAGAGGTGAAAAATAGCGATTGGTCAACGTGCAAAGCGATTTCATTCGAGCGGAATGAGACCAAGGACAACAGCAGTCCACAAATAAGAGCCGCCATAAAGTGTTGTATCTAAGTACCTGCTTCAAAGGGACGGTGCATGTCATGTAACGCTTTCGTGCCGGCGAGAGCACTGACTATAAGTGTTGCCCATGTCCGCAACTGCCTCCCGTTTGACCGCTGTCCAAGCGTCATGACCTGCAAGACTTCCTTCCAAAACTACCAAAGCAAATCCCAAACAAGACTAAGCGGCCCTCTCGTTCTTATGGAGAACGATAAGGTATGTCTTGCGCAGGGATGCCTGTCTTATGATGTACAAGTTGCTTTAAAAATTGAGAAGACGGGCGAGCGGATTAAGCGAGACATGGCTGCCAGTTTTGTCTGGCGACGGCTGCCCACGAAGAAAAATGCCTAAAAATACAACTTCATTTCAATCGTAGCCGTCTATTCTCCAATTTCAATGCAGAGAGACATAAACTACATCGTTGTGCTTTATTTTATCTACGTGACAGAAGACATAAAACGGGGATGAAGTAGTCAGATGAGGTACTACTTAAAATTGATGAATTAATGCTGCCGGGCGGGCTAGCGCGACCAAGCGCACGCAAACACCACCCACGACTGGCAAGGACGGCGTCTGTCTTCCCTTTGCACGTGTCGATTGCATTTTTCACGTGCAAGCGGTCATGGGCTACAGGGTTGCGTGTGGCTCTGACACCCACTCGAGCGAAACCCAGGGAGCGGTCACCACCATCATAGGCTTTGACTTCTGACCCCCTCGGACTCGTCTCTCATTGCCCTCATTCATGGAGCGGTCACCACCATCATAGGCTTTGACTTCTGACCCCCTCGGACTCGTCTCTCATTGCCCTCATTCATGGATCCATGGGCAGGGAAGTCACACTTTGGCAGTAGATTTGTCAATGGACAAGTTGCCATGCAACGCCAACTTTCGTAAATGCATTCTTTACATCAATACTGAAAGGACTACAAAAAAGGTAATTCTTTCGAGGAGCAAATCCGCGATGGCGAGGAAAAGAAATGGTTTCGCAGTACCACAATCTTACACGTATGTAAAAAGCAGTGAAATTGTTGTTGCCCATTTTTCTTCCCACCACTTATTCTAGCTTAGTAAGCATTTTTGCCTTTTGAAGCTGATGGCTCAGGTCGGCACCTTTTTGGGCCCTGCTTCTAATCCTTCGCGCGAGGCGGCCGCGCCTCCTAGTTTTCCCTGAAGCGACTTCCTCACTTTTCTCGAGTGGATCAATGTAGCCGCGAGGTAGAACTGAGAATGCCGTTTCGCCAAGAGCTCCAGTATTTCCGGCCACCACTGGAACCAGGGCCGCTGCTGCCACCTTCACCGGCCTTTCGCTTATCTTCCCCTTCCTCCTTTTGGGCTTGGGCGGGCCTGCGCCTATGTCCTTTGGAGGCCCAACCTCCATGCCGACTCCCACCCGCTGCGATGATGATGCTGCTGTGTTGTTATTTCTTCCCTAGCGGTTTTATTTGTCTTCGCCGACTGATGGCGCCCGGCAGGCGCGGCTACTGAGCTTCTTCCTTTTTGCCGGATCCCGCCTAAGCGTCCGCCACTTCGTTGGAGTTTCCGATCCTCTCCACTGCAATTTTTGAAATGAGGCCGTCTTGTCGCCATCATAACGTGGTCACGAGGGGTATGCGTACGCATTCTGCCGCCGAGGTTCCGAGGGCTCCGACGGGATGCGCCATCGTGGTAAGAAATTCCTCCAACCTGTGACATGCGTTAATATTCTTCACCACGAGTAGATATCCTCCATCGATGGGAATATAAATGTGCTAAAATCCTCGCTCAGACATTACCGGCAACGTACGAATTTCACCTTTAGGCTGGCCTGATGCCGGGGCGAGGTGGAGGGGAGGCTGTGCTCGTGAACGATGACAGGTCCCGGTCCTTCGTGACGGTCCCTGTCGAGGCCGAAAGGGTAGGGCGGCTGGGAGAGAGCGTGGACGAGGTCCTGGTCAAATACCGGCGGCCCCCCTACTGTCGCGGGCCTTCCCACATCTCCATGGCCTCTGTGGGGGGAGACGTAACAGAGCGAAAAAATGCGAAAATTGTCAAAACCTGTACATTGTCTCGAGATAACTATTTGATATCATTTGTACGCTGTAGACGGATAATTACTTTTTCTTCGTTAATTTTTTTCAAAATTATTTGTATTGAATAGTAAAGGAGGCATGGGGGGGAGGTTTACTTCCTGCGGCCGAAGGCGCTGACAATTGTAGGCCATGCGATAAAACCGAAGCACAAAATTGCATTACGTGCGGCCAGCATCATCATATCTTTGCGATTTTTATCATATGAGCCATAGACGGGTTGGTTGTGTTTCGGGACTGCAGGGTGAGACATTGCTACCATTTTGGGCCCATTCCAAGACTCCCGCTCGCTCCCGGCGAGAAAAGTCAGACACAACAAGAACAGGAAGGCACTTAAGCACGGGATAAGTGGGCGATAAAGGTGTGCAACTGTTTGCATGGCAAACAGGGTCAAGGTGCTAAGTGTGGTTTTGTACCGTGAATAGGAAGTGAACCGCTTACAAAAAGTCTCACATTGCCCCAACCAGGCATAGCTAAAAGTATCTGATCCCCGCATAGGATATGACGCCCAACTCGGCCTTCCAAAACTTACGCGACACGGCAACCAACATCTTGAGCGCTCAGAAGGACATGCAGGCATCAGAGAGGACCAGCATCGTCCGTGTCGACCACGAGGCAGTGGGAAGATTAGCGGCTCAATTTTCCTTGAGTGAGATCCGTGACAAAGTAGCACGAGTTGGGCTGCCGCTAAAATTTCCAAGACCTTTGGATGAATTAAATTTTCATGCCATGTTATCATTGTTAAGCTTTGGGGGGGCGTATGAGGGCGATTCCATTAGTCAATCGGGCCTTCTGAGAGAATCGGCGCGGGATACGGTACTCTTCGGCTTGATCGGTTTGCATTTAAGCAAGACAGATCTACGGGCTGGCTTTCTCATGACAGTCACCCGCTCGGACGTGGCGAGTTACTTCGGAATCGAACCCATGGAAAATGTGCCCCATGATAGCATGCCTGCCATTCGTGTCGAGCGTCCAGGTCCTTTAAGTCGATTGGTCGACGAGCTGGTCACGTCTATGAACACTGTGGGCGCACGACTGAAGGAACTCGGTGAGCCGGACCTCGCGCACTTCATCTTGGCTGCCATGCGGGGGGAGGAAGTCCCGACGGTGGCCAGACTGGTGACCGCGTTGGATGCTGCTTTTCCCTCTACCTTCGGTGCGCCTTTGCCGTGTCCTGGGTCCAGGACTGAGACGGGGTTTCATTGCCGCAAGAAGTCTTTGATGCTGGCAGGAGAGCTTTACCATCGCCTGCGACACAGCTTTGCTGAATTCGACTTCCAAGATTTCTCACGGGCACCGGGCTATGCGACCCCCGCCCTCATCACGTTCTTGGTCTCTCGAGGTGTCCTCTGCCCCATGGAGGACGACGGGGGGGATGAACAAGCCCACGCGGCCGCAGTCGCTCGGCTGCTAGAGAATCCTGACAACGTGGCACCTTTGACGGCCGGGACGATGGTGGCGATGGACGAGCTAGCCGTCAGGATGGCGGAGGCAGCGACAGAGGGAGAGGTGGAGGGCAGCCATGCCTCCTCGACGGAGAAGGCGGTGGTCCCCTTGGACCTCAGCTATTTCCTGGACGAAATGTGGTCCAAGCAGGAGAGTGAAAGACGGCGTCGGCAAACAGAACCTGCTGGAAATGGGGAGCAATCATGTGCTGCAACGGAGCCCGCCACGGGGCCGTTGCATGCTGAGATGGCACCAGCCGGGCCCTCCTTTGTTCCTCCGCGCGGTCAGACAGTCATGTAGAGCCAGGGTATTGTGATTTGTGGTGATCTCACATTTGACAAGTAGAGATAAAAAGCATTCAAGACGAATGGTAAAGGACCGGTTTTGAAACGCGTAATACCCAAAGCAAGCATGTCGCTTATTTTGGGTTTCTAGGAGGCGAAAATTATCTCAAGCTATTTCTTGTGTCCAGTATACAACTCACCTTTCAACCTGCGCTGTACAAATTTTTTGTAACCTCTAGTCAAGCACCATTTCCAAGATTTCAAAAATGATTAACTGACCAAGAGAGCCACTCTTCTGTACAGATCAACAGTCCCTTCTTCCTACTGCGTGCGTTGTCCCCCGATCAGCTTATTAGCTTGTCTCCTTGAGCACCTTAAAATGCTTTTTCTTTTTCGGAGGTACAAATTTGAGTCCACCAAAGGCTTTTTGCGCGACTGCCACGGACATGGTCGGGCGATATTTTATCAGTTTTCGAATGCGTTCGGTATTCCCTACTGCGGGCTTGCCTTTCCAGATCTCCTTTTCAATCGCAGCCGCGTCCCCAAGCTTCTCTTCGATATTCTGCATCCGTCGCTTTTTGGAGTCGTGCTCATGCGCCAATGCTAATGCTCTTTTGCCGATACACTGCTGTCGGTACATTTCGTATTCCCGTGCGAAGATGTAGACATCCATCCAGGTTTGCACACTTACCGCCCGTGCTCCTAGTTCGACCGAACCCATGAAGGCTTTCTCGCCCCTGACACCTTTACTATCGGTCCGACTCTCCTCGCGCACCACAGCCTTCCACTTCCGCCGAAGCCGTCTGGCTGCCTGAACGACCTCCTCCATTGCTTGTCCTTCGCCGACAGAGCCTCCTCCTGCCCCCTTATCCCCCTTCGCGCTTGGCACTAATTTGCTAACCTGGTTCACGACCTGGCAGACCCCATTTGCATCTTTCAAGAGCTGCACAGATACTGGAATATCTCTCAACTCTTGTAAGACACGTAAAGCGGCCGCATGGTCTCCGTCTCCATCTTTTTGTTGCATCCTAGGCATTCTTGTGGTGGCGCTGCAAGAGCTTCCGCCTTCGCTCGACGTTTTATGTCCATTTCTTTGTCCTTCGATGTCTAAAGATTCATCATTTCGTATATTTCTTTCATGAAGACGGCCAGACAAACCTTCACCGCTGCTGATATGCCCCTCGAGCTTCGTAATTTTGCCTTTCTTGTTAACTGGAAGGCATGTGGTATCCCCGTTCTTTTGCGTCTGACCACATGCCTGGCCCTGAAAGCTAGCTGTTTTCATGTGGGCCATTTGTCCGCACACCTCCTCCTTTAGTGCATCCCCTGGCACTCCGCCATTCATTTCTGCCGTTGCTGAGTAGTTCCTCAAAAACACCGTATGTCGCACAACATTGTGGACGAGTGATGAATAGGGCACAGCAATTGGTGTAGTAGGGCTGAGCGTAGCTTCGCATATTGTCTTCCAGAATACTTCGTCGACTTCAGGAACCTGCAGACAGGGCAAATTTTTCACCACTCCAAGCATGGTGTCTGCTAAATTTACCCACGCAATCGACTGGCACCCTCGCAATATCTGCATGAAGAGATCCACAGGAATGACCCAATTTCGATATCGTTGGAGTGTTAAAACGTCGAAATGTCGGGTTATTGTTTTCACGCAAGATTCCCGCAGTCCAGCAGGCTCATGACATGGTTGGGGGTGTAACGTTGCTTCCTCCGGCTGTTCTTGGAGTGCTTCTCTCTTCTCGTTCATTTATTTATGAGTGATGGAGCACCGACAAGTGTATTTAACTGTCAGCTTTCTTGGAAATATGCGGGTATCAACACTGTGAAGCGTATTGTATTGTATTTTCGAGTGAGAGTGGAAATGCCGGAAGCACGTAAACATGTAACATACCAGAGTGACTGGATTCCATGGAGCCGTGGTAGGGCGACCAACATGTATGGCTTCGGAAAAAGATTACGCAATGTCAGTGAAGCGGAAGTAGCACAAGCTGATCTTAGATCGAATTTTTCGACAAGAGAGAGCAGACAAAAGGGGTGCAACCACCACAAAGCTAATGCGAATCAAGAAGAAGCATTCCTTTTTTTTTCAAAAATCGGTTAAACCCAAACCTGAGCATCAAGCAAGAAGAGTAGTTGCTTTCGTTGACTTCTTACTTTTAACGAAGCGGACGGCCGTCAAATTAGCAATTCATCGACTTTTTCTGATATTATTCCGTCCTCTATTTGACTTTCACAAGCTGAGGCTTCATCGAAAGAGAGTCAAACCTTTCCATAAAGTGATTCTTTCTTGCGGAGGCGAAGCACCACCATCAGTACCCTGTGAAGACGGCTTCAAATGGTTGTCGAAGCTTATGAAATCTGCGCGAGTATATGCGAGAACCCCTTCCCATAACATATACTCTTTATGCTTAAGACTTTAAGCCGTGCCAAAATGAAAATGCACGTGTCGACAAAAGTGAACTCGATTGTATTACACGTTCCAACCGCAGGAACGAAGTTCCTCAAGCATTTTCAGCTTGACGGGCTTTAGATCTTTCCACAAAGATGTGCTTTGCACAAGCTTCCTAGTTGAATTATTCTTGTTTAACGTCGCGTCTTCCATGAAATTGACATCGGCCATAATAATGCGGCGGACTCTCCAGCCCAGTTGATGGACGACGTAAGACAGCCAAAGATCCTCCACTTTCCGATATATCTCAGGTACCTGTTTCATGCATAGATGAAGCATTTAAACGTGAAAGGAGTGTTTAAAATGTGCTATGACTCTAATCACACACAAAAAAGTCGGTCACTCTTCCTACACACCTTATCCAGCAGGAAGAAGTAAAATCGAGCAATGTCCGCATCAATTACCGCAAGCCCCGTCCCGGCGTAATGGAATTTGATTACGTTGCTGTGTTTTCCGGCTTTGAGGTCCGGTGGACTCAGTCGAGAGGAATGGTAGTCCTTGTCTGGTCCCTTGAAATGCCTCCCCCACCAACTGTTGTATTCTAGGGGCCTCGCCTCGGCGACAAGGTCTCTTAGACCATGCGGAACTGGCAGCTGGATGTCGTCATCAAGCAGGACAAAATAGTCCACACCGAACTCCTTAATTGCATCCTGCATCATGTGAAACCGCGCAAAACCACCTGGATTGTCCCTGAAAGTCCGAATACGATACCCAGCCAAGCTTTTGATGCCGTTCAGGATGGACTGGATTGTTGTTGCCTGCTCGTCGTTCCCATTGTTACATATATGAATGTAAATGGGCCGCATCCCTACATCTTGTTTTTCTACATTCGTTTTAAGGACTTCGAATAATATTGAAACACGTTTATAGGCGCAGCTCACAATGTGGATGGGCTCTAGCAACGCTTTAGGTTCTGCATGCAATCCTTGAATGTACTTTAAATCCTTATCCTTGATCCCCTTGTCCAGGTAGACGGTTGAGTTTCCCGTCATACGATAGTAAACATGTGGCTGCTCGCCATCCATGAAGGCGACTTTTTCGTCACCGGAAAGTTCGAGCGCCTTGTAGACCATCTGGCGATCGGTATATTTCAGCAGCCATCGTTCCGATCGCGGATCCCGAAAATCCGTCTCATTGAAGTAGTCCAGTAGAAATGCACGATACACTCGAGGATGACAATAGGACCATGGGCCTGTTCGTACACTAGATGTTTTGTTTTTGGCATTATAGACAATTGAGGGGGGAGGCCCACATTGCTCCTCGTAATACCCTCGAATGCGACCGTAAGCGAACCAAGGCTTTTTCCTCCGAAAAGTGGAGGCCACCTCATCCAGTACATTTCTGTGAAAGAATTTATCGTCAGCATCTATGAAAAGGACCAGGTCCATAGGTCTTGCCATTTGACGTATGGCATCTATAAGCTTTAGCTTGGCATGGGAAGGGCCTTTCCTCTCGTTGCCGCGCAAGAGCACAATACTGTAGGGAAAAGAGGGCGTAAGGGACGCAACCTTGTCTGCACTTCCATCTGGAGAAGCATCATCATAAATCACAACAGTAACTTCAGAATAGTCTTGACTTTCGATGCTTTTTAGAAAGTCTACAATGTAAGCCGCAGAATTGAAAAGGGGGGCTGCGACATAGATATGATGTTTGGGTGCGGCGACAATTTCCTCTTCCGAGATGCAAGCAGATAAAGAAAGTCCTGATGTCGTGTTCCAAGCTTCGACTTCCGTCCCTTCTTTGGTTTCGCTTGTCACTTCAGTTTCGCTCCCACTGCTTACAGAAGCCATTCTTTGCGTTCTCGGATGCATTCCTTGAAGACTTTCGACCAGTTCTGTTGATTGCGGAGTGTAGACAATTTGACGTCTATCCGCTTGATAGGTTATACTATTTGTGTACGTGCATACGACAAAGAAAGCCACCAAGACGACATTGAGTGCCAGAACATTTAGTCGCCGCATCCGTTGCAAAGAATGAGCAATATTCTGTGATGCAGCTTTCGACGGCCATGCTATTGATCTACCCCTCATATAAGTATTTCTGCAAATAACGTCCTTTGAAGGAGTCTCCTATGTTTATTTGCGTATGAGTCAAGAAAGACCATAGTTTCAACATCTCCTGCGATATTAGGAATAATGCTCCAGACGATGTTGCAATTTTTCAGGACGTTTTTTTTTGGAATTAAGGTCCCAGACAAAAGGCACAATATAGAATAAAAGTGACAAAAAGTTCCTGGGTGCTTTATCTTTTATCTATCCATTTGTTCGTGTGATTACGAGCGATTATTTCGCTTTCACAGACAAAGCCATGCGTTTCTTAAGTCAACTCAGGAAAGTGCAGGGTGTCACACCAGCCAACTACTTCGCTGCATTTTAATAACATCAATGCATATCAAAATATATCATCCAAAGATAAATCTATATGAATGTATCGCATGCTGAAGGAGTGGATAAAATCCAGCAAAAGCAGGAATGAATGCTTGTCCTGCGTAACGGTTTAGCCGTCGTTTGCAGCCGTTGGAGAGCTGACGCAAAATGTTTACTTTACTCTTCCGAATGTATCACGAGGTGTGCTTTATACGGGGAAAGTTGTTCATAGTATAATCATGCGCTACGCAGCCCTTATGCTTTTATCACAGTCTCAAAGCTGATTATGCTGTCAGATGCACTCCAACGGTGACCGAGGGCTCTATACCACCGGGGTGCCGGGGCAGTTGCGCCGCGAATATGCGCATGCACTACCTAAATTTCAATGCCGATTTGTCCATATCGAAGCTTGAATGTATGTCTCAACGTACTACGAATAAAAATTCATATTCTCTGCAATCCAAGAGTGTCTGATTGGTGTTGTCTTTTGTGTGTTTTCTTTTCAACATTTGAACTCAACGTCCAACATTTCCATAGTACTGGACTTAGACGTCATGTATCTCTATTAATCCTCATAATGCTATCGTCGGTCACAGGCTGTTCGATTTTGCGATCAGCAACCAAATAATGGTGCAGTTCCAACTCTTATTTGTTTGGCTAGCCTTATCCTTTGGAGCTGGGGAGCACCAACCTAGGCCACCATCGACTACGACTGACAACACTGTGCTATCATCCATGCTGGGACCTACCCCTGGCAAAGAATTGTTTTTCCGAGACTTCTGGCAAATTAAACCGGCCGTTATTCGGAGGCATAATCCAACATTTTTCCAACCAATCATGCGGCAGAGTGACTTGGATGCTATACTGGTGCAAAGCTCAACCGCTTCAATGTTGAGAGCTTTGAGTTCTAGCGAACCAAAATGCGATCAGGCAGAACATGACGCAGAAAGTAAAAGCTGGACACTAGTCAAACGCATAAAGGGCGTCGATGGCGAATGGTGGTCGAGCACTCCTGCTACCGCAGCGCTACGGCAGATTTTTGGTCTCGACGATGATTCGACGGATGCAGAGGTCGCGCATGCCGCCTTTTCACGAGGTTATTCTCTGGTCATAAACAATATTGAGGATAAGTTGTACGGCACATCCCGCTTGGCTCTTGCTTTTGAAGGGGAACTGGGCTACCGCACGTCCATCAACTGCTACTTTACCCCTCCTGGCAGCCAGGCTTTTGAGGCACATTTTGATTGGATGGATGCATTCGTCCTTCAAGTAGAGGGCTCCAAGCGATGGCGTCTATACGATGCACTGGTGGAGCAACCGCGTCCGGACATGCAATTCAAGCCGAGCCTACACGACATCGGAGAGCCATACATTGACTTCGTCCTCGAGCCTGGGGATTTGCTCTACCTGCCCTCTGGAACGATCCATGAGGCGCTCAATGAGAATGACGGGGGCCTGGAAAATTCCTCGCTTCATTTGACAGTAGGGATTGAAACTACGGTGTTGGGTTCATGGGAATCTTTGCTCTTGGAAGTGTTGACGGTGTTGAGTGGGGGAAGTATGGAAGACAGAGACGTTCATTCCGCATGGTCAAATGTGTCGGCTCTGCAGTGTTCCAGGGGACCAGCTGGCGAAAATACAATTGACGATTCTCCAAACCTACCTTTTGAAAGCGTCTCGCAGGTCTTCTCATCTGTTGTCACACCCAAGATCGAGGACTGTAACGGAGCAGCCTTAAGGCAAGGAGATTTAATAGCCCTTGTTTTGATGCAAGTTGCTATGCAAGAAAGAGCTTTACGCCGGCCCGTCCCGCTGAAACACTTGATGAAAAGAAATGGTAAGTATAAACGATTGACGCACCTGACAGATGTCGTTTCTCTTCTGAAAGAGCAAGGAGACGTCCGAGGCGCTTGGGATGCCTTCATTCGCGAAAGGAAAAGCGTGCCTCGCAATTTAGAGGTCTTCGGGAAGAGCGATTCTAAGGATAGACCAGCGCATGGGGAAGAAATGAAGAACCGTCTTTCGGGAGCAGCTGCAGCATGGTCTGATATTGAAATACCAGACGAAATCCAGGATGATTTCCTTAAAGCGCTAGATTGTCTGCAGGGAGCACTTTCAGACTCGGTGCAAACAAAAGCTATCTTTTCCCATTTCGAACACGTGTGTCAGCGGGATCTGGCTCAGCGCCAGGAACAACGAGAACTTTTGTTGGAAGCAGGAGTTTGGCAGGCGGATATAAACGCTGTAGATGGAAAATTGCAAGCTTCTCAAATCTATGGAGTAGGATCACAAACTCCCACGGACTTTTCAAGACAATAGCAAGTTACGAACAGAATCAAATATCATAAACTGTGACATTTTATGTAGACGCATGAAAAAATCAACTGCAATTGCGTCTCTACTGGATTTATATTAAATTAAAGTAAATATTTGCACACAGCTCCATGTATGTATGCATGTATACCGATATTCTTTGCGTAAAAATGATTTTCGACCCCAAATTACCTTTGGTCTTCGTCCCAATGCTCTTTCCTGGCAGAGTCCATTTTCATCGCGGCCCCGAAAGCTTTTTCGAGCGCAAGGTAATACAATGGTTCCATGTGATGGGCGAGTGCCTCACCGTACACTAGCCCTTTAATCAATTTCAGCTCACTGTCTATAAACGTCTCATTAAGTCCTAGACTCTTGCCAATGAATGCGGTTGAATTTAAAGCTGTCCCGAAGACGGCGTTGGCGACTTGAAATAGGTCCGTTTGAAGACTCAACTGACCGAAAGGTCCCGAGGGAGGCCAGGATGAAGGAGATCCAGAAAAGGAGGCCAAAATATCCGTAGATGGCTTAAAGGAAAGCATGGCCTCAAGATTAGTGAGATTACCAGCTGCCCGCAGCATCTCCTGGACCGAGGCTGTCGTGCCATTCGAAAACGTGGCCTTGCTTATAGGCAATTGAAATTCGAGCTCCTTGTCTCCTTTCCCCTTCATGGCTATTGCCCTCAAATCAGAGACAGACTTGTCCGTGGTCGACGCAAATGCGTCACCCTCTTTAAGTGGACACACTCCTTCCGACTCTCCCTCCACCCAGACACGAAATTGCCCTTCTTCTGTCTCAGTAAGCAACACCGTGCGTCCGCAATGATTGTATTCCATTAAAACCGCAGACCGTCCCGTTCCTCGCGGCATACGTGCGACAATGTCTAAACCATTCACAATTCGGAACGTCACTTCTTTCAGGCGAACATCGTACTCGTCGCAGAAGGCAGTGTTGCCTACGCGCGGGGCCCCGAAGGAATAGACATGCAGACGACCTCCCTCTGATAGAGCCGGCATTCGTCGATCCAGCTCATAGGCCATCAAGCAGGCTAATGCGCCTCCCAAAGAGTGACCGCATACATCCACAGTCCACCCGTCAACGATTAAATCAGGAGCAATGAATTGTAAGGCTTGTACTACCCCCCCCCGGATGGAACGAAATGCACGCCGAAAGCCAGCATGCACTAGACGGCGATCATCTGGCCCGTCCAAACCTTCTTGATAAATCGCCATGTCTGTCAAAAGATCTTTCCACTCCATCTGAGTCCCGCGAAAGGATATAATGATCTCCTTGGCCTTCCAGTCGTACCATATTCCCCCCTGAGTGTCTGTCTCCTCGTTTGTCAAAAAGCACGCAAATTGGTAGCGGCCCAACCCTGTTGCTACTCCTCCAACACGTGACCCCAACTCATTCCAATCGATACCTTCCAAAACACTTTTGGGTCCTGTAGGGGCTAAAGTGATTGATTTCATGTTTTCTATATCCGGATCGTCTAGATTTCTATCGTCTTTGTCTACGGCATTGCCATCCAAAGGTACCAGCTGAAGCTCGATTTCAATGGTCCCCGAACTTTTTGTATTTGGCACAGCACTCTCAATATCCAAGATTCCTGACCATTCCAAAATGCCCTGTGCAGGGGGTGCGTCGTCGCCTATCTTCTCTTCCAGAAGCCTCAAAGGCACTTGACAAGAGCCGATAACATCATCACCCTTCAGTAGATTTCGATCTTTGACTGTAAGCTTCAGTGATGCCGTTGTCGGATCTTCCACGTACAAAAAGAAGCGTTGAAAAAAGTCGGGATTCGAATTTGCAGTTTTGGCACTTGTAATCGCCAGGTCAGCACCCCAAGAATTATTTACTGCTGAGACAACGTAAGGGTCACAGCCAGACCCAGATAAGGCTTTTTCCAGCAATCCACCTTGTTCTTCCGGCAAGTTACGGGCTTGGAGAATATGAACCAGTAATAGACTTTTAAAATTGTTTCGCACAAGGTCGTCGGACTGAAAACCCAAATCTGTGCCATCAGACAGGCGCAGCCAGCGGGACCCGGAAGGCTTACCGTAAGCTGCAAACGAAAAAGCTGCCAACCGGACAGCTTTTTGGGCATCAAAGAAATAAGACTTGGGGGGAAGTTCGTCGGATGGATGTTCTGAAGCTTTCAAACTGTCGTCAATAAAGGCGCTAAACGATAGGCATGGTTCTCGCCGATGCAGATCTCGATGGGGCGGATAATGTTGCCTGGCTGCAGGAAAAAAGGAGTAGGCGAACGGCTGCAATAGCAACACTGCACATGAGACGAGTGTCTTCATCATTCATGTGTTACCTGATGTTTGGCGTTATGTGCGTGTGGGATTTGCAGTATTAGATTGCGGTCGAATCCCGAGTACGTTGCTGCCCGGCAGACCGTTGGTCGGCTTGCCGTTAACAGTACTGAGGGTTGCAACCGTGAACAAGGAGACTTGTTTACAATTGTAAGAGGGAAAGTCGTTATTCATAATCATTCAGGGTCTTAACGAACACTTTTTCCCGTAAGAAGGCAGCGCCGAAGAAAGATTATTTCTACGTTCGCATAAACATGAGTTATGCATCTCAGCACTTTTGACTCGCTCGCTATCTGGAAAAAGCAACACAGGCTTCTCGATGTAGATGCTATCTTGACCATTATGTCTTTATAGAACTTTTGTGACATCCACAGGCTTTACGTTTCCATATGTATTTTTCCTCCGGTGGTCTCATTTGTTTTTGAAAGAGTCGATCTCGGCTTGCTTTTTTTCAAAGGAGTCATTTCTTCTAAAGTGCATTATATGATCCCTAATTTTTACATTTACGCTCTGCCCTGTAGCAGCTCACAGGTTTTTTAATCTCTTTTGGTTGGAAAAAAGTCGCATGCTAGTGCTTTCCTAAATCAAGTCCCTCGGTTCTTGTATTTTTGTCGACACTGCAACGAGGAAGCACTCCACAACCGCTGATCTGCCGACAAGTTTTCAAAATAATTCGAAACAGAGACCGCCGGTACAAGATGATGGCAAGAAGTTTTCAACTCCGCAAAGCACCAACCCCTTTTGCTTTTGCTACTCCGTACGTCCTCCGTCAGGCAATTGAAGACAGTATCCCAATTTTTCATGATTTGGCTCGATGCCTCCACCCGAGCGTACAAAAAATTTGCCCGCTTGTCAGCCTTTTCCTTGGATGACGATTCTTTCGTATATGTATGCTTGCTCAGCGTGTCTGTATGCCCTGGAGCGCTCGTATGCGTTTCCTCCCACAGTATCACGTCACACGCTGCATCGTCGGAGGCCTGCATCACGCTTTGAATGACTTCCTGTGATGTCCTACCCGTTCCCTCGTCGCCTTTCATTTTTGCATCCGCATTCTTTCCCCAAAAAGATGGAAGATGCGGATGCGGCGACGCGGATGAAGCCGACCGTGAAGGTGGAGGGAACGGGGTCAGTGTGGGCACCAATACCACAGAAAGTCCCAACCGCAACAGGCGCTGCATCAATGCCCCAGTCCCATAGTCCAGGACGGCTCTCGAAGCGATCCCTGATTTTTTTTGATTGAAATAGGGCTTGCTCCCGCCCCAACCAGCAATGGTCAACTGACTAGGGTCCATGTGCAAGACTTCACCGCCTTTTCGACCTTTATTGATGACTGCGAGCGCAGCCTCGATGGCGCACGAGTCATTCCTGCTGGCAGCCACGAAGAGGTAGTTTGTCAGGCCCATGTCTCCAGCCCAACACGCCCACTCCATAGCCGAGGCCACCTCCCCGGCCGGTACGGGCAACAGGAAAATTGTCTTCCCTGTATTTTCATCCGCCTGCACGTGTGCGTTTCGCTCCTCATGGCTTGCATTGGGAAAAGCGAAGCCTCTCTCAGCCACTCGTAAGCCAGCCAGCTGACCGTGGATCAAGGGATGAGACCTGCGTTCCAGCCGCAACGCCAGATGATGCGGTGCACCCTCGTCTTCCTCTTCCGGCATGCCATCGTCCTTGAGGACATAAGTCGTGAAGTCAGACCGGCCCAATTTATGGGCCGACCCCGCGGTGCTGGCGGCGAGCACGTCGTTGTAGTGGGCGCCCGCGCGGGTCGCATGCTCGGCCGAGTCGAAAGGCGCCATTCCTATGTGCAAAGCGTGGACGACTTCTGTGGCATCGATACTCGCCCCTTTCGAAAGCAAGAAATGGAGGAGAAGGGTGTTGTCCCACCGCCATCGCCCGATCAAGAAGGGAGGGAAGGAACGCGGCAAGAGGTTGGCGGTGAAGGCGAAGTAGTCGATGCCGGTGGGGGGATGAAGGCGGACGTTCACGTCTTTTGCCAGGAGATCTTCTGCGGTCAATGGGGGATCGTCGGGACCCTTGGGTATGCTCACGTTCATGTCCAGCCGCCGCCCAACAAGCACAAATCCTTCGTGCTGTGAGACCTCCGCGCAAGGGGGAGGGAAACCACTCGCGCCTGATGCTGACGCCGGAGGCTGGAGTGTAAGGCGTGGCGATGGTGCGACGCCCTCTTCGCCCTCTCGTACGGGTGATCCGTTTCCAAAGGTGTTCAAGGCAAAAGCGATCGCCTCTGTGAAAGTGGGTGTGAACACGACATCACCATTGGCAAGGATGTAAACGTTTGCCCCGTAGGCGTCTCCCACTCTCGTGGCCACCTCAAAGATGCAATCCAATGTCGGAGCGCTTTTTTGCCCGGATTGATTACAAGAGGGACCTAGCGTCAGGCAGGAGACAGCGCTGGACGCGAGGGAGGCTGAAGGACCGAAGAGGCGAGGGTCACAGTAGGAAGCGTCCTCTACCATCCCCACAACCCGCAGTTCTACACTCTCATTCATGAGTCTCACATGATTTGCCAAGGCATTCCAGGCCTCCAGCACTAAGCGCTCTGATTCTCGACTTCCCCAATCGTCATTTTTAAGGCCTAGCAAGGGAATGAAAGCCAAAAACCTTCGCACTTGACTCGTTTTCTCCGTCTTGGCAGGTTGTCTTCTCGGTGCACTTCCGGATCCGGCCATCTTGTCGACTGCGTACCGTCCACGTAATGAGGGAAGTCGAGAGAGTGTCGAGTATGACGGTGATACTTCACTAGCTTTCGAGTCAAACATCTCCGGAATACCCTGCTCATGGCGAGCGATGTAATTGTAGAAGGTGCCGCCTGTGACGAAAGCGCTTAACACAAGAATGACCGACACAGCACCCAAAGTGGTCACTAATATAGAATTCAATGCCATGGCTTGACGACGAGATGCAGTAAATGAGGCAATGGCCAGACCCACACTAGACGACCCAGGAATGCGCGCCGAGCCTGCCGAAGGAGACACCGGCGGGCGCCTGCGCGGGCGCGACCTCAGATGCAGGCTGCTCTGAACAGGATCGGAAAAAATGTCCCTTGCCGATGTGAGATGAGATTGAGGTGTTCAATGCGTTCTTTTACCATCTACTTCACATTTAGGCGTCTACCGGCGAAAATCCCATGGTTTGCCCTCCACCGAAGAACACACGATTCAAATTTGAAAGCCGTTTCCGGATCATCGCTAGCGAATCCGAGCCGTTACCCCCCACGGAGTACCTCGCCCTTGCCTAAAGAGAAAGGTAAAGCACGTCTTGGTGTAAGCACTTGGTCAAGGACTCTTAAAATCATGGATCAAGTTCCAATTAGTGAGAGGCGATTGGGCTGTTCCGTCTGGTCGTGATTACAGAAAGCATAATTGTGTGATTTACTCACATCCACTTCCTCAGGAAAAGTGTGTCATTAAGTGCTAATACCAAGCATGGCGGAGACAAATGACGTCCAGGAAGATATAAACGAAGAATTTATCCTAAAACTCCTACACAAGATGACCCGGCAAGAAAAATTGATGCAAATTGGACAAGTCGTAAGTACCGGACTGGGAGGGGGGAATCTCTATCATACGTGTATATATTTGCTAAGCACATCTGTATATATTTTTTCGCCTGCTCTAACGACAAATTAATTGTGACGCAGTGCATTCCGGACTCTCATACAATTATCATGCACCCATGAGGACCATGGCTCGTATTGAGCTGGATGGCTGAAGCCACTTCAACAATCAAACCCTTTTACTTTATTTTTATCATTACATCACCCTCAGAGGAATATCGCACACTTTCTAGCCATATCTCCACTTAATGCTTGGATGCAGACATTTTGATACCAATGATGAATAATGCTGCGCTGGTACATGAATTTGTAAGCACTCTCCTTTTTCCTCTTATTTTGTTCAGGACAAGGCGTATATCAAAGAGAAAAACGACCTCGCCACGCTTGGGATCGGCAGCGTAATTAGTGGTGGATCAGGGCAGCCATTCGAAAATTCTCCTGCTGGATTTTGCGAAATGATAGGCGATTATCAAGAAGCTGCGCTTCGATCTCGCCTGAAAATTCCATTGCTTTACGGTGGGGACGCGGTGCACGGCATGTCTCTGTCCAAGGAAACCACCCTTTTCCCTCACAACATCGGTCTCGGGGCAGCCAATGATCCCTCCTTAATAGAAGCCATTGCACGTGCCACAGCGATCGAAACATCATGCACAGGAGTTGTGTGGGCTTTCGCACCCTGTGTGGCCGTAGTGCGGGATTGTCGGTGGGGTAGGACGTATGAGAGTTTCGGAGAGGACGCGGATGCAGTGACAGCCAATGGCGTTGCGCATATCAAAGGGCTGCAGGGCACGGCTGCCCAGTCGTGGGGCGTACGCATTCCGGGCACCGTAGCGGCATGCGCTAAGCACTACGTAGGTGACGGTGCAGTTACGTTCGGAACGGGGCAAATGGGCGCCAAGATCCTCGACCGAGGCGATGTGCGGTTAGGCGAAGCGGAATTCGAAGAGCAACTGCGACCGTACAGGGAAGCAGTCAAAGCCGGGGTGATGAGTATCATGGTGTCTTTCAGCAGTGTGCAAGGAAAGCAAATGCATGCCCACCGAGAATTGATCGAGGGCGTTTTGCGGCAGGAGCTGGGGTTCCAGGGCCTTGTCGTGTCAGATTGGGCGGGCCACGAACAGTTGCGAGACGGGGAAAGCCCGGTCGAGAAGCTGGCTTTGTGCATTAATGCGGGCGTGGACATGATCATGATCCCCGAGCACTACCATGCCTACCAGGAGCATATGCAGGAGGCACTTGTCGGCGGCTTGATCTCTCCAGCTCGCCTTGACGAAGCATGTGCTCGTGTCCTGCGCCTCAAGCACAAGCTTGGTCTCTTTTCTTCTCAAAATGCGCCTATACAGGACCAAAATCAAGCACTCCTCGCAAAAGTCCGCTGTCCCGCGCATCTTGCACTGGCCCGCCGGGCCGTGCAAAAGTCCATCGTTTTGCTTAAAAACCGCGCTTGTGTACTCCCTTTGAGGAAACAGACCCTTCGGCACCTCTTCGTCTGCGGGAAGGGCGCCGACGATCTGGGTTTGACCTGTGGAGGCTGGTCAACGTCGTGGCAGGGAGCCTGTGGCCCCATCACAACTGGCACCACCATCCTCTCTGCGTTGCGAGAAGGACTGCCAGATACTCAGGTAACATACGATGCCGCTGGCGAAGGTTTTAAGCCAGATCAGCACCAGATGGTCATATTGGTGGTCGCCGAGGACCCACCCTACGCAGAATGGTTCGGTGATAGGACAGACTTGTACATAACAGCGCAGGAGCAGCTGATGGTGGAGAGAGTGACGAATCAAGGTGTCCCCGTGATCGTTGTGCAATTGGCTGGTCGCCCCCTACTCGACTGCGACAATTGGGCGAGGGTTGATGCGTTGCTTCATGCATGGTTGCCAGGCAGCGAGGGAGGATATGGGATAGTGGACATTCTATGTGGTGATGCATGTCCTGACGGCAAAATGCCTTTGGGCCTCCCAGAAGACCTGGATGTGCCAAAGGCCTCTCGGTGTATGTTTGCGAAAGGCCGAGGAATGACATATGACGATGATGTCGTGCAAGGGAAAAACGTGCCTCAGCCTTTCTTGCAGCGGGAAGACACATGAGAAGTGCCGACATGTCAAATAACATGGTGGTGTGACGCCAGCTGTCTTAGTGCATGCATCCCACCAGGCACAAACCTGAAGTGTTGTATTTTTCGCCCGCCCGCATCATTCTCCCCTTCTTTTTCAAAGACAATTTTTAAACTTTGCAAAGTATTGACCAAAATCTAGACATTGATGACCTAAAAGTATTTCGAGTCGGACACTGCAAATTTCAAGAAAGAGGCGTGTTTACATTTATACATACTACTGGTGGCACGTTACTTTAATGCTTTTCACCCTGTGTCCCTCATTTTCTGTTTATCTTACATACACCAATCGTACACAAAGTGCCATGAATCTCGTTCCCTTACGCAAGCAATCAAGCGATTTCTGACGAGTTAGCCACGACGTCGGTCAGAAATCGTTCCACAGCAAATGAATCGTATTGCTCTTCCCCCCAAGGTTCTTCAGAAAGCACACCAGCGCTTAATGACGACAAACCCTTTGCCATTTCCCCCCCGCTTCCATCTTTATTGGTAGTCCCCACTCCAAAAAAATCAATACTTTCTTGGGACTTGTCGCCCGTAATCGATCCCGCCACAAGGTCAAGAACCGCTGACATGCCTGCACCAACGATGAGCGATGACGCATTTTGTTCTGTTACCACTGCATCAGCCAGGTGTTGTTTGCGACGCTGTAATGCCATGACTTGCTCCTCCACCGTACCCCGGGTCACAAGCCGGTAAACATTAACAGGGCGGCTTTGCCCTATTCGGTGCGCGCGGTCCATCGCCTGCAAATCTACCGCAGGATTCCAGTCGTGCTCTACAAATATTACCACGTCTGCACCCGTCAAATTCAGGCCTAGCCCCCCGACACGCGTGGTTAAGAGCATGAGGGGAATGGATTTATCTTGATTAAAACGCTGTACCAACGACTCCCGTCTCCAACTTGGAACGCTGCCATCCAAGCGGAGGTAGCGTGTCCCAGTCGTGAAATTCATAGAAGCAGCTGACCTCGTCTCACAACCGATGGTACTGCCACTATCCTCTCCGGTGCCTGTTTCAGGTCTGCTGCTCGCATCCTCTAATTCCGCGTAGGCCGGATTCCACTGAGCCCGCGCCAATATAGATGTCTCGATGGCATCAAGTGTGACGCGATGCTGCGCAAAAATGAGGCAGCGGTGGAGATCTTCGCACAAATCAGACGGAAAGCCAGAGGTAGATTCGATGGCCTTCGGGGATTGTGCCCGTAAATTTGTGTGCATACGTGGAATGTCTTCGATTTCAGATTCTCCTTCCTGCGAAATATGTTCATCCTCTCCCTCCGGTCCCATGCCACCACTTCCTTGACTTACGCCATCTTCGAAATTTTCGAGCATGCCCTCTGTCGCACCAAAACCTATGACGTTTCCGTCAATAGCCTGCTCCTCGTTGCCTCCATCCCTGGATCCTCCGTCTCCCTCCTCCAGATCTTTAACGACGTTGCATGCGAAGAGTAAGTTCTGCAAAGCCAACATTTTACCTGAACACTCTATCTCCCGCAGCAGCTGTCCCCGGACCCTGCTTCCTGACTCCAACACTAAAGCAGGATGCACACAAAGCAATCTCAGATACTGTAGCAATCTCAAAGCTTGCGCTCCCAGCTGCTCTTTGAGGGATTCTCGGTCCACTCCTTCCCTTCCCTTCGCCGCTCCATCATCTCTATCTACAAGTGCTTGCAGCCCTGTCAGGACCTCTGTTGCTCGTTTTGTGTGGCAATGGCCGTCGTACATCTCCCGTTGCAACTGAGTCAGCTCGCAGGCTAGATCCGTAACAGTCTTGGGAGGTAGATCTTTCAACACCTTTCCTTTCTCCCGACGCAGAAGGAAAGGCAACAGATGGGTGTGCAAGTCATCCAATTTTCCCAAGGCCTCGGCCGTCGCATCGGCTGAAGCGCTCCGCATCGTAGCCTTGCCAATGGGTCGGCCATAGCTGCGCTCGAATACCTGCTTGGTCCCCAGTAAACCGGGCATCAGGACATCGAATACCCCCCACACGTCTTGCACTTGATTCTGCAAGGGTGTCCCGGTCAAGCCCAACCGGTGCTGCCCGCGCAGATTTCGCACTGCTTTTCCCAGTAAGGTCCTTTCACCACCCCTTAAAACGTGGACTTCATCGAAAATGATGTAGTTCCAGGCTTGCCTCATTAAGAGCCCCCTGCCTTCTCTTGCCCCTCCTTCCCCCACCTCTTCAGCCTGTTGCATACTTCCTTTCCAGGCATTATCTCGTCTAAGCATCTCGTAGGATGCAACAACCAGGTGGCGACTGTCAAGTCCTTCCAGTGCACGTTCTTTTTCTAACGAAGACAAACCTGCTGCATATTGCACCGTCACGACGGTCTCGGGTAAGAGGAAACGCCGAGCTTCGAAATACCAATGCCCTGATAAAGTCGCTGGGCAAAGAACTAGAGATGGCAAGGAATGAGCTAGAATTTGCGGTCTGCAATGCTCGACCTGATCTTCCCCTTCTTTCCCTCCATCCTCTGCTTCGCAACGCGCCACGGCCATTGCTACGAGGGTCTGCAAGGTTTTCCCGAGTCCCATGTCATCACACAAGGCCCCGTGCAGACCTGCCCGTCGAAGGAGAGTCAGCCACATGATTCCGTCCCACTGATAAGGACGAAGAACAAGTCCCTTCCGGAATAAGGAGGGCAGACGGTCCGGCAGCGTCAGTAATTTCTTCCCCTGAGAGCCCTCTGATGCGTGTGCAAGCTTGACCTGACCACCTAGTAGGAGGTGTAGGAGTGCGCTCTGACGCAACTCGAACGTGCTAGTAGTCTTAAAGCCCTCCTTTTTGCAGCTATGATCTCTTTTGCTTTCCACAAACCAGTCTTTGGGTTCCATCAGGGGCACTACCCCAACGAGCAAATTGAAGCTCTGCAGACCGTAAAGGCGGACCTCCGCATTGTCATCTACAATCGTCGCCATCGCCACTGGAAGCAGAAATGGTAGAGCAGCTTTCACGTGTCTGGGTCCAGGCGACTCTGTCAAAGCTTTCGTGACTTCAAAAAGGCAGAATGCAGCCCGCGGCCGCTTATCTTCTTCCCGGGGGCTGCGACGTCGGCGCAGAGAGTGGTCCAGGATTAGAGCCATTTCATGGGCTTTCAAAGCTACGTCCGTGAGAGGAACTTGCTTGAAAATGTTACTGGCTGCTCGTGCAGCCAGCAAATTCACGAGCTTGGTGTTATGTACATCATCGACTTCGTCCATGGTGGCGCGACGAACCAAAGCTGGGAGGCAAAAGGCTAATTGAGCCATGAAGGCCTCCGGAGCCGCGGGCGTTACCACCATCACTACGCGGATGGCATCCTCCGGCGATATCCTCAACTGGTCACACATCTCGAGCTTGTCCTCATCATCCTTCAAGTTCCCCAACTCATCCTCGTAAGCGTCTATCTTTTCCCAATGGCGAAGGCAACCCTCGCCGACGAGCCAGCGAGGACGAGGCTTGATGCTAGCCTGGAAGCGACCCCAGAACGACGGACCTCCAAAATACACGAATGGATTGTCCACTTTACTAGCAAGCTGCTTCAGCGCCTCCCGTGCCCCGACCCTCGCGGGCAGGTCCCGGCCGTGCTCCTTCAAGCAGGCCAGGAGACACAGGTTCTTCACGGCCTTTTCAAACCCTTCTTGCCCTCGACCGCAGTTCAAAGCCCCCAACCCGAGGCGCACTAAGGCCCCTCCTGCCAGTGTCTGGCGCATTTTGTCTTTCTCCTCTTTGATGGCTTCCATCAAAGCCCAGAAAAGGATACCCGGTTTTTCAATGTCTTGCATCTCCGTCAAATCTGCTCGCACCCCTCCCTGTACCAAGGCGACGGCTGCCGCCATCATCCATCGTCGACTTTCGCATGGATCGGGCTCAGGTGCAGATGCTTTGAGGCGAAGCAGATTTGTATTGAATGCGTTCCAGAGCATAATCCTGCCTTCACCCTTTTCCTTTCCCGTTTGCATCTCTTCATGCCATTGTCCCAGCAACAGAGCTGCCCGTTCAAATGCAGTGCCCGGCTTTCGCACAGCTTCAACAACCAACGTCAATCCCTTGTCTCTTGTGCCGCTCGGACTCTTTCCACCCAGGAGCACGATCGCTTTGCTCGTCCGCGTGATTGCTCGACAATTTTCGCCTGAACCTGATGACTCAGGCACGCTCAAATCTCCGTCGAGATAACGATTCACGCTTGAAATGAGCACATCTCCGGCGGCTGATGGGCCTAGCATAGATGTGATCGACCTCCAAATTCCCGCAATTTTGTCGAAGTTCACATCTTGATTGCCCTTGCCGTTCTCTCTCACCCCCTCGGACAATGTAACTAGCACCCACAACGCCATATCAGGCAACGCCGTTGCCACGTCGCGCAGGGACTCGGATGACCAGCTATCTTTCGATGGCTCACCCTGTGCTCGGTCCATGACATTTGACCAGTACTGCAACAATGTCCCTAGGAGGTCGACGGCAGCGGCGCGGACAGTCGGCTGGGAGTGTCTTGTACCAACAAGCAAAAGGGCAAAGAAGGGGTGGGAGGGCCTGATTTGAAGGGGGCTTGCTCGGACACGATTTTTGTTCCCCGGCCGCCTTCCGGGGAGGGACGTGGTGGGGAGTGCGATGTGACATGGACAACGACACCAGCCACAGAGCAGGGGTGGGTTCGCGCTCGTGCGGGGAACATCCCAGGTGGCGGGAGCCACGTCAGTGTCCTTGACCAGCTGCAATGCGCTACTGGCAAGACGGAAAAAAACGAAAAGGTAGGAGGAGGTCGCATTCTCGGTCATGTGGGCAAGGCATTCGTCGGGCATTGCCAGCGGGCCTTCCGCCCTGCACCCAGCGCACAGGTCTAGGGACCCAGCCTCTCCCACAAGGGCTTGGACTACCGGGCGGAGCACGAGCTCCAGGTTCTCCGAGGGAAGTTGTGGTGCCGGGCATCCTCCTTGCCTCTTTAGGCACTGCACAAGGCTGACACCGGCAGTAGCGGCAGCGACGCGCACGTCATCCACCTCATCATCCAGGCCCTCGCACGCCCAATGGAGCAGATCACAGGCGTGGATACGGACCGTGTCAGAGGCCACGGCCACCAGATATTTGAGACCCACAAAGCCCCCGTGCCGGGTCTCCCAGCTCACCGCGGACGAGGCCACTGAAACGCGAGCCCAGCAGGGGGTTGTGATGTCGTTAGAGACCGTGCGCTGGTCTGTTTCACTCGACCTCCGCCTCCTTTTTGCCCTTGGCTGAGCGACTGGCGCCCTCTCGCCCCCCTCGCGAATCCTTGGCTGGCCTCCTCTCTTCGCTTCCCGAGTGCTCTCATCTCCAGACCGACCGTCCGCCTCTCCATCCCCCGTCAGGATCTTCAGTCTACCCAGCACTGCCTCGAATTGCGCTTTTTGGCGATCCACTTCACAACGCCTGTGCGCCCCGTCCAGCTTCGGCGAAGCCCCGCTTCCCTCGTCCAAGTCGCCCAACAGAACCAAAGCCAGCAGCTGGCCCGCCACCTCGCGCACGGGTGCCACCATCGATCCCACGCTGTAATCCCCAAAGCGATCTAACGCCAAGAGGCAGAGGCAACGACAGGCCACATCCTCCCCCCACGCGTCCAACCAGCCCGCGATCGCCTTAGTCCAGGCGTCCCGCCGCCGTCTCCGCCAGACTTTGAACAGGGCCGTCAAGCCCAAGACCGCTCCATGCCGGGTCTCCCAGTTGCGGTCGAAGAGCCGGATGCTCAAGTGCTCAGCCAGCCAGGGTAGTGCATGCACCTCACTAGGCTCTGGGGCCTCAGCAGGTTGTCCAAGGGCCCCACGCTGGCGCTCCACGGATTGCTTGGTCCCCGCCGTCTCATGACCGGTGCCGAGGCTCCCGCCACCGCCGCCTGAAGACATCCCTGCCCTACGCATTGACCTAGTCGTTTTGTCGGCCACGTCCACGGCTTTTCCCGGGGCTCCTGGTGGTAGGCCCTCGCCATGCGGGTCGCCGGCTCCTTGCTCCTGCGAACCAGGCGTGCCCACCAAATCCTCTTCCTCCACACCATAGCGCGACAAAGCGTCCTTGGACGACCTTGCTTCATTGGCCCTTGCCAAAGCCCGATGAGTTCTCTCGTCGCCGTTTCCGTCAAACAGGCCCAGGCGTTTTAAAATCTCTGCCTTTTGGCGCTCGAGCTCCTCCCGCGACATCCCCGACCGCGCCTTTTTCAACTGGTATTCTTGTCCCGTTGAGGCCACCAACAGCTCGCCCTCTGCCAAGACTCGGGCAATATCCAGGGTCTCGAAGCGAAGTAAGGCGAGACCGACAGGAAAAACAGGGCGGGCTCCTCCAGAATCGATGGCAGTGTCACCCAGAGGGTCAGTCCCCGTGGGCAACCTCAACCCGAAAAGGCAATGTAACAAGCCCGCCACGTCAATGACGGAACTGACCTTTTCCAACGCTAATGCAGCTGCTACACGTGTCTCCCATCGTTTGCGGAAAAGGAAGCTAGCAATGCGCCACAAGAGATCGACTTGGGGGGTAGAGGAGATTGATGGCTCAAGTGGTTTGCATGATGAAAGCTCACTGGCCATGTCCGCCAGTCGATCTGCGGCCATTGCTGCGTGCTGTGAGGATGCTGTAGGGCATGAATTTTGTCATAATGCAGGTGAAGATCCCCCCTGCACGGTTGGGGTGTATACATGAAAGGCAACCCCATGGCCATCTCAAACCTACCGGTCAAAAGTTGCAAGAGGCGGTCCAACGTGACCCAGCCGCCGCTACCCATTCTTCCACTGCTTGGACTCATATATCTGTAGCAATAAATGGAGTCATAAATCAAATTGCGCCGATTGGAGGAAAATACAGCCCAAGCAAAACTCGCGCTCCGTGTTCGTCGCGCGTACCTTTGAAAGGCTTCGTGGCAATGCATCCCACAGAAGTGAGGAGATGTATTCAAATTATATTTTGTCTCAGCAAGCAAAGCACCATCGTCATAATCGAAACAGGAACGCCACCAGCCAGTGAGCATGGGTGTTTTTCCTCGATGCAAAATTTACGCGGAGATGGAGCCTTTTGTAGTGGTAACCTCCCCACCTCTGGAGGCCTCAATAGCGCCGTCGTTAAGCTCTTCCACCGTGCCAAGAGTCCCACCATGCGACGTGAAATTCATTGTAAGGGGTCGTGTATGCTCTCGTCGACCTTTTGCAAAGTGTATGCTTTTTTTTGATTTGGTGGACGTCTCGACTACTAACGGAACGCGCGGTGACCAGATCATTCGCCTTGAGTGCCTCCTACGCTCTGAGGGCCTCGCGAAGCTTCAAAAGGCAGAGGCTAAAAGACTGATGTACGACGTAAGCATGGGTGATATTCTAGAGGTTGAGGGGTGTCTGGATACGAGCCGTGAATTTTTGGTCTTGGAGGCGCGTGCACTCCGGGTGATCGAGTCCTGGAAAGCCCTCCACAAACATAATCCTCGCTTGGGCTTCGCCTTGGAATGGCCGACTGAGACACCCAATGTTGTCTCGAACGGAGAGCATACACTGTCCGTTTATACTCAGGACGGCAGTGTTCTTGTCAACAAGGAGGGCAGTGAGGAAGTGATAGAGTCGCTGTTAGAGAAGGTCTGCAAGTATTGGGTCGCTACACAAGGACGGTGCTACAGCGCCAACGGGTGCCCAAACTACCATCCCCCCTTGGGACGACACGCGCAGTACTATGCAGCTTGGCTGGCCAAGCGCCGTCGGGAGCGGGCGCGAGCCTCCCACCTAGAGGGGGACGGCCACTCGCCAGAAGACAAGTCCAAAAAAGCTTTTCGCGCCATTTTATTTGCGGACTGGCTGGTGAAGACCTATGGCCGAGAAAGGCTGGCAGCAGGGAGCGGGGTGGTGGACGTGGCGGGGGGGAAAGGCGATGTCTCTTGTCGACTTTGGGGGAAATACCAAATCCGATGCACCATTGTGGACCCGCGGGAGACCCAGTATAGGAAAAAGGTGAGAAGGCAGTTGCTGCGACAGGGAAGAGGTCTCGAAGGGATCGAGCGCGTCCAGTGCACCATGCCCACGGACTTTGGTAGGACGGACGATACGGAGGGAGAGGGCGGCATGGCGTCTTTGCAGGGGGAGGGCCTGCGCGAGAGACAGGGCCCCACTACCGAAAGTCAGGCTGAGCGGTTGTGGGACATCCTGAGGCGATGCTCGATGGTGGTGGGCATGCACCCGGACCAGGCCACGGACGTGTGCTTTGACGCCGCCTTTGCGTTCAAGAAACCGGTGGCCTGCCTTCCGTGTTGCGTCTTTGCCCGGGAATTCCCGCACCGCCGACGGCCTCGCCGGGGAGGAGGGGGTGATGGGGCCTGTCCGGGACAAGGGGAGGAAGTGGAGACCTACGAGCACCTGGTAGAGTACCTGTTGGCGAAGCCGGTGCCTTGGGCGCAGGGGCAGTCCAAACGAGAGTTTTTGCCATTCCTGGGTCGGAACCAAGTGGTGTATTGGCTTCCCCCTGGCCTTTCCGACGGGGTGGAGCGGGAGGAAAGGTGGCGAGAATAGGGAAAAATAACATGTCACAAAGCAAGTACGTCTAAACTTTGGCATTTTAAAGGAATGAAACGGACTGTAACAACTCTATTTGCTCGGAAGGGTCCGCTACCTGCGATAATGATGCTTTCAGCACGCGAGCCGAGAGCGCCTGTGCTAACAACCACCCAAACAACTCCGCCGAGCCATCGACTTGACCTAGAACGTCGTATGCAAGGCCTCTCGTATATTCACCAGGGTGTCAGCGAATTCGAAGACTCCGTAGTGTCACCCCCTCGTTTCCGCCGTCCCCCCCCATTTCCCCCCCCGGCCCTGCCATCGGTAAGCTCCCAAAACCTCTCGGGCGGAAGCTGACAAGCCAATGCTTCGCAGAGATGCTCGGGCCCCGCCAAATTGAGCCGGAGCCCACCTTTATTTCTCCCTTTTCCCCATCGCCCCGAGTCGTGTCCATAGCCCTCCCGCGTCACAAGGGCCGTGGAGGGGGCTTGGGCGGCCAAGAGTCCTGCTATCCCTCCCTCCTCCCCTCCCAAGGTACCCCGCAGCAGTTGCACGCGTCCGTCCAGTCGCTCCTTATCCTTCTGGGAAAGCGCTTGGGCGAAGAAACGCACCCCTGCCGCTTGCTCCAAGTTCTCGAGAGGGACCAGGAAGCGTGTCAAGGGCACCTCCGGCGGGATGGGAGCGTTGGGCAAGACGAAGGCCGCGACCAGGTATCGGCCCTCCACTTCCGCCAAGACGCATTTGAAAAAGTGCGTTGGCACGGCCACCAGTCCAGGAGGGTCACCCAGGAGCTCGTATGACATGATGAATCGGGCCTTGGAGGTAGGGTTGCTTGTAAAAGGCGCGTCACCCGCCTGCTTTTGTCGGGGCAGAAACAAGGGTCCCGACACGAGGTACACGCTTTGGCAGCGCTTGGTCAAGTCCCGCGTGAACTTTTCAACCCTCGCCCAATAGTCTCGGTTGAAACCTCCCCCCACCTGCGGCGAGACATTGGCCAGCGTGAACGTCTCTTCCATTGTTTTGACCGAGCTTCGATTATTGGCTGCAGGCGCCATATGCCCCCGATCGTAACCCGAATTGAGGTAGTCGCTGTTTTTGCTGCGAAAACTCGGGTCTATGCTTTCTTCTTCATAAAAGCTTACCACACGTCGGTCTGCTTCGCCTCTGCAGGTATCTCTAGTGATCCGCTCCATGACCCATCTTGGGTTCCGGGTGCGGGCATCGTAGCATACGACGAAGTTTTCACGGAACATGTACGCGGTTTCGCCGCCTGGTAGACCCACTTGAGACCATTTATCAAGATCTCTTGCCATACCAGGGGCTTGGGCTTGTGCGAATCTCTTTCTGTCCTCGCGGTCAGTAGAAAGGAGTATCGCTAAGCTTCCGCCCACCGAGGTCATAAGAGTCTTTACATGCCGCTTGCCGATGAAGGACCTGGCGAATCCCATTGACACTTCCACACGCCTGTGTATAAAAGTTAAATATCACTACCGATCTGGAAACGATTAACTTGCCGTAGGGGTAGACGTCTTTTGATATGGTGGAAGCATAACAAGAAATGAGGATGGCACAAAGAGCACAAGGAAGGCGACCCGGAGAACGCACGCCTGTCGTTTCGTCTGTAGAAATCGGCGCGTATAGCACCCTCAAGCCCGTTGAATTGCTTGATGAGATCGAAGTTTAGCATGAAGAGTCTGCCACCTGAGGGTATAGATGTTTCATACCCAAGCATTGACGTTGTTTTTCGCGCGGAGGACACCGTCGGTGCCAGAGGCTCGGCGATCATCATCAGCGCGAGGACTTAGGCCGCCTCGCCCATTATTTCCTGCCTTTTCAATTTTTGATGCCCGGGTTTATTTCCACTGACAACAGCTCATGTCGCGGACAAGTCCCCCCTTGCCCGATTCCTTGCCTGCCAGCCATGTCCGCCGTGAACCCACATCAACATCCTACGAAGGTCGCTCACCCCAGCTACCCCTCGCGGACGTGTCCCGTGCAGAGGGCCTTGACATTGAAGACGTCCTTTACTCGGCCAACTCCTTCTGGGCAGTGCTTAAGCCTGTCGCGTTGACCATG
>Ga0102934_1000095_pt1 | contig 46102 bp, 54 predicted proteins | sample SalPonR2_A_D1_MG_FD_78175 | JGI IMG/M metagenome (GOLD analysis project Ga0102934, IMG submission 78175) | Salt pond soil microbial communities from South San Francisco under conditions of wetland restoration - Salt Pond MetaG R2_A_D1_MG | ecosystem: Environmental > Aquatic > Marine > Intertidal... | reverse complement strand
GGGGGAGGTGCGTCGTGCCTGGCCATAGTCGATACGGGCACCTCTTTTTTGGGTGTGCCTGCCAAGACGCTTCCCGTCATGCTGGAATATATCACCCAAGGTACGTCCCCTCTCTCTCTCTCCGCGCTCCGTCTTCCTCGTTTCCCTCTTTCTTTTCCAGCGTTCGGTGGAAGACTAGGTGCATAGCATGGCGTATCTAAGGATCTACGCAAGCACAGATTCGCGGTCGCCGTGATTCGCATGATCATGACACCGTCTCTTGCACCTCTTCCTCCCCCCATAGGACAAAGGAACTGCAAAGTGCAGAAGGGTAAACTCACCGTGTGCGACTGCGACAGGTCCATGTCGGGGTTTCCCGATATCGAAATCCGACTCCACGCCGATCCTCCCGTGTCCTTCTCGAGGAGACAGGGCTTCAAAGAGGGCAGAAGGAAGGGAGGGAAGGAGGGCGGGGAAGTCGTGACCCTTCGCCTCGCCCCCGAGGATTACCTCTTGCAGTTCTACTCAGACTTTCGCTACCGGTGTGCCATCGGCCTGCAGGCTGTGCACTCGAGTCTGATGGGGAAGGATGATGACGTTTACATTTTGGGTACCACCGTCCTCAAGACCTACTACACTGTCTTCGACGGGGAGGCGATGCGCGTCGGCTTTGCCTACACGGCGGAAGAGAAGCAGCCCCTGTCTTGGACCGGCCCTGCCTTTGCGACGCTCTACCGCTTGGTCACCTTAGCCTTGTACATGGTGATCTTGGTCTGTCTCGTCCAGATATTCCAGAGCAGCAGGGAAGAGGACGTGGATGGGCCCGAGGTCGGGGTCCAGGACAAGGAGGAAGGCGAGGAGGAGGAGGGCCAAGTGGACGAAGAAGGCGATAAGACGGAGGCGGGAAAAGTGGAGACGGAAGAGAGGTCGACGCCTCGATCCTCTTTCCTGTCGCGCGTGTGGCGCCCCTCTGCCTCCTCACGTTGGTCTTGGGTGGGGAACGGAGAGGGAGGGAGGGACGGAGCGCATGGTTCCGGGTGCATGTCACGTCCGCTGATGCAGGGGGCACCAGAAATCGCCCCACCGAACGCTACCACCCCCAGAGGCCATGTCCCTCACGGAGACTCCTCTCGGACGGCAACGGCGGGGAGGGAGCGTAGCGGGGAAGGAGAAGGGGGCAGGGACGGACGAGGCTATCCTGGCGGCTGGGCGGTGTCCCCCTCGCTTTCCCCATGGAAAGGAGGCGACAGGAGGAGTATAGGGCAGGAAACGGGGCAGTTGTTACGCTGGTGGTGGTCTGGGAGCGCAGAAGGGGAGAGCGACCCCACGGGCGGGTGGCAGGTCGGGCGCCAGAGGCAGGAGAAAGCTCGTCCGACCGACAGGCAGGAAAGGCACGGTCACGTGTCACCTTTTCTCGAGGGCAGATCCTCTCCCACTTGCGGCAGTCACGTCGGAGGTATGGCAGGGTGGAGGGCGGGCGCTGTGGACGAGGGGGTGCTCATGGGCGAGTCGGGTCATGGGTACTCGCACCTGGCATCGCCGCACAACTCGCCGACGCGACGGAAGCGGGGGGGAGGGACCAAGACGTTGTAGCTACCGACGTGGAACACGCGCGTTATGAAGTGGGTATGAAACGAAGTTGATAGCATGGAAGTGAATGCCTGAAAATAGGGCCAAAGTGCAGAGGTTTGTGGTCACGTTAAGCGCTATTGCCAGGGAACGTAGGAAGGGCATTGGAGGTCTCGAGCGACAGTGATCGCCATCTTCGAGCAGAAGCCCTGGCGCTGCAAGTCGTGCAACCACTGCAAGTCGTGCAGCCAGTGCCTACCAGAGCGGTAGCATGACGACCTCGTCCGCTCTGCCGACAAAATGGATTGTTGAGAGGAGGATTGACGCAATGTGAGAAGGAGTTACATATAAATCGGAAGACTTATAGGCACGGGTCGTGCTTATGTCAAGGCTCATTGGCCTTAATTCCGACACAAAAGCAAATACATAGCACGTAAATAAATAGAAAAACCGAGAAGAAGCAGAAGAAAACTAGTTGAAGAAAGGAGGAAAGTAGAGCAGAAGGCGAGTTAGAAGACCCGAGGAGGCTGCCCTCGCAAGCTTGAAGTAGTTGCGACGGTTGCGATCGGTCCTGGCTACCTCTGAGACGGCTTTAGGTAACAGAGGAAGATGGTCGTGAGGAGAGGATGGGGTAGCACCCGACGCCTCTCTTTCTCGTCTGCTTCGCGTACATAAAGTCACGGCGAACCCAAAATTTAGGCAGTGCAACTTACCAGCAAGAGGTAAAGAACTTAATGTGAAAAATGAATAGCGTTTCGACAAGATATCGAGGTCTCGCCCCTTCTTATTTTTGTTTTTTGGTAATACGTTCGCTTTCTTGTACGAACTCCTGAGCAAATGCTCATTTCTTCCCTCCGCCGGCCAAAAGCCCCTCGAAAAAGTTGCGGATCTCTGCCTTGTCGGCCCCACCACCGGCATTGTAGGGCTCCGATCGTTGATTGGCTTCTCCAATGCTTCGATTGCTGTTCCCATACCGAGTGCTCCTGCCTTTCCCAGTAGATCCCATCGGCCCCTCTCTTAGCCCTCCAGCGTCATGATTTCCAGCGCTGCCGTCAGCCTCTCCAGCCATTGTCCTACCGCAGTCACCGTCTCCGAGATTTTGAGGACACCTTTGTCGTTGCTGCTGCTGCTGTTCCCATAGTCGTTCGAGCCAGGCCTGTGTAGGAGTGATTTCTGTGTGCCTTTCGCTGCTCTCCTGCTCCCAAGTCTCGCTGCAGACCTCGGCCCCTCCATCTCCACGGTCCAGGTAGGCCCGCGCTCCTTTGGGCGGAACAAAAATCTCAGAAAATGTCAAAGATGGTGGCCAGGGTACGGCCTGCGGGGAGAGAAGCTTTTGCACGAGTTCGGGCGTGTCCCATCCGGACGGGACAAAGGTGAGCGCCCTCGGAGCTTGGACGGGGAGGAGGAAGGAGAAATGCTCAGGGTAGAGGCGATGAAGAAGGTAGCGCTGAAGGAGGAGGCAGTTGTCCCCGTTGCTAGCCGAGGTATAGACGAGCGAGGCGCCATATTTGAGGCAGACGCGACGGAGGTATTGTTGGAAAAAGAGGCTGCGGAGCCCATCGTCGTAAGAGTCCGGCACGGGCGCAAGGTCAGCTTTGAGGCCCACAACGACCAAAGGCACACCCAGATTTTCTTCAAGCACGCCCGCTGGTAGTGGGGTAGAGCGAGCGGGTTGAGGGGACGACAGAGGACGGCCTCCACTCGACTCCATTCTGTTGATCCGGAACACAACTTTAGGTTCCTCCAGGCCTCCCCCCTCATCCTCCTCCTTCAATTCGCCACGCTCCAACCAAACCCTATCCATGTCCTCGCCTTGGTAGCATCTGCTCAGATAGGCCACCAAGCGTGCTTTCCGTACCCTCTCTTCCTCTCCCTCCTCCTCTCCCTTGTGACACCCTGCACGGGCCTTCTCTCCCAATACACTTCTCAACACACCAACCCATCGCTCCAGCGCCGATTCACATGCCCAGGGCCGGGTCAAATCTATCGCAATCATGCAAATTGTCCGCTGTAACGTCTGAGCAGGGGTGCTCTTGCTGTTTAGGCTGCTGGTGTCAAAGCGCGGGTCGGTCGGAACCTCACTTCTTATGCTTGCAGCTCTGCGGCGTACTCCAGGATCATCCAGCGCAACGTGCAATAGATCCTTGAGAGCAGGGTCGCTCAGGGACCAGACGTTTACGCGGGCTCCTGCATCCATTTCGTTCTCATCTACGCCGGCGTCTTGGTCGTCCTCCGCCAGCCCTTTTGAAGCCCCAGCCGGGCATCTACCCGGTAGACAATCCGAAGACCTTCCTACTGTGCCATTATCCCACGATTGTCCACCTGCTTTGCATCCCACGGGGTCGATTGCAGGGAAAAAGGCGTAAGAGAGCAGAGAGTGATCGTGCGATGATAGGGCCCCGCTCCCCTCCTGGCCTTCCTCGTCCTCCTTCTCCTCCTCGGCAATAAAATTTCTTCCGGTCGCTGCCGCCTGCCTTTCCAAGGCATCGTAGCTTCTGATGAAGCGGTCAATCAACCGAGTTTTCCCTACAGCTGCGTCGCCTAGAAAAAGAATCGTGCCAGGGGTGAAGTTCGACTGCTCCGAACGAGCTGCTTCCGCAAGCAAGGGCCCCCAAATAAGCTCTGTTTCCTGCTGTGCTGCCCCAGCATTTTCACCTGCCGACATCCACGAACTGTTGTGCAGGTTATTGAATGTGCATGTTGGTGTCCGTTATCGTTTGCATCGCCTCTCGAGAATTGCTCTACGGGATGTGTTTCGAGCGATAGACAGGAAGTTGGCGAGGAAGAGTTCTCAGAGATTTTCCCGGCATTAAAAGGACGCAAATCAACAAGAGGAACGCACAACAACCTGGCTCAAGTCCATACAACGATTTTTCTGTCTTCAGTTCACGAGTTGGAGGCGCGAAGGACATCGTCTCGCTTTATCATGGTTAAAAAAGGAACAGACCTTATGGTTTCCTCCTTTTATTTGCACACAGCACCAGTGCCAGTGTAGGCGTCTCATATGTGAAGCAAAGCCTGAGACAAAATGGCGACTTTTCAAAAAAGAAGAGCTGCTGTTGAGCGGAAAAGTTCATTCTTCCCCTGTGCCAATCTCCCGCAAGCCCCCTGACATCAACCCTTTCCGCTCGCTTCAACTCGTCGTTCTTAAGACCCACTTCCCGCAAGAACGACCTTTTCATCGTAGAAATACTTGGGAAGCTTGGCCCGCCGTTCTTCCATGGACTCTGACTCCTCTGCGTACACCAACTTCATCTCCTTGGTGGCCACTGCCGTCGTTTCGGTCGCTGGATGTTGTGTCCCGGAGGGGGCAGCCGACACTGTAGGGGAGCTGGTCGCAGGAGGGGCGGGCGCGAAGCCAGCAACAGGGAAGAGGGGCCGAGGGGGGGCGCCTGGGGGCAGACCAGGGGGCGGGCCCGGGGGAAACACTCCTGGACGGGGAGGAGCTTGCCCGGGGGGCATGGGAGGTATGCCTTGTTGGTATGGTTGCGGCTGCTGGGGTTGGTAATGCTGCGGGTGTTGTTGATGATGAGGTTGCGATGGTGAGGATTGCCCCGGCTGGGACGGTTGTGGTGCTTGGTGGGGGTGACGCGGCTCCTGCGTGGAATGTTGCTGTTGCTGATGCTGCCCAGGAACGTACCCGCCCGGCCCCAAGGGGGCCGATCCCAAGGCAGGGAGGGGCGGCATCCCCGGCTGGCTCCTCGGGAATCCCTGAGGGGCCTGCTGGCCCGGGGGAAAGGGATACATGCCCGGAGGCATTCCCCCTTGATGGGGCATCATCATCCTGCCTGCTGGAGGGAACATGCCCGGCGGCCCTGACATCGGCCTGGGCGGGAAACCCCCCATGCCGTACCCGCCAAAGACTCCTCCTTGCTGCGGTGGGAAATTGGGCATCTGTCCGTACATACCATTGGGTCCCGGAGGGCCTCCCATTCCGGGAGGAAAGCCTGCTCCCATACCCATCCCTGGGCCCATACCGGGCGGCAAGCCCGGCATTCCTCCACCGTTAGCCTCTCCGTGAGAGCCCCCTGGATCCCCTCCTGTCCTCTGCTTCTTGGCGGCGCGTTCCATGAGGCATTCCATGGGAATACCCTGCATGCCGAAGACTTCTACATCCACAGAATCTCTTCCTTCCTTCGCACCGGGTATTTTTTTTAGCGTTTCTTTGTGTACCTGTGTCACATGAATTACCATTCCACTTGCCGAAGTAAGCTTGCGAGGACATAGTTGACACTTGAAATGCTTGTTCTTCTGATGGAGGAGAAGGGTAGCCTCGTCATCAAAGGCGCGATCGCAGTAGTAGCACCATATGTCGGGCGCTTCCTCCCGTTTGGTGGCTGACTTTTTCTTACCCATCGTGGACTTTTCTTGAAGAGAGGTCTAGCTAGAGAAAGCCGATCCTCGCAGCGACAATCCTGCAAAAAACAAGATATTTTCCTGCTCATGGCGTATAAAGTACGTTGATATAACCAAACGAAGGAAATAAAGGTTAGTATTAAATGAAAACTGGTCGGAATGGCTATATTCATAAATGGTACAAGGGTCTGACTTTCTACCCGAAGGTCTCCAGTGACGTTCAAGGGCTGACGAGCCTCAGGTTCATCCAGCTTCTGCCGTATAGCCGAAACAATCACACATTCACTCTATCCTCCCTTCACGCTGACCTGTGTATATGCTGCCGGCGTATTCGATGGTCGCGTTCGAGTGCCTGGTTCCCTTCGATGCTCGCGACGAATTGTGGTGGGCACGACGGCTCAATGGAAAGGTCGTTTTCCATCATATCGCCTCCGTCTCGGTCGTCATCAGCCCTCGCCAACCGAAGGGACCTATTTCATCACATGGCCTCCCTCACCATCGTCATCCGGGCTCGCTTTCTTTTGATTTTCTGGTCGTGAAAGCTTCAAGACTCGCCTAAAGAAGCAGGAATTTCCAGTCGTAAATGACTCTGACCTATCCTTTCAAACACTATCGGGGACACAAGTATAGGGTGACAATGTCGGCCAGACGACGCAACAGCCCCAGCGTCAGGAGCAGCGTTGACAGCACACCGACACCCTCTCCTCGTCGCCTTGGTCTCAGGGCTCGAGACTCGGGTGCATACGATTTGGGCTTGATGCAGCAAGGTGATGAAACATCTGGGAGCGAAGCGGGTCGTGATGCGCCGCTGTTTGCACTAGAGGAGATGGAGGGTGAAAAAATCAAGGCCAGTCATGTTTTGGGCACATTATTTGTTTTCGCAGTTTTCAGCATGCTGGCCTACCTCATGTTTCCTGGGGTATTAAATGGCGACGTAACCAATTCTCTAAGTACATGCGGGATCGCGCTCTCTGATGGCAATGGAGATTCAGTGGGAAAAGGATTGGATGTGGGAAAATTGCCTTTCGATTGGATGGCTGATCCTGCCGTGCAAAGTATGGTAGAACGCTTTGTCGAAGAGCGCTTGGAGACGTACAACGAAACAACGAAGTACCTGAAGGAGGGCTATTTAAACCTGACACAACTAATGGAGAGTTTGAGGAAAGACCAAGACATGTATTCTGACATAAAAGGGGAAGCCGAAAGTGTTGCCGGTTCGGGTCAGGAAGCGACACTTAGAATGCTTCGAGACCTTCAAGAGCTAAAAACAAATCTTGAATCTCAACAAACCGAGCAGCATAATCAACGTGTGCATGAACTGGAGGGCCTGATGGCGGACTATGAGGCTATTAAAGCGCAGGTAGAGCACAATTTGCAGGCAGTCCAAGAAAAGACGGAGGGATTGGAGGCACGCATGCGCCACGAGGCGCACGAGACGTCCGCCCTGGAAGAGAAGGTCGCGGCCTTGTCCCTGAACGTGAGTGCGTTGGAGGACTCGACAGCCCGGGGGATGGACGATTTGACCTCGGCTCTACGCGGACTTCAAGTCGAGGAGACGGAAAAGCTCCTCCTCCAAGCGCGCGAGACGACCGCCTCCCTGGGGTCACGCGTCCAAGACATGAAAGACGAGCAGACGAAGTTGCAGGCGGCAAAAGAGGCCTGGGGATCACACAAAGTCGCGGCAGAGGACGAGGCGAAATCTCTGCTCAGTCAGGTGACGGAGGCGCGGGAAGAACTGGCTCGTTTGGTGTCACAGTCCCAGCTGGAAATGGAGGGCTTGCAGAGGTCCCTGCAGGCAGCCGGCGATCATGCCCTCAGCCCGGAGGACTCCCTCCCAAAAGAGACCGTGGAGGCCGTCCACACCGTCTCTTTAAGCGTGAGTACGCAGCTGTCGGAGTGGAAGGGCATCATAGCCGCCACCCTAGAGTCGAACCGTCTCCTGACCGCGCATAAAGCGGAAGTGGAGTCGAGGATGCAGGAGGCACAAAAGATTCTGGAAACTATTGAAAGCACCGCTGCCGATGCAGCGGCAGCAATGGCGGCGGCGAAAGCGGACGTGAAGGAGGGAGGCTTCGAGGGGCAGTCCGAAGTGGTGGAGCGTTTGGAAGGAGAGCTCGAGTCCCTGAGGAACGGGCAGGCGACGCTCGCGGCAGCCGTGCAACGGAGTTTTGAAATGGTGCAGCAAGCTCGTTCTGGCATGGCGATAGAGGCAGAGAAGGCGAGTGGAGGAGAGGAGGCGGCCGGTTCGGCTGTCTTGGCGGGCGTCACCGCAGAGGATGTCAAGCGATGGGTCCGGGAAACGCTCTCGGAGGGCCAGGCGCTGCAGGACCAGGCAGGGGAAGAGGTCTGTGCGCCAGAATCTGTCGCCTCCCTGGTGGAGAGGACCGTCCGTCTGTACGAAGCCGACGCCGTGGGACTGGTTGACTACGCCGCGGCTACCGCGGGCGGGAAGGTCCTTCCCTCCCTCTCTTCGGCTACCTACACCCCTCCCGGACAGCTTCTGAGCACAGACACCTTCCACGCCTGGGGCTTCAAGGCGGAGATTGGCACCCGCGACCTGGTCATCCGCGCTGGGCACAAGCGTCCCGGGCAATGTTGGCCCATGGCAGGGAGCAGGGGGCAGGTGACGGTGCAGCTCCTCCAGGCGGTTCGACCGTTTTCGGTGTCGCTCGAGCACATTCCCCCCGAAATCTCCCAGCTTCCTTCAACGGCCCCGCAACGGTTCCGTGTGCTCGGGCGGAAGGTGGGCCAGGCTGCTGAAAGCCCCGTGGTCCTACACAGTCAAGAATATCTGACGTACGAGATGCAGGGACCCCGCCCGGTGCAAACATTCCCCTTGGACCTGGGGGGGGGGGGCGAAGGGGTGCGAGCGGTGACATTGGAGGTGCTTAGCAATTGGGGCTATGCGGAGTACACGTGCTTGTATCGTTTCAGGGTACACGGGGAGGTGGTGGGAGGGAGGGAGGCGGTGGTGATGGGCAGGGAAGAGGGGAGGGGGGAGGAGCGCGAGGACACCGAGAGCGTGGAGAAGGAGGCGGAACAAGCGGTGGTGGAGGATAAGCAGGGAACAGCGATGAGAGACGGGCAGGCGGAGAGTGTCAGGGACGGAGGGGATCCTGACGGGTCAGTGGAGGGGGGGGACGATAGAGAGGGAGGGACGGCATGGGAGACAGCGGGCGCGGAGGGGGAAGAGAGTGAGGTGGTGGCTGCCAGGGAGGATGAGCAGAAAGACGCACAGGAGGTGGTTTCCATGGTCGAAGGGATCGAGGATGCAGAGAATGGAGGGAGGATGAGGACAGAGGGACATGAGGAGGACGTGGTGGAGAGGGCGACCTCCGCGGCGGAAGGGAAGACGCTGGAAGAGATCGTGTGAACTGCACAGAACTGTAAGGATCCGGCAATCAATGCATGGATGGCGCCTTGAGGGGACTGTGGGCCGAGGGAGGAGAGCGTTATTACGGGAGTGGGCGGTCTCTTTTGCGTGACGCCCGTTACGGGCAGGCCAGTAAATATAAATTTGGACACGTGCGTGAAAATGAAGACGGTCGAACAAACACAAGTCGCCATTCAATCCAACGCAAAAGTCACAGCGAACGCACGGGAGATCAAAGCCCCCCAAAATAACAGCATCGCACCGTCGATTGCGAGATATAGGAAAGCCTTCTTTGTGTGCCTAGGAACATTTCTCTTCCTCCTCCCAAACTGCCTCTTGTCGGGGCATGGCGTTTGCGAACGTTTTAAGTGAATGTGGACATTTTCCCGTGCATGTATTTCTACATTTGGCTTACCCCGACGCATTCCTCACGAACAAGCTTGCTGGTCCCCATTCCTTTCTCCTGGTCCACTGTGTACACGGCATCCATTTAGCACCTCTTCTCAGCACCTCTTCGACGCAATTTCAGATTTCTTACAACTTAGAGGCGGCGCTATACACCTCTTCCAAAGGCGCGTGGTCCCCAAACACCTTTTCATTGTACTGGTACACAACCTCTCCTTGCCCGTCCACCACCACCAAGCCACCCAAGCGTCGGCCCTCCCCCTTCAAATCGCCTTCCAGGCCCGGGTATTTTTTCTGAGCGCGCGAGCCGTTCTTCCACACGGACGGGTAGAACATCCCTTTTAGGCCCAGCCACCGGTCGCCGAGGAACTTCTGAAAGCTGCGTTCCTCGTCCAAGTAAGTGTCGAAACCCTTGAAAGCTTCTAGAAAGCCGTCCACGCTCGTAGTCTCCGCCACCACAGCCATGAGTTTGGGCTTCTTTTTGATGCCTTTCAGACGAGGAGCAAGTTGTGTGCTCAAATCCATGGCTTCCTCCCGGCATAAAATGCAGCCAGGACGGCGGACCACAAAAATAACTGCGCCATTCGGTTTGATCAAGTTTTCCGCCCGAATAGCCCCTCCCAAGGCCGCGGCTTCCCCAGTTACTTTTCGGAGAGGGATGGGAAAGAGCGTGGAAGCCGTGGATGTTGACGTAGACGGTCTGCCCGTGGTACTCGCGCTCATCCTGGTGGTTGTCGGGTGGCCGGCGGGCGAAGCAAAGGCTCTGACTCCTACCAAAGTCGTGCCGGACAGAAGGGTACCGACGGCCAAAAACTGGGTCAGATGAGTTTTTGTGAAAAGACGAACAGGCATGGGGATGATTGCTTCCTGTTTATAAGACAAGAGGTGGAATAATCAGTCATGCTGAGGCATGCACTGTATCGCGCTTCCATCAGCGGGTGGGGCAAGAAAGGAGGCTGCGCGCAGGTGCACGGGAAGCGGGTAAGCCGTACACACAGCGGTGGACGATCCGGAAAATGTCGAAAGCAACGCATTAATTAACTAAGACTAAGTCATACGTTGAATGATGTCGCACGTTTTGGATAATCTGATAGAAGTGCATCACTCCGAAAACATGCGTAAGGCGACGAGTCAGCGACGGGAAAGGGTGATGCGCCTCTTTTGACACTACTTTAGTTAGCTACACAATAATTATTTTGTGTGTCAAAAGCACCAAGACGAAGAGCAGACACGCACGGGTAGTCTTTTTTTCACGCGGCATGCTCACATCAAAAAGCATGAAGAGCAAGCGGCAGTGACGTCACTCCCATAGTCTAGGCCGTGACATCACACACGGTCCCACCACGCCGATGCGATTAGGATGTGCGCCAGGCGTGATTTGATGGGTTCAGATGATACCTCTGAGTTTTCAGAAGCGCATCAACATTTAAATTGTCGAAGATGATGGTGGTGGAATCGACGATGGGCATGCAGGGCTCAAACGCACTCGCGGCTCGAAAATAAAATGACAGGATGCCTCCGCGCGGCGCATCACACAGGTATATATTCATTTTATACCGGTAGATATCCATTTACACCGGAGTTTTTGAAACGGATTTGCTTCTGGCGACACTTAATTCTTTCGAACATTGCCTTATATAGGGGTTCCTATGCCCCATTTTACCGCATGTGTACATAAGCACACTCAACATCTTGGACGCATGGTTGTTCACGGTGATTCTTTGTCGTGCATTTAATCTGCTTTATTTGGTTGCTCTGAAGTCAAAACTCATGGAACTATGCTTATGTACACCACTTTATCATTCTGCTTGATCATTATCCGGGCTTTTGGACTCTCCTTAGCATTCCTTTCCATGCTGATATCTCTCCCGGCCCCCGCAATCGCTCTCGAATATTTCGTAGACGGATTTATGGGGAGAGACAAGCGAAAAGATTTCCTGGTCCGACCCGAGAGAGCGGGAGTTTCGGTGGCGTGCGACGTTAGGGGAAAGTGAGGAGGAGGTGGAAGAGGAGTGAGTAAAAGCAGAGGACGACGACGGGTGAAGAGTCGAGGGGCAGATCATGGGGTGCTCCAGGGCCCAGCATTCAAAAGAAAGGATTTCAAATGTCTTGTGGCGGGCGAGGGGGGCGTTGTAAAATGTTTCGCTTTCCCCGCTGCTCCCAAATAGAAAGTTGTCCCCTATGAAAAGGCCGAATTCTCCACTAGGGTACAAGGCGTGTGAGAGGGAGGAAGGACTTTAGAGTTAGGTGCGATGATAAATGAAGTCAAATGAGGAAAAAATGCCAGCATTTCAGAGAAATTTGATGGGAGCAGTCAGGAAAAACTCAAATGAGAGAGATTGCTATTACAATCAAGCAATGACTACAACACAAGCCGCTCAAAATCTTACTCACCCTCCTCCACCCATTCCTAGGCTGTTTTCCGTGCTCAGCATGTAGTACGTATTTTCCCGTGTCCATGGGAAAAACTGAATCATTTTCCTCCGTGTGCTCGACTTTTCTTCCTCCCCCGGTCTTTTCAGGTCCTCTTCCTCCTCCTCTGCGTTGAAAATCCCTTCCTTGGATATACTGAGACTGCTTCCATGGCTTCGATGAGATGGCCGTACCTTGTACAGAAAACTCTCGCCTGTGCCGTAGTAGAGCGGCCCTGCGGCAGTGGTGTGGACGGCCCAGGGCGTCGTCGTGAAACCCCCAAACACCTGGCGGAAGAAGAGATTCAAGAGAAGGAGGACAGACATGGGCACAGACCACTCCCTGTCATTCCGTCTAGACCCAGCGGACGCTCAGAGATCCACAAACAAACATCTGGGATGACGTGGCTGCTAGCTCTTTTTACTCCATACACCTAGTTTACTTCAGCCCCACGTTACACACCTCGTTCTCCTTGGATCGTATGACAAGGATCGTGGGGCTCACGGACTTGACTTGTCGGTAAAAGGTCTGAAAACTGGAACCGTCCTTGTCGAGACTAAGGCAAGAAAGCGGAGAAAGATGAGAGAGAGGATCGACAAGCAGTGTGGAGGGATAGGGTCAAAAATCAAGCTTTGACCCGTAGCGAGTGTATACAAACGAGACAACCACATACTCTTTGTCGAAGGAGGGTAGAAAAACACTCACACGCTCTGCTGAACCTTGCATCTGCCCCCTAGTCACTTACGAAAACCGTAGATTCCAAGAGTAGCCTTGGTACATGGTCGGCAACAGAGAGTCCAGCTGTGTGCATTACAGGGTTCAAAAGTGTATGTTTGGGATACTTACATTTAATGGGCGTTTTAACAAGCACGTCAATATGTTGCTTGCAGGTGTACGTTGTCTTTGGAGCCGCCCTTCTTCCGATCCCCGAACCTACCTCTTCTACGTCCTTTTTGTTAAGAATCTCGCTTTGGTGGCCAGGTGCAAACAAAGCGGGAGATGATATCGATAAAGTTGTAGTCGTACGAGGTGAAACAGAGGAAATAGACAGGTGTCTTGCGGGACTGGCGTTGGCGCACGAGGGTAGTGGCGGGATGCGCATCTGTCCATCCGCGTGCTCGTCCGTCTGGTATTGCTCGGGTCGAAAGTTCATTTCCCCCCCACCATTGCGTCGCCTGTCCATATGACAATCGCAAATCTTTCTTCTCCAATGCTCATGGACGGCATCACGGGGTATATGTGCTTCTGTAGAAAGAGGCGGTACGCGCCAGACGTATTAGAGGAAGCGGCCCATATACCCTGGGAGACTATCTCGGCCCATGCTTCCAGCCCTACCACGTCGCTGGTCAAAACGCCGGGCACAATCAGATCACACAGCGCTGGCGTGGCCCCTGGCCAAAGCGTATACCTGGGAGAAAAAACCCTCAGAGCTCCTATGACACACCTCCCACGGCTCAAGCCATGGAAAAAGGCAGTTCGGGGCGGCGTAATCGGATATAAAATTTCTGACCGCCTCTTCTGTCAGCTAAACTAGGAATACGCACAATTTCCTCCCCGCGCTTCAGGCAAAAGCTCGGTCAGCCCATTTTCACCAGTCCGCGGGCATCCTCACACGACAACCATACATTTTTTTAAAAATAGGAGGAGGAGGAGGAGGATCATAGCAGAGCAAGAAACGTAACAGCGCCACAGGTACTGAGTTTTTTTGGCCCTTGGCTACCACGGCCTTCCCACCTTCGACGCATTTTTTAGTCAGGTCTCCATCGCGGGTGCGTTAGGGGTTTTCCCTCCATCGTCCTTGACAAAGGAAACAAAGTCCCCGAAATGCTGCGCTACGGTCTGGCCACATACTCTCGACAATGCACATGTCGTGCGCTCCCCGATCTCGTCGCCCGCGCCGTCCCAAGAGCCAGCCGGGCAGGAAGAACGAGGTCCTACCACTTCGACGCCCCGGGCGGCCCCCCACCCTCTACCTTGCTTCCTCAAGCAGCTCGACGGCATAACCATTTTCCATTTCACATCCGTCCACATGGCACCTACGAATCTTCCGGCACCCGCACAGTGGGCCATCTCATGGTTGCTCCCTTCCTCCTCGGCACGCTGTGCTGGTCCACTTTTTTCTACCAAAAGCACGCGAATGGGGACTTGGTGGCGGCTGCGGGGTACAACAAAGAAGCCGGGGGAACACGCTCGCAAATATTGGGGCTTTTCTCCATGTTCAAATACCTGGAAATCAGCACAGACGGACCGCGTTTGGATCTATCTCCTCTGGCAGCCTTGGTGGACTGGCGAGGCCTCATGGCCTTGGCCCCTACCCAGTCAACCCTGGGTCTCGTCTACTTTGTTTGGTCCAGCCTGCTCCACGGCGTGGACAATACCGTCGCCTTCTTTCCGTCTTTGGATATCAAACCCAAGCTCGTCCGCCTAGGCGTTCTGAGCAAGCTGGAAGAGGGGCTGCAGAGCGAGGACCCCACCGTCCGACTGTGTGCTGCCTACGTGGTGAACCGACTGGTTAGGAACGCGCACGTGGCTCGCATGGTGGCTGCCCGGCCTGTCATTGTACAAGGGCTGGTCGACATGTTGGAGGAGGAGATGTTGGTGGAGGGCGGCCGCTTTCAGGGCTTTGGGCACTCCGCAGGGAACGCCTCTGCCGAGGTTTTTGTCACCCTCTTGGAGACCCTGAACAACCTGGTGGAGGGTGTTGTCAACAAGGTAAGGAAGGGGAACAAAAGAAGGAGGGTCGATCATCGGCGGCAGATGGAGTTGTGGCGGATCGAGCGGGGAGCTGTGTTCTGACTAGGCGCCTGCACTCATGTTAGGACACAGATACAGAATTGCTGCCCATGCTTTGCAGCATTCTAAACTTTTTTTTTCTGAGGAATTTCTTCCGCCAAACATAAAGCCACCTTCATTCTTCATCCTATGCGTACACGACAGGAGGCTGTCATCTTAATCGGAGTGTCGGGAGGACACGACCCGGTCCTAGGGGCCCGGCCCGACGACGTGCTGCCCTTGATCACCCCTTCCCTGGTCCACAAGGCCAGCCTCATGCTGCGGCTGCTCGACCTTTGCGACGAGCATGTGGGCAACGCGGCGGGTCTGTTCGAGGACCATCGCATGTCCATTTACGCCAAATTTTTCCCCGGGCGCGTGGACGACCAAGTGCGGCGGCGCATGCGAGAGGTGGAGGCGGAGGTGGCACGTTTCCTCGGGGGCATTTCAAAGGACGCCAAGGCATGCGAGACCTTGCTGCTGGAGCGGGACGTGCTGGCAGGCTTGGTGCCCTTGGCCCGGGCGGAGGGGAGGAACGCCTCTGCCTTCGTGCACGCGGTGGAAGCGGTTCACAACGTCCTGGATCGCTACTGGACCGTCAAAGAGCAGGGGGTGAAGGAGAGGCATAGTCTACCGTCGACAGGGGTGGAGAGGGGAGGTCTGAGCGATGAAAGCGCGGAGGAAAGCGCCGTCAAGAAGTGCGCGACGCCGTGGGCGACGAGGCGAGAGTCTTCGGCCGTGGACCGCTGCCTGGGCCAAGGCACGCCCTCCTTCTTTTCCAGCTCTTCCCTCCTCCTACCCTCCCATCTGACTGACTGCGCGATCGCAGACGCGGTGGAATCGGTGGCGGGCCGCGAAGAGGGCACCTTGGGTCGACCCTTTGCACGCTTGCGCTCCGTCTACGCCATGCGGTGCTACATCTCTTCTATGGCCTGCCTGGTCGTGGGAGGGCTGTACGGGGTTATGCGCTCCGCCGCCTCTTTCCCTCTCGTCCCTCCTGTGATTGCCTACTCGGTCAATGGTATTGGCGCAGTCATGCTTAATGCCGGGTACGGGACTTATGGCTTGCGGAATTGGCTCAAGCAAAACACGTACGTGGAGGAGAGCGAGTCTTTCGCCGCTTGGACCTCGGCGCAGGCCGTCGTGGACGTAGGGGTGGTGACGGCGATTGTTCGGCGGCATCCTTATGCGCTGCTGCCCATGGTAGCGGTCAATTACTTTGGATTCAACAGTAGTCCGGGAACAGGAATGAAAAGACTGGATGGGATGGACGCCTTCTTCACCTTGAGTTGAGCGAGTGGGGCATGCGTATCGGCACGGTTTACGAAATGAGAAGATCAAGGCGATGCTCAGAGAGCCCAGCCGTACCGTCATTCCGGGTAGATCGCGGGAAAACTTCGGTGTCTTCCAGGTGACTTAGTTCGCAATGAGGTAAATAGAACAGAAGTAGTGTAATTCATGTGCATTTTGCAGTTTCCGCGATGAGAGCAACTCCGAAAGTATCATTGAGCAGTCACTAGTCCGAAAAAAGGGTAAAGCACGATGTAAGAAGTAGTGGAAGACGATATAAGGGGACATGAACAGCAAGAGAGTTGAAGCATTCAGCTTTTCTCTCTAGAAAATACACGAATTGACACGAAGGAACTAATCTGGAGAAGCCGGGCGATTTTGCGCAGCGACGGCAATCAGGATATGGGCATGTAAAACGTCCGAAAGATTTTTGCGTGCTTCGACATCACTTGTACATACCCGGGAAAATATGAAAAAAAGGTGGCGACGCATAGATAACCTTACTGCCGCTACGTACAGTACATATTTGTGCAGAAGCAGATGTTATGCCCACATTCTTTTGATAATGACTAGTTGATTTCATTGAAATAAGATTCATCCACTCTAAAATTTTCAGATTGCAAGATGATTTTTTTTTTAGACAACAGCCTCTTCTTGTGGGAAATGGATTCCCTGTATTGCACATTTGTACATATGTAAGCATAGGTCCTGGATCACTCGCACCCACTTTCTTTTTGTTTTGGGGGGAGCTTTCATATTGCACCATTTGATCTCACGGCGAAGTGCGTCTTCATTCTCTTCGAGCGCGCTGCCAGGCTTGCACTGTGTCGTAAACAGCTGTTTTTCTTCTGCAGAACGTTTCGGTCAATTTTATTGCAAAAAAAAACTGGATTTTTGGCTTCAACGCTTAACGGCCAGGACGACTACGGTGAAAGAAGAGGGAGAGGACTCTGAGTGCCAAGCAACAACACATGCAAATCTCCACGTCCACCAATCGATAGGCTGTGCGCATAGAGCCATGTGTTTCGCATACAACATCCCGGTAAGAGAGGTGATCTTGGAAACTTTGCACGCAGTCCTTGGCCTTTTCAACTCGGACTCGGGTGCGGTAATGTCGCCGTTAAGGGCTCGCCAGACTCACGTTTGGATGGGCGACAAGCAGGGCCTTGATTTAATGCTGCCTATCCCGCAGACGTGGCGGTTCACGTCGTTGCAGACACAGGAGGATACTCTGAATTGCTGTAGTGGCCTTGCTGAGTGGTGCGCGTGAACTATTGAGGCATCTAACAGCGACTGAGAATATTCACTCATGCCTCCCATCCTATACCCCATGACAGTCCCTCCCCAGCCCGTCCCGTCAGTGTCGCGGCCTTGATGCACAGGCCTTTTGACCAGCGCTTGCAGTGCTCCACGTCTCGAAGGGTTCAGAAACCTCCCTAGTCACTGCGTGCCAGGCCGCGCATACTCAATCGGGCTACGCTCTCAAAAGTTTGAGCAAGCTGCTGATCCCTGCATTTCTGCATAATCTCGGCGGGACCAATGTCTTACTGTATGCAGCCCCCACTTGCTTTACGCAACACGTCAACGCAGGTTTTCTCGGTGGATCAACTCGATGGGCTGGATGCGTCCGTGTGGTCCACGATCGCGCAACATGGGCGGCCAATTGACGTCTACTCCCCAGACGTGCAGGAAGTGATCGATGTGACGGACGGCCGGCTCCGAAACTTGTACGACGCCTTTGACAGGTACGTATCGAGGCAAAGGGGAGGATTACGCGGATGGAGAGAATGATTAGGGGAGAGAGCCAAAGCTGTAGGTTCGGGCGGCCTAGGGGGCGTACCACTCAGAAATCCCTGGCTGATGATCTTTCACTCCCTTCCTCTTCGTGTCATCGGGTACTGGTAGGGATTTCGATGGACGTCTGAGCAAGCCTGAACTGCTGCAAGGCCTGGCTCAACAGGGATTTACCAATTTGGAAGGCACGCGTGAGTTTGAGTTGCTGTGGGAGACCTGTGAGAAGATCACGACCAACAGAGAGGGGCCCGGAGGGGCAGAGAGCGAGGAAGAAGGGGAAGGGCTTGGTCCTGAGCTAGCGGGGGCCAGGCGCGGTGTGTCTAGTGGACAATTGAGTGCGCGAAAAGGGAGAGGGGGGAGAAAAGATGAGAATCGGATCACCTTTGCGGCTTTCAAGCGGATCGTGCAACGCCTGAAGATGGAGTTGCTCTTCCTTCCTCCCATGGCCATGCGACAAAAACAGCTGGCGACCAAAGACCGGATAGAGGAGAGGGGGGAACATGGGAGGTTCACGCAAAGCCGCAGTCCTCTTCCGTTTGGGCGGGCAGCAGGTGAAATGGCGCCGACCACTGAACACGAAGGGGGAGCAGAGGGCCTCCCTGCAGAGGGGTTGGAGGATGTAATCAAAAACGGTTTGTCCACCCTGGCTGGATCGGCTCCCAAATTGCATTCAGGAGCGGGTGTTGGGGACGAAAGCCGCGGTCTCCACGTTGGCAGCGAATTGAGTATCGCGGTGGGGGGGTTTCCGGACGGGCGGATCACCCCAGCGCTTTACCCCGATTATGGGACGACGTGTCCAGCCTATTTCCTGGTGGACGAGGACGAGGAAGGCGAGAACGGGGGAAGGAAGAACTCCACCGGCCAGGGGCGGATGGAAGTGGTCAAATTCTCCTCTTTGGACTACAACGAGAAGACGTACTCTGCCGAAATCCCCGTGGCCGACACCTACGCTTTCTTCACTACGCATCGAGACCCGAAGGATTTTATGATGCGCTGGCTGTACTTGGAAGGCTTGGATCGCCTTACCATTCTGCGTTTCGCGATTAAGTACAGCCTGCACCCTCTCTGCGTGGAGGACGCACTGAAACTGGAGGATCAACAGCCCAAGGTGAACAAGTACGGCTGCCACTATTTCATTGTCATGCCCTTCTTTAGGCTGACGCGGGAGAGCCGGGAGGTACGTGAGGGGGGGATCAAGGGAGAAACCTCTTTCTTTTCGTGCACGCAAGGAGCTGCTCTGGCCTCCAAAGCCTTCTTTCCGACCTTTTCTCCTTTTCTCTTCCACCCCCTCTCCCGTCCCCTCCCTCCTATCTTTCGGGGCTTTTCAGGCCTTGAAAACCCTTCGCCAGCAGCGACGCCGCAACTCGAGTATCATCAAATCCACGGCCGAAGCGGCTGCTCTCTTGGCGCATGGGGCCACGGGTCAGAGGGAGCGCGGGGGGCTTCAGGGCTCGGGGCAGGCCTCGCCGAACGATCGCCGCCACAAAGGGAAAGAGTCGTGGTCTGACTTTCACTTCCGGGTCGAGTGGAGCAAGCTGTGTATTTTCATGGCGGGTGCTCCTTCGTACGACACTTTGATCTCCCTGCACGGAAAATGGGAGACCTTCAACAGCGAGACGGACGAGATGCTTCGCGGCGAGGAAGGCCCGGGGGGGAAGAAAGGGGCCGGGGAGGAATGGAAAGGGATGGGCAGCCGGACCGAATCATCCGCATCGATGGCCAAGGGGGGGAACTCCTCCTTCGTGGGGGGCTCTGCGAGCACCCACGGCTTACGCTTTCGTCGCGGAGGCGGTCGTGAAGCCGGTGACCTCGACAGTGGGGAGGACGGGCTGATCAAGGACGACTCGATGGCGGCTTCCCACTATGAGCACCACGTCCGCTACGGATGGGACGGACAAGAGAGCGGATCGACGTCCCCCTACAGCGGCGTTGGCGGCGCCAATTCCTCCTTCTCCCAGGGCCACATTTTTGAGAGACTGGTGACGGCCTTGAAGGTCGACTACTCAACTTTGCGGCAGGGCAACAGCAAGCATTTGTTGTACCGGATCCTGGACGAGGTGGTGGATTTCCTCATCCCCATCGCCCAGGCATACCGGACCCGGGTCCGGCTCTTTCAGGCTCAGCTACATCGCAACGAGAGCACTTTCAAGAAGGTAAGGGTAAGACGAGGGAGGTGAGGCCTCGTAGGTGGTGGCCCTGACCACGCCTTGTAGCGGTGCGACTTCCACGTCTTGGGTGCTTCGGACACATACCGGGGTTCACGACCGGATTTTATGGAGGTACGAGGACGTCAATGCCCTCAAGCTTCCTCGAATTCTCGTCTCCTTTTCTCGTTCGACCCTCGCAGGAACACATGCGTCTCGTGCTCGGTATGAAAAGCGAGCTGCAACGCCTGCAACGCCGTATCCGGCCCATGACCGCGGTGGTGCGGCATCTGATGGACGACGAGCAGATTGGACAGGACATGAAAGTGTACCTGGAAGATGTCCTCGATCACGTGGTTCGAGGGCTGGAGGAGATAGGCGGCTGCATCGAGATGTGCGACTCGACCAAGGAGGAATTCAAGAGTTTGAGGGTAACATCGGGGGGGGGGGAAGGGGGGGAAGGGAAAAGGGAAGGCTGCGCTTGGGACTCATCAGGTCGCCCTGGGCTCAGGCGTGCAATCGATCGTCACATTGACCCTGCCTTTGTTGGCTGCTTTCTCCCCTATGACTTCCTGAATTCACAAGTTGCACACCTTTCCCTCCAAATGTAGGACCAACGCACCAACGAGGTGTTGTACACGCTCACTGTCGTCACGACCATGTTCGTGCCGCTTCAGTTTCTGACGGGCGTGTACGGGGTAGGTGGGGGGAGGCATCGAGGGGGCAGTCACACAGAGATTTTATCTCGAGACTTACACACCAAATCTCTGTCGTCGTCGATACGAAACAGATGAATTTCATGAACAAGGAGGGAGAACCAACCATGCCTGAGCTTCTTTGGCCGCGGGGCTACCTTTTCTTCTGGTGTATGGCCGCGACGCTCTTCTCCGTGTCTTGGTACTTCTTCAGGAGGCATCTGTCCTATTTGTAGTGAACAGGAACCAAAGGATTACAGACATATTCTAGATGTTACATCTGTGAAGGGGAAATTATTCTCATTTAAAGAAAAAGCTTTACAGCATATTTTTACTGAAGGAGGCAGGAAATATTGATTTCCAAGAAATCGCGCTCTACATTAAGAATATACACATATAGAATGCCGCAGTATGTATCTATATCCGTCGTCTAAACGCAAGGACAAGTTGGTTTTCAGCGAAAATGTATACATTGCTTCTTTACCACGCCTGCACAGATGAGGCTACGCAAAGCAGAGACTGGTGGAAAATTGGTTTGCTCCTCACTTTTTTTACTTTTTTCCATATGCTTCTTTCAAAGCCGCCTTCTCTTGCAATTGCGTATTTACATGTACTGGTCGTAACCCTCCCTAGGCTTCTTAGGGATGTCATAAGCCAGAAGTCGCCCAAAGGCAGCCAACGCAAGGCCTGTGTAGCACATGACCTCGTTCGGGTGGAATATTGCATGAGCTCTTCTTGCCCCTTGCGACATGATCCGATGGGCTTCTTCAATATTTTCGTTTGCCCATAAAATCTTGTCTTTCAAATCTGATAGATCGTACCTGACCGGAACGTAATGCTCGTAAGGTAAGAAAAAACGGCTGTAGAAATTAAAAAAAGGAGTGTCCACCTTGAACACTAGTTGATTGTTTAACAGTTGGGAGGCGTATCGCTCCGAAAAGCCAGTTCCATCTATGTTGAGGGCGTATCGGCTCTCTTGCTGGGCCTCGCCACTCGTCCTCCTGTCGGATTCATGCTGCCTGCGGTACTCATCGACAGTTTCTTTCGAGCATCCCTCCGCGGCCAAGATGCCTGCTGGAGTCGACACGTTCCAGCGAGAATAGAGCTGGCACTCTTCTTCGGCAGGCAACAAGGCTAAAAGCGACAGGGAGGAGCTGACGTGGGCATCCAAAAGGTTGGGACATTGATAGCTTGCCTCGACCAGTTTCATGCGGGGTGCAAATCTCAGGGTTGCGGGCTCATAGGGCACAAAATCATTGGGGCTTCCGCGCCAAAAAACCCTGTGGTTGTGGCGAAAATAAGAAAGAACTCCTGGCACGCCACTTCCCTCCTACAATCTTCTACGAAATCGACCGGCTGGGCATAACCATGATCCTCGAGACTCCTCCCCCACTTTTCCTCGGCCCATTCACGTACTTTCCTGGCCTTTTTCGGAAATCCTCCAGACCATCTGGCCTCCACGATGGTGACCGTGCATCTACCTCTTCGGCTGCCGGCAAGACGTACCAGGGACAAGGCAACAGCATCTCGCTGAAGGCCTCGGCGCTGGCGTAAGCGAAAATAGGATGTACTTCATGCCGAAGCATAACCGGCAGATCGCGACCACTGAAAACCCCTAACTCCATGTCCGGTAGCTTTAAGACCTGAAGCACGTCCAGGATAAGCCTCGCATATTCGTCGATGTTCAAAGTGTCGCCCTCAGCCCTGGCATATACCTCACCATCCAATATTTGATACGAGAGAGAGGCAAAGTCACTGCGTTTTTTCCCAATGCAAACCGCTTCGTCTATGATGCGTTGTGTGATCCCTCCCTGACTCCATGGTCGCAATCTATCCAGAATAAGGCCCAGATACATGCTTGCGTGCTTGCATTTTCCTTGTCCCACCCATTGCTTAATGTTGACTGGCTCGGGCACCGCCCTGGGCATGAAATCGAGAAGATAACGTCACATGGGAGAAAGAGATGTTGTAGCACGATTATGTTTATTATCTGTCGTAGGCTCTCGAATCATGGCAACTCGAGCACTTAGTGTTCAAGCGCAGTCTCATTCACTTACCCGTCTGACGCCATCCTCAGTTTTCTTGGAGGCGCGGCCTCAGTGTAATTGCCCAGTAAATCCAACCAAAACGATGTCTCCGCTAAGGATAAAGGCTTAGGCCATGGCTGATCGGGTGAACGCAAATCTTGGTCAGCCCGTGGGGGCAGAAGGCTGGGATCCGGCCCAGTTTTCAATAAGGGCATCTCTACCGCCGCCATTTTCTCATCCTCCCCATGAGTTGCATGTAAAATCGGCCTCGTTTCTTCATTTGAGCTTTGAAGAGTAGTGCTACTTGTTTTATCTTTTGCGGAAGAAGAAACTGAAATCTGCGTCTTTGTTCGTACCGGAAAAAATCAAATACCGCTTCATGAAGGGAGGCGAATTCACGCGCGGGGAAGCCCGATGGCACATAAGCTTTCTCACCTTTGTTAGCACCTGTTGCATAATGAACACAAATCCCAATACGATAAAGCAGATGACAAGCTTCTCCCTCATCTTGCCATTCGATAATTGAAATGCTTGGTAAATCGGCACCCGTTTGTGTCGGCCCACGGCCATGGGCCGCTTTCTGCTTGGTGTCCAGCCTGTCGACTACACAAGTGTGGGTAAAGCAGAAGGGCTAAGGAGTGATAGTAGATTGGAGGGAAGTAATACAATGAATACACTACTGTGGAAAGCACCCGGGGACACGGCCCCCTGAAATCCTTTCCCCAGGCTGAGTACTATGAGTACTCGCTGGAAAGTGTGAAGGTATGCAAGAGCGAGGGATCGTAGCGCTAGGAACGTAACCACGGAGGCTTCCTAGATCATTATATTCCTTTTGTCTCGAGTAAATTTCCTGGACCGAGTGGGACGCAGTAGGCGTGTCACTTTCGTTGCTGAGTCTTAGTGTCCGCGCAGAGATAATTTGTAAGCAAGGACTATGCATGTTGTCGGACCGGCGCCCTACCCGCACGCTCGTGCCTTCGCCTCTATTCTTTCTCCCTCCTTTTCTAGCTCCCATCCTTATGGTGGCTTCCATAAAAAGATATGGCAATTTTCACAGAGAGAAGGTCGCGTAGAACCAGGCTCGCCGTGTTCAATACCTGGCCAGAGGGCTTTCTGTGCTGGCGCGAAGGAGGCTCGCGCTGCCTCGACGAGTGGAGAGCATCTCTCTCTCTCAAGTCTTTCAGTCACACGTATACTTTCATTTTAATTTTTCTAGGACCCCTTTGATTACACGCTTTGTCTTCCTCATGGTAGTGTATGAAATGTTCGTAGTTTGTCCTTCCTTGCCTCACCTCGCCTCCCCTACCACTCGTCGTCGTACCCAAGCCGATCGTAGTCATCCTCGTCACCCCCGTAGTCATCATCGTCGTCATCATCATCATACGAAGGATTGGACATCCGTTTTTGTTCGCCCTTCTTTGCTCCTTCACCGACTGACTCTTTCCGTCTACCCGATGCCTGATCGGCCTTTCCCGCCTTGCCAACTGTTTTTTTCGTCGACCCCACCTGAGGAAATATTTCCAAGCAACGCAAATCGATTCTCTTTCCGTCGTCGGACACTTCATCTACCTCTACCTGCAACCTCCCTCCTACCACAAGGACGCGGCTAAGGTCCTTGATCTCTTCCCCATAGGCCTCGGATACTGAGTCTAGCGGGACGAATCCCGTGATTTTCACACCAATCCCCACTTTCACCCCTCCGGGAAGTATTTTTGTTATCACGCCCTTGCGCGACTCCCCTATCAATAGAGCGTCCACAGGCTGCTTGGACGCTTGGGCCTTCAGTTGCGCCTTCCTCTCCTCCTTGAGCGCCGCCGCCTTCTCCTCTGTCATTTCCGGGTCCACGGTCAAGCTGTACTGCCAGGAGTCGAGATGCACGCCTTTCACATACACTGGCAGCGACATTCCAGGGGTCAGGACCGCCTTGGTGGTAGCGGTCCTGAACTTGTCGGTCAGGGCGTATTGCTCGAGCAAATCGCCCCTGTAGAGCCGGCCCATCAAAGGTCGGGGCTTGGGATGCCTCAATCTCCGACGCGGCGTCCCTTTCTCGCCACCCTTGCCTCCATCATGCATCATTTTTGCCTGCTCCGCCTCTGTCTGGCCCCGAACGACCCCGGCGTCGAGGAAGCAGTAGTTGTCTGTGAGACTTACCACTGTCGCGTTTAAGAGTGGCATCCCTACCTTCAAATCTTGCAATCGATGCACAGGCAATGGCTCTCCCGTCCCGTCTGAGACTGGCCGTTTGTAAACAGGCGTCAGACTGAGGAACAAGCGTGCGGGTTCTGGGAAGACTGCCCGCACGTACAGGTCCTGCACCTGCTGACCATACGTGTACGTCTTGTTTTGATACGGTCCTTGCAGCCGAACCATCCCAAAAACTGGAAAGTGCCTGCCACGCACATCCGTACGCGTGACCCCAACATCAACGAAAAGCTTGCGGTGCCCCGTTCCTTCGTACAAGCTGATGACAGTGCCGGAAAGATGTTGATTGACGCGTAGGGAAGATAGAGCATGGACCCCAGGTCTGGCCACGGGTACTTTCGTGTGACGCCGCCACGGTGTTTCATATGGTATGCGCATGCTCAATGTCCTTGTTGACTGATAGACAAATGAATCCCCGTAGTTAAGGGTCGCAGCCGCCAAAAACATGGCAATTCTTATCATTCTGGGATGCATTTCTGAAGGCCAACCTCCCGTCCTCTCCCGCAGACCCGAAACCCACCCTGGCAAGAACCGTGGTTCCTGTTGAGCTCCGATGGTAGTGTACGACAGCCTTCAATCCTGAAAATGAGATGATTGATGCAAAAATGTAAAACCTCCATGTAAGCACAACATAAAGAATAATATTATAGAAAAGTTTGTGCGTATATGTGTCGCCCGCATCGAGCCGTTGAAGCCGTTCCGCTCCAGTATCATACGATCTCCTTACAGCCCCGACTTGTCCAACCCCCTACACGACAATCACACGAAGAAAATAGAATGGCAACGCTACCGGACTTTAAGATCCATCTTAACGAGGAAGAGGGGGACAGTGCTATTGCAGCGGAAGCCTGCCATATGCTAAAACTGATCAATAACTACCGCACCAAGCTTATTCCACCTTACCAGTCGCAGTTTCGAGTAGTTGCAGTCATCGTCTACAAAAATGGTCAAGGAGACATCAACCATGTTTGTGGGACAAACTCTGAGCCTTGCATGATCAGTGGAAGCATTTGTGCGGAGCGTGCAGCCTTGGCAGCTCTCCGACACGTGCCTCCCCCCGTGACGCTCCTGCGCCTTTACGTGGTCAGTGATCAGACCCACGAGGCCCTATTCCCGGGCATCCTATGCAAAGAATTTTTAAGTAGTATGGCTGGAGATGACCTGCGCATTCTTGTGGCCAATGCCGGCACAACAGATGTCCGATGCCTGACGCTTGGTGCACTTTACCCCTACGCATCCTTGTATCGACACACTGATCGAAATAAATTGGTGGTAACTGGTGAAGCTTTTATCGCTAAAGGAATGGAAATCCCACAGAACGATGGGCCTGAGGAGAAATTATACCGTGAAGTGCTTGATTCGACGGCAAGGTGCGTTTCAATTTTCTTCTGAAGGCGCAAAGAGGCATAAACACACCAAAAAAGTTTTACCTCCCTCTCTCGCATGCAGAGACGACAAAGACGAGCTGCATCCCATCCGTTATGCGGCAGGAGTTCGATTTGCTGATGGCATTCAAGTGGTAGCCTGGCAAAAAAAAGGGCTAGAATACGGCACAACTATCGATGCTGTGGTGCAGCTGGCCCATGCCATGGAGTGGCGCAGAGGACAAGGCTTACCAGGGCCAATCCTCTTACTGCAGAGCGACCAATTTGGGATCCTTCACGCTCCTTCTGGCCATGCTCGTGGTTTTTTAATGGAGTACGATTATGGAGATTTGCCCTTACTTGTCCACGAGACAAGCTCGGGCAAGCTGCTCACTCTTACCGTCAGCGAGACCGCGCCCGAGCGTCCAATAATAAATTTTGAGAGCAGGACGAGGAAAGAGGACAAGGTCCAATAACAGAAGCAAATGGAAATAGAGGCAAGGAGACTACTGTGTTATGAGTACCATCTTAAAGCAAAAAGCACAGTATTGCGACAACACCCTTGGTAACCTCCCCTCGCGACGCCCTTGTTTCCGCGAGGCATTCCTCGTACTTGGTCTTCGTGTCACATCGTGTTTTTTCCGAACATCTTCTCCACCGCGAATAATGACGACTTTCTAATTTATTCGCTTGCTTGGTACAGGGATGGAGAGTGGATGAATTTCCTTCGTTTAAATCCCTTACAGCGAGGACACAGCTCATCAGCCCCGATATGTCAAAGTTGAACTCCCCAGGCGTAGCTTCGTTCTTGCTATTCCTAGCCCTTTTTGCGTATCGAGTTTTAAATGCTTGGACCGTCAAGACCTACTTCAATCCGGACGAATACTGGCAAGGTCCCGAAGTGGCGCACAAGCTAGTCTTCGGATCTGGATTGCTGTAAGTATGTATGGGCTTGCTTGCCATGCGCATGCCAGTTTGGGCGAGGGCCCATTCTCATTGCTACGGCACTGCCACTAGAGTTAATCTTCACTCTCCTACACCCACAACTAGGACATGGGAATGGGAATCAGAACGCATCCGTTCGTTCATCCACCCGTTGCTCTTTGCGGTCTTTTACGCCCTGCTAAAAGTTACCAACCTAGCGTCGCGCGGGGCAGTGGCCTACGGACCCTCCATGGTTGTTCAAGCTTTCCTTACGGCCAGCACGGATTTGCATGTGTACTGGCTAGCAAAGCGTGTCATGATGCATGGTAGTGGTGATGGAGACGATGCAATCGCAAGGGCCGAGACAATTGCCCGTTGTGCCCTGTTTTGTCAGTGTTCCAACTGGTTCATGTGGTATGCCGGTGTGCGCACTTTTTCTTCCTCTTTGGAAATGGCACTTCTCGTCCCCGCTGTGTACCACTGGGTAGCGCTTGTCGAAAGAGCGGAAAGTATCGAAGGAGGAAATCGAAAATCTCCCCGGTACCTGCCTCCGTCCCGCGTGGGGATGACAGAACCCTTGTCCATAGTGCTGGGCACCGTCTCCATCATGGTTCGCCCCACCGCTCTTTTCGCCTGGGTTCCTCTGGGTTTTTGGAGGCTCTCTTGTACTCGGCTGTACGATATTCCCCAGTACTTGCTCCGGGTGGTACTGTTTTGGACTGTTCTGGTCATGCTTGTCAGCACCCTGCTGGACTCCTACTGCTACAACCGTGTGTCCGTCCTCGACCAGGCCAGAAACGCAGGCCCTGGCGCCCATCCCACTGCATCGACTGTACCGCAATGGGAGTGGGTCTTCACACCTATCAATTTTTTGCGGATTAACTTGGTGGCTGGCGTTGCTGTCCAATACGGCTCTCACCCCTTTCACTGGTACTTTACCCTCGGCGCCCTCACTGTCCTTACCACCCAACTTCCGTTTGTCCTGTTCGGCCTTCGCCGCGCCCTCTGCCGAAACCGTTTCTTCGTGTGGTCACCCTTTTCCGTGGTCGAGTTTCGTCCTACAGCCTTGTGCCTGCTCGCCTTGGTCGTCCTTACCTATCCTCTCGGCCTCTCCCTCTCCCCTCACAAGGAGTTCCGCTTCCTCCTTCCCGTCCTACCTTTTGCCCACGTTCTAGCTGGTGTAGTCATTTCCGAGCAGATGATGTTTCCCCGACATGAAATTGTTGCCCGGTCTTGCGGTGTGGCGGAGACCAAAATTAGCGCCGCTCCCCGGAGATGGAGGGGGGAAAGGAAACCACGGTTCTTCCTTTTATCCATCCTCTTCCTCGCCACCACTCACGCACCGATGGCCTTTTATTTTTCCCAGATCCACCAAAGAGGGCCGATAGACGTCATGCAATTCCTCTCCAGCCTCTTGGCGGAGGACGCCAAAGGGATGGGGCGGGGAGCGACGAGGGAGACGGGGCAGCACGCGGGAAGTGAGGGAGAAGGAGGAGGAGGAGGGGGCGGAAGGGGCCGTCCCGAAGTGGTGATCGACTTTCTCATGCCTTGCCATGCAACGCCGTGGACTACCCACCTGCACGTCCCGGCCTACTTTATGTCGTCAAGCCCTCCCATCTGCGCAGATAATGTTGCTCCTTCCTCCTTCCTTGGCCTTTCTTCTTACCTTTTCCCAACTTTCCTGCTTCCCCCCTCCATCTCCTCCGCTTCAACCCCCTCGACATCAATCGTTCCCCCTCCTCGACTCCTCCTCAGGCATCTGGACTGCCCGCCAGTGCTCCGCCCCAACACGCCTAGGCCGAATCCAACCGAAGCATTCCTCATCGACCCCCTAGGGTACGCCATGGAGCGGTACTCTAACGTCATCAACGGCGCCTCAAGAGGCATCAGTCCATATGTAAATGCTAAAAGCGACGACGGCGACGACTGTCGCATAGAGCGGGAGGCAGATTCCTCATCACCCCCGATCTCTTCCCCTTCGCTTCCCGACTACATCGTTACATTTGGCTCAGCCGCGAGGGAACTCGAGTCATATCTCATCATCCATAAAGGGTACGAAATTAAAGCATCGTTGTTCCATTCCTCCTTCCGAGGGGATATGGATAGCCCTCGCCATGAAGATAGCATTGTTGTTTTTGGTCTCAATCAAAGCGTGCGCACATGAGCTTGTCTCTCTCGATTCGGGGCATCCGATCAATAGGACTGAATTTTCGCCAAGCAAGAGGAATGGAAAATGTGACCCATTGGCGCAGTGGTTAAAATTGTGAAGGGGGAGTGAGCAAGCGAGGCACGTTGGCGTGAAGCTAACAAGGGAGAGAGGATGATCGTTACACAAATGTACATACATTCCGGCCGCAAGCACGGAAAAATCAAAAAAGTTGCATACGGTCCGAATTTATCTCGTTTAGATACCATACTAAATTTTTTTAAATTCTCCTCCGTGGAAAAAACTCAATATTGAGTTCGTTTCCCAATCTGCTACATACGGTTCGGCTTAGAATATCAAGCGCACATTTTCTGCCTTCGCCTGCGCCAGACCCTTCAATTTTTTCTCCGCAACCCTTATTAGTTAATCAAGTATTGATAATCAGCTTTGATGTTCTACGATTTTTTCCTGTGTGAAGGCCCTTCGCTCGTTGACAATAAGCGGTATTACAGTGGCCGCCATTTTCCACGTGAAATCGCACTCTTTCTCTGCGTTTTGTTTATTTAACTCCAAAGCATCGTCTTTGCGGTCTTCAAATTCTTCGTGTTTCAACTTCACTTAATAGGGATATCCTGAGGCTTCGAATCCTCCCCCTTCTTAACCTTTACTGTAAGCACTCCGTCCTCCAAATGAGCGTCTACATGATCCTTCTCGGCCGCGTCTGGCACGCGTAAAGAGCGGGACACCTTGCCGTACGCAAAGTCAGAATAATGTTGACGATGATGCTCATCCTCGCCGGCTGCTTCCTGCTTACGCTCCGCGGAGATATTGAGAACTCCGTCATGGAAGGTAACTTTCACATCTTCTTTTTTCACTCCTGGTAGTTCTGCCTTTACAATATACTCCTTCTCCGTCTCTGCAATGTCTAAGCCCATAGCAACCTCGGCCGCTTCCATTGCCCCTCCAGGGCCGCGAGCAAAGAAGGGACGAAAGAAAGGGTCATTGAACACCTCCATGCCCATGTCATCAAAAATTCGACCTAAATTGGCCCATGGAGGGCCGCCAGGTCCACGAGACACAACCTGTCCATGCCTGTTCCCACTGCCCCGCGGAGCTACGGAGCGTGTGGCTCGACTGCTGAGACAGCGTACCGGAAGAGCAGGCTGAGTCGTTCGATAAGAATAAGCAGATGTAACTGCGCGGCCAGCATGGCCAAGTGAGCGGCACGATTGGCGCATCATGTTGACTTGTGGTTTCTTTCCTGTAATAGGGCAGATGTGATATTGTCAGCATGGGTGTGGAGCGGAGATGTATCTGAACAAGATCAGATATTGCAGAAGTTGTGGAAAGGACATGTACAACGGCAGGAGGTTGATGTTGAATAAGCCTTCTTTTGTTTGTTTTCCATGGAATGTTACGGGGCGTGAAAGCCTGGGAAAACATTATTTGAGAACATAACATAAGAGAACAGCTCCTCGGAAACAATATGATCTCATGTGAAGCGGACAACACGACAGTCTAGAATGTGAAAGCCCATGCTTCCCTTCTAGAACAAGAAATACAACCGGAAAAGACCGAGCGTCGCCGGAAGGAAATCCCCCAAGGTCGGGACACTACAAGACCCCTTTAGCCTGTACCCTTTCGTACATGACATATTCCGCGTTAATTTTTTTAGTGCTCTCATTGTTGTATAGAATTCACTGTCCATGTATTTGCTACATTCGCGACAGAGGAGACTGATGGCTTTCCCCAGACAGCCCATAAGGGGCGCGGTATCAACTCACTGAGCCACACCGGAAATAATTGTTGTCTGACTTGTGTAGTACAGACAGAGGCTCTTGGTTCGATATTTCCAACCCTTACCCTCACCTATCCTCTTTTTAATACATGTGTACATGCATCATACCAAAAAGAACTGTTGCTTGATAGCTGATTATTTTCTATATTATATATTCATCTCCTTCAGTTCCTCAACTTTATTGATGGAATGAGAGCGGACCGCTGGTGTCATCCTAGGCTATGGAAATATGGAAATATAACGTTATACTGCACTCTTACAGCTTTTAGCTTTATTCTATCAGACACGTAAAAGATGTCCCTTGCAATGGCATTCCAAAACGTAGCCCCCTCAATGAAAACATCAAGGCGATCCAAAAGATGACATCGCAGCACATGACGTATGCTGAACACTCTTCCTTCACCAGTACATCATTCGCCATTTATTACTGCTGTGACTGTCTTTTCCAAAATCTTGTACCGAGCAACAAAGTCACCTTTGCTTACATGTTGTCCTGAGGGGAGGCTACGGAAATGATAGTTGCCATGATATTGGACATCAGTCAGGCCTGCTAGCCCATGGTGATGTTTGCCAGTACTCCGTGGCGCAAATTCGGCATTGTCACAATCCGTATCTAGTTCTCGCGCTTTCGACCACAGATAACCATGCCCTCCGTTTGTTGATACAAGGCCCCCGTCACGCTTATCACATCTTAGACGCGGTAGGGGCGAAAAACATAAGGGCATTTACAGTTTCTAATGTGCAGGGGAATAGACATAAATAACAAATAGACATAGATAACAAACAATCTTGAACTAAAATGCTGCGAGCTAAAGATGCGGCGTTCGATTTCTGCAAAGACTCGCCATGAGGTTTATTTAGTTCATGTAATATTTGTTTAGTCAAGGATGCATTTCAATTTGCCCCCCTGTTTCCACCTCCTCCCTCTTCCACCTTCGTTTGTATTCCCCTCTCTTTCTCGTGGTGCATATTAAGGGCTTGGACTACTTCTCGCTGATAGGTTGCGAACAATCCCAGAACCTCCCCCCTGTACACACCCTCTGCTTTCAGTTCTTTCAGATCTGCCGCTGATAGAAAGTTATTTTGCCATTTGGCTCCGAGTATACCTAAATTGAATTCTTTCGCAAGTCCAAGGACTGCACGAGTAGGAATGGCACGGTCCGCAATCTCTTCCGGGTACGCCACAATCATGGGTCCTTGCAGAAGTCGAATTAATGCCTTGTAAGGGCTGTCTTTCAGATAGTGCTGAGACACTGCAGGCGAGAAAGATCGCCAGGTAAGGCCTGTCTGAGCGCGGAATTTTTGTTTCATCTGCAGCACGGTCTCAGAGTTCATTGATGGCGGTTGGAAGAAGAAGCACGTGTCTCGCGTCGTCAGGATCTCACGTAGATACATGTTGGCAAGAACTTTTCGCCCTTGCCGCACAAGTGTCTGAAGCTGTTTCATCCTGGTCGTGCTTGAAAGGCAAAGGGGGGGGAGTGCATGAGAAAATGTAAGGCATCACTTCGACTTGATTAGAAAAAGTGGGGTTATCATCCGTCGGCAGGTCGAGTTATGAAGCGCGTCACAGCACTTGTTGTTGAAGCGATTACCACACTGACAGCTGTTGAGAAAGAAATTTTACTTTCAAAGATGCATCCAGTGAAGACAAGTGTGAAGGCGAAGAGCGCACGCGACTGTCTCTCTACCAAAAGCTAGAGGTCATGAAACGCTGAGGCAAGTAAGCCCGTCGCTGTTTCTCGCACCGGCCTTCCGCGCAACCCGTGGAGAGCGGGAACATGAGGCAACTTTTTCCGCGCTTGACGAAGCCACAAAGCACGCGCCTCAAAAAGAGAATCTCGAAGAGTAGGTCTTACGGTCAACACAAGGTTTCCAGGTCATTCGTTTTGGATGCCAATTCCTACAGTCTGTTAGGGTTACTTATACAGAATTACAACCTCCCCTCCCTCGGAACTGAGGGCGATGTCCTTCAGCTCCTGAAAAGGCCTCATAAACTTTACGCATGCCTCATCCAACGTTCGCGTCCCGTCAAAAACGGACTGGACCTGTTTCACCAATGACAATGGGTACTTTTGAGTCGAGCGCTGCTTATGTTCATTCGACTTGTTGTTCACGGTCTTGCCAGCATCCTCTTTAGAGATGGAGGACCTCTGTGATGTCAATTTGGTTCCATATTTTTTCCCTCCCCCCCTCCCCAGTGTCCCATCTTGCGTGCGTTGTCCGTTTCTGATCGGTCCAGGCGGCTGGTTCGATTCCTTTGACGCCGGCAGATAAACTGGATATCGATGCACACGTCTTAAGAAACCATAGACGACACCGAAAGTCACAAGTCTACGGGCGTCCACCGCACGCATTTTCTGTTTACGCGCGCTGATAATGTCTGCCAGTGTTAGGTGAGGTCCGAAAGCCCTGTACAAATTTATCAAGTCTTCATCACTTGTCAACAGGGGTGAGGCTTCGTCCTCTTCTCCAGGCCGTGCCCCTCCTGTCATTCTCTCGCCCGCACCCATCCTGTCCTCCATGACTGATTGGGATGCAATGGTCGGAGAATCAGTGCAATGGCCAGTCGTAGCCGGGGTGCTCGTGGGAGTATGAGGTGGAAGAGCCTGTGATGACGTGCATGCTGGAGGATAGCAGACAAACTTCCTACATTCCTCAAGCATGGCGGGGCTGTCCATAAACTCGCGGAAGGCTGCGGCCTCCGTGCCACTTATCACGTAGACGTTGGAGAATTTGAATATATCCACCAGGGCGATCAAGTCGTAGTGGACCAGGGTTCGCAAGGCGGCCTTGACACAATCCACGTCCATCTAGGGGGAGGTAGGCAGTCGGATAAAGTTATTAGCCGTCAACAAGTAACAATGCGCTCAAAACAAGTGACCGCGTTGCATCGATAAATATGACTACATATCTGCGCATTATATCTATGGGTCGTTCACAGGCCCATCTGTCCCACATGAGCCCTTTTGACCTGCTCCGTCATCGCTTCACAGAACCTACTTCAACCCGTCTCGTTAGCTCACTCCTTTCCACTTCGCCTGCTTCGCTCCATTCTTCTCGAAAATTGTTGGCGCTTCGCTTCACGCCTCCTTCACTCATTCCGTCCCTCTTCTATCCCTGCCCCTCGCCCTCCCTCACCTCCGCGTCCATTGCCAGTCGCTTCGCATACTTGATCCCATCGATGTGGGGGATAATGTGACGCAAGGCCAAATCCCAATCTAGATTCTTAAGGACCGCCGCATCGCGCAGGAAGACCGGCACTTGGTGATCGCCGACGACAGGAGGCTCCTTTGGATGGGAGTAGAAGAAGGAGACGCAAGATACAAGGGATCAGCGCAGCACAGAGAGCCAGAGAAGGCGACGGTGAATGGCAAAAAGTGAGCGAAACGAGGGCGGGCCACCCGACAACAGGTACAATCCTTCAGACAGGCCCTTTGCTACCCCCCTTCTCAGCACCGCGGCTCATTGTACCTACCTGCACGACGTGAACCAGCTTCAGAGACAACAAGTTCGCATCGTCCAATATGAGAAGACACTCCTTGCGGGCGTTCAAATCCTCCAGGATCCGGTGCAGCATGCGGTGTAGCTGCCATCTTGTCTCGGGCCTGGAGATGAACTCCCTGTCTTCCTCTAGGCTATAAAGAGTCAGAGCCACCTTGCGGAGGATGGGCTCGTAAGGAGCGGGGTCGCTCCGGGCATCCAGAACAAAGCTGACGTTGAAGAGGAAGGTGTTACGGGGATACTGTACCAAGAGGAGGCGAGCCATCGAAGGAACGTGTGAATCATATGAGTGCATGTCACGGAAGACACAGGGGAAAATATGGCAATCATTGCAAGAAGTTGACTTTATGGCTGCTGAGCTTCCATGAGAGAGCGGCACGTGTCACACCAGCATGACCCAAAGAATTTCCGACTCCATCTCGACCAATTCACTTCACGCACCTTTTCGTTCTCAATGCACAAGGGGAATCCAACTATTTGCAGGTCAGAAACCGTCACAGCGATGGTCTTTCCATACAGTTGCCGTCCTGTGATGACATAGTCTGAGATGCTATCGAAGACCTCTTGAGAAAGGAAGCTGTACGGACACAAAAAGGACATCAAGTGGGTTAGTGGCGTAACACGTGCGGACTAGGAAAAGGCTAGAAATGTGAGAGAACGCACCCGTCGGGCGTCTGACAGCGGATCGTGGGCCCAATAGTATTGTCAAAATCACTGTAGATTATGGCCAGGAGCGGTCCGGCCGCATCCTCTTTCTCAGCGGTTCCATAGCTAATTTTACTCATCCCTTCCTCCTGTTGTCGGACCGCTGATTCCCTTCATATTAACTCCAAGCCCCTATGGAAGGCATCCTGTACTGAAGCGATGACAGATGAGGTGATAACTCTGTGTACATGCCACAGCATACGTCCGAGGCGGCGATGTTGCCTAGGAGGATAAAAACACAGGCAACGGAGGAAAATTAGCCTGTCGACGCCAACTGTAATAAATTGACGCTGACAAATTAAGTAGAGCAATGCGGCCTCCAAATATGTGTCATACACGCATGAAGCAATCAGAGCGTGAACTGCTTAGGGACGACATTTCACTACAAAACCTCCCCTCTCTCCCCAGTTGCAACTTCCGCAAAACCCTTCACTGGCAGGTGTACAAAAACAATTTAACGTATATCCCATCGATTTCAAAATGTATTTCCTACATTCAGGTATTTTCTTTATTTTGCAGTCGTGCTACTTCGTCCTTAAATGCCGGAAAGAGATCCTCCGGGGGAGTCCGTCCGCCGTTGCATCTCCTTCTCCTCCTCATCAGACGTACGAAAAAGAAATAAGATGCATATTTGATTTTCTTTCTTTCTACATTCAAGTCACTTTTTGATTTTTCAATCATCCTAGCTCGTCCTCAAGCGCCGCAACGAGGTCCTCCGCGGTCGCATCCTCCCCATCTCCATCAGCATGTTCCATTTTTTCCGCTGCACCTTTCGGGCGTTTACTCATTCTTTCGTTGTCCTCGTCGCTCTTGTTGTCGAACCTCTGCTCTTTGGCTTCCTGTGGCTCACCACCCGGCTCACACCCATCCCCCCCAGAGACTGGCAGCGTCTCCTTGACGCCCTTTTTTCTACTTGGCACGACCGTCGACATACATCCTGACAGCACGTGGCCCGCTTCATCCTTTCGATCGCAGTGGAAAAACGACAGCTGCAACCACGTGCGGGCCACTATCCACAAACCGCCCTGCCGCCTGGCCCGGAAGACTTTCTCTGTGCTGGCGTTCTCTGCGACCAGGTGGGTGACCGTGGGGCTGAAGTCCTCGACAATGCGTGCCCCTAGGGAAAGGGCCATGTAGCCCAAGTCACTCCGCCGGGGGTCTACATTCCGTGGTAGGACGCCGCTGAACAAGATGGTGACACCCGCCAGGACTTGTCGCCGCACGGATCTCAGGCACCCAGCCACGTTTTGGGGGGGGCGCACGCCCTCATCCTCGTCTGCTTCCTCTCCCTCGCCCTCCTTCCCTGCCTTCAACGACAGCTCGTCATTCCCCGACGCGGGCCCTCTCTCCTCTATGATACTTCCTCCCGCCCCTCCGTCTCCCTGTTCTGTGTCTGGCTTGCCCCCCCCCGGGTAGTAGAGTGCATGCACAGCTTCCAAGACCCGCCAGGTATGCTCGAGCTGCGTGTCCTCCCGGGGGTCTCCAAACACAGTGGGTGGCACCGGTGGCGTCTTTTCCCCCTTCCGACCCGCCTCCGCGTCCGTTTCTTTCCCGGAAACCCCCGAGGGAGCCGGTGACGAGTGAGTGGTGGTAGGAGGGGAAGAGGGAGGGGGCGACAGAGGTCGTGAGGGAGGGATGGCGCTGGAACCCAGGACAGGGGCCGGAGCAAGCCCCGCGACCCGGTTGACTTCCTCAAACTCTGTGTAGAACTTGAAGGGGAGGACGGGGAGAAGGTGGCGGGACTGCTCGCCTTGCCAGACTTGGGGGCTGTCGTCCAAGATCAAGGCCATCTCAATACCCCCGGGAAAAAGTCGCTGCAAGGATTTTTGCCCGTGGAGGTCGGGGCAGTCGTCCCGACTGACGATCCGATCTTCGAAGAGGGTACGGTCCGGGTCGAGGAGGCGGGCGACCTGGTGGGCATAGTCGCGGCGACCGTGGGTGTAGATGGTCAGGACGTACAGGGCGTGGGCCTGGGAGAGGAATGTGCGGAGGTGGGGACGGAGGCAGCACCAGTGACGGAGGATCCGACCTTGGTTGAAGATGTCGAAGGCGTGCACTTCCAGTTTTTGGTGGTCCAGGCGCTCGGCCCTTGGATCGATGGTGGCGTGGAGCAGGGTCAGGTCGATGTCGAGGATCAGATTCAGTTTCCGCGCACGTCGGAGCTTCTGTGCCATGCTTCGGTGCAGAAAGGCCGCCTCCGTCCGGGACACTGAGACGTGGTACCCGCCTTGGACAAAGACCCTGGTGGCCTCCTGGGCCTGCCCCGTCCCCTCCGACAGGACCTCCCCACACACCGCACACATGCGTCCGCTCTGTAAGACAGGGTGCGTGCAGTAACGAAGCTTGCCCAACACCAGCCTCGGCGGGGGTAACGGCCTTTCCTCCGGCTCCTTGGCCTCCGGGCCCTCCCTCCCCACGTCCGTGCCCGGGCGACGCAAGCCGCTCAGATCCGGGGCTACCACCTCCTCCAATCGACCTGTATGTTGGGCTTTCAGCCTTCGCACCACCTTCCCACCGCCGTCAAGCCGTTCACATATGACCTGTGCCAGCTCGGCGCCGACCTTGACGCGGTCTCCTTGCCGGCGTCCCCAGGACACGGTCAACGGGCGCAAACCCTGCCCTTCTAAATCAAGCTCCAACGTCTCGGTATCATAAGCCCTCGTGCCACCATTTCCATTGTCGCAGGTGCCGACCCCCTGGGTGCCGTTGAGTGATGTTGCCGTTGGTCGCGGACGGCGTTTGGCCATGGCGCGGGCCACGACCTTGGCGGTGCGAACGGGGAGAGAAGAGTGTGAGTAAAGGTGCTGCGAGACGACTAGCCATAATCCAGTATGTTCTGGCATGCAGGACTGAACCATTTATGGGTTTGGGCGTGTTCCACGGACATTTTTTCCTTCGACGACAGATCGAACAAAACCCTCAATGATCAAGGAGATGGCATCATCGTGTTCTTCGCCGGAATGGAACAATACCCGATATGCCCCCCAAACCTCTTTGGGTCGCATCTCATTGCGCTGGCTTTTCCCCCTCAACATTAACACACAGACGGGTGTGGGAGCACCATGATCATGCGTCAGCTTCTTCCGGTCATCGTCACGTCCTTTGTGACCTTGTCACCCTTCGCAGCCGACCGGGCGCCTTGTCCCGTACCCGCCGCTCTGCACAACGACAACTACTGCGACGACCTGGTCAATGGCTGCGACGAGCCAAAAACCAGTGCTTGCTCGATGGTGAAGCGTGCGTCGACATTTGCGTGCGATGCTTCGGTGACGGGCGAGCCGCATTTGCTGCCGGCATCCCGGGTGGGGGACACGATTTGCGACTGCTGCGATGGAAGCGATGAGGCCCCAGGGACGTGTCCAAACACGTGTGAAAGCTTGCAGGAAGAGTATTTGAACGATGCTTTTCAATGGTACGAAGATGTCACGGTGGGAAAGGAGCGGCGGGATGCTGCCATGGCGGAGGCACAGGCGATCCTGGGGGGTTGGCAAGTGGAAATGAATAAAATCGAAGCTTCCGTGTCTGCGCATCGATCGTTGTTGACAAAGTTGCGGAAGTTGAGGGCGATAGAAGAGAGGAAAGAAGGTTGGGAGAACTTTTGGTGGCTTCGAGAGAAGCGAAGGAGGAGCGTCGGCAGGACGAGGCTTTGCCAAGGGGAGCGAGAGGGGGAGGAGGAAGAGTCCGTTGCGGCCCCGGAAATGCCTGAGAGCGAGACAGAAACATCCGCAGAGGGGGAAAAGGACTCAAACGACATGGACGCGGAGTTGGCAGACGAAGGTGAGGACCAAGAAGGCGTTCCTTCGGAAGGCGCTGGGGTCCTCCACCGCGTCCGGGTCTCCTTGCCGGCCTTGGAGGCCGAGGAGGACCCGCTCTTGCACGCGATGCGCGCTACCATTGCCACCGATGAAAGACGCTCCCTCTCGCTCCAAGCATATTTGGACAGCGACATGGCCGCCTCCGCCACCGCCCAGGCGGCTTCCACCCTGAAAACGGCGCTGGCGGCTTGGGAACCCGCGGAGGTCCTGGAGCTTAATCTGCAAGCCCTCGGTGCCCTCATCCTGGGCCCTTTTTACATGCTCTCCTGGGCTCTTCGCCTTTGTCAGAATGAGCTGTGGGAGGCGCTGGGCAAGCTGACGAGCGGTGACAAAAAAAGGCATGTGCAGCAGGGCTTTGACCGGGGGCTGGAGGGGAAGGTGGAAACCTTTGAAACGGCCCTTTCCCCTGGATTGAAGGGTAAGCTTGAATGGGCCCTAGATGCTATCACGCAGGGCCCAATACTGGCGTTGGCCCTGGCGCGTCCCGAGACGATCGCCGATGCACCAGAACGGTTGGAGGCGGCCCTCCTTCGGTTCGCCGTGAACCAACTAGAGGGGCAGTGTGAGGAGGAGGTTGGGCGAGTGGAGGAGCTCCGAGAGTGGATGGAATACCCAGGGTACAGTGCGGAGGAGGGGGACGAGAAAGTGTATGTGACATGGCGAGATACGTGCTTCGAGAAGTCTGAAAAGACTTTTGACTACAAAGTGTGCCCGTTTCATGAGGTCAAACAAGACCACGTATTGGTGGGGAGGTGGGCAGCGTGGATCAAGAGGGAAGATGGACAAGGGGTAGCTGAAGGAGCGGGGCCCGTCATGTTTTTCTCGGAAGGGCAGCAGTGCTGGAATGGTCCGAAGCGGAGTGCCGTCGTTCAGTTGTGGTGTGGACTGGAGGAGCAGTTGGTGGAAGTGTCGGAGCCAACTGTCTGTGTATACGACTTTGTATTGATGACTCCGTTGGCATGTACTGAGGCAGTATTGGCCCAAGCAGAAGAGAGACTGAGGAACTTAGGTATTAAGTTGCCAAAGGATGAGCCGAGTGGCGAGAACGTAGACAGAATAAAGCACGATGAATTCTGAAAGCGCAGCGGCGAATAATAGGGTGGCTCAGGTAGAATTTTGTTAGGATAACTCTGCAAAAGGTTTAAAGGACAGAAAGAGTAGCAGAGCAATGGCAAACAAAGTGACATATTGTCGGCGGGGTGGGAGCAGGGCATGAACGGCTCGATTTGTTTGGCACGGTTGACGTTCGCGCCACTTTGACCTGGCGGTCCTACCGCATTTCCCTTCCGCTCGCGATAGCACTACTTATACCTGGAACGACGCCACATCCTATATCCCTCCATGTCCATTGCATGGACTGCTCCCTGGTTGGTTTGATCGTGATTTTCCTGAAATGCTTCCATCCACGCGTACAGGGTGGTGGGCCTTCCCTGCGCCGCTTTCTCGCGTGATCGTTTAGGTGAAGTCCGTTCAAGGCAGCAATCACACAACATCCTGCGGTCGGGAGGGGGCGCGGAGGGGGGAATTGTCGACTGCCTTTTGCCTGGTCACGAACTTTCCATTACGCTCTCCCCTTTGTGACGTGGATTCGAAATGGAGGTTGGCCCTCCGCCACGGGTTTCAACACGTGAGGGAGGATGGTTGTTGGGAGGACAGCAGCAGCAGCAGTGGGACAACCCACCACTAAGGCAGTCCAGGAATATGGATGTGATGAAAGGACGGATATCAAGGCCGCATCCGCGAAGAATGCTGCAGACGGCGTACATTGTCGTATTCGTGATCATGAACGTCATCCTGGAGACGGCGCATGGACATAAGAGAGGAGTTCCTCTAGCCTTTCAACCTCTCCGCCTCCAAAAAGATCATGGGCGGCAAGGTGGCCTCAACCCCGTGCTGGACTCGATCCGTCGACCTCTCACTGGTGGCTTGGAGATATGGAGGGGTAGTACCGCCCATGCTAGGAGCAGCATCGCCTTGGCTGCTCCCAAACATGTGCCTTTGGGTGCCGGGTTATCAGTGAGCCTTGACAAGCCCGTTTTACACAAAAGGCTGGCTCGTTCAGCGGGGAAAGTGCCCCAATTAGTATGGACGGCCGTGGGGCTTGCCCTCGCCTTGCTCCTTGTGGCCAAGACCCCCGGGTGGGGCTTGCTCAATGCTCGTGTACGGGATTTCTGCGAGCGGCGCCACTGGGACGTGTACGAGAGACTCGTGTATCGTTTACGGTGCGTAGGGCTGGGGGATTTGTGTGGCCGGAGGTAGTGTGGGAGGAGGACACGAGGCACGCAGAGGGCGGGCAGGTCCCCTTGAGAGGGCAGGGAGGCGCGCGAGCCGGCGCTCTCTTGTGTCGGTATCGCGCCTATTCAATCACCCCTTTCTCTTTCTTCTCCCTCTTTTTGTCCTTTGTTCTCTTTCTTGTGCCTTCAGGTTGCTGAAAGGGCACCTGGAGCGGCTCTCTGCGGCCCTGCGCCGGCGCTGGCTGACCCTTTTTCCCCCCGAAGTGGACGTCCTCCCCTCCACCGCCTACCCCGTCCCTCTCACCCTACAAGAGCGCAGCAACATTGGCGGATCATTTCTTCGCTACAAATTTGCTTTTCCGCGGCCCCTGCACGTGATGGATTTGGACTTGGGCCAGTCTGTCATCCTCATCGGGAACACCCCAGAGGACAGGGTCATGCGCGCCGCCTTCGTCCCTTCCTCCGCCCCGGGGGAGCGGGGCGTGCTGGAGGTGGTGGCAGAGAAGAACAACCCGGAGGACCCGAGCGTGAAGATATTGGGCACACTGGCCATCGGGGAATCCATCCAGGTGGGTGCACCGAGCCCGCTTAGATCCCCTAGTCCTCCCAACCCTCTCCTACCGCTTTCTCACGTCCCTCCACGCGTTCTCCATCCTCCTTTCTCAGGCCACCCCGGGCGCGCGGCTGACGAACCGTCACCCCGGACCCATCAACAAGCTTTTGATCATTGTTTCCAAGCTCGGCATTGTCCCCGCCTTGCAATTCCTCAACGCCCTGCTCCCCTCCGCGGGGGGCTATTCGGTCGACTTTGCCAACGTCGTGTGGGTCAATGAACGGCAGGACCAGTACATCCTTCAAAATGACCTGCAGGACTTGTTTTACAGATACAACAGGTGACACCCTCTATGCCATTGAATCAATTTCTTCTCCATTGCCATCCCGTCTTTCCTCCCTTCTGCCTTCGTCGTGCTTTTCTTTTCACGCTTCATTGGCCCACCATCCACCCCCTTCCCTCTGTCTCCCTCTCTTGGCTCCCTCTTTTCCCCCGCCTCCTAGCAAACTAGACGTGTACACAGTGGCAGAGCGCGACCTTTTCATGGGCGATTTGGCACACAACCCGCAGTTCCGCGCCTCTATTCCCCCACCTTCCAAAGAAACCCTAGTGCTGGTGGCCGGTCCCGAATATTTTACGGCCAAGGTGGTGGATTACTTAACGAAGAGCGGGTACGCGGAGGACGTTATCGTGGCCCTCTAGGTGGCGCCTCGAGAAAGAGGACTGACGGTAGAGGGAGAGTGTGAGGGAGTGAAGCGGCCTCATTGACTCATGTATTGCTTTGGGAGCGAATATGCATGATTATGATGGGCGACATGGGAGATGAAGAGCGATGTGATGTCGCCTCTATTTAAACGGGCAAATGGAAGATATTGTTTCATTGGTGTGTCAATAATGATGCGTCCTTCATTTTCGCGGGAAAAGCACACTTCCCATCCTCCTCAAAAGTAGTCTTTGGTTCCAATTTTCATTAAGGTTTCTGATGCGGAATAAGGTAAAGAGAACGACCTAGAAAGGACAAAATTTGAGCATGTGGGATACGAAGTGGTTTGCATTCGCTTATTGACCCTCCTTTTTTTTTTTCTTCGACGCATAATAATAGCATTATATGTACGCAATAATTACAAAATATATAGTGCCAAACACATTTTACTTCTAGGGTGGTCAGCGCTTTTGATGTCTTCATGCCCTAAGAAGTGCGACGTCATAAATAGCGGATCGGATGTCCTCCACCAGCCAAGCAAATGCTTTTGTATCGTGAGATTTTCATCAATACGGAAAGCATTGCTTCTTTGAATTTTGCCATCTCTTGATACATATAGAATGAAATTTCAAAGATTTGGTTCCCTTTTACATTTTTATCACGCAAAAATTAAACAATACTCCGTTTTGAGTCGGCGTAAGGCAAAGTCACAACAACTCAGTTTAAAAGCGAGCACGATTACGTTGCGCGAGGATGTGAGAGGTATGTGCAGCATTTATGATTGCCGTGAAGGCTGTCTATCATGAAGCAATGGAACAGATAAATGCGCGGTTCATTTTTCTCCGGGAGCAGCAGGATTTTTTGCTGCGCCACCATTCGATTAAATTGCGACATACTATGTGCCATGCGCTCGCCCAACAAAAACGAGGTGTTCAGGCAAACTTGCGGACAGACATCTGCCGCAAAAAATGTACACTACGACCACAGGGAAATGTCACATCCATGCAGCTGACCAGTAGTCAAGTAACTGCATGTTTTGAATGCTTATGAATTAACTGAATGGGCACAAAAGTGGAAATTTCCCGCGGGGTGGACTATCAGCCCGTGCTAGACTGATGACTGGATGAGCGACATCCATCACGCCAACGTAACAAAGCATGATTGGATGCATTTCATGGCTCATGCACTCGACCACCCATCAAATGTGTACTCTTTTATGGAGCGCATGACAAAAGTAGTGGTAAACTTGTGACCTGTGCCTATCCTGGCTTTCGCGGAAAAAGCGATGTTATGTCCGTATAATAGGCCACCTACTCCAACACGACAGTCCTGTGGACACAGCAGCAATGAAGCCGTCCTCACACAGGTCTCTTATCCAATGTACAGGCAGTTATGGCGTCAGCGCCGGAAGTCTCTGCCCCTACCGCCCCCTCTTCGACCACGTCTCTCACCATGCCCGGTCCCCCACGGCGGCCCCTGGTCTCTCTCCTCGACTACGGGGCAGGAAACGTGCGAAGTGTCAGGTACTTCTTTGACGTCCCTCTCACCTAAATCACGAGCTAACGCCCCCTTCTAGTGGAAAATGAGGGCGGATACGCAATCGCCATTTAGGCCTGCAATAGAGATTGATTACACTGTGGGAGGAGAGCCCGGGGCTTCCAGGGTCTCCTGATGCCCCAATGCTGCTTTATGAAAGACCGTATCCGTCAATGCTCTCTCTTGCACCTTGGCTTTTCTCACTCGCTTTCGATGGCCCTGACAGGAACGCGATCGTAGCGCTGGGTTACCAGGTTCGCGACATCAAAACGTGAGTTCTCCCTCCATGCATCCATCTTTTGGTCCCACTGCGCGCATTGAGCATCTTTTCATGCTTTCCATTCAGGCCTGAAGAGATCGATTCCGCGGAGGTGATAGTTTTCCCAGGGGTGGGCAGCTTCGGAAGCGCCATGGAGGTGTGAAAGTGGGAGGGGTCTAAGTAGGCAAGGACGGAGGGAGGAACTTGATGTCCGCGTATGAGACAGGGTTTGGCATTCGGGCGCAGGCAGCCAAGTTCATCAAACACAAAGCTTGACCTCCTCACTCTTCGCAACTTTCTCTGGCAGGTGTTGGAGACGCGCGGCTTTACCCAGCCCCTGCGGGACTACATCCTGGCCGACCGGCCGTACTTCGGGATCTGTCTGGGCATGCAGACCCTGTTCGAGGCCAGCGAGGAGTGTCCGGGTGTCGCGGTAGGGTGGGAGCGATGGAGGGGAAGGGAGAGAGCGCGCTTGAGGGGCCGATGCGGAGGGAGGGGAGTCCCGGGGCCGGTGACGTGTCGGTGGGGCGACTCGATTTTCATCCTCCCCTCCCTCCTTGTTTTTCGTCCTCGCTTTCCTCCGTCGTCCTTTCCACCCAGGGTCTGGGCATCATCAAAGGCACCATCAAAGGCTTCGATTCTTCCGCGCCCCTCTCGGTGCCCCACATTGGCTGGAACGGTCTCCTAATGCAGAAGCACACCAAGCTCATCCAAGCGATCCGACCCCAGGAGCTTGTCTACTTCGTACACTCCTATCGCGCCATCCCTTCCCCTGAAGCGGCCCCTTGGGCCTTGACGCTTACTACCTACGGGACTAATTTTATCTCCTCTGTGCACCAAGGTCGGGTCCTGGCCACCCAATTCCACCCGGAGAAGACCGGGTCGACCCGCGACCGGATCCTCCGGACCTTCTTGGCGAAGTGAGTGACAGGGAGGGGCCACAACGGGGGAGGGGGTTGGAAAAAGATGTCAACGGTGGGGGAGGCAGGACTGCGAGGGTCATGCAACCGGGCGGAAAGAGTGGAGGGACAAGGAAAGGGGGGGCATGGAGGCGCTGCCTTTCAAGCTCGGCACTCATCTCCCCCCCGCCTCTTTCCCCCCTTCCCACCATCAGTTTCGAGAGCATGGAGGTAGACGCGAGCGATGGTCTCTGGCGGCCCATCGCTGAGACCCGTGTGAGCAAGCGCGTGATTGCCTGCCTGGACGTGCGAAGCAACGACGAGGGGGACCTGGTGGTGACCAAAGGGGACCAGTACGACGTGAGGGAGGCGGCAGTGGCAGGGGCGGGGGAGGGGCGGGAGGGGATACGGGGCGCGGTCCGGAATTTGGGGAAGCCGGTGGCTTTGGCGAGGCGGTACTACGACGAAGGGGCGGACGAGATCACCTTCTTGAACATCACCAGTTTTAGACAGGGGGTCCTCGACGACTTGCCGATGCTGCAAGTCCTGGAGCGGGCCTCGGAGCAGGTCTTTGTCCCTTTGACGGTGGGGGGAGGGATCCGGGGGTACGTGGAGCCGAGCAAAGGGGAGGGAGGGAAGGAGGGAGG
>Ga0102934_1000093_pt1 | contig 46767 bp, 20 predicted proteins | sample SalPonR2_A_D1_MG_FD_78175 | JGI IMG/M metagenome (GOLD analysis project Ga0102934, IMG submission 78175) | Salt pond soil microbial communities from South San Francisco under conditions of wetland restoration - Salt Pond MetaG R2_A_D1_MG | ecosystem: Environmental > Aquatic > Marine > Intertidal... | reverse complement strand
AGCGAACTGGTGCTGTTCCCGACCATCCACGCGCTGCCGACCGATCTCGAGTGGACGACCGAGCGGCTGCTCGAGCAGTTCGCCGAGGCCGAGGAGGTCTGGTTCGAGATCGACCCGGCCGAGGCGCAGGGCCCGGCCATGCAGCAGCTGGTCATGGAGAAGGGCATGGACCCGTCGCAGCCGCTGTCGGAACGGCTCGACGAGGCACAGTACGCGCGCTTCGAAGAGATCGCCGGCTCGCTCGGCCTGCCGGTAGCGCAGCTCGACCCGATGCGCCCGTGGCTGGCCTCGCTGACGCTGACCAGCATGGCGATGATGCAGTCCGGCTTCGATTCGAACGCCGGCGTCGAGGCGCGGCTGCGCGCGCGGATCGACGGTCAGGAACTGCGCCAGCTCGAGACCGTCGAGGAGCAGCTGGGCTTTCTGGCCGACCTGCCCGAGCCGCTGCAGATCGAGCTGCTGGAAAGCACCTTCGACGAGATCGACGACTTCGCAGACGAGCTGCGCGCGCTGGCCGAGGACTGGGCCCGAGGCGATGTGGCCGACATGGAAAGCGACCTGATCGCGGAAATGTCGACAGCGTATCCCGAGCTCTACGAGGTGATCTTCGTGCGTCGCAATGCCAACTGGGTCGAGATCATCGAGCAGGAACTGGCCGGATCGGGCACCGACTTCATCGCCGTCGGTGCCGGGCACCTGGTCGGCGACGACAGCGTGGTCGCGATGCTGCGCGCGCGCGGCTGGACCGTCGAGCGCTTCGGCGGCGAGACCGGCGACTGACCCGAGCGCGGCGCCCCATCGAAGGCCTGTTGGAGACCGCTTGCGGGCGAAGGGTGGTCGCCCCGGTTCGCGAGCAAGCTCCCTCCAACAGGTGGATAAGCGCCGGCGTCAAATCCAAGGTCTGTTGGAGGCCGCTTGCGGGCGAAGGGTGGTCGCCCCGGTTCGCGAGCAAGCTCCCTCCAACAGGCGGATCAGCGCCGGCGCCGGACCGAAGGCCTGTCGGAGGCCGGCTTGGCCGGGCGAAGGACTCTATTCGTCCCTCACTCCTGGTCTCTTCCCGCGTTCAAGCCCGCGTCTGCCCCGATCCCCGCACGAGGTACTTGAAGGTCGTCAACTGCTCCAGCCCGACCGGGCCGCGGGCGTGCAGGCGGCCGGTGGCGATGCCGATCTCGGCGCCGAAGCCGAACTCGCCGCCGTCGGCGAACTGGGTCGAGGCATTGTGCATCACGATCGCGGAGTCGACGCGGGCCAGGAACCGGTCCGCGGCGTCGGGGTCTTCGGCCAGGATGCCGTCGGTGTGGCCCGAGCCATGGCGTGCGATGTGCGCGATCGCCTGATCGATGCCGTCGACGACGGCGATGGCCAGGATCGGCGCCAGGTACTCGGTGTCCCAGTCGGTCTCGGTCGCCTCGCCGATTCGCGCATCGGCCGCCCGGGCCCGCTCGCCGCCGCGCAGTTCGCAGCCGCGACCGGTCAGCACATCGACGAGCTTCGGCAGTTCGTCGACGGCGGCGGAATCGATCAGCAGCGTCTCCAGCGCCCCGCAGATGCCGGGGCGGCGCAGCTTCGCGTTGGCGATCACGTCGATCGCCATCGCCGGATCGGCCGAGTCGTGCCAGTACAGGTGGTTGTTGCCGTCCAGGTGCGCGAACACCGGTACCCGCGCGTCGTTCTGCACGCGATCGACCAGCCGCTTGCCGCCGCGCGGCACGATCACGTCAACGTGCGCGTGGGCCCGTAGCAGCGCGCCGACCAGGGCGTGGTCCTGGTCGGGAATCATCTGCACCGCGGCGGCCGGCAGGTCGGAGACTTCCAGCGCCTCGGCCAGCGCGTGATACAGCGCGCGGTTGCTGTGCACGGCTTCGCTGCCGCCGCGCAGGATCACGGCGTTGCCGGACTTCACGCACAGGGCTGCGGCGTCGGCGGTGACGTTGGGACGGCTCTCGTAGATCACCCCGACCACGCCGATCGGCACGGCGACGCGGGCGATGTCCAGCCCATTGGGCCGCGACCAGCGGGCCAGTTCGCGGCCGAGCGGGTCGGGCAGGGCGGCCACGGCCTCGAGGCCGGCCGCGATGCCCTCGATGCGCGCCTCGTCGAGCTGCAGGCGGTCGAGCATGGCACCGGCCAGGCCGCGCTCGCGCGCCGCGTCGAGGTCGCGCGCATTGGCCTGGAGCAGGGCCGCGCGCTCGTCGCGGACGTACTCGGCGGCCAGCTGCAGCGCCCGGTCGCGTGTCGCACGGTCGGTGCCGGCCAGTTCGCCCGCGGCGGCGCGGGCGGCGCCGCCGAGGCGGTCGAGAATCTCGTCGGGCGAGGCGGTTGCGTTCATGGGGCAGTCTCCTCGGGATCGAACAGAACGAGGTCGTCGCGGTGTATCACGGCGCCGCGGCCGGCATAGCCGAGCAGGCGTTCGAAGCGATCGCTGTGCGCGCCGAGCAGGATTTCGACCTCCTCGGACGCATAGCCGCTCAGGCCCTGGCCGATCGGACCTTCGGGGCCGTCGAGGCGGATCAGTGCGCCGCGCTCGTAGCGGCCGTCGACCGCTTGCAGGCCGCGCGCGAGCAGACTGGCACCGCGCTGCAGCGCCTCGACCGCGCCGGCGTCGAGCTGCACAACGCCTTCGTGCTGCTGCAGCCCGCGCAGCCACTGCTTGCGCGCGGCCAGCGGGCGCTGATGGGCGGCGAACCAGGTGCCCAGACCGCCGTCGCCGATGCCGGCGAACGGGTCGGCGTCGCGGCCGCTGGTCAGCAGAACCGGGCACCCGGCGGCCGTGGCGATCTTCGCGGCCTCGATCTTGGTCACCATGCCGCCGGTGCCGAAGCCGGTCGAGGCGGCAATGCCGGCCAGGGCCTCGATCTCGGCGTCGATGCGCTCGACGAATGGAATGCGGCGCGCCTGCGGATCGGCGCCCGGGTCGCGGTCGTAAAGCCCGTCGACGTCGCTGAGCAGCACCAGCAACTCGGCGCCGACCAACTGGGCGGTGCGCGCGGCCAGCCGATCGTTGTCGCCGAACCGGATCTCGCCGGTGGCCACGGTGTCGTTCTCGTTGACGATCGGCACGATGCCGCGCTCGAGCAGTGTCTCGAAGGTATTGCGCGCGTTCAGGTAGCGGCCGCGGTCCTCGAGGTCGCCGAGCGTGAGCAGCACCTGCGCGGCGCAGCGGTCGACCGCGGTCCACAGGTCGGCCCAGGTCCGGGCCAGTTCGATCTGGCCGATCGCCGCCGCGGCCTGGGCTTCGGCCAGCGATGCGGGTCGGCCACGCAGGCCGAGCGCGCGCCGGCCCAGCCCGATCGCCCCGGACGACACGATCACGACCGGTCCCGGCCGCTCGGCCAGCGCGGCGACCAGCCGGGCCACCCAGTCGCGGCGGGCGCGGCCGGCGTCGTCGATCAGGATCGACGAGCCGATCTTCACCACCAGCGGGCGGTCACCGTGCAGCAGGGCGTCTTCGTTCATGGCGCCAGTCTAGTGGACCGTGCGGCCGAGCGTGACCCACCGCCGCACAGTCCACTGGCTCCATCGTCCTTCGATCGGCATTGCCGGGTCATCGGGCATCGGCCGGAGCGCCAGCAGGCCGGTTGGAGCCACGTGATCCAGCCGTCGGATCGACTACCGTAGGCACCTGATCCCGGAACCGGTCCGAACGAGGAGTACGACGATGCAGATCGCGATTGCCTGCCTGCTGTTTTCCGCACTGATGGTGGTCCTGACCAAGGTGCCGCTGGCGATGCAGATGGCCAAGGACGAGCGCGGCTACGACAACCGCAACCCGCGCCAGCAACAGGCCGGGCTGACCGGCTTCGGCGCCCGCGCGCTGGCCGCGCACCAGAACATGATCGAGGCCTTCCCGATCTTCGCCGCCGGGGTGCTGGTGGCGCTGGTCAGCGGCGCGACCGGGGCCTGGCTGCCCGGCCTGGCGCTGACCTTCGTCGGCGCGCGCATCGTCTACTCGATCTGCTACTGGGCCGACCTGCCGACGCTGCGCAGCACGTTCTGGGTGATCGGCTACGGCGCCTCGATCGGCCTGATGGGGCTGGCGTTGTTCTGAGCCGTCGGCCGGTCCGCTCGGCGCCGGGTCAGCTCGGAAACAGCGGCGGCTGCTCGGCCGCCGAGCCGGCCGGCCAGTCGGGCAGGGGCGGCAGCGCCGTCGCACTCCGGTGCCGCAGTTCGTCGTGGAAGCGCCGCGCGAACGGTGGACAGTGCAGGTTGTTCGGACAGTGGATCATCATGTAGACCGTTCGGCCGGCGGCGACATCCGCTGCGAGTCGCTGCGCCCATTCGGCCGTCACGGCCTCGTTGCCCTGCCCGGAAGGGTGCAGTACCAGTCGGACGAAGCGCAGCTCGTTGTAGACGCGATCCAGTACCGGCAGGTCCGGCTTCTCGTGCCGAGCGGCGCGGACCTCGGGATGGTCCAGGTCGCCGCCGAACAGCGCCCGGGTGTCCATGCTGACGCGGCCGAGTCCGAACCGCTCGAGCAGTGGTTCGAGCCGTTCGGGCTGCTCGAAGAAGGCCGGGTGACGCACCTCGAGCACGTGCGGCCGATGGTCGGGCAGGCGTTCCAGCACCGCGTCCATCAGATCGAGGCGGTCCGGTCCGAAGCGGTCCGGGAACTGGACCAGCAGTGGACCGAGATGGTCGCCGAGCGGTTCGACCGCTCGGCAGAACGCGTCGAGTTCGTCGAAGTCGGGCCGCTCATCGTGGGTGACGGAGCGCGGCAGCTTGAAGCAGAACCGGAAATCGGTGCCGGCCACCGCGTCGCCCCAGGCCGCTACGCGCTCGGCGTCAGGCCGGCGATAGAAGGTCGTGTTCCCTTCCACGGTGTCGAACACCCGCGCGTAGTCGGACAGCGGCGCGATCCCCCGCCGGAAGTACGGCCCCTGCCAGCCGGGGAAGGCCCAGGCGGGAAGGCCGAGGTGGACGGTGGGGGCCGGCTCGGACATCGGTTGCATGGAGAGCGATCCGGAAGAGGACCGCAAGTCTGCATCGCTCGCGGTCACGGCCGCGCGATCGAGCGGAGTGGCCGGCCGGCGTTCCCCGTCAGCAGACCCGGTTGCGGCCGGATTCCTTGGCGGAATACAGTCGGTGATCGGCCGCGCGCAACAGGTCGCTGATGCTCTCCATTCCGGGGCGCCAGACGGCGACCCCGCCGGAGATCGTGATTCGCTGTTCGGACGCGCCGAGGTCGAACGGCTGCTCCTCGGCCGCTCGGCGCAGCGATTCCGCCAGTTCCAGCGCATCGTCCGGATCGCTGTCGGGCATGATCAGCAGGAATTCCTCGCCGCCGATCCGCGCCGCGGTATCGCCGCCACGCACCCGGGCCGCGATCCGGTCTCCCAGCTGCCGAAGCACCCGGTCGCCGGCCAGGTGGCCGTGTGCATCGTTGACCGGCTTGAAGAAATCGATGTCCAGCAGCGCCACGGCCAGTCGATGGGCGGCGTTGCGCCGGGCGCGGGCGGTCTCGGTCTCCAGCACGGCCATCGCGTGGCGCCGATTGAACAGTCCGGTCAGCGGATCCCGGATGCTGTGTTCGTGGAGTTCGGAGTGGTACTCGGCCTCGATGTTGCCCTCGCCGATGAACTTCAGGGTGGTCTCGCAGATGCGCAGGTGGTCGCCGTCGCGCAGCGGCGCGCGCTCGATCGCCTCGTCGTTGAGGTAGGTCCGGTTGGTCGAGCCGAGGTCCTCGACCCAGTGCCGGTCGTCGTCGAAGACGATCCGGCAGTGGCGGCGCGAGACGCTGCGCTCGGCGATCTGGAAATCGGCATTGACGTCCCGGCCGATGATCACCTCGTCGCCGCCGGGCACGATGCGCGCGCCGAGCCTGGCGCCGCGGATGACGACCAGGCAGGCCTCCTGCTGGCCGGCCGCAGCGCGCTGGTTGCCGAGCAGCTGGGTGTCCTGCTCGGCGGCATTGGTGCGGTCGGTATCGTCGTCCATCGGGCGTTATCGCGGATCGGTCTGGTCGAACGGCTCGCGGCGGTCGGTCCGGGCGATCGCTGCAGCGGAGGTCGGCCCAGTCTAGCGCGCTTGTCGGTCAGCCGCCCGACAAGGCGTTCCGTGCGAGTGCTGCGTGGTCGCGGGCTTCCTCGGCGCGATAGTGGTCGGCGCCGGCCGCGGCCCCGATCCGGGCCTCGGCGCTTTCGAGCAGGGGCAGGGCGGTCGATGGCTCGCCCCGCGCCAGCTCGCTCTTGCCGAGACCGAGTTCCAGCATGCCGAGCATGAATCCGTTGTCCGGCACCTCCTCGAGCGCGAGTGCGAGCGCGTCGCGGTGCAGGACCACCGACTCCTCCGGCCGGCCGAGATCGAGCATGCAGTTACCGAGGTTGTGGCGCGCGACGATGCTGCGGGGATGGCGGTCACCGTAGAGCGCCAGAAAGCCGTCGAGCGTTTCCCGGTAGAACGGCAACGCCTCTTCGGCCCGGCCCTGCTGCCGGAGGCTGCCGGCCAGGTTGTTGACCGAGGCCAGCGTGATCGGATGGGTGTCGCCGAACAGGTCGCGCTGGGCAGCGAGGGCCTCGCGCAGCAGGGGTTCGGCCTCGGCGTAGCGCTGCTGGCGCAGGTAGGTCACGGCGTGGTCGTTGAGCGTGTAGAGGCGCTGGACGCGGGCCGCCGGATCGTCGCGATCGGCCAGCTCGTCCAGCACCCGGCGATAGGTCGCGTGGGCGTCGTCGAGCTGCATCCGGTCGGCGTGCAGCTGGGCCAGCGTGCGCATTGCGTCGAGGCGGAGGGCGACCCACTCCGGGTCGTCCGATCCGGCCGCGTCGGCGATCACCTCGAGGATCACCGGCTCGGCCGCGTCCGGCTCGCCGACGTGTTGCAGCGCGTGGGCCAGCATCGACCGCGCCTCGAGCTGCAGCCGGTCGGCGGCCGGTAGCTTGGCGGCGGTTCGCTCGACCAGCGCCCGGGACCGCTCCAGCGCTCGTTCGCCGTCGCCGAGGCGGACGTCGAGCGCGGCCAGCTGCAGCCCGGCGCGCAGCGCCAGCCGGCCGTCGGCAAGCCGCTCGGCGCGGGCCAGGTGTTCGGATGCTGCGGTATCGGCGCCGATCGCGAGGTAGGCGCTGCCGATCGTCAGGGAAATTTCGGCCAGGATGTCGGGCTGGCCGGCCAGTTCGTCGTCGGCCCGGGCGGCCGCGTCGTCGAGCACTCGACGCATCAGCGCGGTGTCGGCGCCGCTGGCGTATTGCGGGTCGATCGAGTCGAGCATGCGAGTGACGAAGCCGCTGGTCTGCTCGGCCCGGGCGGCGGCGAGCTGCGCCCGATCGCGCTCGGCCTGGGCCTGGACCAGACCCCACAGCGCCAGTGCCAGGCCGCCGACCAGGGCCAGCAGGACCAGCGCACCGGCGCCCAGCGCGAGGCGGTTCCGGCGAACGAACTTGCCCCAGCGATAGCCGCGGGTCGACGGCACGGCCTCGACGACCTGGCCGGCCAGGTAGCGCTCGAGATCGCGGCTGAACTCGGCCGCCGACGGATAGCGATGCTCGCGCTCCGGCGCCAGCGCCCGGGCCAGGATGCAGCGCAGTTCCCGGTCGAGGCCGCGCGCGGCGGCCAGCGCGTCGGCGGCCTCGGGGTCGGTCTCGATACGCGCGGCCGGGCCGCGGTGCAGTGCGCTGTGGAACGTGGTCAGCGCGTCGAGGTCGGCGGTCGACGGCGGCCGGGTGCCGGTCAGCAGTTCGAACAGCATCACGCCGAGCGCGTAGACGTCGCTGCGCGTGTCGATGCGCCGGGTGTCGTCGGCGCACTGCTCCGGACTCATGTAGGCGCGGGTGCCGGCGCGGTCGGAGCTGGTCGCTCGCGTCCGGCCGCCTTCTTCGTAGACGCTGGTTGCCACGCCGAAATCGATGATCTTCGGCTGGTGCTCGCCGTCCAGCGTGCGAACCAGTACGTTGGCCGGCTTCAGGTCGCGGTGGATGATGCCGCGCTCGTGGGCATGCTGGACGCCGCGGCAGATTCGAATGAACAGGCGCAGGCGCGCCCGTTGATCGAGGGCATGGTTGCGCGCATAGTCGGTGACCGGCTGACCGGGCACCCATTCCATCGCGAACCACGGGCGGCCATCCTCGGTGGCGCCGGCATCGAACACCTGGGCGATGCAGGGATGCGCCATCTGCGCCAGCATCTGCCGCTCGACTTCGAACAGCGCCCGGCCAAGTCCGTCCAGCGCCGAGCCGTGGATGAGCTTCAGCGCGACCTTGCGCTGGACCGGCTCGAGCTGTTCGGCCAGCCAGACCGAGCCCATGCCGCCCTGGCCGAGCAGTTCGATCGGTCGATAACTGCCGATTCGCGCCAGCGTCGCGGCATCCTGCTCGGCGGTGCCGTCCGGACCCGGCGGGATGTCGCTGGCCTGGACGCGCGTTCGATCATCGTCGTCGGGCGGAAGAGCCATGCCGATACGAGTTCCGGAAATCCATGAATCCTAGCAGGTTGCCGGGTCGTTGCCGCCCCACGGGCCGGGCAGGCCAGAGCCTGTAAAAATCGTCGGTCACCGGCATCCAATCCTGTGAACCCCGCTTCCCGAAAGGATCGTCGAATGCGAATCATGATTGCGCTGGTGTTGGCCTGGATGGCCGGTTTCGTTCTCGAACTCGGTCACGATCGCGACCTGCCCGCCGTTGCCGTCGGCGTGCTGTTCCTGGCGGCCTGGTGGGCGCTGGGATCGATGCCGGCGCTGCGACGTCGAACGGGCTGAGCGTCGGTGCGTGTCGTGATCTCGCTGGCGCTGGTCGCAGCCGCCGCACTGGGAGCTCGATCGCTGGGCTGGACGGCGCCGGGTTGGTCGATCGTGGCCGGCTACCTCGCGCTGTACGTGCTGCTGGGCCGATTCGGCCCCTGGGCCGTGACGCGGGCGCACGGCGACGGAGATCGAACGGAAGATGCAGAAGCGCCGCCGGACCTGCCGACGTCGGGGCCGATCGGCAGGCTGGGCCAGCCCGGCCTGGTCGCGGTGTTCTTCTCCACCCAGCTGCTGGTGCCGCTCAATCCCTTCCAGTTAGTCCAGCTCGTTCGTCAGCTGATCGGCAACGCGGCCCTGCAGCGCCGGGAGCGAACCACCGGCAGCGACGGTCGGGACCGGCCGACCGAGGTCCGCTACCGGCTGCCCTTCGACGGCGAATGGCTGCTGTACAACGGCGGGCCGACGCCGAAGACTTCGCACTCCTGGGACGTGCTGGGGCAGCGCTTCGCGCTGGACTTCGTGGTCGCCGATACCGATGGGCGGCGGCACGCGGATCGCGGTACCCGGGTTACCGATTACTTCGCCTACGGCCGCGATATCGTGGCCGCCGCCGACGGCGAGGTCGTGGCCGTCGAGCAGCGGATCGGCGATGCGCCGCTGGTCGGCTGGGGCGTATGCGATTTCACTGCGCGAAGCTTCATCGGCAACCACGTCGTGATCCGGCATGCCGACGACGAGTACGGGCTGTACGCGCACCTGGTCCAAGGCAGCGTGGCGGTGGCGGTCGGTGACCGCGTCGCGGCGGGGCAGGTCATCGGTCGCTGCGGCCATACCGGGCACAGCAGCGAGCCGCACCTGCACTTCCACGTCCAGGACTCGGCCGACCTGTTCGGTGGCATGGGCCGGCCGATCCGGTTCCGCGATCTGCTCATCGATGCCGAGCCTGCGCCGGACGATGCGTTGCCGACGGCCGGTCAGCGCCTGGCGAACGCAGCGAGTCGGTAGCCAGACCGACATCGCCGGGCGCTACACTGCCGACATGAATCGACGCACCAAGATCGTGGCCACGCTTGGCCCGTCCACCGACGATCCGCAGGCGCTCGAGGCGCTGATCCGGGCCGGCTGCGACGTGGTCCGGATCAATTTCTCGCACGGCGATGCCGACACCCATTCGCGCCGGATTCGCATGGTCCGGGCCGCGGCGCGCGAACTCGATACCGACGTCGCGGTACTGGCCGACCTGGCCGGCCCGAAGATCCGCATCGACCGGTTCCGCGACGGCTCGGTGGCGCTGGAGAAGGGCCAGGCCTTCACGCTGATCGCCGAGGACCTGCCGCCGCCCGGCGACGAGACCGGCGTCGGCGTTGCTTATCTCGACCTGCCCGGCGACGTGAAGCCGGGCTCCGAGTTGCTGCTCGACGACGGCCTGATCGCGATGCAGGTCGAGCGCGTCGAGGGCACCCGGATTCACTGCACGGTGTTGACCGCCGGGCGGCTGTATGACCGCAAGGGGCTGAACTTGCGCGGCGGCGGACTGTCGCTGCCGGGCGTTTCCAAGGCCGATGAAGACGACATCCGGCGGGCGGCCGACTGGCAGGTCGACTACCTGGCGGTGTCGTTTCCGCGCTCGGCCGACGACATCGAGCAGGCCCGGACCCTGCTTCGCCGCGCCGGCGGTGAGGCGCACATCGTCTCGAAGATCGAGCGCACCGAAGCGATCGAGAACCTCGAGGCGGTCATCGAGGCCTCCGACGCAGTGCTGGTCGCGCGCGGTGACCTGGGCGTCGAGATCGGCGAGGCCGAGCTGCCGGGGCTGCAGAAGAAGATCATCGCCACGTCGCTGGCGCTGAACCGACCGGTGATCACCGCCACCCAGATGATGCAGTCGATGGTCGAGAGCCCGGTGCCGACCCGGGCCGAAGTGCTCGACGTGGCCAACGCCGTGATCGATGGCACCGACGCGGTGATGCTGTCGGCCGAGACCGCGGTCGGCCGGCATCCGGCCCGGGTCATCGAGGCCATGGCGAGAATCTGCGAAGGCGCCGAGCGCCACGTGCAGGCGACGATTCCTCAGCGGCGCCTGACCGTGCGCCCCGAGCGCATCGACCAGGCGATCGCGATGGCCGCGATGATCAGCGCGACCAACCTGCCGGTGCGCGCGATCGTCGCCCTGACCGAGTCGGGATCGACCGCGCGCTGGCTGAGCCGGGTGCGCTCGCCGGTCCCGATCATCGCGCTGTCGCCGAACCGGGCCAGCCTGCGCCGGATGCGGTTGTATCAACACGTGTTCCCGGTGTTCTTCGCGTCCGAGGCGATCGACGGCGCCGAGGCCGGCCGGCAGGCCGTGGCCCACGTGCTCGAAGCCGGGCTGGTCGATCCCGGCGAGCGGGTGATCCTGACGCTCGGCGACGAGCTGGGCCTGGAAGGGGGCACCAACACGATGAAGATCGTGACCGTGGGCGCGCGCGATGAGGTCGGCGAGATCCAGGGCGAATTCGACAACCTGTAAGCGGGCGTAGGGCGAGCGGCATGCGTGGCGCTGGAGGGTTCCGGTACAATCCCGGCATTGGATTCCCAACGCGGCGCCAGCGCCGCTCCGTGTCGTTTTCGAGGAGCCGAACATGAGCGATTTTCTGGAACAACTCGTCACCACCGCGCAGGCGATGGTCGCCCCGGGCAAGGGCATCCTGGCCATCGATGAATCCACCGGCACGATCGCCAAGCGGCTGGCGTCGGTCAACGTGGAAAACACCGAGGACAACCGCATCGACTACCGCTCGATGCTGCTGACCACCGAAGGCCTCGGCGACTACATCTCCGGTGCGATCCTGTATGACGAGACGATCCGCCAAGAGACGCCGGACGGCAAGCGCATCGTCGAGGTCATGAACGACGCCGGAATCCTGCCGGGCATCAAGGTCGATGCCGGCGCCAAGCCGCTGGCCGGATTCGACGACGAGAAGATCACCGAGGGCCTCGACGGCCTGCGGGATCGATTGAAGGAGTACGTCGAGCTCGGCGCGAAGTTCTGCAAATGGCGCGCGGTGATCACGATCGGCGACGACATTCCGTCGCGCACCTGCATCGACGCCAACGCGCACGCACTGGCCCGCTACGCCGCGCTGTGCCAGGAAGCCGGCCTGGTGCCGATCGTCGAGCCGGAGGTGCTGATGGACGGCAAGCACGACCTCGACACCAGCTTCGACGTGACCGAGGCCACGCTCAAGGCCTTGTTCCAGCAGCTCTACGAGCACAACGTGCTGCTCGAAGGCACGGTGCTGAAGGCCTCGATGGTGATTTCCGGCAGCGAGGCCGAAAACCGGGCGAACGCCGACGAAGTCGCCGAGGCGACCGTCGACTGCCTGCTGAACTCGGTCCCGGCCTCCGTGGCCGGCATCGTGTTCCTGTCCGGCGGCCAGGCCGAGGTCGAGGCCACCGCCCACCTGAACACCATGAACAATCTCGGCGACCTGCCGTGGCCGCTGTCGTTCTCCTACGGCCGCGCCCTGCAGCACGGCGCGCTGATCGAGTGGGCCGCCGACCCGAAGGGCAACCGCGCCAGCGCCCAGAAGATCCTGCACCACCGCGCCCGCATGAACGGCCTGGCCGCGATGGGCGAGTGGAACGAAGCGGACGAGAATTGACAAGGTCGTTTTCCGGGTTCGGGTTTCCGGTTTCCGGAAGCCCGGGTCCGGGGTCCGGGCGTCGGGGCGGTTCAGGGAACCCCTTATGTTTGTCCGCAGATGAACGCAGATAAAAGTCGATAGGCAAAAAGCACCGGTGCACCAGCCTGCACGATTGCTTGCTCTGCTCGGTGTCGAAAGAACCCTGAACCCTGAAACCGGAAACCGGTTTTCCCTAACCCCTAAACCCTAAACCTTCCCCCGGGTTCCTAATGTCCGACTTCGACGACCAGGCCCTCGACTACCACCGCCACCCGACGCCCGGCAAGATCAAGATCGTCGCGACCAAGGCGCTGACCACGCAGAAGGACCTGGCGCTGGCCTACTCGCCGGGCGTGGCCGCGGCCTGCAAGGAGATCGTCGACGACCCGCTGACCGCGCGTGAAGTGACCGCCCGCGGCAACCTGGTCGCGGTGATTTCCAACGGCACGGCGGTGCTCGGACTGGGCAACATCGGGCCGCTGGCGGCCAAGCCGGTGATGGAAGGCAAGGCGGTGCTGTTCAAGAAGTTCGCCGACATCGACGTGTTCGACATCGAGATCGACGAGCAGGACCCGGACAAGCTGATCGACATCGTCGCCAGCCTCGAGCCGACCTTCGGCGGCATCAACCTCGAGGACATCAAGGCGCCGGAGTGCTTCCACGTCGAGGAAGCGCTGAAGGACCGGATGAACATCCCGGTCTTCCACGACGACCAGCACGGCACGGCGATCATCACCGCCGCGGCGATCGTCAACGGGCTGCACCTGGTCGGCAAGAAGATCGAGAAGGTCCGGCTGGTCGCGTCCGGCGCGGGCGCGGCCGGCATGGCCTGCCTGGACCTGCTGGTGACGATGGGACTGAAGAAGGAGAACATCGTCGTCTGCGATCGCGAGGGCGTGGTCTACGCCGGCCGCGAGACCGACATGGACGAGCGCAAGGCCGGCTACGCCATCGAGACGAAGGCCCGCACGCTCGACGAGGTCATCGACAAGGCCGATATCTTCCTCGGCGTGTCCGCGCCGGGCGTGCTGAAGCCGGCGATGGTCCAGCGGATGGCGAAGAAGCCGATCATCCTCGCGCTGGCCAATCCCGTTCCCGAGATCATGCCGGACGTGGCCCGCGAGGCCCGGCCCGATGCGCTGATCGCGACCGGCCGGTCGGATTTCCCGAACCAGGTCAACAACGTGCTGTGCTTCCCGTACATCTTCCGCGGCGCGCTGGACGTCGGCGCGACGGTGATCAACGACGAGATGAAGATGGCCTGCGTGCACGCGATCGCAGAGCTGGCTCGGATGGAGGCCAGCGACGTGGCCGCGGCGGCGTATGGAGGAGAAGCGACGAAGTTCGGCCCCGACTACCTGATTCCGCAGCCCTTCGATCCCCGGCTGCTGGTCCAGCTGGCCCCGGCCGTGGCGAAGGCCGCGATGGACTCCGGCGCGGCGACCCGGCCGATCGACGACCTCGAAGCCTATCGGGAGCGGCTCAGCCAGTACGTGTTCCGCACCGGCCTGCTGATGAAGCCGGTGTTCGACGCCGCGCGCAAGGACCCGAAGCGGGTGGTCTTCGCCGAGGGCGAGGAAGAGACCGTGCTGCGCGCGGTGCAGACGATCGTCGACGACGGGCTGGCCCGGCCGATCCTGGTCGGGCGTCCGTCCGTGGTCGACATGCGGATCGAGCGCGCCGGATTGCGGATCCGCGCCGGCGAACATTTCGAGCTGGTGAATCCGGAATCCGATCCACGCTTCAAGGACTACTGGCAGACTTTCCACCGGATCACCGAGCGCCGGGGCGTGACGCCGGACTCGGCCAAGGCCATCGTGCGCACCCGCAACACCGTGATCGCCGCGATCATGGTCTATCGCAACGAGGCCGATGCGCTGATCTGCGGTGTGGTCGGCCAGTACCACAAGAAGCTGAAATATGTCACCGAAGTCCTCGGCCGGCGCGCCGACTGCACGACGATGGGCGCGCTGTCGGCGATGACCAACGAATCGGGCACCTATTTCGTCTGCGACACCCACGTCAACCCGGACCCGACCGCCGAGCAGCTGGCCGACATCACCCTGCTGGCCGCCGAGAAGGTGCGGATGTTCGGCATCACGCCGAAGGTCGCGCTGCTGTCGCATTCCTCTTTCGGCAGCCACGTCAATGCCCAGGCCTCGAAGATGCGCCAGGTCCTCCAGCTCGTGCGCGAGCGCGCGCCGGAGCTGGAGATCGAGGGCGAGATGCGCGCCGACGCCGCGCTGATGCCGAAGATCCGCGAGCGGATCTTCCCGAACTCGATGCTGACCGGCCAGGCGAATCTGTTCGTGATGCCGGACCAGGACGCGGCGCACATCGCCTTCAACATGGCCCGGGTGATCGGCAAGGGCGTCAACGTCGGCCCGATCCTGATGGGCGCCGGCCGCCCGGCCCACGTGCTGACGCCGTCGGCCACCGTGCGCCGGGTCGTCAACATGACCGCCATCGCCGTCTTCGATGCGCAGATGGAGTCGGCGGCGCGCGAGCAGGAATGATCTGCGAGGCTGCGCCCGGGAATCAGGCGTCGTCGTTGTTTGATCGTGAGTCCGATGGGGTGTCCGGAACGAAGCGAACCCGGCTATCGACGTCGACGAGCACGCGCTCCATGTAGTCGAATACGACGGTGACGTAGTACGTTCCCTGCTCGCCATCGCGTGAACCGCGGGCCACGCGATCCACCGACACCACGCCGGTCCCATCCGGCGGCGGGCCGGGGGCCTCGAAGATGTTCTGGCGATCGGCCGAGTCCTCACCCGTGATCGTGCCTGCTGCAGAATCGGCGTTGTCGCGGTCGCTCTCGACTGCCCGTGCATCCGGCCAGAGCGCGGCGAGGGCCACGAAAAGGATCGCTCCGGTCGTTTTCGAGATCATTCGGCTTCTCCGGTGTTTGCCAGCGCCGGGTCCGTAAGGCAACCGACGCGTTTACCGAAGCAGACCGCCGCGGCCAACTCGCAAAGTCGACTACCGATGCCAGATCACCGCCGGTTCCTGCAGTTCGGACAGCTGTTCGCGCAGCTGGTTGATCACCGTCTCCCAGTGGCGGTCGTCCTCGAACCAGGGAAAGGCCATCGGAAAGGCCGGGTCGTCCCAGCGCCGGGCCAGCCAGGCCTGGTAGTGGATCATCCTGAGCACCCGCAGTGGCTCGACCAGCGCAAGTTCCCGGGCGTCGAAGTCGCAATAGACCGAGTACTCGTCGAGTAGCCAGCCCCACTGGCGCTCGCGTGATTCGCGCTCGCCGGAAATCAACATCCACAGGTCCTGCACCGCCGGGCCCATTCGGCAGTCGTCAAGGTCGACGAAGTGCGGTGCATCCCGCCACAGGATGTTGCCAGGATGGCAGTCGCCGTGGAGCCGGATCGAGCGGATTTCGCCGATCCGTGACCAGGCGGATTCGACGTGGGCCAGCGCGTCGTCGGTCAGGGACCGGAAGGCGGACTCCAGGTGCATCGGGATCCAGTCGTGCTCCAGCAGCCAGTCGCGCGGTTGGCGGCCCAGTGCATCGGGCGTCAGCGTTTCGCGGTGCGCGAACGGCCGGGCCGCGCCGACGGCATGCATCCGGCCCAGCGCGCGGCCGATGGCCTTCAACGTGTCCTCGTGCTCCGGCTCCGGCGCGTGTCCGCCCTGGCGCGGGAACAGCGCGTAGCGGAAATCAGCGTACTCGAGCAGCGTCGTGCCGTCGAAGGTCATCGGTGCGACCACCGACAGCCCGGCCGCGGCCAGCTCCGCGCTGAACGCGTGCTCTTCGAGAATGGCATCCTCGTTCCATCGGTTCGGGCGATAGAACTTGCCGATCACCGGCGTGCCCTCGTCGATGCCGATCTGCCAGACGCGGTTCTCGTAGCTGTTGAGGGCTAGCAGGCGACCGTCCGTGGAAAGTCCCGCAGATTCAGCGGCATCCAGGACGACGTCGGGCGTGAGCGTCGCGAAAGGGTGGGCATCGGTTCTTGGGTCCATGGGTTCTATTCTGAGGGCAACCGGTGTCCGACCGGTGCACCCGTCGGAAAATTCACGGGGCGTCCGTGTCGAGCCTGGATTGAGAGGGCGAAAAAAGTGTGATACGGTTCACATCGTTTTCGCGCATCCATTTCCTGCAGATCGACGGGGCCGGTCTCGAAGGTCCGCCATTGTCGGATAGGAGATCGGGGGTTGTGCGCTGGATCAATCGGGGACGGGGAATCCGAACAGGGCTGGATCGGGATCATCGTCATTTTGTGCGGTCCGCGCCTCTGCTCGAGTCGGACCGGTTCGAGGGAGGACCTTTTCGACCGAAGTCGATAAGGCGGATGGAGACGGAGGCGACCATGCGTCGCGGTCTCCATCCTGAACAGGGAGATGGGTTTGAATCTCGATATTCCTCTGGTCCGCGCGCTCTCGCGCGGATTCGTCGTCGGTTCCATGCTGTTGGGAGCGATGATGTCTTCGCCGGCGGCGGCCGCCGTCAATCTGCAGACCGACTTCACCGCGCCGGCGACCTACACGCCGGGCGATACCGGCATCGAGTACACGATCCGGATCACGAATACCGGGTCGGACCCGGCGACCGACGTCGATATCACGACCTCGTTTCCGAACGGCGCGACCGTGATTTCGGCGTTCTGCCCGACCGATGGTGATGGCGATACGTCGTGTGATCGGACCATCACCGACGGCAACCTTGCATCGAACAACAGCGACATCGCGGTCGACGGGTTCATCGAGTTCCGGTTGAGCGTGAACTTCGACTCGTCCCTGGCGGCCGATCCGCTGGATTTCGATGTGCTGGTGGTCGATGCCGGCGCGACCTTCAGCGGCGACGGTGCCGACAGCTGCCCGTCGGGCGCCTGCACCATCGGCAGCACGCTGGCGCTGGAAAGCGACCTCGGGGTGACCAAGACCGCCGACGACAGCGAGTATGTGCCCGGCCAGACCGGCAACTTCTCCATCATCGTGACCAATGCCGGGCCCAGTGACGCCAGCGGCGTCACGCTGACCGATACGATTCCGCCCGGCACCTCGATCGACGATTGGAACTGCAGCGCATCGGGTGGCGCCAGTTGCCCGGTCCTGGACGCCGGCGCGATCCAGACCTTCGACCTGGTGGCGGACGGCAGTCTGGACTTCACCCTGACGCTGGACTACCCGAGCAGTCTGACGGCTGCCACGTTGACCAACGAGGTCGCGGTCTCTGCGGATATCGGCACCTCCGGCAGCAACGCCAACTCGGCGTCTGCCGGCGTCACCCGCGCTGCGATCGTCGACCTGCAGACCGCAGTGAGCAGCGCATCGACGACCTACGTCCCGGGTACGACCGGGAATTCCGCCGCCTTGACCGTCTCGAATTCGGGCCCATCGGATGCGTTCGGCGCCGAGTTCTCGTTCGATGTGCCCGTCGAGATCGACAGCATCGACTGGGCCTGCGCGGCGGGCGCGTCCTGCACGCCGATGAGCGCAACGGCCGCCGGCGGCGACACCGTTTCGATCCAGATGGATATCCCGGCCTCGGACTCGGTGGCCGTTGCGCTGACGGCAATCGATTACGACAGCGGTGCGCTGGCCGACCCGCTGGAGGTCGTCGCAACGGCGACCGGGGCCATGGCCGATACCGAATCGGACGGTTCCGACAATGCCGCAACGATCAGCCAGGCGATCGACCGTCAGGCCGATCTTCAGGTCACGAAAGTCGCCAGTGCATCCGTCGCCAATCCCGGCGACGCCTACGAATACACCATCACGGTCACCAACCTGGGGCCCAGCGACCTGGGCAACGGGCCGGGCGAGAGCGGGGTGCGGGTCATCGATGACGTGTCGGGCGACCTGCTCGGCGATCCCGGCGAAATTCGTTGTTCCGCCGAGTCTTCGGCTCCGTGCTTCCTGTTCTGTCCCTCGGACGAAGGGGTCGCCAACAGCGCTCTGACCATCGATAGCCTGGTCTGCCCGGTCGAGCCTCGCGAAGTTCGCGGCGATCTGGTTGCCACCATGGAACAGCCCGAGCAGAACGCGCTGCGGCTTTCGGCCGGCAGTTCGACCGAGGTGAAGCTGTTCGTCAGCGTTTCGGGCACCGCGACCGACGTCGGCGAGATCCTCAACACGGCGTCCGTCCGAATCGATCCGGGCGATGCCGTGACGGAACTCGATCCGACGGTCGACAACGAGGACTCGGTCCCGGTTTCGATCGAGGTGGCCTCCGACCTCGCGGTCACCATCGACGACGGAGCCATGGAGGCCACGCCCGGTGACGCGGCGTCCTACGAGGTGATCGTCACCAACAGTGGAAACCAGGCAGCTGCCGGCGTCGATGTGGATGTCGATTTTTCGCTGGCCTCGGATCCAGCGGCCTCGCCGTTCCTGAACGGCGATGTGCAGTGGGCGTGTCGTGCGTTCAACGGCGCGTGCTGCAGCAGCCCGGCAAGCGCCGGACAGTGCGGTAGCACCGAGGCGGTGACCGGTTCGGGCGAACTCCAGGATCGCCTGGTCGACCTCCCGGGCCAGGGCCGCCTCGAGTTCACGTTCACCGGGGAACTTGATCCTCGCGCACGGGGCGTTGCCAGGGGCACGGCGTCGGCGACGCTGCCGACGGGAATCAATGAAATCGACCCGTCGGACAACACGAATATCGAGGATGAAACCACCCTGGTGCCGGAGTCCCTGCTTCGTCTGGCCAAGGACCTGCTGTCGATCGACGCCCAGCCCAGCGGCGCATCGCTGCTCAGCTACCGGATCGACATCAGCAACCTGGGACCCAGCTTCGCCGAAGACGCCGGCGTGGTCGACACGCTGTCCGACGCCAACCTGGATCCGAACAATGCGACCCGCCCCGCCTCCTGGACCTGTTCGGTGATCGAAGGTCCGGGCGCGCCGGGGCCGACCGACCCGCCGGTCAGCTGCGGCAGCGGCACCGGTCCGCTGGATCGTGACGCCATGTCCGAACCTCGTGTCACCGTCGATCTCGACGTGGGCACCAAGGTTCGATACACGGTCGAGGTGCTGACGGTGGAAGAGCCGGACGAACCGCTGCAGGTCGTCAACACCGCGACAGTAACTGCGGAAGGAGGCAGCGCCACGGCAACCATAACGTCGAACCTGATTGCCGAGGGCGAACTCGACATCACGGTGACCGACGGCGTGGAGGAGGCCGTTCCGGGCACGCCGACGCAGTACACCGTGACGATCCAGAACGTGGGTGACGAGGCCGTGTTCGATGCCGCCGTGCGGAATGAGTTTCCGCCCGAACTCGAGAACGTGGCGTGGTCCTGCGACGCGATCACGCCGATCCCGGGCGACCTCGAGGAATTCGATCCGGTAGGACCCAGCGGCACGCCGGGCGGCGCGATCGTGGCCACCGCCGACGGTCGGCACGTCTACCAGCTTGCGCCGGATCTGAACCGGCTGTACGTCTATGCGCGCAACAGCGTTCCGGGCCTCGATTTCGGTGCGATGAACGAACTGGAATTCGAGACCCAGGGCGAGAACGACAGCGCTGACGCCGGTCAGACGGTCGAGAACATGGAGGGGCCGATCGACCTCGCGATCAGTCCGGATGGACGGCATGTCTACGTATTGTCACGAGCCGCCGTCGACAGCGAGGCCGAGAACGCGATCGTGGTGTTCAGCCGCGACGTGAATCCGGCCTCCGAGGACTTCGGCAAGCTTTCGTTTGCCGGGTCGGCCGTCGAGGGGATTCCAGCCGAACCGCGTGCGCTGGTCGCCGGAAGCGAGAACCTGTTCGTGGCCGGCGACGCCGGATCGATTTCGATCTATGCGAGAACGGACACGACCGGACTCGCGTCCTTCGTCGAGACCTCGACGCAGAACGTGCCGGCCGATCCGGCAGCGCTTGCGTTCGATGCAGCGGACCGGCTGTTGTTTGCAGCATCGGGCACGGGTTCGCAGCTGAGCGTGTTCTCGGTCAATGATGACGACACGGCCGGCGACCCGATCGGCCGGCTGACCTGGCTGGATCGGGACCTGACGGCCGGCACGCTGGCCGGGGTCTCCGATCTCGACCTGTTCGCGTCGGCCGACGACCTGTACGTGACCGCCGCGGGCAGCGGCAACCTGGTTGCCGTGCGCTACGTCGACGGCGACAGCGACACCGTTCCCGATCCGGCCATCACCGCGTCGTATCCGGTCGCGGGCCTGGCGGCCTCGTCGATCTCGCCCGACGGCGAGCACGTATTGATCGTCAGCCCGATCAGCGACACGCTGACCTGGTTCCGGCGCGACGTGGTCAACGGTACGCTGGACGAACGGAGGAGCCTGGCACGGAGTTTCGACGGCGGCTCGCCGCCGACCTGTCTCGACCAGTGCACCGTCGCGGCACCGGTGGACGTCCTGGTGACCAGCGACGGCCGACACGTGATGCTGGCCGGTTCGGAGGGCGGTTCGGCGCCGATCCTGAGCGTGTACACGCGTCGCGCACCCGATCCGCTGTTCGCGCTGATCGAAGTCGACCGCGATACCGATCCCGGAACGCCCCAGGACACCGACGGTCCGGATCTCGAGTCGCCGGCCGACATCGCGATCAGTCCGGACGGGGACCATGTCTATGCGATCAGCCTGTCGGAAGGCTCGATCGCGCTGTATGAACGCAACGAAGACGCCGGTCTGACGGAGATCACCGCCGGTGGACACCTGGTGTTCGTCCAGGACTGGTCCGAGGGCGACACCACGGCCGGCGGACAGACCATTGCCGGAATGAGCCGGCCGGAGTACCTCACTATCAGCCCCGACGGCCTCAGCGTCATCGTCTCCAGCCAGGACGGCGATTCGCTGGCGGTGTTCCGTCGCAACCCGGACGGTACGCTGGAGTTCAAGCAGGCCTTGTTCGACGGCGTCGGCGGTGTCGAGGGCCTGGCCGGTGCTCGCGGCATGGCCATGGACCCGATGTCGACCCACCTCTACGTCGCCGGAGGCTTCGATTCGTCGGTGGCGATCTTCGAGCGAAACGCCGGCTTCGAGTTCGAATGGATCGATCAGGCCCAGAACGGGATCGGGTTCAACAACCTGACCGGCGTGCGGGACGTAGCCGTCAGCCCGGACGGATTGCAGGTCTACGCCGTTTCGGATGTCGACGATGCGCTGGTGGCCATGGCGCGCGACGACGACGGCAGCCTGGCCTTCCTGCAGGCCGTTACCGCCGGCGTCGGCGATCGTCCGATGGCGGTCGAGGTTTCGCCGGGCGACGGCGATCATGTCTACGTGGCGTCCCAGAACAGCGATTCGATCAGCGTGTTCCGCCGCGTCGTGACCAGCGGAGAGGCCTTCGGGACGCTGGCCAGCGGTCGTCAGCAGTTCAATCTCGATGACGGCATCGAGTTCATGAACGGACCGCGCGACCTGGCCGTCAGCCCCGATGGCAAGCGCGTGTACGTCGCCGCACAGTTCGACTCCAGCGTGCTGGTCTTTGACCGCGACCTCAATCGCAACGGCGGCAACTTCGGCGCGCTGGCGCCGGTCGCGGTCAGCCGCGACGACGTCGACGGGGTCGACGGGGTCGACGGCATCTATGCGCTCGCGGTCAGCCCGGATTCCGACAACGTCTATGCGGCCGGTTTTGCCGATCGCGCGATTTCGTCCTTCGTGCTCGGCATCGGGTCGGTCTGTACCGGCGGTGGCAGCGGCACGATCGACGACCTCGTTACGCTCGGCGTCGGCGGCTTCGTTCAGTATCGGGTCGCTGCCGACATTCGCCCGGACGCCGAAGGCGAGCTGGTCAACATGGCGACCGTGACGCTTCCGGACAACGTCACGGATCCGACCCAGCCCGGGGTCGACAATCCGAGTCGCAGTTCGTCGGACACGACCACACTGACGCCGCGGGCCGATCTCGTGCTGACCAAGACCAACGACCAGATCTCGGTCGTGTCCGGCCAGCCGGTGACCTATCGGATCCAGGTATCCAACCTCGGTCCCAGCAACGTGCGGTTCGAGACCAGCAACGTCGTCGTGACCGACATGCTGGACATCACCGATTTCGACATCTCGTCGGCAGCCTGGAGCTGCGTCGCGAGCAGTTCGGGCGCGCTGGGCTTCCTCGATAGCGTGGTCGAGGGGTCCGAGCAGGACGATCCGGACCTGGGCCTCGAAGGGGTGTCGTCGCTGGTTCTCGTCCAGGACTCCGATGGGATGGGCCCGCTCGGTACGTACCTGGCCACCGCGTCGGTCGTCGATCACGCCGTCAGCCTGTTCGAACAGGCCGGTGACGGCTCGTTGCAGCTCGTGCTTACGGTATCGGACGGCGATCTGCTCGGTGGTGTGCCGGTCGATCGGCTGGCTGGCGCGAACTCCATCGTGGCCAGTCCGGACGGCCGTTTCCTGTACGTAGCCAGTCGGATCGACGACGCGATCACCGTCCTGGAGATCACCGAAGACGCCGGCAGCCTAGCGCTGGCACTGGTCGAGACCCGGACCGGTATCGAGGGCCTCGATCAGGCGTCGCATCTGGTCATGAACGCGTCCGGAGACACCGTCTATGTCGCCGGCTCCAACGACGACGCGATCGCCGTGTTTGCGCGCAGCGCCTCGGACGGCGTCCTGACCTATCTCGAATCGGAGCGCAATGGCGTCGATGACGGCACCGACCCCGGCGGCATGGTCGACGGGATCGACGGCGTGACGCGGTTGGTGTTGAGCCCGGACGGGGCCCATCTCTATGCCGTGGCGGCGACCGATCAGGCCGTTGCTCGATTCGACATCGAGGCCGGCGGCCGACTGTCGTGGTCCGCCGTCGACGATTCTGCGAGCCTGGACGTCGATCTTTCCGGCGCCGCCGGTGCCGCGCTCGACGCCAGCGGTTCGAATCTCTATGTCAGCGCCCGGAACGCGGACCGGATCGTGGTCTTCTCGCGCGATGCCGACGCAACGAGCAGCAGCTTCGGCGAGTTGACGGTCGTCCAGGAAGTGGTCCAGGGGGCCAGCGGCGTCAGCGGCCTGCTCGGGCCGCGCGGCCTGGTTGTCAGCCGGGACGGGCGCCATGTCTATGCGGCCTCGGAGGTCAGCGGTTCGGTGACTTGGTTCGGTCGCGATCCCGGCAATGGCTCGCTGAACTTCGGCGGGGTCATCAGCAACGAAAGCAGTTTCGTCACCGGTCTCGGCGGCGCCACGGATCTGCTGCTCGACGACGTTTCGCTTGACGATCCGCTCAATCAGCTCTACGTCGCGGGTTCGACCGGTTCGGCGATTGCGCGGTTTGCACGAAGCAACGACTCCTCGTGCCCAGCGTCGGGCACCGATGAACTCGAACTCGGCGTCGGCGTCGATATCGCGGCCGGCGGGAACGTGATCTTCGACCTGACGGTGAACGTGGCCGCAACCACGGACGGCGAGGTGGAGAATTCCGCTACGGTTACGGCCGATCCGGGAATCGATACCGATCCGGCCAACAACGAGCAGTCCGATATCGACCAGGTCGAACGGATTGCCGATCTGCAGATTTCGAAGACCGACGACCGGGCCGAATTCGACGGGCTGGCCGGCGCGGTCGCCGTGGTCGGTGACGCGCGGGCGGTGTACTCGGCCGGCAGCGACGACGATGCGATCGGTGTATTCCGTCGCGTCAGCGGCACCGGGGTGGTGTCCTTCCTCGAGGTCGAGCGCAACGGCGAGGGCGGCGTCTCCGGACTGACCGACGTCAGCGACCTGGCCTTGTCCGCCGACGGCGCCCAGCTGTACGCAACGGGCGCGGCCGGCAACACGCTGATCACCTTCGACCGGGCATCGGCCAACGCGCTGTTGAGCTTTGCCGATGTCCAGCAGAACGGTACGCTGGGGATCGACGGCATCGGCGGCGCGTCCGCGGTGACGCTGTCGCCCGACGACGAACACGTGTATGTCGCCGGTCGGCTCGACAACTCGATCGCGATCTTCCGTCGCGATGCGGACGATCAATCGCCGAGCCATGGACAACTGTCGTTCCAGGGCAGCGTGCAGAACGCAACCGGCGGCGTGACCAATCTGACCGAGCCACGGGCCCTGGCCGTGTCCCCGGACGGCCTGCACCTCTACGCGGTGTCCAGCGTGGACAACAGCGTCGTCGTCTTCCAGCGGAACCCGAACCCCGGCAGCTCGGCCTTCGGCTCGTTGAGCTACGTCGAAAGTCAGTCCCAGAACATCGCTGGCGTTGCCGGTCTGGAAGGCGCGATCGACCTGCAGCTTTCGGCCGACGGCTCCACGCTCTATGTCCTCGGTGCCACCAACGGCACCGTGGCCTGGTTCGAACGGGATCCCGGCACCGGCGAATTGACCTTCGTTAACTTCAAGCAGGAGGGCTTTTCCGGGGTCACTGGCCTGACCGGCAGTACGTCGATGACGCTGGGCGCCGATGGGGAGCAACTCTACGTTGCCGGCACGGCCAGTGATTCCGTGATTCGTTTCGATGTACTGGGCGATGCGTCGCTGAGCTTCGTCGACCAGGTGACCAACGGTGATCCGCTGGCCGGAAGTGGCCAGGTGCTGGGACTCGACGGGGTTGCAGATGTGCTTGTCTCGCCGGACGGCAACCAGCTGTATGCGGTCAGCTCGGCGTCGAACGCGCTGGTGACGCTGGACCGTGACATGAGCGGTCTGCTGACCTACGCCGATGTCGTGATCGACGGCCTGGGCGGCGTCGCGCCGGGGTCCGAGGTGATCTACCGGATCGTGGTCGACAACCTCGGTCCCAGCGACGTTCCCGACGTCACGGTGGTCGACGATTTCGCCGATACCTTTTCGAACGTCACCTGGACCTGCATTCCGAGCGCCGAACCGGAAGCGCAGTGCGACCCGGGCGGATCGGGCTCGATCAATGACAGTTCGGTCATCCTTCCGGCCGGCGCCAGGGTGACCTACACGGCGGTGGCGACGGTTCGCGAAGACGCGACCGGCCGCCTGGTCAACACCGCAACGGTCACCGGCGCCAACCTCCTGGATCCGGTCCTGGCCAACAATACGGCCACCGACGACGACACCGTGCTGTCGCCGAGCATCAATCTGATCGTCGATGTGGACGACGGCGGAATCACCCGGGCGACGCCGGGCACGCTGATCGACTATCGGGTCGAAGTGCTCAATGCCGGCGATTCCTTCGCCACCGATGTGCGGGTCGCCGACATCATCCCGCCGGCCCTGTTCGATGTGACCTGGTCCTGCGCAGCGACGCCGGTCGAAGGTGAACTGACCTACGTGCCGCCGGTTCTGCCCATCAGCAGCCCCAGCGAGCTCGACACGTCCAGTGATCTCGTGGCCACGGCCGACGGCCTGTTCGCCTACGCGGCGGGATCGAAGATGGGCAACGGCGCGATCGAGGTCTTCCTGCGCGATCCGGTCAGCGGCTCGCTGCGGCGCCTGGAGACCTTCGTCCAGGGCGACGTGCTCGAAGATGGCGCCGTGATCGACGGTTTGCAGGGCGTCAGCGATCTCGAGCTTTCGGTCAACGGTCGCTATCTGTATGCGGCCGGCACCGATTCCGATGCGATCGCCGTGTTCGAGCGCGACGCGGTATCGGGCCTGTTGACGCCGATCGACCTTGAACGCGACGGCGACAACGGCGTGGATGGCCTCGGCGGCGTCAGCGAACTCCTGGTCGAGCCGGACGGTGTGTTCCTCTACGCCGCCGGGCGACTGGACGACGCGATCGCGGTGTTCTTCGTCGACCCGGCGAACGGACAGCTCGAATATCTCGGGCGGACCGTTCAGGGCGTCGACGGCGTGGACGGTCTCAACGGGGTCACCGGCCTGGCGTGGAGTAATGACCACCTGGTGGTCGTGGCCGACGAGAATGCATCGCTGGCGGCCTTCGAACCGTCCCCTTCGACCGGACTGCTGAGCCAGGTGGCGATCGTGCAGAACTTCGAATTGGGGCCGCCGAACCCGCCGGCGCCGCTGAACGGTCCCAGCGACATCCTTGCGCTCGATACGCGCCTGTTCGTGACGGCCAGGGATGGCAATGCACTGTCCGAGTTCCGCTTTGTCCCGTCCCGGGAGGTCGGGGAGCCGACCGTGCTGGAATTCGTCCAGATGGTCGAGAACGGCGTCGACGGGATCACGGGCCTGGTCGAACCGGTTTCGCTGAGCTATTCCGAACGTCAGCAGCGTCTGTACGTCGCGGCCGCGGGCAGCGATACCGTTCACCTCTTCAGCCTCCGCCCGGAATCGCCGGAGCTGCTGGCCCAGTACAGCGTCGACGAGATTCCGACCCTGGAGGGTCTCGACCGCGTCGTCCTGCCGATCGAAGGGCCGTTGTATGCGCTTGCCGATACCGGTGAGATTTCGGTGCTGGCGCGTCGTCGCGGTTCGTTCTGCGAACTGGCCGGCGAGCAGGAGCTCGGTGTCCAGGCGGTCGAAATCGCTCCAGACGGCAATGTCGAATTCCTGCTGTCCGGCATCGTTCAGCCGAATGCAACCGGCAACCTGGTCTATACGGTCGAAGCCAACAGCAGATTCCTCGAGCGCGAACTCGATCCGAGCGACAACGTCGGCGTGGACGACAACCTGCTCGAACCGCTGCCGGACCTCCGCGTCGCGAAGACCGATGGACGGGACCGGGTCGTGGCCGGCATGCGGATCGACTATATCGTCGATATGGACAACGTCGGTCCGAGCGATGCCGTGGCCGCGACGCTGACCGACATTGCGCCGATCTTCCCGCTAGAGAACGCCGGGTTGCTGTCCGGAAGCGCGACCTGGTCCTGCTCCGCCAACCCATCGCTCGAGGCGGGCCAGGCGCTGGGCGTCGGCGATATCGTCGAACTGGCCGGCGCGGTGTCGCTGAGCCTGTCCCGCGACCGGACCCGTCTGTATGCCGCCAATCCCGAGCTCGACGCCCTGCTGGTCCTGTCGATCGATCCGGTCAGCGGCGACCTGTCGTTGGTCGAGACCTTTACCGAAGGCCAGGCACTGGGCCCGAATCCGGACGATGCCATCGAAGGCCTGGTCGGAGCAACCGACGTCATTGCGTCTGCCGACGGAACGACCTTGTACGCCGTCGCCGCAGGAGCGAACAGCCTGGTCGTGATCGGGCGTGACGATGAAGGCGACTGGGCCTTCCGGCAGCGCTTCCAGTCGGGCATCGACGGCGTCAGCGGCCTGCTGGAACCCCAGGACATCGTGCTGACCCGCGACCAGCGATTCGTGTACGTGGCAGCGCCCGGCGGCGACGCCATCACGGTCTTCGCACGCGACGACGAGACCGGCCTGTTGACCTTCGTCGAGCGGGTGCGTGACGGCTTCGGAACCATCACGCCGGACAGCAATGTCATTCGCGGGGTGCGACGACTGCACGCCACATTCGATGGCGAGCACCTCTATGCCGTCGCCCCGGACTCGAACTCCATCGCCACCTTTGCCATCGATACCGAAGACGGCACGCTGGATTACCTTGGCGCGCTTCAGTCCGGCGACCCGGGAGTCGCCGGACTCGAAGGTGTCTGGGACCTGGTCGCCGGGCCCGGCGACGAGCAGCTGTACGTGCTGGGTCGCGACGCCAGCGCCGTGGTGACGCTGCAGGTCGATGGAACCACGCGCCTTCCGGGCTTTTCGTCGCTGCGCGGCGATGCCTCGTTCGTGATGCCGGAAGCCCTCGCGATCGATGCGTCGGGATCGCGCCTGTACGCGGCCACGGCCAGTGGCGAAATCCACGTCTTCGTTCGTGACTGGCTGGATGGCGAACTGGAATACCGCGAGGTTGCGGCCTCCGGTGCGATGAATCCGAGTTCGATTGCCGCGCTGGATACACCCGCGGGCTTGTATTCGATCACTCCGGACGGCGCCCTGAATCGCTTCGATGAACTGCCGCTGTCGCGCTGCCTGACCGATTCGGGGGAGAGCGACGAGGTCATGATCGATATCGATCTGGGTGCGCGGAATCCGCGCGGTGGTCCGATCGGTTTCGGCCAGCTCGTCTACCAGGCCACGGTGCACCCGGCCGCCCGCGGCGTGTTGACCAACCTGGCCGAACTGACCTCGGCGAACGGCATGGATGACGAACCGGGCGACAATGCCGGTCAGGACAGCACCATCATCGACGCCGTGTCCGATCTTGCTGTCGCCAAGACGGGGCCGGCCGAGGCCGTTGCCGGTGAGCGAATCGGCTATGACATCGTGGTCACCAATGCCGGCCCGAGCGACGCACTCGATATCCAGATCATCGACACCCTGCCGCCGGAGCTTTCCGAAATCGAATGGAGCTGCGCGCCGAGCCCCGATTCGTCCTGCCCGGCATCGGGCACCGGGCAGCCGACCATTGCCGCGACCGTTCGCGTCGGCGGACGCCTCGATATCGTCGTCACCGGGCGAATCGATCCGGCCTTCATCGGGTCGATCACGAACCGGGTCGACGTCGTTCCCGAAGTCGATTCCACCGACCCGACGCCGGACGATCTCGCCGACACTGCAGTGACCGCGGTGGTTGCGCGAGCGGACGTGGTGGTCACCAAGATGACGCTGACGGATCCCGTGGTGGCCGGCCGCCCGGTCGAATACCGCCTGACGGCAACCAACGCCGGGCCCAGCGACGCGCCGGTGGTGGAGTTGATCGACGACCTGCCGGCCGCCCTTCGGGATGCGACCTGGACCTGCACTGGAGCGGACGGTGGCGATTGTCCCGCCAGCGGCAGCGGTTCGCCCGATCTGACCGCCCGGTTGCCGGTCGGCGGCTCGGTGGTGGTCCTGGTCATGGCCGATCTTGCTCCGGAGGCCACGGGAACGCTGGAAAACATCTTCGGGGCCTCGGTCGCGGCGCCGGCCGTCGATCCGGACATCGGCAGCAACCAGGCATCGACCAGCGATCCGATTTCGGTAGTGCCCGATCTGCAGCTGGTGCTCGAGGATCCTCTGGATCCCTTCGATCCGGCCGGCCCGATCGGCATGCCGTACCGGGCCACGATCACCAATCTCGGACCGTCCACAGCAACCGGAGTCCAGCTGGACCTGGCCCTGTCGGCATCGATCGCGCCACAGACCTCGACCTGCGTGAATCCGACCCCGGATTCCATCCGCTGCCTGACCGCGCCGCTTGAACCGGGACAGCGCCGCATCTTCGAGTTCGAGTTGCTCGGCCTGCCCGCGGCGCCGGCCGATCTCGTGATCGACGGTGTGGTCCAGACCGACGGCGCCGATCCGGACCTGGTCAACAATAGCGATTCCACGGTCACTGCGCTGCGCACCGGCCCCGATCTCGATGTATCGATCGACAACGGTCGGCCGTGGTTGTCGCCCGACGAGCCGACCACCTACACCCTGGCGGTCCGCAACATCGGTTCTGTCGATGCGGGTTTCGTCGACGTGGCCGTCGATTTCGGCCCCGAGCTGCTCGATGTGGTCTGGACCTGCGCCGCCAGCGACGGCGCCGACTGCCCGGGCTCCGGCTCCGGCCCGATCGCGGAAACGATCGGAATGCCGTCCGGCGGCGGTACGCAGTGGACGATCACCGGCCGGGTCGACCCCGACCTCGACCTGTCGATGCCTCGGTCGTTGCTGGTGACCGCCTTGGCCGAGCCGGCCGACCCCGGTGATGACATCAACCCGGACAACAACTTCTCGGTCCAGGACGATCCGGTGCGCCTGACCATGTTCGCCGACGGTTTCGAGGCATCGACACGCGCTTCGAACGACGACTACCTGCTGCCTTCGGTCTGCTCGGAGGTGCCGCTGTCGTCGGTGACCGAGGGGTCCGTGGTCCGGATCGAAGCCGGTTCATCGTCCGGGTCGACCCTGTTCTGGCTGGACCGCACGCGAGTCGGATCCGAGGACTGGATTCGCTTCGTCTTCCTCGGCGACGGAGACGTCGCCGCGGAAGGCTGGCGTCGCTGGTCGCCGGCTGGAATGGATGCCGTCCTCAGGATCGACGGCCTTGACGCCTGGCTGCTCAGCGGACGGGATCGGGCGGTCGAGGTGGCGGCGCGCTTGTTCGATCGCCCCGTGTCGCTGAGGATGTCGGAGCCCGTGCCGGGCAATGACCGGCCCCGGCAGCCCCCCGGCAGCTGCGATGAAGCTCCCCGGAACGTGGGCGCCGTGCAATGAACGAAGGAGCAGGATCGATGACACGACTGGTCGTGATGCTGGTGATCGGAATCGGGATCGGTGCGGCTGCCGCGGCGCTCTGGCTTCGGCCGGTGAGCGAGGACGCGGAGCCTACCGGGCCCTGGGTGGCCAAGGTCGGCGACCGCGTGATCCGCCCGGCAGAATTCACCGAGGAGATGGAGCGTCGCGGTGGCCGACGACCCGGCACGTACCAGAGCTTCGACCAGAAGCGCCTGTTGCTGAACGAAATGATCGTGCGCGCCGCGCTGGTGGATGCCGCGAAGCGGGCATCCTTCGACCGGCAGCCGGAGGTCTTGCGTGCCATGGAGTCGGTGCTCATCAACCGGTATCGCCAGGACCGTCTGCAGCCGTTGCGGGATTCGGTCCGGATCGACGATGCCGACGTCGAGGCCTTCTATACCAGGAATGCCGGGGACTACGTGGTCCCGGCGCGCAAGCGGGTCGCGATCATCCACTTCGCGGTCCCGGAGCGCGCCGACGAGGAACGCTGGGACCGGGCCATGGCCGAGGCCGAGGACGTATTGGCGATGGTCCCGGACCAGGAGCAGGGCGTGCCGCATTTCGGTGACCTGGCGCGGCAGCATTCCGACCACCGGGGCAGTCGCTATCGCGGCGGTGTCATCGGCTGGATCAGCGAGGGCGGTGAGCGGCCGCGGTTCAACCCGACGGTGGCATCGGCCGCCGAGTCCCTGCGATCGCCGGGGGCGATCGTCGGCCCGGTGCGCGGCGACGACGGCGTGTACCTGGTCCGCCTGGTGGAGTACGAACCGCAGCGGGAACGTTCGCTGGAAGAACTGTCCGCGGGCATCCGCCAGCGGCTGCTGTCGGAGCGGCTGAAGCAGGTCGAGAACGAGTTTCTGGACGCTCGGCTCGCCGAAGTCGAGACCGAGGTCAACGAAGACGCGTTGGCCGACATCGAACCGCTGTCGGGACCGGGTCCCGAACGCAGAGGTCCGCCGACCGGACCGACGACGAGTGCCGAGGACGAATCATGAATCGAATTCTTGCAGCCGCAGCGTATGCGTTGCTGACCGGATTGTTGCTCGCCGCCCCCCGGACCGGGTCGGCCCAACTACTCGAGCAGACAATTGAACTGTCGCCGGGCTGGAACGCGATCTTCGTCCGCCTGGATCCCGAAGTCCGGGACATCGAAACCGTGTTCGCCGACCTTCCGGTGCGCAGCGTCTGGCGGTTCATTCCCGACGATCGCGGCGCGGAATTCGTCACCGATCCGGCCGAGGGTCTGCAGAACCTCGAAGGTTGGTTCGGCTGGTTCCCCGAGCCGCGGCCCGAAGCCTTTCTTTCGAATCTGTTCACCATTTCGGCCAATACGGCCTACCTGGTCGAAGTCGAGGGCACGGAAACGCACCAGATCACCATTTCCGGCCGTCCCGACTTCCGTTCGCTTCGCTGGAGAAGCAACGGCTATACGCTGACCGGGCTTCCGGTTTCGACCGACATGCCGCCGACCTTTTCCGAATTCTTCGAATTCTCCGGCGCTCACCAGGCGCAACCGATCTACACGCTCGGCAGCGACGGGCGCTGGTCGACCGTTTCGCCGGCCTCGACCGGGATCGACAGCAATCGGTCGTACTGGATCTTCACCAAGGGCAATTCGTCCTACCAGGGCGCCACCGAACTGATCCTCGACCAGGGCGAGGCGCTGGAGTACGCGCGCACCACCGATTCACTGCAGATCGTGCTGCGAAATCGGACCGATATGGCCGGGAGCTTCCTGATCGAGCGGCTGAACGGGGATTCATTGCCGATGCGCTACGAGATCGAGGACCCGGAGACCGGCGAGTTCGCCTGGCCGACGCTGCAGCAGACCCTGGTCCAGCAGGTCGATGCCAACTCGGAGGTATTTCTGAGGCTCGGGGTGAGGCGGTCGGAGATGACCGCCGATCGAATGCAGCAGGCGTTTTCGATCACCGACGAGCACGGCGGCCGCATCCTGATCTACGCCTCGGCCGATACCCTCCAGCCCTTTGTCGCGCCGACCCGCTCGACCCGCGGGTCGGGCACGCCACCGGAACTGGCCGGACTGTGGAGCGCGGCCGTTCAGGTCGACGCCGTCAGCGAGGCGCAGTTGGCGGGCACCGAACCGACGCCGGTCGGTCAGCCCTTTGAACAGCGGTTCCTGATCCACGTCGACGCCGGCGGACAGGCGCGGCTGCTCAAGGACGTCATCCTGATGTGGGAAGAGGGCACGCTAGCGCCCAGCGACGAGAACCCGGACTTCCAGGAAGTCGACACCCCGGGCCGATACGTGCTCATTACCAACAAGCAGCTGATTCCGCTGTATGCCGGTTCGGTGAATCGCGACGGACAGTCGGTCGGGCAGCGTGTCAGTACCGTGGCCTACGACTTCGAGGGCGAATACATCGAAATGGACGGTGCCTTCGGTCCCGGCAATCGCGCCGCCGTGACGCTGATCATGGAGCCGGAGTTCCCGACCAACCCCTTTCGTCACAAGTACCACCCCGACCACGACAATCTGGATGCCCAGTTCATCAGCTTCCAGCAGGAAGCCTTCCAGGTGATCCGTGAACTGAGCCTGGACTTCGCCGTCGACGATCCATTGGGGCTGGATCCGCCGGGGTGGGGCAGCACGCTGCTGGGCGGCACCTTCGAAGAGGCCCTGACCGGCCTGCACAAGAACACCATCTTCGTTTCCGGATCGTTTCGCATGCGGCGCATTTCCAATGTGCCGGTGCTGAACCAGTAGGGGCCTCGACATGTCGCATCCAACACGAACCATCCTGGCCGCGGCCACTCTTGCGCTCGCTGCGCTTCCGGCCACCCAGGCGCGGGCGGAGTGGCCGCTGGGCTTCGGCAGTGCGAACGATGACGTCGTCATCGATTCGGCGACGGCGTCGACCGGCGACGTCCTGCTGACCGGCCACTTCAGCGGAACCATCGAGACCGAGGTCGGCACGCTGCAGAGCAATGGCCAGCGCGACATCTTCGTCGCCCGGGTCTCGGCCACCGGGAGGCTGCTCTGGGTGGCCAGCGGCGGCAGCCAGTTCGACGACACGGTCTACGACCTGGTGCTCGACGACGGCGACAACGTATTCATTGCCGGGGATTTCCAGGATTCCGCCTTCTTCGGCGGCAACGAGGTCGTCTCGGCCGGCCAGGTGGACGGGTTCATCGCCCGGATCGACCCGGTCGGCGACTGGCGCTGGGCTCGGCGGATGGGCGGGCCGAAGGCGGACCGGGCTGCATCGCTGGATACCTTGCCGGGCGACGGTTCGCAGATTCCGCCGATTCCCGATTCCGTCGTCGCCGTGGGTTTCTACGAGTGCAGCGCCAGTTTCCAGGACGTCGAACCGGACGCGGACCAGCGGGTCCCGGGGCTGGACAACGACAACTGCCCCGGCCGGGACCTGTTCATCGCCCGGTATTCGGATACCGGCGACGCGTTGTGGGCAGTCGACCGTGCCGGCACCGCGACCGGCATCGAATCGGCCACCCAGATCCGGATCGACGACGCCGGGCGTGCCTGGATCACCGGGCAATTCGCCGAGGGCGGCACCACGGTCCTCAATTCGGAGAACTTCTCCGATATCTCCCCATGGACCTCGAGCAATTCGGCTTACGGCTCGGCCTGGAATACGGCCTGGTTGTTCGTATTTCCGATGAATCCCCCGATCGTCGTTAATGAGGACTTCTTCAACCCGGGCTTCGATCCCGCGTTGGCGCTGCGCGGGCGTGACGTCGATGTCGAGTCACCCGTGCGGGATACCTCCGGATCGCAGCAGGTCCGCGTTTCGCTCGAAGGCCTGCGCGGATTCGACGACCGCATCAACGGTTTGAGCCTGTTCGGCATCTATTCGGAGAAGCCGGACCGGAATGACGACGTGTTCCTGGAGTGGTGGGGCTCGGACGACCAGTGGCACACGCTCTACACCTTCCCCGGCGAAGGTGATGCGCGGCAGCGATTCGACCTGACCGGCGATTCTTCGCTTGCGATCACCGACTCGAGGGCCTTCCATCCGGACTTCAAGCTCCGATTCGCCGGCCGGGGCTTCGACGGAACCGGAACGAGGGCCGTGGGCGGTCTAACGTTCGATGTCGCGTACGACTGGTGGTTCTTCGACAACGTGGTGTTCGAGAAGACCGGCCTGTCGGTGCCGATGATCTTCAGTGTCAGCAATCTGAGATCGGCCGATCCGCGGGTCAGTGAAGATCAGACCGAGCTTCCCGAGGCCCTGAACCTGAACGACATGACGCTGAGCGCCGACGGGTCGTCGCTGTACGTGGCCGGGTACACCAGTGCGCCGTTGACCTACTCCCCGTGCGCGGGCCAGCCGGCCGGCGCCTACGTGGCCAGGCTGGGCCTTTCGACCAGCGGAGTGACCTGCCAGGCGGCAACGGGCGCCTCGGGAGGGACCGCCAACGGCATCACCCTGGACAACCAGGGCCGGGTGTACGTGACCGGTGAATTTTCCGGCACGCTGGATATCGCCGGCGAGAGCCTGAACGCAGCCGGCATGAACGACGTGTTCATTGCCTCCTGGGAACCGTCGGCCACCGGCAACGCCCTGAACCCGCGCTGGGCGACCGGGGGCGGCTTCTTCGATGAAACCGACGGGATCCCGGCGTTCACGGGCGGATTCGGAATGGACCGCGGTACCGCCATTTCCACCGACGGCGTGGGGAATATCTATGTCGCCGGCGCATTCAGCGACGTGGCGACGTTCGGCGAGAACGTGACGGTGGCCGCGCTGGGCGGCACCGACGCCTTCCTGGCCAGCCTGACCCTCGACGGCCTGTTCTTCGAGCAGAAAGCGTGGACGGCCGGCGTGCCGCTGGTCCCGCCACCGGAGGCGAAGGTCGACAACGTCGTTTTCGCGCCGGACTTCCGAGTCAATGGCCAGCCCTTCGACGCGATCGGCCAGAAGATCTTCAGCTGGCAGAAAGCCGACGACGAAGACGCGAAACTGATCCCACTCCAGCCGTTCCCGGAAATCGAAGTCCGCTGGCGTCAGCAGGGCCTGGATCTCCAGGATCCGGCACGGATCAGCAGCCTGGGCGGCATCGGCTGGCCGAATCAGCCGTGCGGCGATCTCGACAGCATCGACTGCTACCAGGTGCACATCATCGACGCACCGGTCAACGCCGAGCCGGCCTCGGGCCAGTGGCGCGTGCTGGAACTGGTCGATCCGGCGTCGGGTTCGAGCAGCCCGACCCTGGACTCGGGTGTCTTCAATGCCTCGCGAAGCGGGACGGCGGTCCTGGTCTACGTCAATGGTCCGGAACCGGACCCGGTCCAGTATTCGACCAGCATCGAGATCGTTCGCACGCTGCCGGCGACCTCCACGCCGTTGTTCACCGACAACGTGCCGGTCGAGATCGGCCAGAAGATCACCGATCCGTATCATGAAGAGCTGGGCCGAACCGGGTTCGTGGTCAACGAGCTCGCGTACTACGACGGTGTCGGCCCGGACGCCGCCTACAGCCGGTCCTCGCGCACCGGCGCGATCATCCCGGTGAACCGGATCAACCCGGGCCGCTCCCAGGACCAGGGCCGTGAACTGGTCGTGGCCTGGTACCACGGCAAGTCCCGCGGCGTGTTCTGGCCCGAGAAGGGCGTTCGCTACGACCCGTTCTGGCCGCTGGACCCCGACCGGATCATCATCGCCAGCCAGCAGGGCGGCGAAGTGCTCGGCCAGCAGCCCCTGGATCCGCTGATCTTCCCGTCGGCCCGGATCTACTCGCAGAACGATCGCAGCCTGCCGGGCTACAACCCCAATGACGAACATGCGCTGCTGGCGCCGTCGTCGACCGGCACGCCGTTCGAAGCGGTGTTCGCGCTGCGTTCCGATTTCGGATCGTCCATCGCCGACGATCAGAGTGCAGCCTCCGATCCCTACGTGCTGGTCAAGTACTTCGACGCCGATGACTCGGACTGGAAGTTCCGCGTCTTTTCCGTCGAGGCCACCGGCGGCGGCTTCACCAGTTTCCGCTTCAACGGAACCGCCGGCACGACCGTGGCGCCGCCGTATCCGGTCAGCCTCCTGCCGGGCTGTGCCGAGACCTTCGTGGTCGGCCAGGCGGCCAACGATCCGCAACCGCCGGCGCCGTTCTTCCAGGACTACAAGAACCAGCTGTGGGCCAAGTCGGCCGGCAGCGGCGAGGTGCGCTATTTCTATCCGGCCCAGCCCGGCTGGCAGTTGGACCTCGACAACAACGACGTCAACGATCTCGAGCCGGGCGCCTGCGTCCCGTGGCTGGCCCGCCTGCCGAACGACCGGGGCGGTTCCGGCAGCCCCCGCGATCCGATCACCGTCGGCTACGACATCACCTGGCCGAGCAACACGCCGCTTCTGGTCAGCGGTGAGACCCTGCTGAAGCCCAAGCGCGGTCTGCCGGACATCCTGGACCAGGCCGCCGTCGAGGTCGTATTCGATGAGATCCAGGACACGAAGACCGATCCGCTGCCGACCGACACGCTGGCGCAGCTGATCGATCCGCTGAATCCGCGATCCGTGGCCCTGGACGCGCTGCCCGACACCGTCGCCAGCTCGCTGCAGACCGATGGCACCCGCCTGATTCTCGGTTCGTCCGATGGCGTGACCAAGCTGCCGGCCTCGGTGCGGCAGCGCCTCGCCTACGACCCGTTGAACCGGCGCCTGATGCTCAAGGGAATCTTCGATGAAAGCGGGGTCGGCGAGCCGTTCCTGCTGCTGAACGTCCTGTCGAAGCGTGACCGAGCGGCGCTGAAGGTCATCAACGACGGCGACGACAGTAACGAGAACGACTTCGACGGCTCCTGCGCCACGCCGGGCGATGCCTGCAGCTGGGACCAGGCCATCGAGGCGTTGTTCAGGCTGTCCCGCAACCCGCAGGGCGTCACCAGGATCTGCGAGTCCTCGTCGATCGGCGAGAACCGCATCCGGACCTGCGACGCATCGCGCCCGGTGACCATCGACGACGTCCTGGTCGGTGTGCAGGACACCAACGACGACGGTCTGCTGGAGCCGTTCCAGGCCGTCGGCGTGCGGCCGGCGCTGACCGCCGGGCTCTCGCAGGGCTCGGGGTTCATGACCGTGGCGTTCAACAACGACGCGTCGCTGAACCCGCTGCCGGTCAGCCTGGAGGTCATCCGGGTCGGCTGCCTGGTCTCGGAGAATCCGGCCTTCACCAAGCCGTACCAGGGGCAGATCCAGATCATCGAACCGGACAACATCTTCGATGAACAGCTGGTGCTTCGCCACAGCGGCGATTTCGGTGGCAATCCCGATGCGCTGGAGTTCCAGTGGTTCTTCCATCCGGACGTCGACGGCAACCCACCGCTGCCGCTGCCGGATCCGGCCAGCGGCCAGCTCAACGGCTGGATCCAGTTCCCGACGCCCGATCCGCAGGGCGCGGTGGAGATCAGCATCGAGGGCGCCAATATCCAGACGCTGTCGGACAACTGGTACGTCGCGCGCTATCGCGGCTTGCCGACCTGCACCAACGACAGCGACTGGAGCATCTACGCCGGCGATCCGACCGCGACGCCGGTCGATCCGTCGCCGCAGCTGGCCGAAGGCTGGGTCAAGCGTGTGCTCGGTCGACTGAATCCGTTCGAGGCCCGCGTCAGCGATTTCGCCCAGGCCGCGACCAACAACTACGCCAGCATGCTCGTCCAGCTCGGGGAACGCTACGAAGGTCCGGTACCGCTGACCAACAATCCCGACGTGCTGAACTCGCTCGGCCTGATCGAGACCTATACAACGGTGTTGAACCGGGCGCTGGAGCTGTCGGTCAAGGGCACGCCGCCGATCGACTTCGGCCCGGCGAACAACGCCATCCTGCTGGTCGCGTCCCGGATCGTCGACTTCTACACCCTGCTCGGCAACGAAGCCTTCGCCGACGCGCAGGACCCGACCATCGGGATCACGACCAGCAACGGCGATTTCTCGCTGGCCCCGACGATCTTCAACTTCCAGAACCAGATGGCCACGGTGCTGGAAGAGGAATTGACCCTGCTGCGCGGGCGGGACGAATCGCTGGGCGGCGTGGCCGGTGCACCGGTCTACAACCGCCTGTTCTGGAACTTCACGACCGGGGACGGCGAAGTCGCCTACTCGCAGAGCTACAACATCTCCGACCAGAACTTCGACGGCTTCCTCGACGAGGACGACGCCCGCATCCTGTTCCCGCAGGGTCACGGCGATGCGTGGGGTCACTACCTGACCGCGACCGACGTCTATTACAACCTGCTGAACGAGGAGTTCTACAGCTGGAATCCGCGGATCGAGTCACTGATCGTCGCCGGTGCGCCGATCAATGTCGATTTCCTCGACGAACGGCAGTTCGCCGAAACGGCGGCCGCCAAGGCCCGGACCGGTGCCGAGATCGTCGACCTGACCTACCGCAGTGAATATGTCGCGGATCCCAACGGCCAGTTCCAGGGCTATGAAGACACCGACCCGGACCGGGCCTGGGGGCTGTCCGAATGGGGGTCGAGATCCGGCATGGCGGCCTACTTCGACTGGGTCACGGTCAACTCGATCCTGCCGTCCGAAGATCCGGACCCGACCCACGTCGGCATCGAACGCGTCGAACGCGGAACGGTCGCCGAGATCGACGAGATCAGCGCGATGTACGCGACGATCCAGGAGCAGGTCGATGAGGCGGACGCGGGGCTGAACCCGCTGGGACTGGCCGACGGCGTGCTGGTCTTCGACATGGACCCCAGCCAGCTGGATCGCTTCAACAAGACCAACACCGAGCAGGTGCTCGAGCGGGCCGAAAGCGCGTTGGCCAACGCCATCGAGGTCTGGGATTTCGCCAACGAACTCAGCAACCAGATGCGCCGCAACCAGGACGAAGTCGAAGACCTGACTCGCGACTCGCGCGCCCAGGAGACCGATTTCGCCAACCAGTTGATCGAGATCTTCGGTACGCCTTATTCCGACGACATCGGACCGACCGGCAACTATCCAGCCGGGTACGACGGGGCCGATCTTTACAACTACATGCTGATCGACGTTCCCGCACTGGCCGGAACGGCCTTCGATTTCGACGGCGGCCTGAACCTGGCAGACGGCGAGGCCGCGTTCCGGGTCAACAGTTTCGATGGCCAGTACACACCGGTCGGCAACGGGATCGATTTCTTCAACTGGACGCCGATCGCCGAGGGCGAGGAGTATGAAGGCAGCAACGGTGTGCTCTGCTCGATCTCGCCGCTGGCCGAAGGCTGTGCACTGGGTGATCTGACGACCGAGAACGAGAACGGCGACAACCTGCTCAATGTCACCTACACCACCATCGAATCCCCGGATCTCGGCTTCTGGTTCACCAAGCCGACGGATTGGACCGGGACGCGCCGGGCGCCCGGACAGCTGCAGGAAATCCTGCAGAACATGCTGCAGGCGCGGATCGCGCTGCGCCAATCGCTGGTGTCCTACGACCGTCTCCGGCAGGAAATCGATGCCAAGATCGACGAGCTCGAGGCCACCTTCGATACCAGCCAGGACAACCTGAACCTGACGATCCAGCAGCGCAACGAGCTGCGCGACCTGACCATCGCGACCCAGGTCATGAAGAACAGCGCGATCGTGGCCAAGCGGATCGGCGAGTTCACCGACTTCACGTTCCGGGACACGGTCGAGTGCATTCCCCAGGTGTTCATCGCCGGCCTGGCCGCAGGCGGAGACATGACTTCGGGCATCCGTTGCGGTATCAAGCAGGCAGGCAACGGCGTGAAGCTGGCGCTGGATACCGTCGCCGACGGCCTGGAAATCGCGTCCAACGCAACCGATGCGGCCAAGGAAGACGTCAGCCAGGTCACCGGCATCGAGACCGCGATCAATGACGCCGAACTCAACCTGTTCAACGTCAAGGGCGAGATCGACGAGATGATCCGGGAAGAGCCCATCCTGCGGGCCGAAGTGTTTGCCCGCGCCGAGGCGATCAAGCAGCACCTGAACGACTACAAGGCCACATTGGCCCGCGGTCTGCGCGTGATGGAACGCCTGAAGAGCTTCCGCCGGAACGGTGCGGCGGAAGTCCAGGAGTATCGCTACCAGGACCTGGCGTTCCGCATCTTCCGCAACGACGCACTGCAGAAGTACCGTGCCGCCTTCGATCTCGCCGCTCGCTACGTCTACCTGGCGGCCTCGGCCTACGATTACGAGACCAACCTGCTCGGCACCGACGGCGAGTCCGGCCAGTCCTTCCTGACCGAGATCGTCCGCGAGCGGAGCCTGGGGTCGGTCATCGGCGGCCAGCCGCAGCCGGGCTCCCCCGGCCTGGCCAGCCAGCTGGCCCAGCTGAGACTCAACTTCGAGGTGCTCAAGGGCCAGATGGGCTTCAACAACCCGCAGGTCGAGACCAATCGTTTCTCACTGAGGGAAGAGTTGTTCCGCATTCCACCCGGACCGGAGGGCGACGCCGAATGGCGGGACAAGCTCGAAGAACTCCGCGTCGACAATATCTGGGACTACTCCGATTTCCGGCGCTACGCGCGGCCGTTCGCACCCGAATCGGCAGGACCGCAGCCCGGCTTGATCATCGAGTTCCCGACGAATGTCACCTTCGGGTTGAACTTCTTCGGTTGGGAGCTGGGCCCGGGCGACTCGAGTTACGACTCCAGCCAGTTCGCGACGCGGATCCGCTCGCTGGGCTCGTGGTTCGGCAACTATGCCGAGCTGCCGCTGGCCGATGATCCACGGATCTACCTGATCCCGGTCGGCGCCGACGTGTTGCGTGCGCCCGACGCCTTCGATTTCAGGACGCGCGAGTGGCAGATCGTCGAGCAGGTCATGCCGGTGCCGTTCCCGATCAGCAGCCAGGACCTGGAGCGATTCGACTGGTCGCCGCTGACCGACACCCTGTCCGGTTCGGCGGCGGAAATCCGTCGCTACGGTCGCTTCCGGGCCTTCCATTTCGACGAGGAAAACTTCGACGACGCGGAGGTCACGGCCGACAGCCGGCTGGTCGGCCGCTCGGTCTGGAATACCAAGTGGGTGATGATCATTCCGGGAGGCACGTTCCTCAACGATGCCAACGAAGGCCTGGAGACGTTCATCAACGGTACCGAGATTTCAGGCGGCGAACGTGACGGCCAGGGCGTCAGCGACATCCTGATCTTCTTCAAGACCTACGCATATTCGGGGCAGTGATCATGAAACGACTTCTCACGTCTCTTGTGATGTGCCTCGCGGTCGGCAGCGTCAGCGCCAAGATCGAGGCACCGGACCACGTGCTCTACGGCTCGGCGAGCCTGTTCGGAAATCCGGTTCCGGCGGGTCAGCTGATCGAGCTGCGGCTGGTTTCCACCGGGGAGGTCCTGGCGCGTTATCGACTGGGCTCCAGCGACCGGCTCGGAAACCTGTACGCATTGCGGATCCCGATGGACACGGTCGAACCGCGTCCCGCGGGTCGCGGCCGGCCCGGCGATCCGATCAAGGTCTTCATCGGCGAGGCGCTGGCGGGCGAAACGACGATCGGCGCGGAAGGTCGGGCCGTTCGCCTGGACCTGGATCCGCAGAATCTCGCGACCGGCCCCAGCCTCGCGATCACCGATGTCGAAGTGTTCGAGGGCAACGGCGGAACGACGCCGGTGGTGTTCGATGTCTCGCTCAACACCACCGATCCGGACGAGGTCATCCTGTTCTGGCAGACCCGGGACGACGGGGCGACCGGCGGAGCGCTTTGCGGCCCCGGCGTCGATTACATCGCGGAGAACGATCAGCAGCTCATTTTTTCGCCGGGCGAGATGCAGAAGACGATCACCCTCCAGGTCTGCGGCGATGACGTGATCGAGCCGCTGGAGCGGTTCCTCCTCGACATCGTCGGCGTCCAGAACGGCGTCCCGGCCCGGGACGCTGCCGTGGCCACGATCATCGACGACGACAACGTGCCCGAACTGCGAGTTGCCGATGTCTCGGTGATCGAACCCTCCTCCGGCGAGACGGCCGCAGCGGTGTTCCGACCGCGCCTGTCGAGGAACTCCGACTTCGAGGCTCGGATCAACTATCGCACCGAGCCGCTGAACGCCGTGCCCGGCGTGGACTACACCCCGGTGCAGGGTACGGTGTCGATCGCGGCCGGCGACCTGGAGGCCGAAGTGCCGGTGCCGATTCTCAACGGCCCGGGCGCACTGCCCCCGCGCAGTTTCCACGTGATCTTCGACAATCCGTTCAACCTGACGGTCACCGATGACCGTGCGCTGGGGCTGATCATCGATCGGGCCTTCCGTCCGGCGGCGTTGGTGGAACAGCAAGTCGTCAATGGCCGGGACGCTACCGGCCTTGCCGATCCGACTGCGATCGCGCTGTCGCCGGACGGCGAACATGCCTACGTCGTCAGTGAAGGCCTGGATACCCTGGCCGTGTTCCGACGCAACAGCGGCGCCGATGCGCTCGCCTTCAGCACGTCGTATTCCGCGAGCGTGCCCGGGTTCGAAGATGCACTGCTCGACGGTGCGCTGGATGTCGTGGTCAGCCCGGACGGCTTGAACGTGTACGTTGCCGCTCGCACGGCCGACGCGGTCTCGGTGTTTGCGAGGAATCCGTCGACGGGCGCGTTGAGCTTCGTTCAGAACCAGGTCGATTCCGAGATGAGCACTCCGGAATCCACCGTGCCGAACGCGGGTCTTCGCGGCGTACGCCAACTGCTGGTTTCGTCTGACGGCGAGCACGTCTACGCGGCTGGTGCAGCCTCGAACGGCCTTGCGGTCTTCAGCCGAGACGCGACGACCGGCGCACTGGAATTCCTCGAGGCGGAGGTGACCGACGTCGACGATCCGCAGGATTCCGGCGGTACCGTTCTTGCCATGACCAGCCCGTCTGGGCTGGTCGAGTCGCCGGACGGTGCGCAGGTCTACGTCGCGTCGCGTCTCGGCAACGCGGTGCAGGTGTTCGCTCGGGAGACCGACGGCAGCAGCGAGGACTTCGGGCGGCTCAGTTACGTGACCGCACTTCGTGACGGCCTGGACGGAATCAGTGGCCTGCGCGGTGCGTTCGACCTGGTCCTCAGCCCGGGCGGAGAGCAGCTCTACGTCAGCGCCGAAAGCGAGAATGCGGTCACGATCTTCGACCGCGATTCTGCCGGAGCGCTGAGCCTTCGGACGAGCGTAGAGGGCGGCACGCAGGACGTGCCCGGACTGGTCGGCCCGCAGGGTATTGCGATGGCGCCGGACGGTCTGGAAGTCTTCGTCACCGGTTTCGGCGACGACAGTCTGACCATCTTCCGGCGTCTGACGGAAGCCGAAGACGGCCTCGAGCCCGGCGACCTGGTGGTGCGTCAGACGATGTTCGACGATCAGGGTTCGGTGCTGTTCATGGCCGGCCCCACCGACGTCGAGGCCAGCGGCGACAACGAATACGTCTATGTCGTTGCCAACGAGGACAACGCGATTCTGGTGCTGCGTCGGATTTCGCTGGACGTGATCTTCTTCGACGGCTTCGAGACCCGCTGAGACGGTCGGATCCGACCGTCGGATTCGGCGGTCGGCCCTGTCGGTGCGCGTCGCGGACAGGGCCGGGGACCTGCGGTATGCTTTTCGCTGCCATGGTCTCCCGATACCGCCTGTTGAGGTTCTCGATCCGATTCGCGTTCGGTGCCGCGCTGCTGCTGGCCGCCGCGATCGCGCAGGCCGACGACACGCCGGAGCGCCGCGACGCCGAGGAGCGCCGCGAAGACATCGAGGAGATCATCGAGGTCTCGTGCCGGGACGAGCAAGGCCGGCCGGAAAGCTGGCTGGACCGCACCCATTCCTATCTCAGTCGCAAGCTCTGTGAGCCGGCGGCATGGTTCGACGGCTTCTTCGGTGATCCGCGGGCGGCCGAAGAGACATCGGTCGGCAGTTTCTTCCGGATTCGAAACTCGCTGATCTGGGACGAGACCGAGAATTTCGGCCACGACATCCGGGTATCGGCCAATCTCAGCCTGCCGCGGGTGTCGGACCGGGTGCGCCTGCTGATCGCCAGCGACGACTCGGTCGAAGGCGACCAGGGTTTCGCCGACGTCCAGCGCGACGAGAACGAGCAGACTCGCCTGGGGCTGCGTTTCCTGCTGTCGGAAACCGGCCGCACGCAGTTCGATCTCGACGGCACGGTCAAGGTCAATACCTCGGGCCTGAATCCCCGGGTTCGCGCCCGCGGCCGCCATACCTGGGGGCTCACCCACACAACGCTGGCGCGGTTCACGCAGACCCTGTTCTGGGAGCGTGAGGACGGTTTCGGCACGGTTTCGCGCGCCGACTGGGAGTGGCTGCCCGATTCCTTGTCGCTGGTCCGCCTGACCGGCCGGGGTACATTCTCCGAAGTCTCCGACGGCGTCGATTGGCGCACCGGACTGATCGGTTTCCGCCAGTTGAGCCGCACGACTGCAATTCGCAGCGAGCTGGGCGCCTTCGGCTATACCCGGCCCGACTTCCGCGCCGAGGAGGTGTTCGTCAACTTCCGATATCGCCGTGCCTTCCTGCGCGACTGGCTGTTCTACGAAATCCAGCCGGAGTACGCCTGGCCGTACGACGAGGAGCGCGGTGAGCGCCGCTCCGACCTGCGCCTGATCCTGACGCTGGAAATCCAGTTCGAGGACCCGGCCAGCCGCCGCAAGCGCCGGGAGCAGCACGGCGACGAGGTGCCTCTGGATCATTATCGTGGGCGGTGAGGTCGTCGACGGCTACGACGACCGAGTCGTCGCGGACGTCCGGGATGACCGGTGTACCGATCGATGCGCAGCCGACGGCCGTCATGCGCTGCGCTGAACGCCCCGCTGCGCGGTGACCGGCTCCACGCCGAGCGCCTGCGCGATGGCCTGGGCCGCTTCGCGACCCTCGAACACCGCCGTGACGACCAGGTCGGCGCCGCGCACCATGTCGCCGCCGGCGAAGATCCGCGGGTGCGCCGTCTGGTGGGGCAGGGCGCCGTCCTCGCCGACCCGGACCCGGCCGTCCACGTGCAGGGCCGCCCCGGCCGCGGTCAGCCAGTCCGGCGGGTCCGGCCGGAATCCGAAGGCGATGATCACCACGTCGGCCGGCAGGATCTGCTCGCTGTCGGGCACGGCTTCGGGCCGTTGCCGCCCCTGGGCGTCGGGGTCGCCGAGCCGGGTCTCGACCAGCCGGACGCCTTCGACCTGCCCGTCGCTGCCGGCAATGCCGATCGGCTGGCGGTTGAACAGGAACTCGACACCTTCGTCCCGTGCGTTCTTCACCTCTCGACGGCTGCCCGGCATGTTGGCCTCGTCGCGGCGGTAGGCGCAGGTCACCGAGGACGCGCCCTGCCGGATCGAGGTGCGCACGCAGTCCATTGCCGTGTCGCCGCCGCCGAGCACGACCACGCGCTTGCCCGACACGTCGATGTGCGGGTAGCGCGAATCGCTGGAGCCGAGCACGCGGTGGACGTTGCCGATCAGGAACGGCAGCGATTCGACCACTCCGCCGAGATCGCGGCCGGGCAAGTCACCGGTCACGTAGCGGTACGTGCCGAGGCCGAGAAACACCGCGTCGTAGTCCGCCAGCAGCCCGTCCAGCGTCGCGTCGCGGCCGATCTCCACGCCGAGCCGGAACGTCACACCCATGCCCTCGAGAATCTCACGCCTCGTCTCGACGACGTGTTTCTCGAGCTTGAACGGCGGAATGCCCCAGGTCAGCAGGCCACCGATCCGCTGGCTGCGGTCGAACACCTCCGCCTCGATCCCGTGCCGGGCCAGCACGTCGGCACAGGCCAGCCCGGCCGGCCCGGCCCCGACCACCGCGACCCGCTTGCCGGTCGGCTCGACATGGGAAAGATCCGGCCGCCAGCCCTGCTTCACGGCCTCGTCGGTGATGTACTTCTCGATCGATCCGATCGTCACCGCGCCCAGCCCGTCGTTGAGCGTGCAGGCGCCCTCGCACAACCGGTCCTGCGGACAGATCCGCCCGCAGATCTCGGGCAACGAATTGGTCTGGTGCGAAAGCTCCGCGGCCTCGAACAGGCGCCCCTGACGAACCAGGCGAAGCCAGTCCGGAATGAAATTGTGCACCGGGCACTCCCATTCGCAGTAGGGATTGCCGCAGTTGATGCAGCGCGCCGACTGATCGGCCGCGCCGTCGGCTTCGTACTGGCCGTAGATCTCGTTCCAGTCCTTGATGCGGATCGGGACCGGCGTTTCGATCGGGTCCTTTCTCGGGGTTTCGAGGAAGTGAAGGGGAGTGGGTTTCATTCTCGGTTTCCTCGGTTCCGGGTCGCGCTCCGATCCGAACCGGTCGGGATCGTGCGCTTCGATGTCGTTTCGGGTTTTTTTCCGCCTTCAACTTCAACTTCAAGGGCGTTTCGCCGCTCGCTTCGCGAGCTGATGCGAGTTACTTTTGTTGCGACGATTTTCATGACAAGCGTAACCAAATGCGCTGCGCGGACATCGCCGCCCGGCCTGCGGCCGGGTGCCCTCCGGTGCTCCCGGCTGGCGGGGTCCGTCGAACTCGCTTCGTTCGCT
>Ga0102934_1000092_pt1 | contig 46936 bp, 47 predicted proteins | sample SalPonR2_A_D1_MG_FD_78175 | JGI IMG/M metagenome (GOLD analysis project Ga0102934, IMG submission 78175) | Salt pond soil microbial communities from South San Francisco under conditions of wetland restoration - Salt Pond MetaG R2_A_D1_MG | ecosystem: Environmental > Aquatic > Marine > Intertidal... | reverse complement strand
TCTCGGCGAGGCTTTCGTGGACATAGATGCGGTTGGCCGCGGTGCAGGCCTCGCCGAGATTGCGCATCTTGGCCAGCATCGTGCCGTCGATGGCGGTGTCCATGTCGGCGTCCTTCAGGACAACCACGGGCGCGTTGCCGCCAAGCTCCATCGCCGGTTTCAGCACCTGATCGGCGGCGGATTTCAGAAGCTTGCGACCCACCCCGGTGGAGCCTGTGAAACTGACCACCCGGACGCGGGGGTCGTGCAGCATGTGATCGACCAGCGCGCCGGTTTTCTTCGAGGGCAGCACGTTGACGAGGCCTTTCGGCACGCCTGCCTCCTCCAGAAGAGGCATGAGCGCCAGCATGGTCAGCGGCGTCTCGGAGGCGGGCTTGATGATGACGCCGCAGCCTGCGGCGAGTGCCGGCGCGATCTTCCGCGTGCCCATCGCGGCGGGGTAGTTCCAAGGCGTGATCAGCACGGCGAGGCCCGCGGGCTTGTGCTGGACCACGATGCGCGCGCCAGAGGCGGGGGCGTGGGTGATCAGCCCGTCGGCGCGCACCGCTTCTTCTGCGAACCAGCGGAAGAACTCGGCGGCATAGGTCGCCTCGCCCCTCGCATCCGTGCCCGCCTTGCCGTTTTCCAGCGTGATGAGATGGGCGAAATGATCGAGCCGTTCGGTCATCAGCTCCCACGCCTTCCGTAGCACCTCGGAACGTTCGCGGGGCTTCCTCGCGGCCCAGTCGGCCATCGCGCGCTCGGCGGCGTCCAGTGCGGCGTCGGCGTCGGCGATATCGGCGGAGGCGACGGAGGCCAGAACCTCCTCGGTCGCGGGATTGATGACGTCAAAGCGGTCGGACGTCTTGTGCCATTCGCCGTCGATATAAAGGTCGGTGTAGTCCATGGGTGGCACTCCGTATGTCAGAGCAGGTGGCGGAGCGGCTGCTCCATCCGGCCCGCGAATTCGGTGAGAAGCCGGATCGCCGCGGTGGCGTCGAGCGCGCTCGCGGCGCATTCCAGCGTGATGACAAGGCCTGCGGCCGCGTCCGTCACGGTCAGGACCGGCGTCTGTTCCGATCCCAACGCGACGGTCGAGATCGGGGTTCCGCGCAGGTCGCGAACGATGAGCGCGGGGGCGTCGTCTGTTTCGGCAACCGCCGAGAGACTGCGACCGGGCGGGACCGAGAAGCTGCGCGTCAGGCCGAGGCGTTCGACCACGACGGTGACGGAGCCGTCCGCGCCGAGGCTGGCACCGGCAAGGCCCGCGAGGATCGCGTCGGGGGCAAGGCCCTGCGTCTCGGCGGCCCAGGGCACGAACGCCGACAGGCCGTCCACGGCGCAGGTCGCCGTGAGGCGACGTGGTGTTTCGGAGGGCGCGCTGGCCGGTGCGGGCGAGGGCATGGTGCGCAGGACTTCGAGGTCCGCGACGTGGAAAGGCTGCGGATGGCCCGCTTCGGCGAGGCGGTTGAGGTCGAGACCCTGTTCCAGCGCCAGCCGCCGCGCCTTGGGCGAGGCGAGGATGCGTCCGCCGCGTGCGCTCGGGGCCTTCGGCGCCGGAGCTGCTGCCGCCGGTTTCGCGGGCGCCTCTGTCGTGTCCTTCCCTGCCGGAACGGGGGCCGCAGGGGCAGGGGGCGCGCCGCCGTCCTTGGCCGAGCGCGCGACGGGCGCTTCAGGCCTGGCGTCCGAGATGATGGCGACGGGGTCGCCCACCGGAACCTCTTCGCCAGCCTCGGCCAGCGTCGCGGCAAGGAACCCCTTGCGGCCCGCCTCGACCTCCATCGTGCTCTTGTCGGTTTCGACCTCGAAGAGAATGTCGTCAGCCGCCACCTCGTCGCCCGGTGCCTTCAGCCAGTTGACCAGAAGGCCCGTGTCCTGCGCCATGCCGAGCTGGGGCATGGTGACCGTGTGGCCCTCGGGCAGGGCATCGCTCGCCTTCCCTGTGGCTGCTGGTTCGGGGGCGGGCGCGCCGTCATCCTCCGCGCTGTCGGAGATGCGCGCGATGACCTGGCCCACGGGCACGTCCTCGCCCTCGCCGTAGGAAACGCCGGTCAGGAACCCGTCCGCGGGGCTCTCGACCTCCATCACTGCCTTGTCGGTTTCCACCTCGAAAAGCGCATCCCCGCGCGAGACCGCGTCGCCAGGGCTTTTCAGCCAGGACACGATCTTGCCCGCGTCCTGCGCCATGCCGAGCTGGGGCATGGTCACGTCATGCGGCCTGAAACCGGAGGTTTCATCATGCGGCATGAATGAGCTCCCCGGCGCAGAGCTTGCGCGCGTTCTCGACCACGGCCTCGGGCGTCGGAACCGTCAGATCCTCGAGCGCCGGGGAGAACGGCACGGGCACGTCCATCGCGCCCATGCGCAGGACCGGCGCATCGAGATGGTAGAAGGCCTTCTCGTTCAGGCGGCTGGCGATCTCGGCGGTCACGCCATAGCTCTGGTGGCCCTCGTCGATGACGATGGCGCGGGATGTCTTCTTCACGCTGTCCAGAAGCGTCGCCTCATCCAGCGGCACGATGGTGCGCGGGTCGATCACCTCGGCGTCGATGCCTTCCTTCTCCAGCATCGCGGCGGCCTTTTCGGCCACCTGCACCATGGATGAGGTCGCGATCAGTGTGATGTCGCGGCCCTCGCGCTTCACGTTGGCCACGCCGAAGGGGATCAGGTATTCCTCCTCCGGGACGGGGGCCTTGTCCTGATACATCAGCTTGTCTTCGAAGATCACGACCGGGTTGTTGTCCCGGATCGCGGTCTTCATCAGGCCTTTCGCCTCGTAGGCCGAAGACGGCAGCGCCACCTTGAGCCCCGGAATATGCGCCACCAGCGCCTGCAGGCTTTGGCTGTGCTGCGCGGCCGAGCGGCGGGTGGCGCCGAGGTTCGTGCGCAGCACCAGCGGCACGGTCAGCTTGCCGCCCGACATGTAATGCTGCTTGGCCGCCTGGTTGCACAGCTGATCCATCACCAGATAGATGAAATCGCCGAACATCAGGTCGACGACCGGCCGCGCGCCGGTCATGGCCGCGCCGACCGCGATGCCGACGAAGCCGGGCTCGGAAATCGGAGTGTCGAGCACGCGATCGGTGCCGAATTCTTCTACAAGACCGGACAGCACCTTGAAGGGCGTGCCCGCCTCGGCCACGTCCTCGCCGAGGATGAAGACCGTCTCGTCGCGCCGCATCTCTTCGGCAAGCGCCTCGTTCACGGCCTGGGACAGGGTGATTTCTCGCATCGTGTCTCTCCTCAGTCCGCGTAAACGTGCATGTCGACCTCATTGGCCGGCGGGTAGGGGGCCTTTTCGGCGTAGGCGACGGCCTCGGTCGCGTCCTTCTCGATCTCGGCGTTCATCGCCTCGATCTCCTCCTCCGTCGCGATCCCCTCCGACACGAGCCAGGCGCGGAAGCGGATGATCGGGTCCTTGTTCTCCTTCCAGTCCTTTTCCTCGTCCTTCGAGCGGTAGTATTCGCGGTTGATGTCGCCCACGTGGTGGCCGTGGTAGCGGTAGGTCATCAGCTCCATGAAGAACGGGCCTTCGCCTTTCCGGGCCCGATCCACCAGCTTGCGCGTCAGGTCGTTGACCGCCATGACGTCCTGCCCGTCGACCTGGTGGCTTTCGATCCCGAAGGCCTCGGCGCGGGCCATGATGGAGCCTGCCGCGATCTCTTCGGTCCTGGTGTATTCGGAATAGCCGTTATTCTCGCAGGCGTAGATCACCGGCAGGTTCCATAGCGCGGCCATGTTCATCACCTCGTACCAAAGGCCCTGCGCCGTCGCCCCATCACCGAAGAAGCAGACGGTTACATCGTCCTTGCCCTGGAGCTTCGCGCGCAGGGCCGAGCCCGTGGCAATCCCCATTGAGCCGCCGACGATGGCGTTGGCACCAAGGTTGCCGTGGCTCTGGTCGGCGATGTGCATCGAGCCGCCCTTGCCCCGGCAGTAGCCTTCTTCCTTTCCCAGTAGCTCGCAGAACATCTCCCTGAACTCCGCGCCCTTGGCCACGCAATGGCCATGCCCGCGATGGGTCGAGGTGATGCGGTCGTCGTCGGTCAGCGCCTCGCAGATGCCCACGGCGACGGCTTCCTCGCCGGAATACATATGCGTCAGCCCCGGCATCTTGGCCGAGAGGTAAAGCTGGTTGGCGTTGTCCTCGAATGTGCGGATGCGGACCATCTGGCGGTACATCCGCAGGTAGTCCTCGGTGTTTGTCTTGGCTTTGGCCATGGTGGTCTCCTGGCGGATGCAGCCCTTCATCCTGGTGAAAAACTCTCGGGGGGTGCGGGGGGCAGACAGCCCCCCGCTTGGCCCGCCATTCAGTAACGATTGGCGATCGGCAGATCCTCGGCCGGGAAGAGCGAGATCACCTCGCATCCCTTCTCGGTCACGACGACCTCTTCCTCGATCCGCGCGGCAGAATAGCCGTCGGCGGCGGGGCAGTAGGTCTCGAGCGCGAAGACCATGCCGGTCTTGATCTCCATCGGGTGATCGAGACTGACCGCGCGGCTGATGATCGGCCGCTCGTGCAGTGCAAGGCCGAGACCGTGGCCGAACTGGAGCCCGAAGGCCGCGTCCTCGTTTGGAAAGCCCAAGGATTCGGCGGTCGGCCAGACCTTGGCGACGGTATCGGTCGTCACGCCGGGCTTGATCAGCTCGATCGACGCGTCGATCCACTCCCGCGCCTTTACGTAGGCGTCGTTCTGCGCGGGCGTCGCCCGGCCGATGTTGAACGTCCGGTAATAGCAGGTGCGATAGCCCTGGTAGGACTGGAGAATGTCGAAGAATGCCTGGTCGCCGGGCCGGAACAGCCGGTCGGTGAAGTTGTGCGGATGCGGGTTGCAGCGTTCGCCGGAGATTGCGTTGATCGCCTCCACGTCGTCCGAGCCCATCTCGTAGAGAAGCTTGTTCGACAGGGCCACGATGTCGTTCTCGCGCACGCCCGGTTTCAGTTCCTCGTAGATCATGTGGTAGACGCCATCGACCATGGAGGCGGCCTGCGTCAGGAGCTGGATCTCGTCCCAGTTCTTGATCTCTCGCGCCGACAGCATGATCTGCTGGCCGTCGACGACATTGATGCCCTCTTCCTGAAGCGCGTGGAACATCGCCGTCTCGGCATAGTCCACGCCTACCGGCATGTCCGCCATGCCCGCGTCCCTGATGAGCTGCGCGATCATCTTGGCGTATTTCTTCATCAGGCCGAATTCCGGCGGGATCGTGCCGCGCATGCCGACGACACCGGCAAGGCAGTGGTCGGGCTCGAGCCAGTCGGCGTAGCGCTGGTGGTGCACCGCGGCCGAGCCGAAGTCCCAGACATAAGGGCTGTCGTCGCCCGTCAGCAGGCAGAAACGGCACATCTTGTCCCGCTCCCATTCGCCGATCTTGGTGGCCGAGACGTAGCGGATGTTGTTCACGTCGAACAGAAGCAGCGATCCGGCGTTCGACGCCTGCAACGCCTGCCGCGTCCGGGCGAGGCGGTAGCGGCGTAGCCGGTCGTGGTCGATCCTCCGCTCGAAATCCACCGAGGTGTGCCCCCAGGCAGGGATGCGCTCGCGCCATTCCCAGTTGGGCTCGAGGTCCTGCGGCGTCAGCATGTTGGGCATCAGGGCGCGTGACATTGAAATCTCCTCCCGGCGGGCGCTCCGGCCCGCCATTTCTCTCGTGTCGTTCGGAAAAGGGCGGGCCGCGCTACTGGATGCACCAGCCGCCGTCGATATGAATCATCTGGCCGGTCATGTAGTCGCTGTCGGCGCTCGCCAGGAACGAGGCCGTGCCGGTGATGTCGTCGGGATAGGAGACCCGCTTGATCTGCAGTGCGTCGCGGACGATGTCCTCGTAGGCCTGGCCTTCCTTCTGCTTGAAGCCGATGTCCACGAGGTCCTTGTCGAGCTGTTCCCACAGCGGTGTGACCACGACGCCCGGCGCGTAGCCGTTGACGGTGATGTTGTGTTCCGCCAGCGCCACGGCGCCGCAATGGGTCAGCGCGAGGCAACCGTATTTCGAGGTACAGTAGACGGTCACGTCCACCAGCGGCTTGCGCGAGGCGATGGAGCCCACGTTGATCAGCTTGTAGGGTCCGCCCTCGGTGCCCTGGGCGATCATCTGGCGGGCGGTCTCCTGCATGCCCAGCCACATGGCCTTGGTGTTGACCGTCATGATCATGTCCCAGTTGTCTTCATCGATATCCATGAAGAACCGGGGTTTGTTCAGGCCCGCGTTGAAGACACCCACGTTGATCGACCCGAAGGCATCCACCGTGGCGGCCACCGCGTTCGCGTTGTCCTCGCGCTTGGTCACGTCCATCTTCACGGCAATGGCGCGGCCGTTGCCGTTGCCGTTGATGCGGTCCGCAACCTCCTGTGCCGCGGCCTCGTCGAGGTCGCCGAGCGTCACGTTCGCGCCCTGGGCCGCGAAGGTCTCGGCATTGGCGGCACCCATGCCGCGGGCGGCTCCGGTGATCAGGATATTCTTACCCTTCAGGCGATTGGGGTCCATGTCTTCCTCCCTAATGGACTGGTGTTTGCAGGATTTCCTCGGCCCGTGCCTGCACGCGCGACAGGGCGTCTTCCGGGGTGACGAGACCGCGGAGCATGTCGTGAAGCTCGTGCCCGCACAGGCGGATGATGTCCGAGATCCGCGGGATCGGCGGGCGCGGCCAGAACTGCAGCTCGTCGCGCCATGACATCTGGTCCACCGTCTCGAAGATCGGCGACAGGCGGCGCACCTCGGGGTCCGCACCGACCGAATAGCGTGGCGCGGTGCGGCTGCCGTTCTGCACGTAGAGCTTCTGCGCCGCCGGCGAGGTGAAGGCAATCAGCGCCTCCGCCGCGTCCGCCACGCGATCTTCCTCGAGATTGGCCGGAATGCACAGCGCATAGCCGCCAACCGGCGCGATCGGCGCGCCTTCGGGGCCGTGCGGGTGGGGCAGGTAGCCGGTGTTGCCATGGGCCGGGCAGGTCTCGTCCAGCTCGAAATAGGGCGCGAGCAACGTGTAGCCGTAGGCCATCGCCACCTTGCCCGCGGCATAGGGGCGGACGCGCTCGTACCAGGACATCGACAGGATGTCGGGGGGCGAATACTCCAGCAATTCCATCAGGTAATTGGCTGCCGCCAGAGCGCGGGGGCTGTCGAGCCGCGGAATGTGGTCGCCGCCGCCGAGATGGTCGGCGGCATAGCCGCCGGCAACCGAGGGCAGGTCGATGATCGGCTGACCGAAGGCCGCGCAGGTCATCATGAAGGTGTGCCCCAGCGCCGTTCCGCGCGCCGCGTTCCACGCAACCCCGTAGCGGCCGTTGCGCGGATCGTGGAACCGCCTGGCGGCGGCGATCACGTCGGTATGGGTGACGGGCGGCGCAAGGCCTTCGCGCGCGAACCAGTCGCGGCGGTAGAACATCAGCTCGGGCGTCGTCTGGCTGGGCACGCCATAGGGCACGCCGTCCCAGTGGGTGGCACGCCAGCCGGCGGTATGGAAGTCGCCGGGGTCGAGCCGTTCGGTGTCCATGACTTCGGTCAGGGGACGGATCACGCCCTTTTCGACGAATTCGCCCAGCCACGGCAGGTCCACTGCGATCAGGTCATAGGCGCTGCGCTTGCGCTCGGCGTTGCGCAATGCCTCCTGATGCAGGCGGTCGATGGAGAAGGCGCGCTGGTGGATATCGGTGCCGACGATCTGCTCGAACTGGCGTTTGAGCGTCTCCATCACCATGAAGGTCGGGTCGCCATGGACGAGGATGCGCAGGCCCCCGGACAATTTCAGCGGCGACAGGAGCGCGCCGGGCGGTGCGATGACGGCCTTGCCGAGGACGTAGGAGCCGCCGAAGAAATAATCCTCCGCCTCCGCCGGGCCGTCGAACGCGGTACGCGCGATCCGGGCGATCCGGCTGGCCATCTGCGTGAAGCGTTCCAGCAGCGCCTCGCTGGGGTGAAGCGAAAAGCTGCGCCCCGACCGTGTGCGCGGCCGCTGCTCGACCAGGCCGGCCCTCTGGATTTCGGCCAGCTTGCGCATCGCGGTGGCGTAAGGCACGCCCGAGGCAGCGGCCATCGACGAGGCCGAAACCATCCGCCCTGCGAAATGACCGCGTAGCAGGTGAAGGATCATGTTGAGGTGGGGGTTAGGGGTGTTGGGCTCCAGCGAATTGTCGAGTTCCACGCACAGTTCGCCGAGAAAACCGACGACGCGGTCCAGTTCGGCCTCCGCCATTCCGGACGGGTGGCGCATGCCGAAGGCAGCATCTTGTCCAAAACGGAGATTTTCGGCAGTGTGGCTGTTCATGGTTCCGCGTGCGTTTGGCCCACTGGCCCGAGTCGGGTATCGTGTCATGGGCGACCTTTCGTGAAATGTTCAAATTGGAACCTCTGGGGCATGCTCCAAAATATCCATAATGGACATAACAATGTCCAATGCGGATAAAATGAGCGCGCCCGAAGTCGCGGAATTCAGCGCTGGATAAAGGCAGATTGCACCGGGTGATTCCCCGGGCTGGGAGGACAGCTGCAATCGCGAGACACACACAGGGAGGAACGAACATGACCCGCAAGACCAAGCTCACGCTTGCCTGCACGACCGCGCTTATCGCGCTGGGCGGCGCGGCCTCTGCGCAATCCGTCACCATCGGCATCACGCAGAACAATGTCGGTGTCGACAGCTACCAGACGACCTATGAACAGGCCTTCATGGCGGCAGCCGAACAAAACCCCGATGTCGAGGTCGTGGTGCTGGATGCCGGCGGCGACGTGGCGCGCCAGATCGCGCAGATCCAGGACCTGATCCAGCAGGACGTCGATGCCATGATCATCTGGCCTACGAACGGACAGGCCGTGATCCCCGCCGTGCGCGAAGCCCATCAGGCCGATATCCCGGTGATCATCACCAACTCGAACATCGCCGAGGACGGATTCGACTTCGTGCGCTCCTTCTCGGGGCCCGACAACGTCACGCAGGGCGCGCGCTCGGCCGAGATCATGTGCGACCGCTTCAAGGCAATGGGCATCGAGGACGAAGCCCGCGTGGTCGAGATCACCGGCCAGCCGGGCTACACCACCGCCATCGAGCGCAGCGAAGGCTTCCAGGAGCGTCTGCCCGAGGTCTGCCCGAACGTGACGCTGGTCGACAGTCAGCCGGGCAACTGGAACCGCGAGGACAGCCAGCGCGTGATGGAGGCCTTCCTCGTTCAGTATGACGATATCGACGGGGTCTATTCCGGCGATGACAACATGGGCGTGGGCGCATTGAACGCTGCACTGGCTGCCGGTCGCGTCGAAGGTATCACCTTCGTCGGCGCCACCAACTTCGCCGTCGGCTATGATGCTATGGAGCGCGGCGAGTACTGGGGCTCCATCTACCAGTCGCCGGTCGATGACGCCGAAGCGGCCCTGCAGACGGCGCTCGACGTGCTGGCAGGCGAGGACGTGCCGTTCCTGAACTACTTCGACACGCCGAAGATCACGCAGGAGAACATGGGCGAGTTCACCCGCCCGGTGTTCTGATATTCCTCCCCGGACGGGGGCCGGTTTCGCAATCCGGCCCCCGTATTTCTCAAGAACAACAAGACGACGGACAGGGGGACACGCCGTGGGCGAACCTCGTGGAGTGGAGGGGCGCGTGTGCATCGTCACGGGCGCGGCCCGCGGGATCGGACGCGCCATAGGTGAGGCGCTGCTGGACGAGGGCGCGACGGTCTGTTTCGCGGACCTCAACGCCGCGCAGGTCGAGGAGGTCGCACAGGCGAACCGCAAGCGCGCGGGCGTGGCCGACGACGCCGTGATCTCCGCGGGCGTCGATGTCCGCGACCGCGCGGACATGCGCGCGGTGATCGAAAGGACGGTTGACGCCTTCGGCCGGCTGGACGTGATGTTCAACAATGCCGGGGTCAACAAACCGATGAATTTCATGGATGTGACCGAGGAGAACTGGTCGTTCATCATGGATGTAAACGGGTTGGGCTGCCTGATCGGGATGCAGGAGGCCGCGCGCCAGATGATTGCGCAGGGGGATGGCGGCAAGATCGTCAACACCGCCTCCATCGCCTCGCGGCAGGGCTTTGACAACGTGGCGCCTTATTGCGCCTCGAAATGGGCCGTGGTGAGCCTCACCCAGTCGGCGGCGCGGGACCTTGCCCGGCATGGCATCACGGTGACGGGTTTCGCGCCCGGCGTGGTGGCGACCGAGATGTGGGAGCAGGTCGACCGCGACCTGATGGAGATCGGCGCGGCCGAGCGTCCGGGGCAGGCGATGGAGGAATTCTCGGCCTCGATCCTGAGAGGCCGCGTCGCGCGCCCCGAGGACATCACCGGGACGACGACGTTTCTGGCGTCGCGCGCCAGCGACTACATGACGGGACAGATCGTCATGATCGACGGTGGAATGACACTGGTCTGACGCGCATCGCGGAGGAGGCGGAACGCGACGGGAGGGGGCGCCACATCGGCGCGACCGATAGGGGAGGAGTTGGAATGGCCGACACGGCTGTGAAATCCATTGGTGGCGTTCTGGCGCGGCAGGGCATCCTTGTCGCTTTCATCCTGTTCATGGTGGGCTTCGCGCTCTGGAACCCGCGCTTCATCGACATCGACAACGTCTTCGGCGTGGTCCGGTCGTCGGCGATCCTCGGCATCATGGCGCTGGGTGTGACCTTCGTGGTGATCGGCGGCAACCTCGACCTGTCGGTGGGCTCGATGCTGTCCTTTTCGGCCATCGTGGTGCTGGACCTGCACGAGAACCCCGCCTTCGGCCCCGCGCTCGCCATTCCGGCCATGTTCGCCATGACGCTGACGCTGGGGGCGATCAACGGATTTCTCATCGGCTATCTCAGGCTGAATTCGCTGATCGTGACGCTGGGCATGCTGTCGGCCATCCATGGCCTGACGCTTACCTATTCGGGCGGGCAGAACATGGACATCGCCAACCAGAACGAAACGTGGTTCGGGGTGTTCGGGCGCGGAACGGCGCTGGGCATCCCGATCCCGGTTCTCATCTTCGTGGCGCTGGCGGCCGTTCTTGGCATCCTGCTGGCCAAGACCCCCTTCGGGCGCAAGGTCTATGCCGTGGGCGGCAACCCGACGGCGGCGACCTTTTCGGGCATCCCGCGGGCGCGTGTCGTGTTCATGACCTACATGATCTCGGCCTTCTGCGTGGCCACGGCGGGGCTGATCCAGGCCAGCCGCACCATGGGCGCGCAGAACACGGTGGGGCAGGGGTTGGAGCTCGAGGTGCTGGCCGCCGTCATTCTGGGGGGCGCGTCGCTGCTTGGCGGGTCGGGCACGATCTTCAAGACGGTGATCGGCGTGCTGATCCTCGGCTTCATCCAGAATGGCCTGCTGCTCGCCGGTCTCGAATTCTACGTCCAGTTCGTGGTGACGTGGATCATCATCATCCTCGCCGTCTGGCTCGATATCGCCACCAAGCGCGGAAAGCTCTGGTCGCCGATCGCCTGAGGGAGGGACGGATCATGCAGAACGACACGGTCAAGAAACTGGTCAGGAACGGCGCGATCTGGGCGTTCATCCTGTTCCAGCTGGTGTTCTTCGAGGTCGCCGGGCGGTGGTGGTCGCTTTCCGACGGCGCATTCATGGACATGGACAGCATGTTGCTGTTGCTGAAGCAGTCGGCGCCCATCGGGATCATCGCGGTCGGCATGACGGTGGTGATGATCAACGGCAATATCGACCTGTCGGTCGGCGCCACCTACGCGCTTGCCGGGATCGTGATGCTCGACTCGATGAACTGGCCCTTCATGCAGGCCATGGGCGACAGCGCGATCCCGCTAGCGTGGCTCTTCGCGCTGTTCACCGGGTGCCTTCTGGGCCTGATCAACGGGGTTATCGTCTGGAAAACCGGTGTGGACGCCTTCATCGTCACGCTGGGCGCGATGCTGGGCTACCGTGGCCTCGTCTTCATGTATAACGGCGAGCAGCCGACCTATCACCTGAACTGGACGATGGTCGATTTCGCCGAGGCCAGCATTCTGGGCCTGCAGACGCCGGCGATCGTGTTCCTCGCCGTGGTTCTGATTGTCTGGCTGGTCATGACGCGCACGATCCATGGGCGCAATGCTTACGCCATCGGCGACAACCGCGAAGCGGCCGTGAACGCGGGCATCCGCGTGGGGCCGCATTTCGTGCTCAATTTCGTGCTGATCGGCTTTCTCGCCGCGCTGTCGGCGGTCGCCTTCTACTCGGGCAGCGGCTCGGTGAACCCCAATGACGGGATGCTGTTCGAGCTTTGGGCGATCACCGCGGTGGTGCTTGGCGGGACGAAGCTGACCGGCGGGCGCGGATCGATCATCGGCACGCTGGGCGGGGTGATCGCGATCCAGCTTTTGCGCCGGGGGCTGAACCATATCGGCGCGCAGACCGAAACCGTGAACCTCGTGATCGGCACCATCCTGATCGCGGTGCTGTTCCTCGACCGGCAGCTCAACCGCAAGGGCGCAGAGGAGTTGAAGGTATGACCGACCAGACACCCGCCCTCCGGCTGGAGGAGATCGTCAAGACGTTTCCCGGCGTGCGCGCGCTCGACGGGGTGAGCTTTTCCGTGATGCCCGGAGAGGTCCACGCCCTGATGGGCGAGAACGGCGCGGGCAAATCCACGCTGATGAAGGTGCTGGGCGGCATCTACCAGCCGGACGAGGGACGCATCTACATCGAAGAGCGCGAAACGGTGATGAAGGGCCCGCTGGAGGCCAAGGCCGAGGGCGTGATGTTCATCCACCAGGAGCTCAGCCTCGCGCAGGAGCTTTCGGTGGCCGAGAACATCTATCTCGGCGAGTTGCCGCGCAAATCCCTCGGCCGTGTGGATTGGGGCACGCTCTATTCCCGAACCGACGCGATCCTCGAAAAGCTGAGGGTCGGGTTCAATGCCCGCACGCTGGTGGGTGAGCTGTCCATCGCCAATCAGCAGATGGTCGAGATCGCCCGCGCGCTCACGGTCGACGCCAAGGCGGTGATCTTTGACGAGCCCACGGCCTCGCTGACCGATGCCGAGAAGGTCGTGCTGTTCGACGTGATCGAGGAACTGAAGCGCGAGGGGGTGGGGATCGTCTACATCTCGCACCGGATGGAGGAGATCTTCAAGATCACCGATCGCATTTCGGTCCTGCGCGACGGCTCCTATCGCGGCACGCTGAACACTGCCGAGACGAACGAGGACGAGATCACGCAAATGATGATCGGCCGCGCGCTCGACCTCAGCCGCAACCACGAGCATCTTGATCTTGGCCCCGTCGCGCTGCGTGTCGAGGGGCTGTCCTGCGGCCATCTCTTTCAGGACGCTACTTTCGAGGTCCGCGAGGGCGAGGTGCTGGGGTTCTACGGTCTCGTGGGCGCGGGCCGGACCGAGATTGCCGAGACGCTTTTCGGCCTGAGGAAACCGACCGCCGGGCGCATCTTCCTGAAGGAGGAGGAGGTCACGATCTCTTCGCCGATCGAGGCCATCGGGATGGGCATCTCGCTTGTTCCCGAAAGTCGCAAGGAACAGGGGCTCGTGCTCGGAATGAACTGTCGCGACAACATCACTCTGCCGCAGGTGGGCGACCTGACGGCGGGGCCATTCGTGTCGGACGGCGCCGAGATTTCGATCTACGACCAGTACCGCGACCGGCTACAGATCAAGAGCCCCAGCTGGCGGGCCACCGTGGGGAACCTGTCGGGCGGCAACCAGCAGAAGATCGTGATCGGCAAGTGGCTGTCGATGCGGCCCGAGGTGCTGATCGTGGACGAACCAACGCGCGGCATCGACGTGGGCTCGAAGTCCGAGATCCACAACCTCCTGCGAGAACTGGCGAAACAGGGCTACGCGGTGATCGTGATCTCCTCGGAAATGCCAGAGGTGCTGCATGTCTCGGACCGGATCGTGGCGATGTATAGCGGCCGGATCATGCGCGAGTTTACCGCCGAGGAGGTGACGGAGGACAGCCTGATCCAGGCGATTTCCGGCATCACGGGGGACGCCGCCTGATGCCTGTCGGCTTTGCCGGGCTGGGGCGCATGGGCCGCGAGATGGCCGCGAACCTCGCCGGTGCGGGGTTCGACGTCGTGCTGTGGAACCGTGGCCGTGACAAGGCCGAGGCGCTCGCCGCCGAGTTCGACGCGGAGGTGGCCGAGGTCCCGCGTGAGCTGTCGGAGCGCTGCGAGATCGTGGTGACCATGCTGGCCGACGACAGGGCGTCAGAGGATGTCCATTTCGGTGAGGACGGTCTTTTCGCCGGTGCGACCGCCCGGCATTTCGTCGAGATGGGGACGATGAGCCCCGATCACATCGCCGATCTGGTCGCCCGCGCGCCGGGGGGGGCGCGCGTCATCGACGCCCCGGTCTCCGGTGCCACGCAGGCGGCCCGGGACGCGCAGCTTCTCGTCATGGCGGGCTGCGACCAGGCGACGAGCGCGCCGCTTCGTCCGATCCTCGACGCGATGGGGCGGCAGACGGTGTTCCTTGGGCAGGCGGGGGCGGGCGCGGTGATGAAGCTTGGCGTCAACATGCTGATCCACGGGCTGAACCAGACGCTGGCCGAGGCGCTGGCGCTGACCGGGGCCGCCGGTATACCGCGCGCCGCCGCCTTCGACGTGATCGAGGCCAGCGCCGCCGCCGCGCCGATGCTGTCCTACCGCAAACCGCTCTATCTCGACGATGCCGCGCAGGACGTGACCTTCACGGTGGCGCTGGCGCGCAAGGACATGGCCGTCACCGCCGTGCTGGCCGAGCGCCTCGGCGTCGCCCTGCCGCAATCGCGCGTCACGCTCGCCCAGCTGGAGGAGGCCATCGAGGGGGGCCTTGCGGCGCGCGACATGGCCGCGATGGTTCCCTTCATGGAGGACAAGACAAGATGAAAGCCGCGCTTTTCGCAGGGGGCTGGGAAGGTCACGACCCCAGCAATTTCGCCAACTGGTGCCGCGACCTGTTGACCGAGGATGGCTTCGAGGTCGACATCCACGATACACTGGAGCCGCTGGCCGATCCCGATAGCCTGCGGGACGTGAACCTGATCGTGCCGATCTGGTCCTCGGCCCGATCCGGCCACCGCGAGGAATTCGGCAACATGACCAAGCCGCAGGAGGACGGCCTCCTGAAGCTGATCGGCGAGGGGCGGGGGATCGCGGGCTGGCACGGGCATATGGGCGATGCCTTCCGCGACCGGCCGACCTATCATTTCCTGATCGGCGGACAGTTCGTGGCCCACCCGCCGGGCTGGCCCGACAACCTGCAGCCGCGCGAGGACTATATCGACTACGACGTGACGGTCACGCGCCCGGCCGATCCGATCATGGAGGGGGTGCGCAGTTTCCGCCTGACCTCGGAGCAGTATTACATGCTGGTCGACCCCTCCAACGAGGTGCTCGCGACCACGACCTTTTCCGGCGATCATCTGTGGTGGATCGAGGGTACGGTCATCCCGGTTGTGTGGAAGCGGCGCTGGGACCGGGGCCGGGTTTTCTACTGCTCGATCGGCCACGAGCTCGACGATCTGAAGCATCCCGAGGTGACCACGATCTTGCGGCGCGGCATGCGCTGGGCCGCACAGGGATGACGCAGGCGGCCGCGTGTCGGAGAGCCTTTGTCTGGCACGGCGATAGGCCATTGGAGCGCGCGGGGCGCGCGCCCTTTCCGCACGGTGAAAATCGATGGCTTTCACCGGTGCCGCGCGGTGCCCTTTGCGCTTGCAAGCCCCGCTTGGCACACCTAGAAGGACCCCTGATTTTCAAGCCGAGACGCGCTTTGCGGCCCTGTCCACTTCCATGGGGGCGCCGCGGCGCTGGACCCGTGAGGACCCCTATGCAGATCACCGAGACCCTGAACGAAGGCCTCAAGCGCGCGTACGAGATCACCATCACCGGAGGCGATCTTGAAACCCGTGTGACCGAGAAGCTCGAGGAGGCCCGCCCGGATATCGAGATGAAGGGCTTCCGCAAGGGCAAGGTGCCCATGGCGCTGCTGAAAAAGCAGTTCGGTCCGCGCCTGATGGGCGAGGCCATGCAGGAGGCCGTCGATGGCGCCATGCAGGGCCATCTGGACGAAACCGGCGACCGTCCGGCGATGCAGCCCGAGATCAAGATGGTCAACGAGGACTGGAAGGAAGGCGACGACGTCGTCGTGGCCATGTCCTACGAGAAGCTGCCCGAGATCCCCGAGATCGACTACAAGTCGATCACGCTGGAGAAGCTGACCGTCGCGCCCGCGGATGCCGATATCGACGAGGCGCTGAAGAACCTCGCCGAGAACGTGCAGAACTTCGACACCAAGAAGGGCGGCAAGGCCGCCGAGGGCGATCAGGTGGTGATCGACTTCAAGGGCATCCTCGACGGCGAGCCCTTCGAAGGCGGTGCTGCCGAGGATTACCCGCTGGTTCTGGGCTCGGACTCCTTCATCCCCGGCTTCGAGGAGCAGCTGATCGGCGCCAAGAAGGGCGAGGAGAAGAAGCTCGACATCACCTTCCCCGAGGAATACGGCGCCGAGCATCTTGCCGGAAAGGACGTGGTCTTCGAGGTCACCGTGAAAGAGGTGAAGAAGCCTGTCCCCGCCGAGGTCGACGATGAGCTGGCCAAGAAATACGGCGCCGAGGATCTCGACGCGCTGAAGGGCCAGATCACCGAGCGGCTGCAGGCGGAGTATGCCGGCGCTGCGCGCGCGGTGATGAAGCGCAAGCTTCTCGACCAGCTCGACGAGAAGGTAAGCTTCGAGCTGCCGCCCGCGCTGGTGGATGCCGAGGCGGCGCAGATCGCCCACCAGCTCTGGCACGAGGAAAACCCCGAGGTCGAGGGCCACGATCACCCCGAGATCGAGCCCACGGACGAGCATCTCAAGCTGGCCGAGCGCCGCGTGAAGCTGGGCCTTCTTCTGGCCGAGCTGGGCCAGAAGAACGAGATCCAGGTCTCCGACGCCGAGATGTCCCAGGCGATCATGGCGCAGGCGCGTCAGTATCCGGGGCAGGAGCGCGCCTTCTTCGAGTTCGTGCAGCAGAACGCGGGCGCGCAGCAGCAGATCCGCGCGCCTCTCTTCGAGGACAAGGTGGTCGATTTCGTCTTCGAGATGTCCGACATTACCGACAAGGAGGTCTCGAAGGACGAGTTGAAGGCGGCGGTCGACGCGCTCGAGGAAGAGTGACCGCGCCGCTGCGGCGGACAGACTTAGGTGGGGCGGCTCCGACGGGGCCGCCCTTTTTCGTTGGCGCCGGGCTGCTTTTTTTGGGGTTCGGGACCCTGATATTGGATAACAGCGGCGTTTCGGGCCAATTGATCCCGTGCCGGCACTTGGCCGGCGACGCAGGAGGACGTGATCATGGTCTTGAGGTTGGCGATCCCCGCCATCGTGGCGCTGGGCGCGGCATGGGTGCTGGTTCAGCCCGACACGCCACCGCCCGAGACCCGTCCGGACGCGCGCCCCGACGTAGCGGTGACGGAGCCGGCGGTGACGGAGCCCGACACGGCCATTGCGCTTCTTGGTGAAACCTGGTCGGTCGGTGCGCCCGCCCCGATCGAGCGCCCGCTGACGGCGGCGGAACACGCGGCGGCGCGGTCGGCGCTCCGACAGATGGCGACGCCCTCGGCGCAGGGTCGCGCCGAGATCGCAGATGTTGCGGACATGCGCCGCCCCGTGCCGCGCCCCGAGCGTTCCGTGCCGGCGGAGCGCGTCGCGAATGTGGACCGTTCCTCGCCGTCGGACGAAGGGATCGTTCTATTGCAGCCCCCCGGCGACATGGGACCGCCACCGCCGGTCATTGTTCTGCGCGGCGACGCGCCCGCCGTGACGCGCGCCGATACGCAGGCGCGCTGGGTCGTCCGCAGACAGGGGAGCGGGGCCGTCGTGGCCGAGGTTCCGCTTGCCGAGGCGCTGGCGATCCTGACATCGCGTCAGCCGTAACGCGCCGCGTGTAGGATACCTGTTTCGGTTAGGGGAACGCGCCAAGCTCGGCTATGCTGACCGAAGCATCCGGGGTCAGGGTTTCCGCAGTTTCGCCACGCCTCGCTCGCATGTACGCCCAAGAAAGCTGCGCATGGTGAGCCCGTGTCGCTGCCCCATGAACCGCAGCGAAGTGGCAGGAAGAGGACCCACGACCATGACATACGTGCCCGTGCAATACGTATTTGCCTCGGCGGTTGGCTTGATTTGCATGGGAGGCGCGGCCCTGGCCTGTCCCGACCCGGCGCTCAGCAGTGGCAGCATCCCGGTTTCGGCATCGGACCAGGTTCAGACCTTTCAGGTCATGGCGGGGGGTGAACACACGCTTGAATCCTGCGGCCTCGCGGCGCTGGGCACCGGTCAGTTCCGCTCGGCCCCCGATTTCAGCCTGGATGTGTCCGGCATGGATGGGCGTGAGCTCGATCTGTTCGCCGAGAGCGCGTGTGATCCGGCCATGCTGATCAACACTGCAGATGGGCAATGGCTTTTCAATGACGATGCGGAGGGGCTGAACCCCGGTCTTCTGATCTCCGATCCCATGGCGCTGGAGGGGCGGATCGACGTTTGGATCGGCACCTATTCGGGTGGCGAATGCGCCGCGAGTTTCGAGGTGGCGAGCCGTGCGATAGGGTCGGCGCCCGCTCCCGCTCCGGCGCCCGCGCCCGCCCCGGCACCGGTACCTGCGCCCGCCCCGGCGGCGCCGGCCCCGGCACCTGCACCGTCGCCCATGCCGCAACCGGTCCCGGCGGCGAGCTGCCCCAACCCGATGGTGGGTGGCCCGCCGATCTCGCTTGCGTCGAGCCAGCTGTTCCAGCGGCAGGGCTACACGCTGACCGCGATGGGCAGCACGACGAATGTCGGCTCCTGCCCGGGTATCTTCGGGGGTGGAACAGCCACCGCCGCGCCGCAGACCAGTCTCTTCCTGAGCGGGATGCAGGGCTACGATCTCGTGCTCGAGGTTCAGGCGCAGTGTGACACGACGCTTCTGGCTCATGGCTCGGACGCGATGTGGTATTTCGACGATGACAGCGCCGGCAGCCTGCAGCCACGCCTGACGGTGCCGTCGGCTGCGATGAACGGGCGTCTCGATCTCTGGGTCGGAACGTTCGGCGGCGACAGCTGCCCCGCGACGCTCTACCTGCAGGCGGTGCCCGCGGCGGCGCAGGCCCCCCAGCCGATCCCGCAGCCAATCCCGCAACCCGTGCCGCAACCGGCGCCCGTGGCCGGTTGCCCGAACCCGCAATTGCAAGGGATGGTGATCAGCTCCACGGGGCAGGACCTTTATGGCCCTGATACGTTCCAGACCACGGCGATGGGCGGTTCGGACATTGGCTCCTGCGGCCTGCCGGGGACGGGCTTCGCCTCGGCCGCGCCCAACTTTACCATGTTTCTCAGTGGCATGGAGAGCTACGGCCGACTGGAGATCGAGGTGGATTCGAGCTGTGACACCACGCTTCTGGTGCGAGATGCCTTTGGCCAGTGGCATTTCGACGATGACGGGGGCGGGAACCTGACGCCCGAGTTGAACCTGCGCAACATGGCCGCGCTGAACGGCCGGATCGATGTATGGGTCGGTACCTACGGCAACGCGACCTGTCCGGCGAGCGTCGAGTTCGAGACATGGAGCAACCCGTAGGCCTGACCTTGCGGTGACGAGATGACGGCCCGCCCGAACGGCGGGCCGTTTTCAGTTGCGCATGAGCGTGTAGAGACCGCCATCGGGCGCGTCGGTCACGAAGAGCACGGCGCCGTTGCTGTCCACCGCCACGTCGCGCACGCGGCCGCCCCCGCGCGCCAGCCGTTCTTCTGCGACCACGCGTCCGTTCTCGAGGGACAGGCGAACGACGGCCCGCGCCTGAAGTCCGGCTATCAGAAGGTCGCCCGACCATTCGGGGAACATCTCGTCGCCGACGGGCATGGCGTAGAACTCCATGCCGCCCGGCGCGATCACCGGGTCCCAGTAATAGACGGGCTCGATGAAATCCGGGGCATGGGCGGCGCGGCCATCGCCGATCTCGCTGCCGTTGTAGTTGATGCCGTAGCTGACCACGGGCCAGCCGTAATTCGCGCCGGGTTCGATCAGGTTCAGCTCATCGCCGCCGGCGGGTCCGTGCTCCACCGTCCAGAGCGCGCCGGTGACGGGCGAGACGGCCGCACCCTGAATGTTGCGCTGGCCGAGTGTCACACGCTCCGGCGCGGCATTCGCATCGCCGAGGAATGGGTTGTCCGGGGCAGGCGCGCCATTGGGCGCCACCCGAACGACGGCGCCGTAGGTGGTGGAGGCGTCCTGCGCCAGCTCGCGCAGGCCCGGCGTGCCGCCGCGTTCGCCGGTCGTGATCCAGACGGTGCCGTCGGGGGCGGGGACCACGCGGCTTCCGAAATGGATCGGCACGCGGGAGGCGGGGGTTTGCACGAAGATCTCGACCACGTCCGTCAGTCGCGCGTGATCCTCGGACAAGGTCGCGCGCACTGCCGCCGTGGCCGCGCGCATCAGCCCGAGCGGTTTGGAAAAACTGAGGTAGATGCGGCGCGATTCCGCGAAATCGGGGGCGAGGGCGACATCGAGCAGCCCGCCCTGCGCCGTGTCGAACACGTCCGGCACGCCTGTGATCACGTCGGACACGGTGCCATCGCGCGAGATGTGGCGCAGACGGCCGGGACGCTCGGTCACCAGATACCCGGCGTTGTCGGGCAGGACCGCGACGGCCCAGGGATGCTCCAGACCGCCGGCGATAAGGCGCGGGTCCGACACGAAGGACGAGACCCGCTCCGGCGCCTCGGTCTGTTCCGGGAAGGCGGGGGTGATATCGGGGCGATTGGCCGCGCCGTCGGTGACGGGCTGCGCCAGCGCGGTGAACGGCAGAAGAAGCGCGAAAGCGGCAATCAGGGGCGAAGCGTTCGGCATGGGGTCCTCGCTGTTGGTCGTGTCCCAAAAAGACATAGGCCGCATCCCGGTGAGGGATACGGCCTACGTGTTCGCAGTTGCGTGAGCGCGGGGCTCAGGCCTTGTCGCTGTCCTCGGCCGTATCCTCTTCGGTCTCGGGGGAGTCCTCGCGGGACGGGCCCTCTTCGAACTCGTCCAGCTGTGCCGCGCCGATATCGTCGAAGAGCTCCGCGATCTCGAATTCGGCCGCGGCTTCCTCTTCGGCGGCAAGCTCCTGGATCGACTTGCCCGACGCCTGAAGCTGGGCCTCCTCGGTGGAGCGCGCCACGTTGAGGACGATGTCGACATCGACCTCCGGATGCAGGTTCACATGCACGGTGTGCAGGCCCAGATCCTTGATCGGACGCGACAGCGCGACCTGCTTGCGGTCCAGGCTGAAGCCGGCCTCGGTGGCGGCATCGGCGGCGTCACGGGTGGTGACGGAGCCATAGAGCGCGCCGGAATCCGAAGCGGAACGGATGATGACGAACTGCTGCCCTTCGAGCTTGGCGGCGAGCGCGTCGGCTTCTTTCCGGGTTTCGAGGTTGCGGGCTTCGAGTTGCGCCTTGCGCTCCTCGAAGGCCTTGATGTTGGTCTCGTTGGCGCGCAGGGCCTTTTTCTGCGGCAGAAGGAAGTTGCGGGCGTAGCCGTCCTTGACGGATACGACCTCTCCCATCTGGCCGAGCTTGGCCACGCGTTCCAGAAGGATGACGTCCATGGGTCTGTCTCCTTACTTCACGCTGTAGGGCAGGAGCGCGAGGAACCGAGCGCGCTTGATCGCCTTGGCGAGCCTGCGCTGGTTCTTGGCACCCACGGCGGTGATGCGGGAGGGCACGATCTTGCCGCGCTCGGAAATGTAACGCTGCAGGAGACGCGTGTCCTTGTAGTCGATCTTGGGCGCGTTGTCGCCCTCGAACGGATCGGTCTTGCGGCGGCGGAAAAACGGTTTGGCTGCCATTGTCCTCATCCTCTCCTTAGCGGCGTTCGCGGCGACTGTCGCGGTCGTCACGCTTTTGCATCTGAGCCGAGGGGCCCTCTTCGTGGCCATCGACCTTGACGGTCAGGACGCGCATCACGTCGTCGTGCAGGCGCATCAGGCGCTCCATTTCCTGCACGGCGTCCGACGGGGCGTCGGTGCGCATGTAGGCGTAATGACCCTTGCGGTTCTTGTTGATCTTGTAGGCCATCGTCTTGACGCCCCAGTATTCGGAGCCGACGACGTTGCCACCATTGTCGCTGAGGATCGTGCCGAAGTGTTCGATCAGCCCTTCGGCTTGCGTGTTGGACAGGTCCTGACGCGCAATGAAAACATGCTCGTAGAGCGGCATGTCATCTCCAGTTCTGTTGCGGGCGCGTTTCAAAGGCCGGGTCTCGATGCCTCCGCCTCCCGGCCACGAGGGAGCACGCCGATCAAGGTGTCACGGCGGAGACCTGCGGCGTATACGCGGCGCGCCTGCGGCTGGCAAGCCCCGGCGGCGCGGGGCAGGCAGCCCGGCAGATGTGGCGGAAATCTGGCTGTTTGCCACATTTTTGCCGTAATTGGGCGTAATTGTGGTTAATATGTGGCCGATATTTCCGGCCGTGCCTTGTCGCTGCCATTATTTTTGAAAGCTGTTTTGATGTCGATCTTTGATTTTTTGTGCGCCGAGGACGGCGTTGCCACCATCGATTGGGTGGTTATCCTCGCCGCCCTGACCGGGCTTGGCCTATGGATGGTTGATTATCTCGGCGCGGATGTGCTGCGCGACCACTCTTACGCCATGCGCGGAGAGTTGCAGGACCCGCATTTCGATACCGACTGGTTCGATCATGTGGAGGTGCTCCCTCCGTCCCTGGAGTAGGATCGCGCCCCGGGCCGTCTGTCCGCCGCCAAAGCCACAACGACTCCGCATCCGCGCCCCAATTAGACCACGCTTCGAAGGCATTCTCGCTTGAGAAAAAAGTGGTCTCCTCGCTGTTCCTGTTGTGCGAGGGGAGCGTGAGAGGAGAATGGTGGCGTGTGTTCCTTCAACGTCAGAAATGTCAAAAATGACCTCGTCGATGCCGAGGACGGCGTTGCCACCATCGATTGGGTGGTAATCCTCGCCGCCCTGACAGGGCTGGGCGTCGCGCTGGTGGATGTCACGTCGGCCCCCCTTGGCGGACACGCGCAGAACGTGCGCGGGGAACTTCAGGACAACGTTTTCGAGACCGCCTGGACCGACAGCATTCCCGTCGGCCCATCTGGCGAGGGAGTGCCTGATGTGCTGCAGACCTCGGGCAGCACCAGCGACGGGACCACGGACGGAGAAACCACCGACGGGGGCTCGACGGACGGCGGGACCACGGACGGCGGGACCACGGATGGAGGCTCGACCGACGATGGGACCACCGACGATGGGACCACCGACGACGGGACCACGGACGACGGGACCACCGACGATGGGACAACCACCGACCCCGATCCCAGCGGCGGCGGTACCAGCACCCCCAGCGGCCCCATCGTGCCGACCAGCAACATTCAGGGCTGCCCCGACAGCAGCTCCTATATCGCCGACCCAGTTGCGAAGACGGGTGAGCAGATCGAGGATAATCGTATCCGCGTCAACAACATGACCGTGGGCGGGGCCACGACGAACCTCGTCAACTGTCCGGGCATCAGCGGCATCGGGCATTTCTATGCCAACCCAACCTACACGCTGGACCTGTCGGGCATGACCGACGATTTCTGGCGCTTTCAGGTGCATACGCGCGGGGATTGCGACACCGGGCTTGTCGTGCAGGATGCGGCCGGAAATCTCCATTTCGACGACGACAGCGGCAATGACTTCAACGCGAGGGTGCGCCTGTTCGACATGGCCGACCTCAACGGTCGGATCAACATCTGGGTTGGCACGTACTGGGGCGATACCTGCGACGATGTCGATCTCGTCATTCGCGTCTGGGACTGACCCGGGGCAACGATCCTTACTTCGGGAATGAAGCGCCGCGCTCGCGGCGCTTCATCGCGTTTGGGGTGCAGGTGATTGCGTGTCACGCGGCGCTCGGCTAGGTCCGCTTGTGGAGACGACGGCGATCCAGGGAGGCCCTCATGTCACTTGCATTCGTTTTCCCCGGCCAGGGGGCGCAGACGATCGGCATGGGGCGCGATCTGGCCGAGGCATATCCGCAGTCACGTGCTGTCTTCGAAACCGTGGACGAGGCACTGGGCGAAAAGCTCTCGCAGATAATCTGGGAGGGCGATATCGACACGCTCACGCTGACGCGGAACGCACAGCCGGCACTGATGGCCACGTCGATGGCGGCGATGGCCGCGCTTGAGGCCGAGGGTGTCGATGTGACGGCGGCGGCCTACGTGGCGGGCCATTCGCTGGGCGAATACTCGGCCCTTTGCGCCGCCGGTGCGCTGGATCTGGCCGACACCGCGCGGCTGTTGCGGGTGCGGGGCGATGCGATGCAGGCCGCCGTGCCGCAGGGTGAGGGCGCGATGGCGGCGATCCTCGGGCTCGATGTCGATACCGTCTCCCGCATCGCGGCCGAGGCGGCCGGGGACCAGGTGTGTGCGGCTGCCAACGACAACGATCCCGCGCAGGTTGTGGTGTCGGGCCACCGTGACGCGGTTACCCGTGCCATCGAGATCGCCAAGGAAGCCGGCGCCAGGCGCGCGGTGCTGCTGCCGGTCTCCGCCCCCTTCCATTGCGCCCTGATGCAGCCGGCGGCCGACGCAATGGCCGAGGCGCTGAGCCACGTGGACATCAAGGCGCCTGCCGTACCGTTGGTTGCCAACGTGACCGCCCGGTCCGAAAGCGCGCCGGCTGCGATCCGCGAGCAGCTTGTCGCGCAGGTGACCGGCCGGGTCCGCTGGCGCGAAAGCATCGCCTGGATGGCCCGGGACGGCGTGACCGAGATCTGGGAGATCGGGGCGGGCAAGGCGCTGTCGGGTATGGCGCGCCGCATCGACAAGTCTCTGGAGGCGCGGGCCGTGGGCGGCCCCGGCGATGTCGTGGCCGCGGCCGCGACACTGCTGGACTGACCGGCGATGCGTGGCTTGCTGATCTGGCTCGGCGCGGCCGTTGTCGTAATCGGTGCGACGGCGGGGCTCTTGTGGTGGACGACCGCGACGGCGGCGCAGTTCCAGGTCGAGGGCGACCGTCTGACCGTCTCGGGACAGCTGACGCTGGCCTCGACCGAGCGGCTCGACAGGCTGCTGGAGGAACACGAGGGCCTCACCACGTTCGTTTTGGGCGATGTCGCGGCCGAAAGCGACGCCACATCGCTCTTGCAGAAGGGGGCCTTGGTGCGCGGCGCGGGGCTCGCCACCGAGGTGGCCGACGGCGTGACGCTGACGGGCGATGCCGTGTACCTCTTCCTTGCGGGCACCGAACGGCGGCTCGGCGATGGCGCGGGGCTGGTCGTGACCGACTGGCAGACGCGGGTCGGGCCCGCCTCGCTCCTGCCGCGGGAGCATCCGGCGCATGAGGAGCGGCGCGATTTCATGCGTCGCATGCTGGGATCGGAGGATTTCTACTGGTACATGCTGGAGGCCGGCGAGGTGAGCGGGCGGCCCGTGACGGAGGCTGACCTGGCCGCGTTCGGGATCCTGACGGCGGAATGACAGTGCGTGAGGGCGCAGAGACAGTGTGAAGGACGGAGACGCAGGGATGTTCGATCTGACGGGAAAATGCGCATTGGTGACGGGCGCCTCTGGCGGCATTGGCGCGGCGGTCGCCACGCGTCTGCACGAGGCCGGGGCCACCGTGGGCCTGTCCGGCACACGGGAGGCGCCGCTGAACGAGCTGGCCGCAGCACTTGGCGAGCGGGCGCATGTGCTGCCCTGCAACCTGGGCGATGCCGAGGCCGTCACGGCGCTGCCGAAGCAGGCGGCTGACGCGATGGGGTCGGTCGACATCCTCGTCAACAATGCGGGCGTGACGCGCGACAACCTCTTCATGCGGATGAGCGACGAGGAATGGTCGCAGGTCATCGAGATCAACCTGACCGCGTCCATGCGGCTGTGCCGCGGGGTTCTGCGGGGCATGATGAAGGCGCGTTGGGGCCGGATCGTGAACGTGACCTCGGTCGTGGGCGCGACGGGCAACCCGGGGCAGGGGAACTACGCGGCCTCCAAGGCGGGACTCGTGGGCATGTCGAAATCGTTGGCCTACGAGGTGGCGAGCCGGGGCATTACGGTGAACTGCATTGCGCCGGGCTTCATCGAGACGGCGATGACCGACAAGCTGACGGATGAGCAGAAGGAAAAGATCCTCGGCCAGATCCCGACCGGACGGATGGGTGCGCCCGACGAGATCGCGGCGGCGGCGGTCTACCTGGCCAGTCCGGAGGCGGGCTATGTCACCGGCGCGACGCTGCATGTCAACGGCGGGATGGCGATGCTCTGATCCCGTCACCACGGGGCGCCGCTTTTGCGTCGGGCGGCCATTGCCTTCGGCAGCAACTATGCTATAGGCGGCGCAGATTTGGTCCGGGGGGCATACTCGCCGGTCCTGGCCCATGTGTGATGTCGCAAGAGTCGCGCGGGGGCTAATCGTCGGCCGGACAGGCGAAAGATCAAACCGGCGTGGCCCGAACGGCGACGCGAGACAAGAGACGAGGAAACACTATGAGCGACATCGCAGAGCGCGTGAAGAAGATCGTGGTCGAGCACCTGAGCGTGGAAGAGGACAAGGTCACCGAGAACGCGTCCTTCATCGACGATCTGGGCGCGGATTCGCTCGACACCGTCGAACTGGTCATGGCCTTCGAGGAAGAGTTCGGCATCGAGATCCCCGATGACGCGGCCGAGACCATCCAGACCTTCGGCGACGCGGTGAAGTTCATCAAGGACGCCCAGTAAGGCCGCCAAGGGACGTCACTCCCGAGACGGGCTTTTGGACGACAGGACGGCGCCCTCGCGGGCGCTGTCTTTTTTTGCGTCTAGGGTACCGCATGGCGCGGCCGGAATCGGTCGGCGATATGGGGCGATCCGGGCATGAACCTGCCGTCTGCGGGCCTCACCCCGTGCGCATGACGCCGGAGGGATTGCCCAAGCGGACCCCTTGGCGCTATCAGGGCGCGACGTGATCGGGCCAGACAGAAGGGGCGGGACGCATGCGGCGAGTGGTTGTGACGGGGCTGGGACTGGTGACTCCGCTGGCGACGGGTGTCGAGGAAACGTGGTCGCGGCTTCTTTCGGGGCAATCGGGTGCCCGACCGATCACCCGGTTCGACGCGAGCCATCTGGCCACGACCTATGCCTGCGAACTCAAGCGCGGCGACGGGACCGACGGCACTTTCAACCCCGATGACTGGATGGAGCCCAAGGAGGCCCGCAAGGTCGACGAGTTCATCCTCTACGGCATGGCCGCCGCCGATCAGGCGATCCGGGATGCAGGCTGGGCGCCCACCGATACAGAAAGCCTCGAGCGGACCGGCTGTCTGATCGGGTCGGGAATCGGCGGACTTTCGTCCATCGCGGACACGTCCATCACGCTGAAGGAAAAAGGCCCGCGGCGCGTGTCGCCGTTCTTCGTGCCAGGCGCGCTGATCAACCTGATCTCGGGGCAGGTTTCGATCCGCCATGGCTTCAAGGGGCCGAACCACGCGGTCGTCACGGCGTGCTCCACCGGCGCGCATGCCATCGGCGACGCGGCGCGGCTGATCATGCTGGATGATGCCGACGTCATGGTGGCGGGCGGTGCCGAAAGCCCGATCTGCGAGATCGGGATCGCCGGCTTCAACGCCTGCAAGGCGCTGTCGACGAAGCGGGGTGATGCCCCGCAGAAGGCCAGCCGCCCATGGGACGCGGACAGCGACGGTTTCGTGATGGGCGAGGGCGCTGGCATGGTGGTGCTTGAGGAATACGAGCACGCCAAGGCGCGTGGGGCCACGATCTATGCCGAGATCCTCGGTTACGGGTTGTCGGGCGACGCCTATCACATCACCGCGCCGCCGCCCGATCATGAAGGGGCGGAACGCGCCATGCGCGCGGCGCTGAAGCGCGCCGGGCTGCAGCCGTCGGATATCGACTATGTCAACGCGCATGGTACATCGACCATGGCGGACACGATCGAACTGGCCGCCGTGGAGCGGGTGATGGGCGATCATGCCGAGAAGCTCCTGATGTCGTCGACCAAGTCGATGACGGGCCATCTGCTGGGAGCGGCTGGCGCGATAGAGGCGATCTTCGCCATCCTCGCCATTCGCGACCAGATCGCGCCGCCGACGATCAACCTCGACACGCCCGCGGCCGAGACCCGCATCAACCTCTGTGCGAATGCGGCGCAGAAGGGGGAGATCAATATCGTGCAGTCCAATTCCTTCGGCTTTGGCGGCACCAACGCGTGCCTGATCATGGGGCGCGTCTGAGATGATGTGGAAACACGTCGCCGCCAATGGGCTGAGCCTACTGATCGTTCTTGCGATCGGCCTTGCCGTCGCGGTCGGCTGGGGGCAGCGGCAGTGGACGGCCGAGGGGCCGCTGGACGAGGCGATCTTTTTCGAGGTGCCGCGCGGGGCGAGCCTGCGGGCGGTCTCGGAGGACCTCGCCGAAGCGGGGGCGGTTTCATCCGCGATGATCTTCCGGCTGGGCACGGAATATGCCGATCAGGCCGGCGATCTGCGCTTCGGGTCCTACGAGATCCCAGCGGGTGCCTCGATGGAGACGGTGCTGGAGATCGTGACCGCCGGCGGGCCGTCGAGCTTCCGCTATGCTGCCACATACGTGCTTCGCATCGAGGGCACGGGCGAGCTGCGCCTGCGCGAGCGGCTGCCGGGCACGGGGGAGATCGTGGAGCTGGCCACGTTCTCCTACGAAGAAGGTGTGCCGGAGCTGTACTCCGACCTGGTGGCGAACGAACAGATCACCGTCTACCGGGTCGCGATCCCCGAGGGGCTGACCAGCTGGCAGATCGTCCAGGGGCTGAACGAAGCGGATTTCCTGACCGGTGAGGTGGTGGACATACCGGCCGAGGGTTCTCTTGCGCCGGACACCTACGAAGTGCGGCGCGGGGACGATCGCAACGAGCTTCTGGCGCGAATGCGTGCGTCGCAGGAAGATATCCTCGCCGAGGTCTGGGAGGGCCGCGTCGAGGGTCTGCCCATCGAAACGCCGGAGGAGGCGCTGATCCTGGCCTCGATCATCGAAAAGGAGACCAGCGTTCCGGATGAGCGGCGGCAGGTGTCGAGCGTGTTCGTGAATCGCCTCAACCGGGGCATGCGTCTTCAGACCGACCCGACAGTGATCTACGGAGTGACGAACGGACGGGGCGTTCTGGGCCGTGGCATCCGGCAATCGGAACTGCGCGACGAAAATCCCTGGAACACGTACGTCATCGACGGGCTGCCGCCGACACCGATCGCGAACCCCGGCCGGGCTGCCATCGAGGCGGCGGTAAACCCCGATAGGACGCCTTACATTTTCTTCGTTGCCGATGGCACCGGGGGGCATGCCTTTGCGGAAACCCTTGAAGAGCATAACGAAAATGTCGCGCGCTGGCGCCAGATCGAGGCCGAGCGCGGAGCATCGGGAAACTGAAGCGCGGGCTTTCGCAAATAGGGTGCTATGGGCGATCCCATGGGATGGACGAGACAAGCACTTAACACTTCGTGATCGCCCCGCTCCGGCGTTAACCCACTGAAAACGAAAAACTTATTGACCATTCGAACGCTCCATGGCACCTCTTATGCCAAGCTGGATGACGTGGGTGAATGGCCCCGGGGCAGGAGATGCCCCGCGGGCCTTTCTTTTTTCCGCGCTGCTTGTGACCGAGAGATGATCTTTGGACACAAGGGACCCTTCCATGACCGACAAGAGCGATCCGACCCCGCCTTTCGATAAAAAGGGAGGCGAGGCGGAGGAACGCGACCTGACGCTGACGCGCGCCGAGACGCTGGTGGCGCGCGCACAGGAGGTCTTCGAGACGACTGTCGATGCCCTGCAGGACGCGGTCCGGACCCTGAAATCAGTGCCCGAGACCGGGGAGCGAGAGGTGGTGAAGGATGTCAGGGCGATGAATTCGGCCCTGATGCTGGCCATGGAAATGCAGGAGAAAGCACGTGTCGCAGGTAGCAAACATTTTGGCGGCGGAACTGGAGCGCGCCTCGATATGGTGGCCGCCCGGGCGGAAATCGGCGCTCGATTGGCTCGTCTCAGGGACGCCGCGGACGGAGACGGCGTTTCTTGATGCGCTGTCTGAAAATGCGCTGGGCGCTCTGGGCTGGCTGTTCGAATTCTGGGCGCTGCCGCACCAGTGCCCGCCGGACGGCGACTGGCGGACATGGGTCGTGCTGGGCGGCCGCGGCGCGGGCAAGACGCGCGCGGGCACCGAATGGGTGCGCGCCCAAGTGGAAGGCGCGGGGCCCGAGGATGCCGGTGTAGTGCGGCGCGTGGCCCTGATCGGGGAGACCTACGACCAGGCCGTGGCGGTAATGATCAAGGGCGACAGCGGGCTTCTGGCCTGCTCGCCGCCCGACCGGAAACCGCGCTGGATATCGAGCGAGCGGCGGCTGGTTTGGCCCAACGGAGCCGAGGCGCGGGTCTATTCGGCGAATGATCCCGAGGCGCTGCGGGGCCCGCAGTTCGATTGTGCATGGGCCGATGAACTGGCGAAATGGCCTCGGGCGCGCGAGGCGTGGGACATGCTGCAATTCGGGCTGCGGCTGGGGGCGTCTCCGCGGGCAGTGGTGACCACGACGCCGCGCAACGTGGCGATACTGCGGGAGCTTCTGGAGCGCGAGAGCACGGTGCGAACGCATGCGCCGACCGAGGCAAACCGGGCCTATCTGGCCGATGGGTTCATCCAGGAGATGCGCGCGCGCTACGGCAACACGCGGCTTGGCCGTCAGGAGATCGATGGCGAGCTTCTGGCGGAGGCCGACGACGCGCTGTGGCGGCGTGCCGATATCGATGCGGGGCGGGTGGATGCGATCCCCGACGGCGCAAGGATCATCGTTGCGGTCGATCCGCCGGTCACGGGGCACGATGGCTCGGACGCCTGCGGGGTCGTCGTCGTCGCCGTCCTGACCGAGGGTGAACCGAATGAATGGCGCGCGGTAGTGGTCGCCGATTGCAGCGTGAGCTCGGCAAGCCCGGCGACATGGGCCCGCGCCGCCGCCCGAACCTATCACCGCTACGGGGCCGGGCGCATGGTCGCCGAGGTCAACCAGGGCGGTGAGCTGGTGGAGGTGGTGATGCGGCAGGTTGATCCGTTGATCAACTACGCCGCGGTCCGCGCCACCCGAGGCAAGGCCGCGAGGGCCGAGCCGGTGGCCGCGCTTTACGAGCAGGGGCGCGTGGCGCATCTGGGCGAATTGCCCGAGCTGGAGGACGAGATGTGCCTGATGACACGCCAGGGCTACGAGGGTCAGGGCAGCCCGGACCGGGTCGATGCCCTGGTCTGGGCGCTGACCGACGGATTGCTCCGTCCAGCGGCGGCCCGGCTTCATCCCGGCATCCGCGCCCTGTGACCCAATTTCCGGGCGTGGTGGGGAACCTAAGGAGTGACGCGCATGATATTGAAATACCTTCGAAAAGCGAATCCGCTCCCGAGGGAGGAAAAGGCATCGGCCGGCGCGCGCGTCGCGGTCTGGGGAAGTTCGGGGCGCGCGGCGTGGAGCCCGCGTGACACGGCCTCGCTGACGAAGAACGGCTTTCACGGCAACCCGGTGGGTTTTCGCGCGGTCAAGATGATCGCCGAGGCCGCCGCAGCGCTTCCCGTCATCTGCCAGGACGAGCGCCGGCGCTATGAAACGCATCCGGCGCTTTCGCTGATCGCCCGGCCCAACATGGAACAGGGTCGGGCCGACCTGATGGAAGCGGCCTATGTTCAGCTGCTCCTGTCTGGCAACGCGTACCTTGAGGCCGTTGTCGCGGATGAGGGTTTGCCGGTTGAGCTGCACATCCTGCGATCGGACCGGATGAGCGTCGTGCCCGGTGCGGATGGCTGGCCGGCCGCGTACGACTATACGGTGGGTTCGCGCAAGCACCGCTTCGCGGCTGAAGTGATCTGCCACATCAAGTCGGTGAACCCGCGTGACGATCACTACGGGTTGGCACCGATGCAGGCGGCGGCGACGGCGATCGACGTCCACAACGCCGCGTCGCGGTGGTCAAAGGCGTTGCTGGACAATGCCGCGCGTCCTTCGGGGGCGATCGTCTATCGCGGCATGGAAGGCGGCGGTGCGATGAGCCAGGACCAGTTCGAGCGCCTTCAGTCGGAGCTGGAAAACCACCACCAAGGCGCGCGCAACGCGGGGCGACCGATGCTGCTGGAAGGGGGCCTCGACTGGAAGCCGATGGGGTTCAGCCCGTCGGACATGGAGTTTCAGAAGACGAAGGAGGCGGCGGCGCGCGACATCGCGCTGGCCTTCGGCGTGCCGCCCATGCTGCTGGGGATACCGGGCGATGCGACCTATGCCAATTACGCCGAGGCGCACCGGGCGTTCTACCGGCTGACCGTTCTGCCACTGGCGCAAAAGGTGCTGGCGGCGATGTCGCACTGGATCTCGGGGCTTGGCGGGGATCGTGTGGAGCTTCGCCCCGATCTCGACCAGGTGCCAGCGCTGGCCGCGGAGCGGGAGGCGCAGTGGCGGCGGATCAGCGATGCCGAGTTCCTGACGGAGACCGAAAAGCGGCGTCTGCTTGGGCTTCCGGATCGACCGGAGGCGACATGAGTGTCCGTCAGAACGTTGGAGGCTCGCGGTACCTCTACGCGCCGTTCGATGTGGCGAATGCTCGTATCGAGGCCAATGAACGGGTGCTCGAGGAACGCTGGCAGGCGCTGACCTTTCGGCTGGAGGGCATCGAGGGCGCGCTGGAACGCCTCGAGCGGCGTCTCTGGCTTGCCGTTTTCGGCGTGGTCGCGGTTATCCTGACTGAAGCGATCAGCCATCTTCTCGACATCAACGCCGGTCTTTAGGAGCTTGACATGCATGAATTTTCTGATGCGGGACTGGAAACGAAATTCTGCCGGTTCATCGCGGAGGCCTCGGTCGGCGCCGATGGCCTGATCGAGGGATATGCCTCGCTTTTCGGGGCGCCGGATCAGAGCGGAGATGTGGTCGAGCGCGGCGCCTATGCCCGCAGCCTCGGCGACGGGCGCAGGATCAAGATGCTGTGGCAGCACGACCCGCGCGAGCCGATCGGCGCCTGGAACGAGGTGAGGGAGGACGAGAAGGGCCTCTATGTCAGGGGGCACCTGCTGAGCAGCGTCGCCCGGGCTCGTGAGGCGGCGGCCCTGATCGAGGCGGGCGCCATTGACGGGCTGAGCATCGGCTACCGCACGGTGAGGGCCACGAAGAATGACAAGGGCCAGAGGCTCTTGTCGGAACTGGAGCTTTGGGAAGTGTCACTGGTGACCTTTCCGATGCTTTCCCAGGCGCGGCTGTCACCGGCGCGGCCAGAGGCGGCCAAGGCGGAGATGCTGCGTGACCTGGCGACGGTGTTCGATGAGGCCCGCCGCAAGATGGCGGTGCGCACCGCCCGCTGATCCAACCGCACATAGAGGTGATGTGATGACCGAGACCGAACCAGCGGGCCCGGAGACGGCCCCGTTGTCTGAGGTGAAAGCCGCACTTTCCGGCTTTTTGAATGAGTTCAATGACTTTCAGGACGATCTCAACGTGAAGCTCCAGAAACAGGAAGAGCGGATTGCCATGCTGACCACGAAGACCATGACCCATCTCCGCCCCGCCTTGAGCGTCGAGGCGAACGCGGCCTTGCCGCATCGCAAGGCGATGGCCGCCTACCTTCGCTGTGGCGATGACGACGCGCTGCGCGGGCTCGAACTGGACGGCAAGGCCATGAACACGGCGGTCAATGCCGAGGGCGGCTACCTGGTCGATCCCCAGACAGCCGAGAGCATCCAGTCGGTTCTGCGCACGGCGTCGAGCCTGAGGGCGATCGCCAATGTTGTCACGGTGGAGGCGACCTCTTTCGACATTCTGATCGATGCGACGGATGTGGGCGCCGGCTGGGCCGATGAGGTTACCCCCACCAGCGAGACCGACGCGCCTCAGATCGAACGTATCTCGATCCCGCTGCATGAGCTTTCGGCGCTGCCAAAGGCGTCGCAGCGACTGCTGGACGATTCCGCGTTCGATATCGAAGGCTGGCTGGCGGGCCGGATCGCGGACAAGTTCGCCCGCGCCGAGGCGGACGCCTTCATCAACGGGAACGTGTCCGGAAGGCCGAGGGGCGTCCTGAGCCACGCGACGGTGGCGAACGGTAGCTGGAGCTGGGGCAATATCGGCTATGTCCCCACGGGCACGGCGGGCGATTTCGATCCCTCGAACGCCTCGGACGCGATCGTGGACCTCGTCTACGCGCTTGGCGCTCGGTACCGTGCGAACGCGAGTTTCGTGATGAACTCCAAGACGGCGGGCGCGGTGCGCAAGATGAAGGATGCCGATGGGCGGTTCCTGTGGTCCGACGGCCTGAGCCAGGGCGAGCCCGCCCGGCTTATGGGGTATCCTGTGCTCATCGCGGAGGACATGCCGGATATCGCGACGGACGCGATGGCGATCGCCTTCGGCGATTTCGGAGCGGGCTACACGATCGCTGAAAGGCCTGACCTGCGGGTCCTGCGTGACCCGTTCTCAGCCAAGCCGCATGTGCTGTTCTATGCCACGAAGCGCGTGGGCGGCGACGTGACCGACTTCGCGGCGATCAAGCTGATGAAATTCGGGGTCGCCTGAGGCGTCGGACCATCATCCCGTCCCGGCCGTGTCAGGCGTGCCGGGGCGGGCGGCGGCGGCGGATCGCGATCCAGCTGCGCGCTTCTCCGCACAAGCAGGCGGTCCGGCGCCGCCACTCGCCTTTCACACATCTTCCCTCAATCGCGCCCGGCCTCCGCAATTGCGGGGTGTTCCCGGGCCGATCCCTTTTGCGACGCGACGATCGGAGGCGCCCAGCATGTTGGCAGAAATGACACCCGTCCCGAACTCGGCCTTGCCGGTGGAGCGGCTGGCCGAGCACTTGCGCCTGTCGCGGGGCTTCACGAACGATGGAGACCTCGACGCGCAACTTGAGAACTGTCTGCGGGCCTCCGTCGCTGCGATCGAGGCCCGCACGGGCAAGGTCGTCTTCCGCAGGCGCTTTGTCCAGACCGTCACCCATTGGTCTACGGCCGAGCGTCATGTCTTTCCGATTGCGCCCGTTGTGAGTGTCGAAATCGTGCGCATCATCGACCGGCTTGGCGAGGCGCGCATTCTTGAGCCCGCGGCCTATGCGTTGGTCACGGACATGCATTGCCCCGGTCTCGTGCCCAAGTCGGTGACGCTGCCGGTTCTGGGATCTGGCGGGTCCGCCGAAGTCGAGTTCCTGGCCGGCTATTCCGAGACATGGGACGCGGTGCCGGGAGACCTTGGTCAGGCCGTTCTGATGCTGGCCGGGACGTTCTTCGGGCAGGACGAGGACGCGACCGCGGGGTTCCCGCCGGGCACGATGGCCTTGATCGAGCCCTACCGGACCCTGCGGCTGCGCGGAGCGGGTGCATGAGGCGGCCCGTTCTTTCACGGCGGCTGGTTCTGGAAGCGCCCGAGCGGGTGCCGGACGGGGCCGGCGGCTACACGGAGACCTGGGTCGCCCGGGGGTGGCACTGGGCCGAGGTCGTGCCGCGCGGATCGGGACGGGAGGTCGATGCCACGGCGTCGCGACTGAGTTTCAGGATCACGGTCCGTGCCGCGGCACAGGATGCGCCCTCCAGGCCGACGCCTGTCATGCGTTTTCGTGATGGCGCGCGGTTTTTTTGGATCGAGGCAGTCACGGAGACCGACCCGAGCGGGCGGTACCTGTTGTGCTTCGCCAGCGAGGAGACGGGCGCATGAGCTATGCGGGTGCGATGGCCTTGCAGCAGTCGGTTTACGCGGCCTTGCTGGCGGATACGACCGTCATGGACCTGTCCGGCGGCGCGATATTCGATGCGCTTCCTCCGGGGTCGGTGCCCGGACTGTATGTCAGCCTGGGATCCGAGCGTGTGCGCCTGAGCGCCGACAAGTCGGGACGCGGCGCGTTGCATGACCTTTCGGTCCTCGTCGTTTCCGACGGCGCAGGGTTCGGGACGGCAAAGGCGCTTGCGGTGGCCGTGTCGGATGCCCTGGACCAAGCGCCCCTGACGCTGTCGCGAGGTCGGCTGGTGAGCTTCGATTTCCGGCGTGCGAGGGCGCGGCGCACGGGCGATGCCCGCGAGATCGAGATGTGGTTCCGCGCACGGGTCGATCTTGGCCCGGTCTGAACACTCAAACGCAAATCCTGAAAGCACTGGAGACAGCTGATGCCGGCGCAAAGCGGTAAGGACCTTCTGATCAAGGTCGATATGGATGGCACGGGCCTGTTCGAGACGGTCGCGGGCCTGCGGGCCACGCGATTGACGTTCAATGCCGAGACGGTGGATGTCACGAACCTCGATTCCGCGGGCGGCTGGCGCGAGTTGCTCGGCGGGACCGGCGTCAAGTCGGCGGCGATCTCGGGCGCGGGCGTCTTTCGGGACGCTGCCACGGACGAGCGGGCGCGGACGGTCTTCTGGAACGCCGACACGCCGGACTTCCAGGTGGTCATCCCCGATTTCGGGATTGTCGAGGGCGCGTTTCAGATCACCGCTATCGACTACGCGGGCAATCACGACGGCGAGGCGACCTACGAGATGTCGATGGCGTCGGCCGGTGCCCTGACCTTCACGGCGATCTGAGGCGCGTGATGGCGAATCCGTGGGCAGGGGAGGTCGTGCTCCGTCTGGATGGCGAGCGGCACGTGGCGAAACTGACGCTGGGCGCGCTGGCCGAGCTCGAGGAGCGGCTGGGCGCGCAGAGCCTGAGCGAGTTGGTGGCGCGCTTCGAGGGTGATGCGCTGCGGGCGGGCGACGTTCTTGCACTGGTGGTGGCGGGACTGCGAGGCGGCGGCTGGTCGGGTGATGAGAAAGACCTGATCACGGCCGAGATCGACGGCGGCGTGGTCGAGGCCGCCCGGGTGGCGGCGCAACTGTTGTCGCGCGCGTTCAGGGTGTCGGAATGAACCGGCATACCGGTTTCGACTGGGCCGCGATGATGCGGGCGGGCATCTCGGGGCTCGGCCTTCCGCCGCATGAATTCTGGCGGCTGAGCCCGTCTGAACTGCTTCTGATGCTAAGCGAGCACGGCGCAGCGCCGATGCACCGGTCCGCCTTCGACGCGTTGGCGGCCCGGTTTCCGGATCGGCAAGTGGATAAATTTCAGGGGGATCAGCCATGACGTGGCAGGACGAGGATTTCGAGGGTCTGGAGGCGGAGCTTGGCAACCTCGAGACGACGCTTTCCGGCGCCGCCGCGATGACGGCGGCCTTTCAGGCGGAGCTGCACTCTCTGCAGGGGACGATGCTCTATACCGGGCGCGAGGCCGGGTCGATGAGCCGTTCTATCGGCGGTGGGTTGCGGCGCGCCTTCGATGGCCTCGTCTTCGACGGCATGCGCCTGTCGGACGCGTTGCGCACTGTCGCCACGAGCATGGTCGACGCCGCCTACAACTCCGCGATGCGGCCGGTGCAGAACGCCGTTGGTGGCGTCATCGCGAACGGTGTGAACGGCATTCTGTCCGGGCTCATGCCGTTTCAGCACGGTGGCGCGATCAGCCAGGGGCGGGTCACGCCCTTCGCGCGTGGCGGTGTCGTGCGGGGGCCCAACGTCTTCCCGATGCGCGGTGGCATCGGCCTTATGGGCGAGGCCGGCCCCGAGGCGATCCTACCCCTCGCGCGCGGCGCCGACGGTCGGTTGGGCGTGGCGAGCAGCGGCGGCGGCACCCCGGTCCATGTCACCATGAATATCACGACGCCCGATGTGCAGGGCTTCCGCCGCAGCCAGGGCCAGGTGGCCGCCGAGATGGGGCGCGCGCTGGCCCGCGGGCAACGCAATCGCTGAGAAGGACGAAAGCCGATGAGTTTTCATGACGTCCGGTTTCCGGTCAATCTGAGTCTCGGTTCGGTGGGCGGCCCGGAGAGGCGCACCGAGATCGTCACGCTCACCAACGGGTTCGAGGAGCGCAACACGCCCTGGGCCCATTCTCGCCGCCGCTACGATGCGGGTGCGGGCATGCGGTCGCTGGACGATATCGCGGTACTGGTCGCCTTTTTCGAGGCACGCCGCGGGATGCTTCACGGTTTCCGATGGAAGGACTGGGCTGATTTCAAGAGCTGCGCGCCGTCGCAGACTCCGTCCTTCACCGATCAGAGCATCGGCATCGGGGATGGCGAAACCACTACTTTTCAGCTGACGAAACGGTATGAGGCGGGGAGCACCGCTTACGTTCGGCCGATTTCCAAACCGGTTGGCGGGACAGTCCTTGCTGGCGTGGCCGGCGATGAACTGATCGCTGGCGTTCATTTCGAGGTCGATGAGGCCCAGGGTCTCGTGAGCTTCCTCGAGCCCCCTGGGCCTGGCGACGAGGTGACGGCGGGCTTCGAATTCGATGTCCCGGTCCGGTTCGACACGGACGCCATTCGCACGTCGCTGTCGAGCTTTCAGGCGGGCGAAGTCCCAGAAGTTCCGGTCGTGGAGCTGCGGCAGTGAGCGTGGAGGCTTTGGACGCGCACCTTGCCACGGGTGTGACGGGTGTGGCGCGGTGCTGGAAGCTCACGCGGCGGGACGGGGTGGTCCACGGTTTCACCGATCACGATTGCGATCTCGGTTTCGATGGCACGACATATCTGGCGGGCACGGGGTTGAGCGCGGCGGCTCTGAGCCAGAGTACCGGGCTGGCCGTGGACAACAGCGAGGCGGTCGGTGCCTTGTCGGACGTCTCGGTCACCGAGGCCGATATCGTGGCGGGCCGGTTCGACGGGGCGGAAGTCGAGGCGTGGCTGGTGGAATGGGCCAACCCGCAGAACCGTGTCATGCAGTTCCGCGGCAACATCGGCGAGATTTCCCGGTCGGGTGGAGCGTTCACGGCCGAGCTTCGCGGGCTGGCCGAGGCGCTCAACGTCCCTATGGGGCGGGTTTATCAACACACGTGTTCCGCGGTGCTCGGGGACGCGGCATGCGGCGTGGACCTGACATTGCCTGACTACGCCTTCGACGTACCCGTTGCCGCGGTCGAAGACGGGCGCGTGTTTCTTTTCGAGGGCGTCCCGGGCTACGAGGCGCGCTGGTTCGAGCGTGGTGGTCTGCGTGTGATCGGTGGACAGGGCGCGGGTCTTGCGGGCGCCATCAAGAGCGACAGGCCGCAGCCCGACGGATCACGCCGGATCGAATTGTGGGATCGGCTGCGGGCGGCGGTGGAGCCGGGAGACATGGTTCAATTGTCCGCCGGATGCGACAAGCGCATGGAAACCTGCCGCCTGAAATTCTCCAATCTTCTGAACTTTCGTGGCTTTCCTGACATTCCTGGTGAGGACTGGCTGGTTGCGCATCCGACCCGGGTTTCCGCCCGTGATGGGGGCAGCAGACGGTGAGCGAGCCCAGGATCGACGTGGTGAACCTCGCGCGGCTGTGGATCGGAACGCCTTATATGCATCAGGCGCGGTGCCAGGGTGTCGGCTGTGACTGTCTGGGGTTGGTGCTGGGCATTTGGACCGATCTACGTGGGGGGCTTCCGGAGCCTCCACCGTCGTATACGCAAGACTGGTCCGAGGCCGGGGGCGGCGAGCGTCTTTGGCGGGCGGCAGAGCGGCACCTCATCCCCAAACCAGTGTCGGAAGCGGAGATCGGCGACGTTCTGCTTTTCCGGATGCGGCGCGGGGCCGTGGCCAAGCATCTCGGCATACAGTCCGCTGTTGGCGAACAGGCTGCCTTCATACACGCCTATTCAGGGCGCGGTGTCGTCGAGAGCCGGCTCACCGCCTCTTGGGCGCGCCGCAACGTGGCGCGTTTCGAATTCCCGAAAGGACGCTAGGACATGGCGACACTCCTTCTTTCTGCTGCTGGTGCGGCGCTCGGGGCTGCGTCCGGCGTCTCTGCGTTCGGTCTGTCGGGGATGGTGCTTGGCCGGGCAGTTGGCGCGACGATTGGACAGGCCATCGATCAGCGGCTGCTGTCCTCGGGTTCGGAACCGGTGGAGCACGGTCGTGTCGATCGTTTCCGCTTTACCGGGGCGGGCGAGGGGGCACCGATCGCCCGCGTCTTCGGTCGTATGCGCATCGGCGGTCAGGTCATCTGGGCCACACGTTTCGTCGAGACTGCGACCACGACCGGCGGCGGCAAGGGGGCACCGCCGCGGCCACGGACGACAACCTATTCCTATTCCGTCAGCCTCGCCGTTGCGCTCTGCGAGGGGGAGATCGCGCGGGTGGGGCGCATCTGGGCGGATGGGGTGGAGATGGATCTCCAGTCCGTGGCGCTTCGGGTTCATCGCGGCGACGAAAGCCAGATGCCCGACCCCCTGATAGAGGCCGTGGAAGGTGCAGGGCTTGTGCCAGCCTATCGCGGTCTGGCCTATGTGGTGTTCGAGGATCTGGACCTCGGGCCTTTCGGCAACCGGGTGCCCCAATTCTCCTTCGAGGTCGTGCGGCCCGCGCGCCCGAGTGACGCTGACGGCCTTGTGCCGGCGCCTGCGGAGTTGCTCAGGGCGGTGGCCATGATACCGGGCACCGGGGAATACGCGCTCTCGACAACGCCCGTTCACTACGCGGGCGCTCTGGGCGTGTCGGGTGCCGCGAATGTCAGCGCTGAGGGCGGGCTTCCAGATTTCGCGCAATCGCTTGAAACACTTTGCGAAACACTACCCAACCTGACCTCTGTCTCGCTGATCTATTGCTGGTTCGGCGACGACCTACGCGCCGGCCAATGCCGCGTTAAGCCCAAGGTCGAGGCCCATGGCCGTGACGGCGTGGGGCAGCCCTGGACCATTGGTGGCCTGCCGCGGTCCGCGGTCGAGGAAATCGCGCGCGACGTGGAGGGCCGTCCGGTCTATGGCGGAACACCCTGTGATGCGGGCGTGATCGAGGCGATCCGGGCGATCAAGGAAAAGGGTGGCGAGGTGATGTTTTATCCCCTGATGCTCATGGAGATCCTGGAAGGGAACGGTTTGCCCGACCCGTGGGGCGGTGCGGAACAGGCGGCTTTCCCATGGCGCGGGCGCGTGACGGGCGAGATCGCGCCCGGTCTGCCGGGCAGTACGGATGGCACGCAAGGGAACGGGGCGGACTGCCTCGTTTTTTTCGGCAGCGTGAGGGCGGCGGATTTCACCGTCTCGGACGGTGCGGCGCAGTATGCCGGTCCGCCGGAATGGAGCTATTCGCGCTATATCCTGCATTCTGCCGCTGTCTGCGCCGCCGCCGGAGGCGTGGACGCCTTTTGCATCGGAACCGAGATGCGTGGCGTTACGCAGATGCGCGACGCGGATGGCTACCCGGCGGTTGCGCATTTGGTGTCACTGGCCGCGGAGGTACGGCAGCTCCTTCCCGATGCCGAGCTGACCTATGCCGCCGACTGGTCCGAGTATTTCGGCCACCAGCCGCAGGACGGTTCCGGCGATGTGGTGTTTCATCTCGACCCGCTCTGGTCGGACGACAACATCGATTTCATCGGGATCGACAATTACATGCCGATCTCCGACTGGCGCGATGGTGCGGAGCATGCTGACGCCGAGTGGCCCGCGATCCACGATCTCGGATATCTCAAGGCCAATATCGAGGGTGGCGAAGGCTGGGATTGGTTTTATCCAAGCGACACGGCGCGTGCGGAGCAGCAGCGTGAGCCGATCACCGACGGGCAGGGTGGTACTCCGTGGATCTACCGCTACAAGGCATTACGGGACTGGTGGTCGAACCTTCATACCGACCGGATCGATCCCGCCCGTGGTTCCGTTCTGTCGGGCGGTGAGATCCCTGCGGCATGGCCCCCGCGGCTTGCCGCATCGGTCAGTCCTGTTGCGGACATGGTCGGGGCTTACGTTGCTCCGGTTTCGGTGGAGGGGGGGGGCGACCCGTGGCAGGCGATCGAGACCGACGCCACCGTTCCGGTCGAGGCCAATCAGGACCATGAGATACGCCTGACGTTGAAACCGGGAACTTCGGGTGGTTTCCGCGCCAGGATCCTTGCCGATGGGGTCCCGGTGGTCGAGGTGATCTCGGACGGCGATGTCGCGTCGCCGGTCGCCACAAGCTTTCTCGGGGCGAGCACCTCCGGAATGGCGGTCGAAGCGGCGGTCGGTGGAGCCGTGGTCTTCCGCCTCGTGGTTACGCTCCCCGTGCCGGCGGGTGTCAGCCTGTATGTCGGCCCCGGTGCCTGCGCGCCGGGGGAGGACGTCATCGTCTTCGGCGCAGCCGTGATTCCGTGGCCCTATCCGGACACCGGTTGGCAACCACAGTCCAAGCCCATACGCTTCACCGAGTTCGGGTGTCCTGCCATCGACAAGGGCGCCAACGAGCCCAATACGTTCCTCGACCCCAAGAGCGCCGAAAGCCGCGTGCCGTGGTTTTCGACCAGTCGCCGCGACGACGTCATCCAGGCGCAGTATTTGCGGGCGGTTCTTGACTACTGGTCCGACCCCGGGCTCAATCCGGTCTCTGACGTGTTTGGCGGTCCTATGGTCGATGTGGCGCGCGCCCATGCATGGGCTTGGGATGCGCGCCCATGGCCGGCCTTTCCCAACGACATCGAGCGCTGGTCGGACGGCGCCAACTGGCAGAAGGGCCATTGGCTGACGGGTCGACTGGATGCCGCGCCGCTCGATCTGGTCGTGGCCGAGATTTGCGAGAGGGCGGGGCTGCGCCATTACGACGTGTCGCGACTGCATGGGCTGGTCAGGGGGTATGTCGTGGCGCAGACCGACACGGCGCGCGCCGCCCTCCAGCCCCTGATGATCGCCCATGGCTTTGGCGCGGTGGAAAAAGACGGTTGTCTGGAATTCGCTCCGCTGCCGCGCAAGCCGCAGGCGGAGATCAGCGATGCCCTGACCGCGCTCGACGAAGGTGGCAGCGGCGGCATCAGCCATGCACGCGCGGCCGAAGCCGAGACGCTTGGCCGTCTCAGGATCGGTTATACCGACGGCGAGGCGAGCTATGACGACCGGGTGGCGGAGACGGTGCTGCCGGGCGAGCAATCCGATCTCGTTACCGATATCGGGCTGCCGATGGCGCTGATACCGTCCGAGGCGCTGGGGATCGCCGAGCGTCGCCTTGCCGAGGCCCGGGTCGCCCGGGACGCGGTGAACTTCACCCTGCCGCCGTCGTCGCGCGCGCTTGGAGCTGGGGCGATGATCAGCCTGCCGGACGGGTCCACATGGCGGATCGACCACGTCCTCGAACGGGGCGCGCGTGACCTGCAGGCCGTGCGGGTCGAGCCGAGCACAGCAGAGCCCTCCGACATCGCATCGGAGCCTGCAGCGGTGGCGCCCTTCTTGCCGCCTTTACCCGTGTCACCCATCTTCATGGACCTGCCGCTTCTGACCGGCGAGGAGGTGCCGCACGCGCCGCATGTCGCGGTGGCGGCGACGCCCTGGCCCGGCTCTGTCGCGGTCTACAAGGCGCCCGGGCCGGACGGGTACTCGCTCAACCGGATGATCGAGCGCGGTGCGATAGCCGGCAGGCTGGTCACTCCGCTGCCAACTGCGCCTGCCGGTCTGTGGGATCGCGGGGTGCCAGTGCGGGTGCGCATCGCCACGGGGTTGCTTTCCTCGGCCGAGGTGGGTGCGGTGCTCAACGGTGCCAATGTCGCGGCGATCGGGCCGGGGGATGGTTCGGGCTGGGAAGTGCTGCAATTCGGCCGCGCCCAGTTGGTGGCGGAAGAACAGTGGGATATCTCGATGCGGCTGCGAGGACAGGCCGGCAGCGATGCCGACATGCCCGAGGTCTGGCCGGAGGGCAGCCTCTTCGTGCTGCTGGACGGTTCGATCACGCAAGTCGACCTGCCCGCCTCGGCGCGCGGGCTGGCGCGGCACTGGCGCGTCGGGCCCGCGCGGCGCGCGCTGGACGATCCGAGCTATGTCGAGCGGGTGCTGGCCTTTGACGGCATCGGACTGAGGCCGCTTCGGCCCGTGCATCTCAAGGCGATACGGCAGGGGCAAGACCTTGTGGTCGAATGGATCAGGCGCTCGCGGATCGATGCCGACAGCTGGGCGGGGCAGGATGTGCCGCTCGGCGAAGTCGTCGAGCGATACCACCTGCGTATCGTCGATGCGACTGGCCTGAGACGGGAGGTCTACACGGCCGAGCCCGCCTTCAGCTACGCCGCGGCCGAGCGGGTCGCCGACGGCACCCAATTCCCCTTCACAATCGAAGTCGCCCAGGTCTCCGACCGCTTCGGGCCCGGACCTTATGCAAGGATGGATATCCATGACTGAGACCGCAAACCTCGCTCTTCCGCTGGTGCAACCTGCTCAGGCGCAGAAGCATGTGACTGTGAACGAAGCGCTGGCGCGGCTCGACAGCCTGGCGCAGATGACGCTCGTTTCGGTCAGCGAGACCGTTCCGCCGGTCAGCCCGACCGAGGGCGCGGCCTACGGCGTACCGCCTGGCGCTGTGAACGACTGGGCGGCGCAGGTCGGACATGTGGCCATCGTGATCGGTGGAGGCTGGGTCTTCGTTCCGGCTCGGCGCGGGTGGCGCGCCATGGTGCTGGACGCCGGTCAGCCGGCGATCTTCGACGGAGCGGACTGGCGCGTCGGCGCGGCGACGCTGACCCCGGGCGGTGCGTCGCTGACCATGCGGTCGGTCGAGGCCGATGTGGTGCTGTCCGCGGGCGCATCCATGGTCACGCCGCTGGTCTTTCCGGCGCGCTCGATCGCGCTGGGCGTCACGGCGCGCGTCACGATGGAGATCACTGGCACCGCGACTGCCTGGGAGATCGGGGTGGACGGCGACGGCGCGCGCTACGGCACGGGTCTTGGGCTGAATGTGAATTCCGCGGTGAACGGGCCGGGGACACCGGTTGTCTACTGGGAGGCCACTTCACTGGTCGTGGCAGGCGTCGGCGGTGACATCGCTGCCGGGACAATCCGTCTCGCGGCCCATTTCGTGGCACTCTCGTCGCCCGCGCCGGTCTAGGGAAGCCTCGCTTTCGGACCCCGGTACCGGGGGCCGCGAAAGCAAGGCTGATGCTTCCGGCGGGAGTTTTGCGCCAGGATGACGGGGCGGGCCGTGGCGCCAAGGTGATTGGACCACGTCGGCGCGCTGCGCTATGTTATCGCGCGAAGCGAAAAGGAGGCCCCGCCATGGCCCGCGTGCAGTCCCGGATTTCCGAACTCGATCCCGTCTGGAGGCGGATCATCGAGGAGGCTCAGGCAGCTGTCATCGACGAGCCGTTGCTGGGCGGCGTGCTGCACGCCTGCATCCTGCACCATTCCAACCTCGAAAGCGCGTTGGCCTATCGCCTGGCGCAGAAGCTGTCTTCGGGGGAGATGTCCGAACAAATCCTGCGCGAGATCGCCGACGCGGCCTATGGGTCGGATCCCGGACTGGGCAATGCCGCGCGCGCCGACGTGGTCGCCGTGCATGACCGCGATCCGGCCTGCCAAAGGTTTCTGCAGCCGCTCGTCTTCTTCAAGGGATTTCAGGCCGTGCAGGCCTATCGCGTGGGCCATTGGCTCTGGCGGCAGGGACGCCGGGATTTCGCATATTTCATCCAGATGCGCGTGTCCGAGGTGTTCGGGATCGACATTCACCCGGCGGCCCGGATCGGCAAGGGGATCATGATCGATCACGCTCATTCGATCGTCATCGGCGAGACGGCGGTCGTGGGGGACAATGTATCGATGCTGCACTCGGTGACGCTCGGCGGCACCGGCAAGGAGACCGAGGATCGACACCCGAAGATCGGCGACGGCGTGCTGATCGGGGCGGGCGCGAAGGTTCTGGGCAACATCCGGATCGGCAATTGCAGCCGGATCGCCGCAGGCTCCGTCGTGCTGGAGGAGGTTCCCCCCTGCAAGACGGTGGCCGGCGTGCCGGCGCGCATCGTGGGCGAGGCGGGGTGCGATCAGCCTTCGGTCAGCATGGATCATCTGCTGCCGGGCGCGGGGGGCCAGACGAACGCGACATAGCAAGGCGCGACATGCCGGACAATGGAAGCGCGGCGCCGCCTTTTTCATGGGGGGACAGGGCGCATCTACCGCCGCGTCTTCTCAGGAAGGATGTCGTCCTGTAGGATGTGGCCGATCTGGACCTGGGAGTCGTCCGAGACACTCGGGCCGAACGCCGTGTTCAGACGGCGGCGCGGGCCTGACGTTTGCGTTCGTGCGGGTCGAGGTGTCGCTTCCTGAGCCGGATCGCGCTCGGTGTCACCTCCACCAGTTCGTCGTCGTCGATATAGGCGATGGCCTCCTCCAGCGACATCCTCACCGGGGGCGTCAGGCGCACGGCCTCGTCGGAGCCGGAGGCGCGAATGTTCGTAAGCTTCTTGCCCTTCAGCGGATTGACCTCGAGGTCATTGTCGCGGCTGTGCTCGCCGATGATCATGCCCTCGTAGACATCGTCCTGCGGGTTGATGAACATCCGCCCCCGGTCCTCGAGCCCCCAGAGCGCGTAAGCCACCGCCTGTCCGTTCTCCATCGAGATCAGGACGCCCGCACGGCGGCCCGGGATCGGGCCTTTGTGCGGCGCCCAGGAATGGAACACGCGGTTGAGCACGCCCGTGCCGCGCGTGTCCGTCAGAAACTCCCCCTGATAACCGATGAGCCCGCGGGACGGGACCAGCGCGGTGATCCGCGTCTTGCCCGTGCCCGAGGGGCGCATGTCCGTCATCTCGCCCTTGCGTGGGCCGGTGAGCTTTTCGATCACCGCGCCGGTGTAGTCGTCATCGACGTCAATGGTGACCTCCTCGATGGGCTCGACCGTGACGCCGTTCTCGTCGCGCAGGATGACCTGCGGGCGCGAAATGCTGAGCTCGAAGCCCTCGCGGCGCATGTTCTCGATCAGCACGCCCATCTGCAATTCGCCGCGGCCCGCGACCTCGAAGGCCTCTCCGCCGGGCGTGTCCGTGACGCGGATGGCGACGTTGCTTTCAGCCTCTTTCATGAGCCGTTCGCGGATGACGCGGGACTGCACCTTCTTGCCGTCCCGGCCCGCAAGCGGGCTGTCGTTGATCCCGAAGGTCACCGAGATCGTGGGCGGATCGATGGGCTGGGCGGGCAGCGGATCCTCCACGGCCAGTGCACAGATCGTGTCGGCGACCGTCGCCTTGGACATGCCCGAAAGCGTCACGATGTCGCCAGCCTGCGCCTCGTCGATCTCCTGCAGGGCGAGGCCGCGGAAGGCCTGGATCTTGGAGACGCGGAAG
>Ga0102934_1000091_pt1 | contig 47069 bp, 20 predicted proteins | sample SalPonR2_A_D1_MG_FD_78175 | JGI IMG/M metagenome (GOLD analysis project Ga0102934, IMG submission 78175) | Salt pond soil microbial communities from South San Francisco under conditions of wetland restoration - Salt Pond MetaG R2_A_D1_MG | ecosystem: Environmental > Aquatic > Marine > Intertidal... | reverse complement strand
CTCCTTGGACTCCGTGCCGTTCCAACTACCGGAGCAGACATCGAGCCCTCCCTACGACGTGGGTGTTACGCTCCATTACATGTCTGACGCTGGTTTTTTTACATGGCCAAATCGTACGTGGAACGGCACCGCACTGTTCACTGAAAGCGGACTGGAAGACGGCTTTGACTTTTGTGTGGTAGAATGTTTTGCAGCAAAGAAGGGTCAACTTGCCGCGTCACTTCCTTCAGAGCAACAGATTATAGTTCAAAACGTTAACGATCCTACGCAAATCATCGCACCTCCAGCTATGCCATTTTCAGTGCTAGGACTTGGCGCCCTTGATGACGACACTGGTACAAACGAGCACAATGAAGACTCTCAAAAAGAAGACGTGCTAAAACTCTCAGGTTGGCGTATACTGGACGTCGATAAAGATGTAGATCCAACGTTAGTCCACATCAGGGCATTTTACGGCATCGTGCGCCTAAATCAATTATATTTGTCCCTCGCAGATTTTACCTCACTTAGATGCCAAAAGACTCGCGAGAATAACAAAAGCAGCATAGCTGCGGTGGAAGGGTCCTCTCATCTTTTATCGAATTGTCAAGGAAGCGGTGAGGACAGATTTATGGCGTTCGTGACTACGCCCGGTCACTTAAGTCTGCTGTTAGAAGGAATGGAATATCGCTCTATTGTCACCAATGTAGTTGACACTGTGAGTGTGACGATATACGATGGAAAGACGCAAAATGGTGGCCAAGATGGCTGTTTAGCCAAGCACGCTTTCAACTCCACATCTCTTCTGAATAGTTGCTGGGTGACGACAGCAAATTTGACCATTGAAGTGGGCTCCTCTGCATTGTTATCCCACTTACAATTCTCAAACAGTAACGAGCGTCTGCCTGTTACTTTATGGTTTGCATGCGGAGGGGGTACATTATTCATAATCCTAGCTGGATCAACATTCATTTTGATGCGACGTAGAACGATGTCTGCATGAGAGGGCCCGGGGCTGAATATGAAGTGTATGACAGAATCATGTTTGATCGCAATTGGAATTTGATGTGAGGGGCCAAAGTAGGATAAAAATGGCACACATGTCAGACGAATTGGTACCTTGACTCAACCGGATATGGCACTATTCCGCCGCACTTTCTCTATATGTGCAGATAAATCGCATTCTTCGACAATTTCATCGAACACACATGTTGGGGCCTCATCCTCAATAAAGCACACTTTACATATCACTCTTTTCAGTTGTTTTGGTGTTCTCGTTTGCATGCGCTTTCGTGACTTCGCAGTCGGCCTTTTTTCTCCTCCAATTAAGGATCAAGTATGATTCTCATATAAGTAGCTTCTTCACATGCTTCTACGTATAGAATGGACCGAAACATCGATACCGTGATAAGTGTTTAATCTCTCATGGAATATCTGGTGAAACGGTGCACCACCGTGCCCTTTCGACTTAGACCCGACATTGAGAAAATCCCTCCTCCTGGCAATCGGACGCCAAAACGTTTCATAATCATTTTTACATGACACTTATTTATAGTCACTGTTTGTTCAAAGAATTACATCATTCCGCTCTCGACGGGACGGCAAGAGGGAGCGCATGCTGTGAACAAGAGCAATGCTGCCCGTGACGTACACGAACAGGGCTAATGCGGCTGCTTGGCTGTGACAAGCGAGAAGTCAAAATGGTAAAACAATCAAAAATCGCGCACTACTTCAAACGTTTGAATGTGTCTTCGGATGCGAGCACTCATACATATCTTTGGATGCGCTCCCAGTTACCCTTTTCGTTATAAATTACCCCAGGAGGTTCGCCGGGTGCGGGACTCTCTCCATGTCCCCCCTGACATGGCAAAGTGGAGGGTGTTTTTTCTTCTACTACTTGGCGTGACTTCCACTCGCAGCTTCCGTTTCTTGCCGGTTAGATCCCCATCATCTCCTGCGCTCCTTCCGTCTTGCTGGGCGATCGCATTATCGCGAACGACTTTAACGCCTCTTTACTCAGACGCTTTCTTCAATTTTGAAGGCCTTCAGAAGCGACTGAATTTGACGCATTTCGATGATTCTTCTCAGCATAGCCCTCCTCCACTGCGCCCCAATCCACAAGAAGATTTCGTTAATCGACCTGATTTAGTTAAGGCGCGGGAAATTGCTGATAAACTCGCCCCGGAGTTCTCGTCGCACGACAAGTATCCGACAGTTGTCATCTATTTTCATGTAGCAGCACACCACCTGCAAAGCTGGCGAGAGGCTCTATTTTATTTCATTATAGCACAGAAGCAGATAGAAAGAGATGAGGAGGTATTTTGGGAAGCGTTCCAGCACGTAGGGCTTCCACCCGAAGTCAAAGACATCAATTATTTAAGTAGGCAAGCAGGGCGTGTTCCCTCCCGTTCCCGCCTGGCGTTATGCGGGACATTTGCGAACACGAAGGCAGAAGAGCGGGCAAAGCACGCGCTTTCTCAATGGCGATCTGATCTCAATGCCCGTTTGATGGCTTATCGCTTACAAGGCGACGATGTAAGAGATGCTGTGGAGGTCATGCCCATGAGTCAAGCTGTTTACCGACGTATACGGCCTTCAGGACCCCCGACGCAGCCATCGCAAATCACTTCCTGTTCGATTTCACCAGAGTCGACATTTCTCCTTTCCTTTTTACAAGCAAGTTGGTCCTCTGAGCGCAAGATCCGTCGGCATTTGGATCGTCTAGATAAGTATCTGGACGAAGTGACAGGGTCTGCTTCTACGCGCGGAGGACCGGCTGAGCGCGCTGAATTGTACATTGATCCCTCCTACCCGAGCGCACATCGGATTTGGCATCAGTTCTCAGACAGTAACGCTATGGTGGCATGCTTAAGGAAAGACTACGCAAATTTCTTAGAGGGTGGCGCTAAATTTCGAGCACGCGTTAATCATGTTGAGCAGGTTTTTGCGCCGGTTGGATGCGCAATCTCCCAAAAAATGTTTCCACCTACCTTATCAAGACGGCTTTCATCCTCCTGCTACATGCCCTTGGTGGGTTATGGAACGCGGGTCTACCGGGGGCGCGAGCGAGAAGGGACGTTGACGTTGCTCGACGCTGTCCGCACGGCCTTGCGCGCGGGATGCCGACTGCTCGACTGCAGCCCAGATTACGGTACTCAGCCTGAAGTCGGAGAAGCATTGCGTCAAATGTTTAAAGCGCATGAGACACAACGCGAGCGGCTCTTCATAGTGAGCAGTCTGAGCATTGAAGTAGCGATGAACCATGGTGATGTGTCCGAGGTCAGTACGCATGTGAACGAGTCAATCCAGCAGCTACATTGCGACTATCTCGATCTACTTCTACTACCGTACATCATAGACAAACAAAGACATATTGCTGCATGGAAAGCTATGGAAGTGTTGCTGAGTGAAGGTGTGGTGCGACACATAGGCGTCGGAGGCTTTCCCCTGTCTTCATTGAAAGCTCTATGCGAGGATCCCACTTTGACATGGCAACCCGCGGTTTGTCAGCTAGAGCATCACCCTTTTTATCGTCCCGATTCTTTGGTAGAGTTCTGCGGGGAGCGTCACATCCAATTACTGGCGAACACCCCACTTGGCCGACCAGCACTCTCTCGGCCACCGGGCCAAAATCCTCTGAAGGAGCCTTTGATTGAAATGTCGTCTACAGCGCTTGAATGTAGCCCTGCACAAATTGCTCTGCGATGGGCAGTGCAGCAAGGTGTGGCTGTTATCCCGAACTCTCTGTGTCGCACTCATATTCTAGAAAATTCTGATCTGCATTCTTTCACGTTAGCTCCTTTTCGAATAGAAGTGCTGCACGAAATGGCAGCAGTTCGTAACATGAGCTTTACTGACGATTCTTCTGTCCGGAAGGGAGAAGAGAGAGCGCCTTATACGTTAGAAGAAATAAGGGCCCATGGATTTGTCTATGATGATGGCGGTACCTTGATCGCACCGGGAAACCCATATGAGTATTTGCAGCTCACAATCGATGTGTTCGAACGATTGGACTTAAGCGATGTTCCGGAACTGGCTTTAGCGCCCCGAGAGATAGACGGGGCATTCCCAGGCATGGATGTTGAGCCGATTGAGTGCGATGAAGAGATCACGAACGAGCAACCATGAAAATAAAGAGTTTGCGAACGAACGATGTTACATGCAAATATTGTCATTTAGCTTAGGTGAATTTGTGACGTTACTTCTTCATCGTGTACATTCCATAATGACTTTTCCCACTTCAACGTTTTCACACGCACATCACCCTTTCCGCTGTACATGGCTAAAGAGCGAGATTATATTCCCGCAGAAACATACTTGTACGTGGACTAGGACGCTGATGTTGACGTTACTAATGTGTTTTTGTCAGATCATATGAAATGATATAGCTGGAATTGATCATTTATTTCATCATTTCCTTTATGTACCTTGATTGGAGCGTTGTACTTCGAAATATTTGAAACGCTTCTAGTTACAGCAATCCCAAGCGATTTTGCCTTAAGAGACGTATCTGACCAGTTCAGCCTGCTGATGGTACGCTGACATGACTCGTTCAAAAATCCAACTCTCGATGGATTATGTTATAACTTGTGCGTGTTTATGGGATAGCGTACAATTTCGAAGGCGTTTTAAATTGCACACAAAAGTCAGACACGACAAGTCGCTACCAAGTGAGTTCGATACCGAACAATGTCATGTAGCACTCCTCCTCTGTGCCGTCACAATGTCAAATTCATCAATTCTATTTCAGGTCTCTCCTTACCAAGCCCTCTAATGTGGACCACCACAGCGACAAAAGGCGCTTCATCCGAAAAGGCGACAATACTTGTACTGTGACTTTTATAACTTTAAGCGGCATCAATACATTCTTTCCCTGAAATACTTCTATTCTAATTCTCGGCTCCAAAATGCAGCTCCTCCAACTCGAAGGGCCCCACATCTGCGTCTGCCGACGGCGGCTCTGAGGCATCTTCTTCCCCTTCCTCCATATTTTGAGACGCTTGAGATCCTGACAAAGAAGATACAATCGAGCGAGCAGGCGATATAGTGCTAAAAACGTCCTCAACTTCCTTGAGACCGTCGAGGATTGACACTGAAGAAGCTGTTGTCGCTGCTGTGGACGGCGTCACACCATGGCACACAATAGGACCCTCCATTACCCCCTTCGCGAAAGCGTCACCTATATTCGCTTCCGCCACTGGACCTTTTATTGTAGTATGTGCTACTTCAACGAGGGTCCGTCCCTGCATCGCGGGCAAGGGGGCGGAGTGGCCTGTGTGCTGCACCGAAGGTGCGCAGAGGCCGTCCTTTTTTGCAACTGATCCTGCACCTGTTTTATTTGCCAGTATCGAAAGCACCATCGAAGATCTTGAAGTTGGGCTTTTCTCTGTTAATCCTTCTAGAAAAGAGGTGTGTGCCTGCGACCCCTGAGTACTTTCAGCCTCCAAACCCGCGGCCCCCACTCCGACTGTGAGGGAACTTGAAGGCGATGCAAAGAGTTTGAAACCACCAGCCAGTGTTCCCATACGCTCTCGCATGGAAGAGGAAAGGGCTCGTCGATCGTTGTATCTGTCGCCGCCAATTGAGCGCGCGTCGCCGTCATCCACGGAAGGCGGGGGCAAGGTCAAGTGCGGGAGGCTCTCTAGGAAGAGCGGATTAGGCTCCGACGAAGACATGCGAGGCGCGGAGGGGATAATGCATGAGTCTGAGAACGTCCTGGTAATCGCGGGCCGTGTCACTTCCACTGGTGCAGGTGACACATGAGCTACGTTGACCGCACACGAAGGACTGCTTGTCTTGCGCTTGTCGCGACAGTATCCACCTTTCGATTCCCAAATATACCTGGCACTGATTGTCTGCGAAACTGTCTGAGACAAACGAAGGATTGTTAGGGGACAAGATAGACGCTTGTCCGGTACTTGTTGCTGCGTGAAGGTATCCGCCTGCCCCTTACTCGGAGAAGGAGTTCGATCCACGCTCATGGTATGGCAGACAACGCTTGATTTGACTGCCAGAGATGTGTTTTTGTCCAAGGGTTGCCTTCTTAATTACACACAATTCTGAATTATACTTCTATTTGTGTTGATGTTGATATTATCTTCCAACCCTCAAGTACAAGGCGGCAGCAGTGAAAATCTTGAGCCTTCGCGTCCAGGGAAGGACTGTGGTTGCTTTGAATTTCCTGCCCAAAGTTACGCTATCACAGCGAATTAAACACAGAGAATGCTGCTATACACGAACTCGCAACTTGTGCAACTGCTTTTCAGGTGTAGCCCCGCTGTCACAATTGAATTCCGCCACTCCGCAAGTCGATGTCCTCGATAGTGACATTTTTGGAGCTGCTCCTGCTCGTGAACGCGATCATCAGGTCAAGGGCCATCTTTTTTTAAAATAAATTTGATGTGTATGACAGAAGTGCTGTACGTTATGTTGTGTTCAGAGGTGGCAGTCAGATCTTTGCGGAGACGCTAACGCCTTCATGAGAGAGAGGGCACCATCCTGTGAGTTCTTCAAGGCAGAGGGAAAAGGACGCGCGCCAGAAAGAAGAGGCGACATCGAGGCCCCCGAGCTGTCCCGACGAGGAAACTCCTCGCCTTGAGGCCCCTCACACATTGTAGCATGTTTGGATAATCGAGTTGGTGTCTTGCGCACCGTCCAGCGAGGTCCGAAATATCGAAGAACGAGCCTGTCCTGTCCTATCTTAGGTTTCGCTTCCTTCTCGCCAGCTGCTTGTGGGCTGTGCGGTGAACCGTCCGCTACTCTGTTCCCAGGAAACATGTGAGCTCCGCGTACTTCGTTTCTCCTCCCAGGGGCTTACGACTGCAAAGCCCCACCTACGAGGATGTGCTCTGACTGTGTCTCTTGATTGAGTGTCTGCCTGGCTCTGAGCCACGTCCTTGGAAAGGCCCGTATGGCTCGGCCGCAGGCACCGACTGCCCGCCTCAAGAGAATCCACACCCGGGTCAGGTTCGATGGTTGAGGCGCGCGGCCAAAGGTCGTGTGTGCTGAAAGCCACTGCATTGTATACATGTTGAATGTGCTCTTTTTTAAATCAATCAACGACCAGAAGTGAGGACACGTGGGTCGGAGAATGGACAATTTAATGATCAATGCCCCCCCAATGCACCTCGCGTAGGACCGCAAGTATGACGTACGCATGTTCTCTACCTGCGTACTCCACTGATTGAAACACAACATTTGGAACCATAAGCTTTTTTTGTAAACAACAATCGTCGTAGAGATACAAAAATCGTTGAATAACCACATAACATGTGCAAAAGTGCGTTTTTGGATACTAGAGGACACTCTGCCTGGGGCACAAGGTTGCGGCTTCCCCCCTAAATGATGCTTGTGGACGTTGCCGAAGCGGACCCTTCTCCTCTGTTACATGTGTTTCTAGTGCATGCCCTCAGTCAAGCACTTCTTTACTGTACTCACATGCTTTATTGTCGATGCTGAGGATTGCCTTTGGCCAATTCTTTCCGTAAAGTCGAAAAGGTTGTGGCTCGCGGGAGCGGACAATCGGGTCCACGTACTCACACATTTACTTTTCCTATTTTTTGGTGCAGGCGCACAATCCAACCACAAGGACATGTTCAGTATATAGAAATAATAGAAAGATACTTCACACAAAGTGGCCTATCATTCACGGGGAAAAGCCAGAGCCAGGCCGCTAGGTAGGTAAAAACACTGAAAGCTGGATACGCGCCAGGCGAATATGAGATGCTTTGTCGCAATAAAATGATAACAATCCATGGGCATTTTGACGATTTCCCTTTTATACTTTTCAAAATGCAAAGAGATCACTCAGAGTGTCTGGACTGCCCTCCTTGTGCGCAAACTTGCTCCCGAATATGTACTGATTTTCCGATTCGAATTCGCCTTCTGGCGCATGCGCTCACAGACCATACCTGCTAGTATCGTAATCATGGACGCCAACGACCATATTAAATGTTTCACACACTTTACTTGTGAGTTTTCTTTACCTTCCGATCTTTCGGACGAGAGTCACTCCCTTCGAGGAGATATTGTACCGGATGTGGCCACAGAGGCATTCCATGGTGAGCGATACCTCGTTCTTTCCACTTTAATAGCATGTGCATCTTCTACGCATACACTGTGACTTACAAAAATGACTCATATTTTCTCCCGCTTATTAGGAGTTGAGACAGGAGGAGAGGGCAGCAGCATGAAGAATCAAAATACGCAATTGATGCAATCCGGAGATCAAAGCAATCTGATGGACATGCGACATGGCCCCCTGACGGGATCGCCCGATGTAAAAATATTCTTTCCTGCTTTATCGTCAGCCGTCAATGATGGAAATAAGCCTCAACAGGAGCAGTATAACACGTGTTCGCGCCATTTCCCCCGTCCTGATAAGATATACCAGTGGCAAGAGCCCAACACTTGTCCCACTGCCGGGTCCGGCTCTACTTCTCCGGAAGCATCCTCTTCGACGAGTCCTCAAAGACAGGGCACTAAGATGGACGTCAACCCGGACGTTGCGCTTTATTCTTCATCCTCGTCTTCGTCCTCGTTCGCGTCGTCCCCGTCGACGAGTGCTACGAGCCCCGCGTCTAGAGCTCAGGCTCCTGTGGCCCTTCCTGCATCGTCCTCCGTATTATTGGGCTCTTCTCCTTTCCATCCACAGCATTCAGCGACAGCAAGAAGGGACGATGGTCCAATCAATGCGGGCGTGGTGCAGTGTCCGCTGACGGCGACAACTGCCGCACGTCCCGCGACTGGGACGAATACGAACGGTGTTGCGGAGATGGATCTTCCAGGGCAAGATTTGCTTCCCCCCCAGACATTTTGGGAATCACGCAGTCCAACTTGGATGAGCCGAAAAACAGCGCCCGCCTCATCTTTCGTGAAGCAGGCCGCAGCGCCGAACTCCTCGTGTTCCATGCCCTCCTCTTCTTCATGCGCCTCCTCCTCTTCTTCCTCTTCATCGTCTTCCTCCACGTCGCCAACCCTTGAGGGCCTATTAACTCTGAAGCAGACAAGTGCATCGGGACAGGAAAGGAGAGAACTTGTGGCAACTGACGCCTCTATCTTTTCGTCGTCTCTCTCATCCAATGCGCCGCCATGCCACGTGACCCAAGCCTTTGAAATTACCTCTGAGCCTGGGTACAACCCATCTCAACATCAAGAGACGCCGTCAAACTACCGTTGGGCCTTAAACAGCCACGGGAACTCGAGACTCCATCACTCCGCCTGGCAGACAGGAACCTTGGAGGCGCGAGGTGCCGGTACAATCTGTTTTCCTGGGAGTAATGCGCACGTGCTTGCCCTCGAGAAAAATCCTATAGATAGACACGGGCCTCGAGGAAGTAGAATCACTACTGATGCGACGTCTCCCTTTGACGTGGTCACCTTGGAGGCCAAAAATGGAATTGCGGTAGGAAAATGTGCTTCCCGCGACACTCCACCTAGCACCGCTTCTCGAGAAATGAACCGTCAGCATTCGCAAAAGCAGCGTCATCGGCAGCGCCAGCCCCGACAAAATTGCCACCAGCACGCCTTGACGCAAGATCATGTCGATTATCTGCCAATTCGCGAGAATCTGAAAGGGAAGAGATCCGGGCATGCGTCTATGACAATGCCGGACGGTAACCGACAAGTTCGTAAGCCTTTCCAGGAGGATCCTCTAGTCTCGGCCTCGGAATCACAAGAAATTGATCCCAGTTCGTGGAACTCGGTCAAGCAGGCCCAATCCTCATCGCCATATGAATCGCTTCCCCTGCAGTATCCCTTACGGGAGAATGACTTGCTCACGGGCCCTTCACTGTCTCCTGTTTTCCGATTTCTGCCGAATGAGGTATTGGATGGCACGCCCACCACACAAGCACAACAGCGTCTGAAAAGGCAGGAGGATGAAGAAGAGTCTGAGGGTTTCATCCATTATTCACGAACGATGTCTTCGAAACCTGTGCCTTCCGTCAGCACACAGGGTTTGTGCCGGAGTACAAATAGCTGCGCCTCTGCATTCAAATCATTTGCAAACGCTGGAGATGAGGAAGGGGCGGAAGAAGCTTTCTGCCAGCTAAAAAATCAGAATGGTAGACCAGGCGTGTATTTATACAACGCTTTGTTGAGCACTTATGCTTCCAATGGCAATTCTGAAGGCGCAGAAGCGGTACTAAATGGCATGAAAGATGACGAAGCAGAATTCGGATTTGGGCCAGAAAAGGCAGTGGAGCCAAATGTAGTGACGTATTCTTCTCTCATGACCGCCTATGCGATTAAAGGCCATAGCGAGGGTGCTGAACGTGTTCTCGCGCGCATGCAGGTAGCCGGTATGCAGCCCAATCTTGTCACTTACAACAGCCTCGCGACGGCATACGCTAAAGGCGGGAATTGGCAAGGTGCAAACCAGGTGCTCAAGCGCATGCAGCAGAGCCAGCAACTTGAGCCAACTGTTACGACTTATAATGCTGTCCTCAATGCACATGCGAACAAGGGTCACTGGAAAGGCGCGGAAGAAGTTGTTCAACATATGAACGAGAGCAATGTGCAGCCGAATACTACAACTTACAACACGTTAATAGATGCCTATGCGAACAAAGGGAATTGGGAGGGTGCCGAGGATGTACTGCGACGCATGAACAAGCTGAACGAAGTTGAACCCAACGTGATATCCTTCTCGTCTGTGATAAACGCATACGCCCACCGGGGAAACTGGCATGGTGCTGAGAATGTGCTACGCCGGATGCAATATCAAGGCTTGCAACCAAATTTGATCACCTACAATAGTCTGGTCACCGCTTACGCCAAGGAGGGCCACTGGCAAGGTGCTGAGGATGTATTGCGCCGGATGCATGCAAACCCGCATGTAGAACCCAATACGACAACTTACAATTTGGTCATCAACAGCTATGCAAATAAAGGTCATTGGAAAGGAGCGGAAGACGTCCTCCAGCGCATGCTCACGGTAGGACATTCTCTTGGATCAGGAGGCAGCGGCAGTGCCATTGCGCCAACTGTCATGACGTACAATTCGCTGATCAATGCGCACGCCAAAGATGGAAACTGGAAAGGCGCAGAGGACGTCCTTCGACGCCTTTTGGAGAGAGGAGTAGAGCCAAACGTCACAACCTTTAATTCGGTGATTAAGGCGTACACAAAGGAGGGCCACATCGAAGGTGTAGAGAATGTCCTGACTCGCATGACGGATGACTTCGGGTTAAAAGCAAATGTGACGACCTGGTCATCAATCATTAATGCGTACGCGACACGTGGTGACTTTGTCGGGGCTGAGGACGTACTCCGACGGATGCAGGAGCACGGAGTGGAGCCGAACATTACGACCTTTTCCTCCGTCATAAATGCCTACGCCAATAAAGGCCATTGGGTTGGTGCTGAGAGTGTTTTGAGTCGGCTGGAGGTAAAGGGTCTAGAGCCAGATGTGATCACTCACAACAGCATGCTGAAGGTATATGTCAACGCCCGTGACGTGGACGGATGCGGAAGAGGACTGGATTTAGTGCGTCGTTTGCTCGAAGGCCGTCGACATAAGCCCACCCATGTGACCTTCAAGACCTTGTTTACGCTACTTCTTAAGCATCCTGACCCACGCAAGCTACAGACAGCTATGAAACTGCTTGATGACCACGTACCCGCACGTTCCCGTACTTCACTTGTATATGCTCCGTTAATTGAATTGTGTGGAGCCACCGGCCGCGCAGACGCAGCGGTACGCTATTTTGAAGAGGCACGTCGCGGGGGCCACTTGGACAAGTATGTGGTGCGTGCGGCGAGGGCTGCTGGAATGATCGTCGGAGGCTCTTGTGGGATTGGTGATAATGGTGTTAGGGGCCGAGGACGGACTTGGGCCCGCCAAAGTCATTCTCAGCATTACGCGGCATCGACATTTGCGAGTGTAGCATCGCTGAGCAGCAGCTTGGAGACGTTGTAGTTAGTACATTGAGTGGGTCTTTGAGCGGACGAGAAGGAGCTTCCACTGGGCGGACAATCATGTGCTGCAGACCGGATCGCTTTGAAAAAATCATCGATTCGTCTCACCAGCTGTGGGGATCGCGTACGATGATGGCATTTGACTTCAACCAGTACACATTACACCGATGAGAACAGTGATGACGGAGTTTCAGTCACACTAGTTCCCTATCATTACATTAACACCCGTGCGTTTTATGATAATCTGCAGCCGCTGATCAAGGAGATGCTGAAAAGGATGCAGTGGAACCCTAAGCCTAATCTAGTAAGTATGTTGCGAAGACTTTACGTGGCATTAAACTGTCCATAGAAGATTCACACGCAATTTATGTGATTGTTTCACCGCTTTTGTGACCGTACCAAAACCAACCCTACTATGACGAGAAAAGGTACGAGGAGTCCGTCTTCTCGGCGGCGGGTGGACAATTTATACGTAGGATTCTTATATTTTAAATTTAAAGCTGTCAAGCTATGTGGAATGTGGAAAGTGGTGAAGGACGCTGACGTATTGAGACATGAAGCGCCTTCCCTGAATTCGAGAGATAAATGCACAATTACGCATCGAGTTGTATGAGGAGTTGTCTTTTCGGTGTCGAGGCCGGTCGATAAAAAACATGTGGGCTTCTTTTGTCCCAAATTGAAGGAATTTATTAAAAAAAACTCGGAACTTTGATCAAAACGCTCCAAACAGCGCCTTACGATTTGTGTGAGAGCGACATGTAGTAGAAGGAAAATAGGAATGGGTGTATGCGATGACTCGATATTGGAGAGATTTATTCCCTTTCGCGAGGTAGGCACAGCCTATTTGTGGCATGGGAACTAAGCTGTGACAATTATGCGGACGTTATTGCATACGAAATATAACCGAAAAATACTCGCGAAGTATGGAAACTTGGAGCAAGCAGCATTTGGTGGAGACAGGAAGCTTTGTGATGACTTAGAGTTGAAGGACGCTGACGCATTGACACATGAAGCGCCTCCCTTGATTTTATTAAAAGATGAACGCACCAGAAGTTTTAATAGCATTTCAGGCTCAACCTGAAGGGGCAGCGCACAATTTCGTCTGCTTAAAAGCGAGCTCACTGGTCTGTGAAGCGCCGATATTTAGGAGCAGGTAGTGACTTGAATCATCTTATCTTTAAGTAATGACGTCTATTAATAACGTCATCTATTGTAGGGCATGAAACGCCTTTAGAGGGGTGGAAAAGGATCACAGAAGTTCACATATATGAACAATCTATCGAGATGTGAAGTGGACGCAAGAAAAAAAAACGGGTTATGGCTCTTAAAAAAAGTTTCACGGACTCGCCTTTCCCAAACTGACGGGCGCAACATCGGCATAATGTAGTGTCATTCTCTTATCGTCTCCTGATTCTGGAATTATCATACTAAGAAACAAGGATATTCCATGGTTGATTTCTTACAGCGCTCAGCCCCAGTACGCTGACGTTCGTTTTTGGTAGAACCTGTTCCAGACTTTCCGACGCCCTGCAACATTCTAGGGACCAAAACACTATCCCCATTTCGACACTCCGCTGTCCTTCCTGGCAATACTTCTTCCTTATGTCACAATCATTTCCAATGTGTCTCTCAGCGTTCTATTTGCGGAGTTTGAGGAGCAGCCCTTTGTTGCCTTTAACCTTTTTCTGAAGCTGAAGCATGCCGTACAGCAAAGCCTCAGCGGTTGGAGGGCACCCAGGCACATAGATGTCGACAGGCACGATGCGATCGCAACCCCGGACGACGGCGTACGAGTAATGGTAGTACCCACCCCCGTTGGCGCAGGAGCCCATTGACACAACCCATCGCGGTTCAGGCATCTGATCATATACCTTTCGGAGCGCCGGCGCCATCTTGTTGGTCAACGTTCCCGCCACAATCATGACGTCCGACTGTCGGGGAGAGGCTCGGAACACCATCCCAAAGCGCTCCATGTCGTATCGTGCGGCAGCGGAATGCATCATCTCCACCGCACAGCAAGCGAGACCAAAAGTCATAGGCCACAAAGAACCCTTGCGGGCCCAATTGACGAGATCGTCCACCTTGGATACTACATATTCAACGCCGTTCTTAGTCTTGAGAAGCTGGTCTACCCCGCCTGCAGCCTTCGTGACTTCCGTGCTCTTCGATGCCCGCCCAGATGCATGTAGCTCCCGGATGCACGTGCGCGTAACGTTTTGTCCAGTGATGCTACTGCTGCAAGGGTCCCGAATGCAACCAGGAACCCCCCTGATGGCTCTGCTAGTTGTCATAGCTATGATGCGTGCGCGACTGAGGGCCATAGTGTCAAAAGCAAATTCGAAGACTTCCGTGAACCTACCACCGAGATCGGACCTTTCTTTGCAGATTAGGAGTGAGATTAACTGTGCTTGTGTGAATCGCGACGCATGAGATGGCTACGAGGGTAAACTCAAGAGAGGGCAAACGTTCGTTAGCGGTTTTGATTCCTCGTCAGCAAGTCCAGCACGAGGTAATGATTGCTCACGAAGCGGAAAACCACTGAAGATAGAGAGCCTCAATTTACCGATAATCATACGGTTTTGTGGAAAGCGAACGAGTGCGCGGGACCGTGAAATAAGGACAGGTGGCTGGATCTGGATGCAAAGTCAGACAGCGGCCGGCGGGCGAGCGAAAGGGGTCGGCGGGGCGAGGCAGGTGAACATAAACCTGGGAACACCCAACAGAGGCGCTGTAGGTCAGCGACTTGCCCGCTCTCCTGAACGAGGCGTTCACGTCATGTGAAAAGATCGCCATAGCGGGTAGTCTAGGCATGCAAGAGGACATTCAAAGATTTAAGGCGTAATCAAACGCTCAGTCCCTCCCATGCTCCCCTCCTGCACAAGGTTAGGCCAGCAAGCACCACGCTCTGATCTTGCGCACATGCAACCAGGGAATGAGCCACCCATTTGTCAGACATGTACGCACCCACACTATCCGGTAAGGTATTTTGAAGGGAAGTTTGGTGATGCATTTTTGTGAGCCTTCTGCTTTTGGTCGGCTTTCGAGGAGGTTACCTAAAATAAAAATTTCCATCCCAGTCAGAGAAATGTGCCGTATGCGGACACAGAGGGAAGGGGAAAACATACTTATTGGTAGCAAAGACAACAGCTCCATCCTGTGCAACCTTACACTTCAAGAGCTTCGATCAGACATTAGAAGCTCAGGCCTTCAAGAGCTTGTGGGCCCTAGCCAGGATCATCCGGTCCAGAGTGTTTGTCGAGGAGGAAGGCATCGCGGAGGAGCTAGAATTTGACGTCCACGACGAAAGCAGTCACCACGTACTCGGTTTTCTGGGGGACGCACCGGTACTCTGTGCGCGCTGGCGGGTCGAGCATCCAAATGGATGGGAAAACAGGGAACTCCTCAGCCCGAAGATGGGGGGCACTGCGGGCCCCATGGCTGTCATCGACCGTTTGGCCGTGCTCAAACCTTATCGAGGGCGCGGGTTTGCTGCGGAGGTGCTAAAAGTCTTAGGTGAGGATGCGGCGTCGGTGCTTCAGGGGACACGTTTGGGAAAAGAGGTGTTGAGAGCAATAGCAGTGCTCATTCCAGTCGACTTGACTCCATGCTTGAGCGACAAGCTGCGAGACCAGGGAGGGTTTCACGTGATGGGCAATCCATTCATGGACGCGCGAAATAAGGCAATGCTGCGGATGGTGCGACAAGCATAAGCATGAAAGCCGGCACGCGAATATACGTGGATCCATGGAGGAGGGTGGCACTTTCTTCCCAGCGTTGCGGGGGAGAGTGCCTCGTGACAGGTGTGTGCAAGAATAATAAAGCATTTGTAAAAGGAGTGTACAAAATTTGAGCCGTCACACGGAACTTCTTGAAATTACAAGAAATGTAGAAGCGGCGGAACCGTCATGCATGTAGACACAGTAGCAAGAGAAAGTGTGAATTATAGACAAGGCTTCCCTTCTCGCAAGTCAAAGTTTTTTTCAAATGCGGGCCCTCTGCTTTGAGGCTTATGGTCTGCTTCAAAGGGCTGCCTTGCTGAGGAAAGAAAGCATTAGTGTCTTCGATGCTGTGCGGCAACAAAATGAGGCGAAGGTGGAGGCTTTATTTTTTCCTCGTGAACCTTTCCTACCACCCCCCCTTCTTTTCAGTCCTTGCTATTCATTGCGAAAGGGTACTCGTTCCAACAACTCAAGTAACCCATGTTATTATTCTAATTGGATGATCCGCCCTCCTCCGACGTGGTAGCAGCAAAATCTTACGACCTCCCTGCCTTCACTTTCCCCACAAACGCGCGATGACCCACCAGCAGTGTCGTAACACCTAGAGGGAATAAGAGCTTCAGCGTTGTCATGCCTTTGAGGAACATCCAATAAGCAGTGAAGAGGAAAATCACCATGAGAAGGCAAACCAGCCAGGCGATGTTCCAGAAGAGAGCCATACCCCGTGAGGGAAAGCCGTTCAGGTTCGCCCCTACGCGTGGCAGATAGCGGAAAAAAGCGGTCAGGACCAAAGCGACAAGAAAGGTGAAGACTGCTGGTAGTACCGCGTTAGGCCGGCGCTCGGGCTGGCGAAACTGGTGGTGAATTTCTGGCAGAGGGCTGAGTGCCGTGTCCGACTCCCAGAGGAGGGGCTTGCGATAAAGAGCGTGCGAGACAGGGGGCTTGGAGGAGAAGGTCAGGTTGAGCGCCCCCAGGTCTTGTTCCAATGGCTTGTCAAAACCCACGTCTCCAACAACAAGGGAGAGCTGGTACTCGCCTGAACGATGCCCAAAGGCAGCTTGTACCTCGTCCGCCAGGCTGACCACTGCGACGAAGGACCCGGCGCCAGACCGGATGCCGCTGCGTTTGGCCGCAAACAGGATCTCGCTGTTAGTCGCCAAGTTCGTGAATTTGAAAAACGCTTGCTGCGGTATCGCAGCAGCAGCAACAGTAAAAGAGACTGAGACGTATTCGCCCTCCAAGGCCGAAGCCTTGACTTGTCCTCCGCGCAAGGGGACCTGATAGAGCTTTCCGTCAAGGTGGGCGCGAGAAGGGGAGACGCCGACCTCGATATTCATGAGGCTGGCCGCAGCCTGAACCACCAAAAAGCGCTTCACAGCATCCTTCCCCCCAACTTTCAGCGAAAGCTCGTACACACCCACGCGGGAGCCGGTAAAGGTAGCTTCAAATGCGCCACCTGAGCCTTCGAGCCTTGGAGGAGTCACCGAGTCCGCCGCCTGCCCCAGCGCAACCACTTTCTCTAACTCGACTCCTCCAGACCGCCCAGAGATCTCACCGCCCAATATGTTGCGACACTCTACTCGGAACACGGCTCCCTCCTCAATGACAGGCGTGGCCAGCACCAGGGCCTCTGGCGCGGCGTCAGGGAATTTCGTCGCGAGTGTGCGCAGCGCCGCGAACACCTTGTACGCGCCTTTCGCCGACGCCGTCCCCTTCATTTTCAGCAAAATTCGAGCCAGAGCCTCTCCCTGTGCAGGCGTCACGCTCAAACCCGGACCGCCTGCATCGGCAACCGCCGTGGCGAGCGCTGAGAGCAAGGTGGCATCCGCGCCGGCGTCCACCTCGCCGTCGCTGCCTTCGGCTCCCGGTAGCAAATCTGCTGCCCGCTCCAGCGTCTTCTTGATACCCTTCGATGTTACTTTCGTGGCTGCAATAATCTCAAGAAGCTGGAAAGTGCCATCTGTGCTCTCATCAGACATACCTTCAGGTAAGGATAGCACGGATCCGTCCTCAGAGCGGTGCTTGTTGATATTCTTAACGGCTGTCTCCACGTTCTCCAAAATCTTCCCTCCTCCCAACGCCAAGTCTGCCAGTAAGGTCAAGCGCTTGCATCGAAAGGATCCGCCCTCGGCGCCCCAACCGGATTTCAACGTCTTCATTGCTCGTGTTTCTGCTGCACCCAGAGAAACTTCGCAGCTTGCTTCCTTCAGCGCGCCCATTCCGTAAGCCACTGTCTCTAGATCGTCCGGATTGTCCGATATAAGTCCCACGGCCGAGGTGCATACAGAGCTGATGTCCCCACCGAGAGCCTTGGACAACTTAGTTCCGAAGAAAACAGTTTTAGGACTCCTGCTCTCGAGTGCGGCTGTTTTGAGTAGTTGGGAGGAGCGAGAGGCGACAATGAAGCTTCAAATTGCCTTTATGAATGCACCAAATGTAGCACTGATGGTGTACATTTCCTTGTGCCAGTTAGATCGGTGTAACAAACGGACACAGACAGACGAAGTCCAACACCCACAAGTGCTTCCAGAGCTTAATTTCTAAAGCTCAAAACTATCATTCTGCGGTCGAAATGTGACCACCACGAGGAAACATACCTTTCGCAATACCATGATAGCGTTCAAAATCTGCCTTTGAAAAGAATGAATCAACTTGCGCGGTGACCTGATTCAAAGTTAGGGCAACCAGGAAGAATATGGCGAGGACGGGAGGTGACGACGAAGAAGCCATGCCTTTCAAGCGAGCACTTATCCTAAAAGAGATCGGTCGCGCGCGATCCTGGCCCAGGCGATGTGCAGTATACCCTGTGATGAGGCGGTGCCTAGCCCCCGTGAGTCGTGAGTGCCCCGGGAGTTGCCAGACGTTTGTCGCGAGGCCTGTCTGGTGGAAGACGGCGAGATCGAGCGAGGCTGTGGGCGAGCAAGGACCCCGGCAACGGAACCCCCGCCCGGTTCCTGGGACTCTCACGCGATTCGATGCCGCTGACACCTCCCTCCTTCATTCGCCATCCTGCACCTGTCCCATATGCACGCACAGATAGACAAGGAACGGGCCGACGGGGGTCCGCACCGACCTTTGGAGCCCTTCACCGTGTTCTGTTCCTCCCTCTTCCAGGAGAGGATCGAATCGGAATCTCCTTCCTTACAGCGCCGCTCACACTATGTCGAACACCTCTTCGGATTATCCAGTGCGACAGCAAGCTCATGCAATGGGAGCTCTGAAGCCCCGTATGCCCGAAGAAATGATGGGTACTCTCTCTTTAGAAGAGATTCCGAGCCCTCCTCCAGACAACAACGGAGGCGTACCACACGCAGGCTCTGACAGCTTAACGGGTGAGGGGGAACCCGCTGCTGATACAGTTGGTACACCCAAGACAGTCATTACAGCTCCTATCACTAGTACGGACTCTTTTCGGCTCAGCGCTTCCGAGTCCGAGCTCGCAGGCGATCGAAGCAACGAGCCCGCCCGAGGCACCTCTGTGTCGAAGCCGATGCAGGTGAAGCACCACATCCACGTATCATTTGACCCCACCAGTGGGGCGTTCAAGGGCCTGCCTCCGGAGTGGGGAAAGCACTTGCCAGTTGGTGTCTCCAAGGAGGAGGCGAACGTCACGGCAACAGACAGGCACGTGGCCCCCCCAAAACCCACAGCAGAAGTGAAGAAGACTTTGAACCCTCTGCGCAAATTCACCTGGTGGTCCAGTGGGAGCAAAGGAGGTGGAGACCGGAATCCTCCCCTGGCAGGCACCGTCATTGGCGCCCCTTTCAATGTCCAACACACCACTCACGTCCGCCCAGACCCCACGTCTTCAACGGGGTTCAGCGGACTCCCTCCGGCGTGGCGTGCCGTCCTCAAGGTTTCCGGTATCACCAAGCAAGAAGCCGTGGACCACCCACAGGCCGTCTTGGCAGCTTTGAATTTCCACATGCAGGGTCCTACGCACACCCGCGGTCCCCTGCCCTCACGCGCGGCGGTGGAGCAAGCCATGGCAAAAGCCCTGCGGATTGTGAAGGATGACCCCCGCCAGTACTTCAGCGACTTGAAGCGCTTGGGCCAAGGCGCTTCGGGCACCGTATATGCAGCCACCGATCGACGCACTGGGGAGCGGCGGGCGCTAAAAATAGCCCCAGTTAGCGAGCTCGCCGATCTGACGAACGAGATCGGCCTGCAGAGCATGAGCGATCACCCGAACGTCGTCCGCATCTACGAGGCTTTCGTCACTACCTCCGAGGTCTGTATCGTCATGGAGCTGATGCTCGGAGGGTCTTTGACAGACGTCTTGGGGAAGCACGTGGTGGACTTCAAAGAGCCGCACATTGCCTATGTCGCCAAGGCAGTGCTCTCGGCCCTGGCCTACATGCACTCCTCCTACCGCATGCATCGTGACATCAAGAGCGATAACGTACTGGTGGACAAGGAGGGGCAGGTAAAGATAGCCGACTTCGGCTTTGCTATCGCACTGACGAAGGAGACGTCCAAACGGCATTCCGTAGTTGGCACGCCCTACTGGATGGCGCCTGAGCTTATCCGGGGCACGGACTACGACTCCAAGGTGGACGTGTGGTCCTTGGGTATCACCTGTATTGAGATGGCGGAGGGCGAACCTCCTCATCTGCATGAGCCCCCCCTCCGCGCGCTCCTCATGATCAGCATCTCCGGCTCTCCCGCGCTCAAGGATCCGTCCCGATGGTCCTCCCAGTTTCTCCACTTCCTAGCGCAAAGCACGTCAGTGGATGCGGAAGCACGGCCTACGGCGGAGCAACTTCTCAACCATCCGTTTTTGACGATGGCTTCTACGCAAGAGGAGTACGGGGCTTTCGTCCGAGCTCAGCTTGAGGCCCGACGTCGTCGGAGGCAACAGCAAGCGCAGGCACAGGCTGCCCACAACAAATGGAGGTAGTATCAAAACAGGGGCAAAAAGTAAGCAAAGTGTGCCATCGGGAGGGAGGAATGATAGTGACTTCACAACAAGTCATGTGAAAGCTGCGAAATACGTCGCGGGATGTGGGACTCTCCTCCACACGCAAGTATTTGCGATACCAGAATTATGTGATGGGAATATTTCGTGCGATGCAACTATTTGCTACCATTTTTTGCATTCAGAGAACAGATGCACATCCGCAATGCTCAAGGCTCATACACTTAAAGTACCCACAAGCCCCAAAAAAACGTGTACGTCTGTGTGCGAACTTCGTTGCATGCTTCGTTTAAATCTTCACTTCTTTGTTTCGTCTCATCACGTGTGTTCTTCGTTCCTCCATAGTGCCCATGCGGTCCAAAATACGCTCAAGCATTTTCCCAATACCCACGGAAATGGACTAAATAGTCGAAGCAGGCTCAACTTTCTGGTGTCTTCGAACCACGACTGGTGAAGAACCTTTCTATCTTCTTCACAAGGCCTCAGAGCTGGCAATGCTGATGGTGGACAAGAAGCATTTTGATCGCTTGTCCCGCGCGTTACCCGAGCAGATCGATCCATTTTAAGTACAATTCTGTCACGCCACGCCTCAACATACACAATAAGTCGGACGCTTGCCAATCCACATGCACCCTTACTCCATCATTTTTCAATTTTTTCACGGCCCTGACAAAGTCTGAAACGCCTGCTCCACCTCCGCGGCAACGTCGTTGTAGTAAGCATGAATTTCTTCCGGGGCCGTCTTGGGCTCCTGAAACTTCCCTTCAATGACTTTTTGAATGACTGGCGCCAATGCCGTTTTGATATATGCCCATGTGACCTTCTGATTGGCAGGAGAATCAGCGATTGCCTTCTGGGAACAGTTGTACAGCGTGATAATGGTGCGGAGCATCCCAATAGACTTGTGGATGGGACAAGTATAGTCATACGTTGAAAATGCATTCTGCTGCAAGAAATCTTCTCGAATGATACGCGCTACCTCCATAGAGACTTTCTGATCTTCTGAAAGTGACTCTTTTCCTACGAGCTGCACAATTTCTGACAGGTTCTCCTCCACCTGTAAAATTTCACGGGCACGCTTCTGCAGATCGGAGTATTGCGGGTCGATGCCATTAAAGTAAGGCTCGAGCACGCGCATATACTTAGTGTATGAAATTAGCCAGTTCACCGAGGGAAAATGCTTGCGCTGCGCCAGCTTCTTATCGAGCCCCCAGAAGACCTGCACGATGGATAACGTCGCCGCCGTAACGGGGTCGGAGAAGTCGCCACCGGGCGGCGACACCGCGCCCACGACCGTGACCGTTCCCTCGCGCTCCGGAGACCCTAGCGCTTTGACCCGGCCGGCACGCTCGTAGAAGGCGGCAAGGCGGGCACCCAGATAAGCGGGATAACCCGAGTCCGCAGGCATCTCGCCCAAGCGGCCCGAAATTTCACGCAAGGCCTCGGCCCACCGGGAAGTAGAGTCCGCCATCATGGACACATTCATGCCCATGTCCCGGAAGTACTCGGCGAGGGTGATACCCGTGTAGATGGAAGCTTCACGAGCCGCCACAGGCATGTTGGATGTGTTGGCCACAAGGCAAGTACGATTCATGATCCCCACTTCCTTTCCGTTGATATCGAGCTTCAGCTCAGGGAACTCAGCCAACACTTCCGCCATTTCATTTCCGCGTTCGCCACAGCCCACGTACACGATGGCGTCTGAATTTGAAAACTTGGACAGCGATTGGGAGATGACTGTCTTCCCGCATCCGAAAGCCCCAGGCACTGCCACGGTACCTCCCTGCACTGAGGGGAAAATCGCGTCCACCACGCGCAAACCAGTTGTCAACGCAGAGTTACCGGGCAGCTTGGCCACGACGGGGCGGGGCCTACGCACAGGCCAGAAGTGCGAGAGTTTCAGCTTGTGCACTTGCTTTGTTGTCTCATTCTCGACCTCCAGCACCGTGTCTTCCACCGAGAAAGAGTCCTTCTTGTCGGCCGCTGCGCCATACACTTTCTTCACCTTACCGTAAATATTGGGGGGTACCATGATCTTGTGCGACGTCATGATCTCATTCTCCCATACCGTTCCAAAAATGTCGCCGCCTGAAAGAGCCATGCCCTCGCGCAAGCCTGCCACAGGCGTGTATTGCCAGTGCTTGGAGGGGTCCAGGGAAGGAATATCGGCCCCACGAGGAATATATACGTTCTGGTCCCTTTTGAAAATGTCTTCCAAGGGTCGCTGAATCCCATCGAAAATGGTTCCCATGATGCCGGGCCCGAGCTCGAGAGATAAAGGCTGGCGCTTGCGAAGGACCGGGTCACCCACTGTCAGCCCTGCCGTGTCCTCGTACACCTGAATGGAAGCCGTGTTGCCCTCCAATTTAATAATTTCTCCCACCAGCTTCTGGTGACCTACACGGACCAGCTCATACATTGCAGCACCTTGCATGTTGTCCGCGATGACCAGAGGCCCGGAGACCCGATGGATGAAGCCATAATCTGATTCCACGACGCCATCATCTACGACAACGCCCGCCATTTTTGCTTGAGTATCACGCGTCTAAATTTATGCGACAATAGATCGTACAATAAGGTAAGACTGAGGATGTTCACAGGTGGCATGCTATCATTAGCTGGCATGACGAGAAGGCTCTCCAAGCCAGAAGACATCAATCGCAGGCAGTACGCAATGACACAGTGACACAACATAGGAACAAAGCATAGTCAAGATCCGGACCAGGAATGAATGGCTAGAATGTTGCTTGAAGAAGCCATGAACAAATCGCGGTAGAGGGTCGGGAAGTTTAAAAAAGGTTAGGGTGCGGGAAGGCAAAGATTCTCAGAGTCGACGGGAGCAGGGGCGCGAGAGGAGCGAGCGGGGAAGAGGAAGGGGGCAGCGAGGAGCGAGGCAGCGATAAGACGGGAGAGATGGAAAGCAGGGAGGCAGCCTGCAGGCGAGAGCGAGGCAGCGAGGCAGCGAGGCAGCGGAGGCGGGTGGAGGACGGAGAATGAGGGGCAAACTAGCAAAGTCAGGCGAGGCAGGGAGCGAAGAGCGAGGCCTCCGGCCATGACAATCGACTTTTTCGTTAGGAACGCTGACATTCCTCCGGTCCGGGCCTGTTGTGCTCGACAAACTCACATGTCTCATTTCATCTACCAGTGCAGATACAAAATCCGTGCGCGAAAGCCTGGCAACATGAACAGCAAAGCTCGGGATCTTCCTTCTTCGCGCCCTGTCTCTGCTTTCTCCAACGGCTGAGCCGCGTTAACGGCTTTCAGCGTAGACTAAATTGCGACCAGGCAACCAGGTTCGCAGAAGAATTTTTGCAGAAGAGAGTTTGACTTAATCGAGCAAGCGTGAAAAAGCCTAGACGCCAGGACGAGCGATGCAAAAAATATGCCGTCGAACGCTTTTTTTAAAACCTGGTTTTCGAAGTAAGCCGTGGAGTTGTTGCGACTTAGGCGGCGCTGAAGGATCCCTAGTTTGTAGGCGGCGGATGACTAAAGTATAGCATTAGCGGCCCGCCAAAAAGCGCGGGACGTTTTGGCTGATTCTAGTTTATTTCGTGTGTTCTTTTGATTTCTATCCTCTTATTTTGTCTCTCAGCTTACCAATTGGCTCATGCATCCTTCGAAATACACACGAATTGGCACGCAAGCAATGATTCATTACGTAAATGTCTTACGAGCGCTACTGTCGCCCAAAACGTAGAGAGAGGAAAGGTTTTTATGTTCGTATGTCACGGTGGAGCCTTCGAAGATATATGTAAACGAATGCATTGTCGTCACATGCCGGACGACTTTTTCATAGTGACAAACGGCACTGCTGCTGCGCTTCCTTGACTCTCCCCGAACGACCTGAGCGCAAAGTGGCAATGTCGCTAAGAACTTTAAAGTCGGAGCCCTTATGCTTGTTTCCATTCAATTTTCGGTCATGACAAAACTCATCTCACGGCGTTCAATTTAATAGAGGAAAAGAAGAAAAATCCAACCCGTGAGGAACAACCTAGTGGGACAGAAGCAGCAGGGATCACTTGTGTCTGTAATAAGGATCATATGAACACCTGGACTGAAAATTAAAAAAGGCGGGAATGCTCCCGATGTTTGTCAGTACTCCTTCCACTATCTCATGTTTACTTGACATACTGTAGACGCAGGCAACAATGACGAGCGAGGATGCAGCCACCTCGACGGTTGCTCTGAGGGCTGCCACAACGAGCGAAGAAGACGCTAATAGGCTAAGTAGAAGTCTTACCTCTCTAAAAACGACTTCAGAGACTGTGAAAAATAGTGAGCAAGTTGAATCCACTGCGAAGGAGAGCAGTCGGGAGCATCAAACACAACAGTCGCTTGCGAAGTGCCAGCAGGAGAATGAGCAGGAAAACACTATTTCTAATCGAGTTCACGAAGATGAGACCTTGCAAGAGGAAGAGGGGACTTGGCGGAAGGAGCCGGAGAATGAGCCCAAGGATGATTGTATCCTCTTCATCGGGGATTTGGCGCGTGGCCTGACCGAAAGAGAGGTAGCACAAGCATTCGCGGCCGTGGGCAACGTCGAAATGGTTGATATTAAGCGGGACAAGGTTACGATGCGTAATCTGGGCTATGGCTTTGTTCAAATGAGCTCTCATGAACAAGCTGCAGTCGCAAAAGAACGCATGCAAGGTGCAGATATTCAAGGACGACGCATTCGGATTGGCTGGGCGCAACGCAACACAACGCTATTTATTGGAGACTTGGACGAGAGTACAAATGTAGAGGATCTTCATCGTACATTTGGCCCTTTTGGTCTCTTATACACAAATGACAGCTACCTGCGGCAGGGAAAATGTGGAAAATATGGTTCTGTCAAGTTCATGTCCCGAAAAGATGCAGAAACTGCACGCCGAGAGATGCATGGTCGAGTGTTAAGAGATGGGACTCGTCCGATCCGAGTGGTCTGGCACCATCCACAGACGATCACAAAAAAAACTGGTCTCTCTGTACCCCTTCCTTCTAACGAGCAGCATTCACGCGAGCTGGTGCACATTCCACCCCCACCACCAGCCGGCGTCCTGGTTTCTAGCCGCCCTTATTCAGTGCACGTCCATTTTGAGGCCGACGGGATGGAAAATCTTGTCACAGAAAATCTTATTTACGGCTTGTTTGCACCCTTTGGACAAATAATTGCTGTAATTCTTCCTCAGGGCCCAGGAATCCTGTGTTCTGATCAAAATGAAGATGTTAGTTGCTGCCGGCGTGGCTACGGCTTTGTACATTTTACGGGCTCCGCCTTGGGGCGGCTTTGTGCAATCGAGGCAATTCGCACTCTGCAAGGCGAAATTGTTGCTGGAATTCGTCTGCAATGCGCATTTAGCAGGAAGCCCGGTGGACCCGTGCGTGCTTCTTACGGTTTGACCGAAAGCCGCGGCACTGCGACGATGCCTTTGAAGCGTGGGCATTATTCTTTTCCTAAGACGAACATGGAGCATAAACTAGACATTTCTCGCCTCTCGTATGATCTCCAGGCCCACGCCGAGGAACGGCCACAGGCCATCGTATTGTCTAATTTAACGTCCTGTAGTGGCAGGTCTATAAATGTTGTAAAGCATGCTGACAATCATATGGTAAGCGGAGACGTTCAGCAATGGAACCATGCACCAAAAAATTCTAGCGACGAATATATGCCGCCTTTTCTATCTTGTCAGCGCAATCCTTCTTACCAGCAACAAGAAATACCACAAGAGGCGTATTCTGCTAGTTTTTCATGTCCTCCAAACTTTGGTGGCGCATATTACGATGAAATTTACAGTTGTAATCCAGGGTACACCTTTCAAGAGCAGGATTCGTATATAAATGATCAGAGCTATCACTGTGTGCCCTACAATGCGCAGCATTCCTACATATACAATTGTGAGCAGTACACGTCGCATCCACCGCATTATAATGCGCACTCAGAGCACGGACCGGACAGCAATAGCTGGCTTTCGCCAATTACTGTACCGTGCTCTCACGCATTTCACACAAATAACCGCACAGCCGTGGCAGGAAACAGTCAATATCACGATATTAGTGGATGCAATTACGGTGATCACTACATTGCTGGAGCGACATTGCATCAATCATCAAGTACACAAAGACGCGGAGCAAGCCTTCCAAGTGGAAATGTAGCGATCTAGCAATTGAAGTGGGACTGACATGGATTCCTCAGATATGTTTTCACATCGTGCTATTTGTGTTAATGTATAAGGATGTATGTGACAGTTTCAATAGTTGAGCAATCAACAGCTAGGAAGACACTCTTGTACCAAAATAAGAGTTGTCATCTCTTAAAGAAAATGAAGACAAGCGAGTCCGTTGGCATTTTCTTGCATTACTTTCGCGCTCCGGCAAGTGGGCCATTTCCGTCATTACACCGCTGCAATGACTCATATTACAGTTGCGTTTGTCTATCAGTTTGTTCAGGTCTCACATTACGATTGCATTTACTTGATAGGTATATACAGGTCTGCTTCTATTGTAACAGTCGAGAACATGTGAGGATTTAGAAAGCATTTCTCGATGGCCATGATGAGTTAACAATTTTAAGAGCTTCTGCTGAGGCTTGTCGTCCTTTAAAGCTTCGTCGTACTGAGGAGAAGGGCGTGCGTACCATGAAGCTGAAGTCTGAGCTCCGTCTTGCCCGTACCCGGATGTATATCGGCTGCGCGGTACTACGTGCCCCGATGGCTACCTACATGAGCAAAGTTCACGAATAATTATGATCATGAACACCCAAACAGTAATGCGGGGACGATTTAGTCCCCTTTTGACCAGTCAAGGCTGTATTATGCATTGGAGAGGGGAAATGAAGACAGGAAGCTGGGTCAAGGAAGTCCTCGCCCCCCATGCTGCCTCCCCACCTTCAACTGGTCTCCGGCAAAGCTTTGTGGTGTTGGTTAAAGCGCGGAAGGCAGCCTCCCAACGCCAAGCCTCGGAAAGCATGCGAGAGCGGGCGAATAAATTGAATGCATGTGAGGGAGCGATTAGAGCGAAAGCCACCGGGAAACTCGAAAAGGGTATCAATATTTACAAGTACTTGAACCCAGGCGATGTTGGGTTGATTCTAGAACGGGCTGTGAAATGTGGAGATTGGACTATAGCAGAACACGTACTAAAGTATGGAGGAGAAAATTTTGAGTCCTCCTTGAATGAAACAGAGAGTATCATTATGCGTTGCTGTCGCCAGGGGAAACCAGAGCTAGCCAGCGCGATCCTGCAAAAATTGTTGGCGCGTGTCGAATTGGCAGATCCACCACCCTCCATATCACTTTCTTTGTGCTCATCAGCGGCTTCTGCGTACATCGTTTTGTTGCGCGCATTGGGTAAATCCGGGCGTTGGGAGGCGTGCGTGGAGCTGCTGAAGCGTCCCTCTCTACCCCTCGCCCTCTCCTCGGAGGCTTGTTTTGAGGCCGGCATAAATGCGTGCGGTCGGCAACAACGTATAGACGAAGCGCTGGACTTACTCGAACATTTTCGCCGGCACTGCAGCCAGAAGGATATCTTGAAGAGCTCCTCCTGTTACAATGCTGCCATCAAGGCCTGTGCTCGTGTCGGCGCTTTCGGTAGGGCCCGGGACGTCATTGAAGAAGCTCGTAGAGATGGCTTGCAGCCCTCATTGGCGGCATTCAATGCAATTTTAGAGACGTGCAGCCGTCTTGGGGCCTGGGATGAGGGCTCAAAAGTTCTGGTGGATATGCGACAAGCCGGCGTGGACCCCAACGAAGACAGCTATGCTTTCACGATTCGGGCGTGCGTCGCGCTTAAGCAATGGAAGCAAGCTTTGTTTTTGTTGCGATCAATGAAAGATCATGGGGTTTTCCCTAACGAGCACTGTTACATAGCCGCGATCGAGTCGTGCTGTCGGGGTGGGCAATGGCACAGCGTGGTCCAGCTCTTGGACGGGATGCGGGCGAAGGGCCTCGAGGCCCCGGAGAGCGTGTATCTGGTCAAGATCCTCCCAGCTCTTTCTCGCGCCGGTCGATGGCGCGAGTGCAGCGACACTTTGGACCGGATGAAGCGACAAGGGTTGCGAGTTCCGTTGGAGGCGCATCGCCTAGTATTGCTGGGCTACCGCCGTTCGGGGCAGTGGCAGAAGGCCCTCAAGGCGCTGCGCAATCTGAGGCACCTCGGGCTTGCCCCCTCCCTCTCTTGCTATGAGATTGTGCTTGATTGTTGTGCACAGGGACGTCGATGGATGGAAGCCAAGGAGCTCTTTGCTGAGATAGAAGTGGAAACTCCCACGGGGCCGTCCCTGACTTGCTTCCACTCCATGTTACAACTGTGCGGGAAGACAGGCAGATGGTCCGAAGCCTTGCAACTCTGGAGCATCGTGCACCGCGAGCATATGCTCGCTATCGACAGAAGAGGAAATCGCCCCTCTCAAAGTGCTGCTATGGATGTAGAGCTTGTGTCTGGCTGCCTGAAGGGGGCCTTGATGGCGTGTCAACAGGCCTCTCAATGGACCGAAGCGCTGTCTTTGCTGAAGCAGGAAGAGGAAAGGGACCAAACGAGTAGAGTTTTGAGGGACATGAATCCTGAAACGATGACGCAATGCTATGCGCTGACGCTTGCTGCCTGTGCGAAGGCGGGCGAATGGGAATGTACGACAGAGCTGTTGCGTCGAACGCCTCGTCCGGATGAGGCGTGCTATGAGGCCGTGTTGGAGGCCTGCGCGCGAAGAGGAAGATGGGAGGAGTGTCTGGCACTGTTGCGAGAGCTTAGAAGTAAAGTAAGCAAGGAAAAAGAAATGGTATTGGATGCTGGCATGTATCAGTTGGCCATGTGGGGATGCATAAATGCAGGACGCGCGGAGGAGGCGGTGGCCTTGATGGAGGAAATGGTCGCGTGCGAGGGGCTGGTGCCGACAGCTCGGACTTATGTGACGTACTTGAAAGCACTCCAGCGCCAGAAAAACTGGCAAAAGAGCGTCCGCGCCTTGATGCAAGGGCGCCGGGAGAACGTACTCGTGCTGAAAGAGAATAGTGACAGGACCGCGAGTCAGGAACTGCTTGCCTGGACGACTGTTTTGCAGACATGTGGCCGCGCTGGGCAATGGCAAGAGGTGTTAGATATTTTGTGCGAGTCATCAAAGACGACTGTTGGCGGTTCAGTGGGCTCCGAGGTCATTTGTCGCCGCGGGGTGCCTCTAACAGTTGTGGAGGTCTTGCTTGGAACAGGTCGACTGCGGGAAGCCATACAATTTTTGGAAGGACTGGCGAAAGACGTTGGTGTGATCCCGCCTTTACCGGTGATAAATCGACTGCTAGGAGGACTGGGAGCCGCCGGAGAATGGAGTCTCTGTCTGGAACTGCTGCTTGGCGTTGACGGGGCAGAAGACGGCCCAGAGGGTAACAGCATGAAAGCGCGTTTCCATGTATCCCCAGACGTGGCATGCTTTACCGTTGTCATGGGCGCCGCAGCGGCGGGCCTAGCAAATGAAGGGAGTCATGGAGATTGTGCGGTACAGGAGCTCGCACAATTGTTGCCTGTAATGCGCTCGCGGTTCGGATTGGAGCCGGACTTGAGGGCTTACAACGTTGCAGCAAATTTGCACCGTCGCGCCGGGGACTTGGCCGAAGTGCTCAAGATATTGGAAGACATGAAGCAAAATAAATCATCATCTGGTATAGCACCTGACGTAGTGACTTATTCCACGGCGCTTGCAGCTTGCGGGGAGGCAGGCAAATGGGAAAAAGCTTTATCCCTACTGAAAGAGATGTCCAGTCTTGGCGTGCAGCCCAATGTTGTGGCGTATACAGCCGCGATTTCTGCCTGTGGAAAGGGCGGGCAAGCAGCGTTTGCATTAGGCTTATTTCAAGAGATGAAGATGAATAATGTGGCGCTCAATGTACAGTGCTGTAATACATTGCTCTGGGCCCTCTCTAAAGGGGGCGACTGGCGGCAGTGCCTGTTGTTGCTTGAAGAGATGGAAAGCGACGCATCCATGAGGATTAAACCTGATGCAGATACCTATCGAATAGTTATGCAAGCCTTGCGCGACCAGGAAGTGCAAAAAGATCTGACTAAGCGGCTCCACGAAGGGCTGGCACAATTAACGGCCGAAAGTGGAAAACCCGGAACTCAATAAGTGAAAAGAGGACTTTGACATCACTGTGGGACTGAGAGGGCTGATATGCATATCCTTGTGTAAAAGTAGAAATGTCAATGCTATGCAAATAATCGAGTGTGGTTCGAGCTTCCAGTCTTTGCGTCGGGGCCTCAGGGGAGAGGCCGCAGAAAGATACTCCCCCGCAAGCTACCCGGCGCCCGAAGAAGATCTTGTTCCTGCGGCCCTCTGGATAAGCGTCGCACACAAGCACGGAGAGAGCCTTTCGTATTATAATGTACCAGTACTTCTTTGTGAACGATTGTGCTGTTGCTTTTCGTGCCTTGTGTAGGTCGGTGCGCACCTTGCCTGTCGCAGGACAGGAACACCTCCTGTCCCGATGCTTCTCGTTCGCGTGAAGGCAGAGGTCTGTGAGATGGCACAGACCTGCACCATGTTTCCAACCAAGCTCTGAAAGTATTCCTGCTTCAGCCAAAAACTTTGCCTCATTTATATCTCTGTTTTCTCTACTTCCTCCATAATGTAGTCGTCGGTGTCGGATTTTGACGCAGATAGCGCAAGGAGGAGTCCGCCTTTCGTTGCGGAGCCTGGTTTGTCACTTCGGATCAATTGTGCGAAAGCAGCAGACAAGTTCGGAGATGCTCTAGCGCAACATACCGAAAGCCTCAAAAGTACTAATTCTGCGTCATTTGTAATTGACGCGGAAGGTATCATACTTTCGCGACAAGTACCAATGATGGAGATGCCAACCAACCGCAGCGGCCCTGGGACGGACTCGGGAGAGAAGTGCCCAAATCCTCCCACGGTTGGTGCACTTGTCACGACTACGCTTTCGCCCAAAAGTGAATCTCCTAAGAGAGTTGCTGTTCCCACGTTAGGAGCGCCCGTGGCGGCTCCACCGGCGTCCGCCGTGGCCGTGGCAGCAAGGGGGCACGGATCCTCCCTGCAGAATGGGCTCCCAGCCCGCAACGGGGACGGTGGTAGCTCTTTGACGCCAACTTCTGGCCCAAGAGAATTTCTTCAAGTGGCGAGTAAACCGCCTGGCACGGAGATGCCTGCTCTAGACGCGTCAACAAGTGGATTGATACATAAGCCGGCGAGTAGCGACGCCGCCACGGCTCTCTCACAGCACCACGATGCGTTGATACAGCGAGAGCTGAATGCGATCATTGGTCAAAAGCGGGAACACAGGGACCGCAGTGAAGAGTCGACTGTGCTTCTTCCGTCCACCTCTCCGATCTCGGTTCCCGTACCAAGACACCAAGCGAGCGCACGACCCGGGCCAGGCCCCGCCTCGCATGCCCTCCCCGCCTCGCCCCCCGCACAAGCAGGCTCAAACGCCAGAGGAAGCGGGCAGACGGTCTCGAATAGGTCGCCTCCATCCGCGAACGCGCAAGCCCTTATGCCTCCTACGCGTCACTCGACAAGGGGGGCCACCGCCGCAGCGGCGGCTGGTATTAGCAAGTCCATCGAAGAGGCCTGCCATGCCGCCGCCCTAGAGGACGGCGTGTTGAGCTCGAAGGGGGGAGGCGCGCTGAATGCTGGATACGGGAATGCTAAGCAAGGTAGCGTGGTTAGCCCGGGCGAGACAAGCGCGCTGACAAGCGCTAATAAAGCTGGCAAGGTCAAGAACGGTCTGCGACGAGGGAAGTGGACGCCGGAGGAAGAGGCTTACGCGAACCGTTTGATTGTCGAGTTCAAATCTGGATTGTTACCGCTCACTGATGGAACAACGCTACGGACATTTCTGTCAAAACTTTTGAATTGCGATCCCATGCGTATCTCCAAGAAATTCGTGGGGCAAAATTGTATCGGGAAGCAAGTTTTTCGACGCCGGCAGCAGGCGGACTTGGATCGCCTATCCACGGACGAGATTGAGCGCAGTCGACAAGAGCTAGCGGAGCTGGAGCGCCGTTTTTTAGAGCGCGTTGCTCAAACAAACCGTTGCAAAAATTCGGTTGCAGGCTCCAAGCACGGTAAAGACAGCGCCGCGGGGCAAGTGGCTCCTGAGGTGCCACGTCGGCAACAGGAGTACCTTGGTCCTGACGGCCGGATTGTTGGGAACCCCGTCCTTCCGCCTTGGATGCTGCCACCAGCTGCACAGGCTGCGAACGAAGGGGAGCCTGCGTCAGCCTCAACAACGCCGCGCTCAAACTGTTCGAGCGGTATCAACAGCGGCTTCCGGGGAGCCGCAGGCCCCAATTCGACCAAGGGAACAAGCAGGCATCATCAGAATATTGCCCCTGAACACACAGGCGCTACTCTTCATCACATCAGCCACCTTCATCAGCCTTCGGGCCTTCGGCGCGGTCCTGGCGGATCTGACACTGGGATTTTGTCGGTAACTGCAGCGACAAACATGCCTCGAACGGACTCACAGGACAGTCTGTCGGTGCTAGGGCGCACCATCTCGGCAGATGCACTCGGCCACCTCACGGACTTCCCCCATACCACCAGTTTGGGTGACCTTGCCGGCCTGAATATGTTCACATCCAGCCCTTTTCCCTCCACCGACAATCTTTTGAGCCTGCACCAGCATCAGCACCAACAGACGGTAGCGGCGGCACCCAGAGGCCATACTACTCTCTCAGCGCATAACGCAACAAGCGTGGCGGCAGCGGCGGCAGCAGCAGCCGTCGCCCCTTCGAGCACGTCCATCAGTCGCAACACAGGGGACAGTGCCCCCCGCGGCCCCAACGTGAGTGGACACGGGTCTCAGCTGCCAATGAGCACTACCCGTGGCACTGTGGCAACGGTCACACAAAATCCTGTCATAACAGCAACCGCGAGGAATGCCGGTGGTGCAAACACTGCTGGATCGGTTTCATCAACGACGACGACCCAAAAGCGGATTCCGCGTGTGGATTCGGCCACAGGCTTGTCCTCCCTGCGTGTCATGAGCGGGCTGCCTCGAAACACCTCCGTTGAGGACTTTCTGTCGCTGGTGGATTACGGAGATATTCCTGCACCAGACAAGGACCTCCTCTCGAAGTGCGTTTTCCCTCAGAACAGCGCTGCACGCGCTGCCCAGACCGCTGCCTCACAGCAGGCTGCCGTGGCGTTCACAGGCATTGGGAAGCCTTCAGTCATCCTCGCTGGCGGTGTGAAGGTGGAAGGCGGCGCACCCACAGGACCAATACCCGGGGGCTCACACGATGTTGCGGGAGGAAAACGTGATCGAGGTGATACCTTACCTACGATATCGACAGGAAGTTCAGCGATGGGTGCCAGGTTGAAGCAACCGAAAATTGAAAGATAAAGGAAAAAGGTCTTGTGGACGGCGGGGGATCTGATGGCACGACTTTGTACATGCGCCGGAAGAGATAATGCGCTAGGAAATAAGGAGGGTGACTCGGCCATTCCATTTTTCGGTTTCACACCTCACTTCAAGAGGACTCTGCTGAGGAGACCTTCTAGTCAGCGGCGCAGTGATATTTTTTGTTTATCTTTATATGGTCGGGTTTGGCTTGTCATTTTAAAGAGGTCTGTATAAAATGATGGAAGCTGTCGAACGACGATTTACGACGTGCCAGGAGCAGGAAGGAATATAGGAATTGAAGGTACACAGTTATGCCATATTAAATGGTTTTGAAGGATCCAAAATTTCAAGGATATGGTAGCAAGGATTGGCATGGGAGGGCCAAACACGATGGGAAGAAGAGGGGGCTTTGAGATCTCATGACTTCCACGAGGGATGTATGGGGAGCGCGTGATGGGTCTATCAGTCAAGGAGTCACCCTGTGTGTATTAAGTCGTCTTGGGGCTTTTCCGGGCAAGAAAATGCTGCAAGACTTGTCAAACCATTCAATTTAAATATCTCTCAGCCGATGAGCGTCGTGGGTATCAAAAGGGACAAGGTGCCGGGATAGCGAATGGCTGGGTCAAAGAATTTAAGTGACAAGTCAAGAGGATGGGATTGTTTTGAACGCACTGAGTTTCTTGGCAGTTTACGTGGGAGCTCGCAGCCTGTTCTCTGACACCTGATATGCCGTCCCTCGCACATTCACTTTTTTTCGTGGGGGACGTGGGTACCTACAGACGCAGAAAGCACGATGAGACAAAAGTAAAAAGCACGAGTTCAATTTCATTCGCGGGTGAAAATTGGAGGAAAAAAGCATGGGAAGGCGGGGGAGGGAAGAGCGACGACGAACTTCCCTTTTCAGTTGACTCTCACTATACAATCATATGTACATTCTCTCTAAGTGCTATGCAGGGGAAGGAGATGCTGAAAAGTACTGCTTGAGTCGTCGTTTCTTTAAGATAGGTGCATAAATATGCAGAGACGTCGGACTAGCCGTCAATATCGACGGAAGATAATATCCCTTACTTTGAATTTGACAACGTCATCATCAATTTGTGTCATTATTTTCCCTTCCTCGTCCAAGAACCTGTATGCCGAGCACACAGATGTCAACTCCACATCTCGTGTCGGTGTGCTCATGCGGGAAAAGCAGCAAAGCTACCCGGATGTGGCCCATTTTGATCGTCAAACGAGAGCCCATGTTACTTGTCTTCTGGACTCTTCTTGCTTGATTCGCATTTTGGACTTAGTTTTGTCCTTGTCGAATTCATAAAAGAGAGATTCACCCCCCTCCGAACGAAATCATTCAGGGAAAGCAAATGTCAGATTTCAGTCCTTCGTCTTCACCACGGAACTCAACAGCGGAACGCCAAGCTGATCACCAGACGCCGTCGCCGCCGCCTGATTTTGTGGTGGCCACTGAGAAAACAATTAAAAGATGGCTGGAGACCAGTGCGTTGCGGCCTAAACTCTTTCATGCACCTGAGCGGCAAAGCGATCGTCATTACTATCATGCGCACAATGAGATTTTGAGCCCTGAAAAAGCCCACCGACAGTATATGCTTGTCAAGGATGACTTCACGAAAAAAGATCCCGAGTGGCAAGATGACCTCCCACTTTTTGGTGCAGCTGCTCCATCATTCCATGACCATCCTTTGACTCGAGAGCAGGAGGCTGCAAGTCGGAGAGTTCTGTGTGTCTTGGGCTACACGTGTGAGATTGATTTCTGCCCCCTTCTGCTGGACCTGGTCCCGTTGTTGATGGTGTTCCTACCCGAAGCAGTAGTGTACGCAGTCGTCCATAATATGCACCTTCATCGACCTTTCTATTTCGGCATTGGACATAGATATTTTTTGGCGGTCATGGCAGCTTTCCGGGACTACATGCACCGCTATTTCCCCGCAACCGCAGCACACATGGCAGCAGTGGGAGCCGACACAGAGGACTGGCTTGGCTTGATATTTTACAGATGCCTGATCCCATTGGTTGGACATCGACATTTGCTGCAGCTATTAGAGCTCTATTTAGAGGACGGTGTTTGTTTTTTTTTCCGCTTCATGTTAGCGCTTTTCAAGGAAATCAAATGGCGGCTTAAGGCTATGCTGCTGGAGAGCGGTGCTATGTGGTGGGGCCAGGTAGCCGATTTCACGTTCAGCATTGACTTCGACGTGAAGCAAGGCCTAACCACAGTTTTGACTCACTATGGCACGCACGTCAAGAGAAGCAATTTGGATCGTTTGCTGGCAGTACGCATGAGCGATCCCATGGAGCGGGAGCTAATTGTGAAACAAGATATAGAGCCTCTACGACTGCATGGCACTACCAAGGGTGCGGACGGGGATGTAAGCATACTTCACAATAAAAGAACCTATCTGAAACTTATAGCAAGCTTTTTACCACATCACCAGCGCCATCGCCCATTGAAAATGCTTTTTTCTAGTGAGCGTCACGGTCGCAGCCTCGACACGTTGTACCGAGCATGTCGAAATCAACAGCCGTGTATAATTCTCATAGAAGAATTACGGCATGAGCATGTGATCGGGGCCTTCTGTCCCGACCCTATACACCCGGAGAAGGCAGTAAGTGGCACAGGTGCAGCGTTTCTTTTCCGTTTGACTCGTCCTGCCGTGCGGTACGCCTGGGTGGGCGATTCCACACGAGCATCGGAGGAGCGAGATGTATTCCAGCTAGCGACACCTCATTTCTTTGCATTGGGAATGAGCAATGACTCAGACCACCCAGGCCTCCTCATAGACGCAGACCTAGATACCGGGAGCAGTCAGCAGAGCAAAACATATGCAAATCTTCCCTTGTGTGGATCTGGAAGCGAAAAGTTTAGCATAAGGCGTGTCGAGGTACTCGTGCTCATGACACCGGCTCACTCCTGAAGATTGCGGCTTTAGACTTTGGTGCTTTCAAGGATGACGAAGAGTCCTTTGTGTGCGGAAGACTCGTCGTACAAATGTACATAGTCTGAAATAAACGCAAGAAAATTTAAAAACAAAGACTCCACGACGGCAAAACATTTCTTTCTGTGCTGATGCTGCTGGCCACCTTTTGCAGACAACAGAAATGTACAGTTTTTGGTCCTAACTCTAAGATGCTTTGGAAAATTGGGTACGAACTGCCCAAAAGATGACCTGCTACCGTGTTACATATATTTGTTTTCACATGTATGTGACTATGCGAAGCAGATATCAGATTTCATTCGAGTCCGACGGACTCAAGGGGGTTTAGACAGAGGGAAGGGAGGACTCGCTTAAAAAGCATTTCAGATTCTTAGACAGTATCTGATTATGCTCCTTCATTTCCTGGACGTCTTGCCCTTCGCATGTCGGAGAAAAATGCAAAGGGATGCTCGCCTTGTCTTCCAAGATGGGGTTTTCTACAGCTCCATCCTCGAAGTCGCCAAATTTTGCTGGCATGATCGAGTGGGGAGCAGGAGAAACTGCGCTATGTCTCGTCATACTGCCCGACCGCCTGGACTTTGCAAGCTGCTCGAGACTCCTGCTATGGGCGTCCACTGAAGGTATATTGCGCTTAGGGAGTGTACTTTGGGAGCCTACAAATTTTTCATTATTCCTCATCCCATCTATAAAGCCGACGCATACTGGCAACGGTCGAACCGCTGCGGCTGCTGGCAAATATGATCGTCGAGTGCTTCGATGCATGTCATGAAGCTCTCCATTCATTCCGTCCATACGACTGGAAAGTGGAGTTGCTTTACCAGTACGAGAGATCACATAGTTGTCTTCGGAAAAATAACTGTGATCTCGCATCAAGAAGTCGCCATCCCTTCTAGCCGCCTCCTGACCATGTGTGTTTTCTGAAGTTGTTGATCCTGCTGCTGCCGCTGCTGCCCCCATGGGAACTTTCATGGAAGCCGTTGTTGTACTAGCACCTTCGAATGTGTCAGGAGCGATGCTTAAAAGGCTGGGCGGGTCACATTGCGGCGACAAAGCAGAAAATGCCTTCTTGCCGCGGTTTCTCTCATTGTTTTCCCAATCAAGCAATTGCGTTCCACCTTTTTCTAGGGCAATCGCGTAAGAAAGGGCCATAGAGATATGACTCGCAAAAGTTTCCCCCATGATCTCATCATCTCGAGTGAACACAGGCGAAACTGCGATGGCTGTTCCCTTTTCAGCATTTTTTGAATGTGTGGCTTGATTGATGCTATCATGGTCGCAACGCCACACCCTTAGCGCACCCATCACTTTTGCCCTTGCTTGAGATGGCCACAACAGGGGCACGAAAAGCGTCGGTTCCGTCTCATCACCGTCAACTTGAATGTTATAACACTCCTCTTGAGTAGGATTCATCACATTAATCATCTGGCCCTTACGCAAGCAGCGCCCTAGAAGTCCAGAGTTGGCACTGCCCCCTCCCGGATGGATCATCTCATGTCGGCGCACGAGAGGTCGCTGACCTTCTTTCCAATCATAAACGTCTAGTCGATGATCGACGCCGGCACGAGATCCACCGTCTTTCGTCAATATTAGCCGTGCTTTGTGGCATTCGCCAATCATGCTCCTGTAGAATAGGTGGCCACATTGCTGCAAGGCCGCTTGCACTACTCGCGCAACCTGCCCGCATAGAGTCTCTCCTGCAATTAGCTGCTCTGAAGAGAGTAATGACGTGGGTGACCACCACAAGGGACATGCAGCCGTCCATACTCTACGATACAAATCATGCAATCGATCCGACCGAGCTTGTGATTTCTGAATGCTAATTTGTGCTTGACCCAAAATCGTTTCTGCCCGTTGGTACAAGTGCTGAAGTGCCTTGGATGCTGCGACTGAGTCAAAAATAGTGATGGAACCTGTAATGACACACGCTATGGTGTCTAGGACATCCTCTTCCTCCTTCGAAATCAAAGGAGTTCCGTCACCGCAAACGAGATGGGCTGCATTCGTACTGTGTTCAGATGCCGCAACCACACAACGAAGGAGACCTCGGAAGTGGAGCTGACCGCCTTGAGGTCCGGACGGCGCTACAATTGGAAGAACTGTCAAGGTCATTCTAGTGTCGGCGACATTCGTCACCGATAAGCCTACCAAATCATCTTTTCTTATCTTTCCTTCCCTTCCTTGTTGATGTTGCCCGAGCTCAACTTGTGATTGACGCCGCTTCGTTCGCGCAGCCTGGGCCAGAACTCCATGCGGGGTGGATGATACTCTCACGATCCCTTTTGATGGACTAGCATCTCTCGCAACGGTCCATAAACCAGTTTCGTCTTGGACAAAGAGATCGATATAAAATTGTCGGTTACCACGTACACGGGAAGAAGTGAAGAGTGACGAGGAAAAAAAGTTCTCCACGTTTGACGATATGCTGCGTATGAAGTCTTCAATACGTATGTGCTGCATCGGCATCTCAAGTAACATTGGAAGTAAATCCTTGCTCGTCTCCATGTCTGAGTTGAGTGGTACCCGTAATGATTTCGAAAAGCTTGTGGAAGATTCAGAAATTGACCAAAAGCCTGCGCTTGTCAAGGATCTTGTCCCATGCCTGACCGGTGTATGTGACTGCAAAATTTCCCCAAGTCGCTGGCTAACGTGCTTGCCCACTATCCCTGCAACCTCCATAGCCCCGCATGGAAGCACATCCATTCTCCAGACAGCTTCACACAAACCAATAAGCTGACCTTTCTTTCCATTCCCTTCACACGAACGGATCTCCAGCACGCCGAGCATTTCTTCAGCATCCAAGGGCAAATCCACTTCGGAATTGAAGTGCGGCAATGCTTCGCGGTGCTCGCCCCATATTTTAGGCGTACAGCCTTCATTTGCATCAACGGCCAGAAAGTACTCGACTATCGAATGATACTTTTCGTCCCCTGCGGGACGTGGATAAGTTTTAAATTCGAGCAGCGCTCTGCTCATGTCCTTGTCTGTTCTCCACCCTGTCCACTTTTCATCGCCATCTTGCGCCGGTCTCACAAAAAGCGCTAGGCGCTCCGCCCCGAGTACAGCACTAGACTGCTGCAAAATTTCGCAAATTGTCCTCTTTTCAGCGAAGTCTCTGTTTAATTCAGCCAAGTGGTTAAACCGTGAGCTCGTCCACTTTTCCAGCGCGAGGCGGTCCTTGAGTGTTTCAACATGTCGCCTTAGGGATAACGCTCGACCCACCACTGACGACGCCCAGCCCAGTACTGTGTCATAGGCGAAAGCCGTCTTCAACTCATTCATATCACCATCATTATCCTCTTCGGTGTGATTGAAAGTACGAATATCGACGCGCAAAAGCCCTTTCACGCCACCATCTTTCTTGTCCACAACTGGTTCACAAATTACAATAAGTTCGTGCTCCTCTTTAAAAGTGGGATCCTCCACAGTTAAAAAAAACGGCTTTCTTTTATCAGAATGCTGTCCGTCGTGCTGATTGGATAACTGCTTTTTTACTTCTCTCGACGATAAAGCCAAAAATGTACACCGAACGGGACGGCCTGAGAGGAAACAGCGTTTCAACATCTCCGTGCGACAGAAAGTCTCAATGAATGGATGTGCGGAAGATAATGTCGAAACAAACACGGCATCCAAACGATCGCTTGCTTCGTTATTGGCCATAAAGTGGGCTTCAGTACCGCGATTGCCCTCCGGCTTTCCTATTGCGTCAGTGGCCGTGATTGCTGGAGGCACATAAAGGATGGCGCGGACTCCGCTGACTAGATGCGGTAAGTGCTCAGCGACCACCCGGCCTAGGCTAGGCAAATCGTGCGCCGCCAAAAGGAGGGCCTCTGCCATATCGCACTTACGCAGAACGCAGGCGCTGGCTTCTGTGATAAGTGATTCGCATTGCATAGCAGCCTCTGCAGCCTCCTTGTAAAGGCGGATTTGCGCCTGGAAACCTTCCATCATATACGCTGCTTTTGCACATCGCTCTTTCGCCATCCCCAGTGCGGCCACAAGATTCGTAATTCCGCCCAAAAAACTCGCAAGCACGCTCAATGCCCCATCCACTTCTTCTACGCAACAATCATTGACGACAACCTCAAGGAGACCGATTAGCTCTTTGCCCGTCAAGCTATAAACCGGCTTGCTAACAAGCAGGTACCCTGGGTCGGGCTTCAATCCGGAGGCCTGAAGCTGCTTCCTGACAGCCCTGGATTGCGCTCCTTTCGCCGCTTCTTTAATCGTACCTTTACTGGACAGTCTTTTAGAATTCCGGGGGTAAATTAAAGTCAAAGAACAGGCCCCGGTTTGCAATGCGCCTGGCAAATTCGCTTTCATGGCAGTCTCCAAATCACTTAATATAGTGTCCGTCTCATCTTCCTCCACAGCTGAGCTGACCGCCTCTAAGCACGTCAAGCAAAGTTTCAGGACTTTTGAGTGCCCTTCATGGCGCGGATATTCTCCGGACTTCGCCCCTAAGGGACACACTTTGGCAAGTGAGGCCTGTGCGTAGAAGGAACGCCATTCAAGGAAGGCCTGCCTTCTTTGCGCGTGATTCCACACTACACAGAAGGTACTCAAAGCCTTTTCCTGACGCCTTGACGCCACAAATTGCTTTCGACAGACCTCAAAAAGGACCTTGCTGAAGATCTGGGATACTTGAGACGACCACTGTGCAGCCAAGGAGATCTCTTCTTTGGTAAAAGGAGAGGTTGACGAAATCAAGCCGTTGGAATTAATTGCGTGATCCTGCGGCCGCTCGACAAACAAGACTGCAACTAATGATTCCATGATGGTGGAAGTGCTCATTGCCACTTTCTTTGCGGCTGGAGGTATAAAGATAGGCAAGCTCAAGATTGCACGCCCGTCTCTTCGCCTACCAAGAATGGTATTGGACGATGGGTTCGAGGCTACGCGGACGTCCATAACGAAATCCCCCGGCATCAACATGGTCGAGTCACTTGAAGACATCAGCGACCACCATAATTTAAGGTATCGCCCTATCACGCCTTCTTTTTCCCTACCGCAAGACGAGGTCTCCATTCGCCACGAAGCACTAGCTCTGCACCTTGTCCCTTCATTTTCGTTGGAAGATCCTGCACCGGCGACTTGCCAGAATGCCATAGGAGAGCCGTCCTTTCGCCGCCCTCCGACAGCTTTTAATTGAAGATTCAATGCCTTTTGCGTCCCAGCGAAACGCAAGTGCACCCTACCTCGACCACCCTCCAACTTGAATAAGGTTGCCGTACTCTCTTCTATAAAACGTACGTACTCCGTCAAAGCACTTGCCTGATTCTGCATTCCGTTTTCCTGCGGATCAAAAGCGCACAACGGCATATGTGGGGCAGCCGGCGGCAGGAAAGCACTCAAACCACGATACGTTGCGCGCAGCTCCTCACTGACAAGATCTAAGATTCCCAAAATGGATATACACGACGATTCCCATCCTTCGGCCATGGCCCTGAGGGCTCGACCCTTCTCCACACTACTGAGGGCTCGTAAAAGCATGACCCAGGTTCGGACTACCATGAGTTGGATTGTGTCGCCCAAGTCCGCATCCAAATTTAATCCCTCCATGATAACCGATCCCAAGGTAGCGCCGCTTTCTTGATGCGTCACTTGACATTCCAATCGGTGCTTTCTTGTGAAGAGAGCCACATCGAGGACATCTCCTGACTCTACCGCGTGGTAAGGAAGAAGATCCTGCACAAATACTTCTACGGTGTCCGCCATAGTCGCTTTCTGAATGTGATCTTTCACAGCTGTAACTGCGCCTTCTCTATCAGGTACAGCCATTAAATCGAAAGCTAAGTTCGCTAGCATTCCGCCCTGCTGAGAGCTGACTTGAGTCATTTTCAGTACATTTGTCTGATCAGATAGGGTGTTGTGTAGTTCCCGGAATTCAAGTCGCTGTCGACTTATTTCCTCCTTCGCCCGCGTCCACGCCCATATGATCCCTACTTCGCGGGCAAGGAGGGAAAGGACACCCTCCTCTGGCCCTTCCAGCCGGCCCTGCTTTACAAACTCCAAGACTCCCACAATGCCAGATTTGTCACCGAAGCGCGGAACTGGCATCGTCATTATCGTGACCTTCTCTTCGCTCATTCGACTTCCTAAGTTCCTCTCGAATTTCTTCGATTGGCCAAACAGCCAGGACTGATCGGCCGTAAATCCAGAGGGCGAAGAGGAAGAGCATGTCGATGAAGAACTGAAAGGGTTGATGTTATCTATAGGCGACTCTTGCAATGGCGAACAGCATATATTCAAGCTGCTGCCAAGGCGCAAGGTGTAAATTTCAGCAGCAGCTTCGTCCTTTTCTATCCGGCGATGGCTCCTTTCTTCAGGACAAGCTTCACCCGGCCACAACGTCCACAACGCTCCAGACGACACTGCTGACACGCTACGCGACGTCCCCTCGTATCCTGCACATTTGTCTGCACTCTTCTCGTCTCCCTCGTCCTCTGCTACAATTAGAAACGCAGCTGAATCCGCTCCCGTGGTGGTACAAACTGCTGTCTCGATTGCTTGGAAAAGGGCGGTGGAAGGCTCGGATCCGCCAGAAGCACATTCAGCATGGAGGCGCTGCAGAGCAGAAAGCACCCCTTCGGCATGCGTCCGAGCAGCTACCTCCAGAAAGATCTCGTCCTGTGCTGCACCCAAGCGGGTTTGTAAAGATTGAATGGCAGCCGATGCGTCTTGCATACCCCCAAAGGCTGCTTGCAGGGTTTGAGCATGCTGCAAGACAGATACTAAAATTTGTGCTAGCGCTTGCACCGCCTTCACATCCTGTTCCCCCTCCATGGAGCCCTTCGATGCGGAAGCACAATAGACTCGCACAACACCTAGGACTTGCATTGCACCAGTTCCTTCGCCCTTATAATGCTCTGTGGCTGCTTGGTCATGACCGGATTTTCCCTGCAAGATAGGCACATATAGCACGTGTGATCCCTCGCGCATTGGCCGTCCTGTAAGCGCCACCGTGCCTACAGCTCCTACGCCAACCGGCACGACCTCTCGATTGCTGCCGCACAATGTCCCTTGCTGCGGGTCAAGCATGAAGACTGTACAGCGCACGTCATCGATGGCCTGCCCCAGGTCCTCGTAAACACCTATCAGGACGTGGACGGTGCCCGCCTCAAATGTCTCTTCAATTTCTGCCAGTGAGTTCCCAGCACTTGTCCACAGGCGCTCTGCGACTTGGAGAAGTCTCGAGGAATGCTTGCCTGCAGCAGCTCCTGGTCTACGTTGCACTAACAGCTCTCCTAATGCTAACCGCGCCATAACACCGCTTACAATGCCGGCAAAGCGGCTGATAGTTTCAATGTCATCATCTTGGAAGCCTGACACTGTCGCACCAGACCTCTCGATCAGGAGAGCACCGATCGGATTTTCCGGGGACCCGACACTCCGCAGAGGAACGGCAAGAGATGCCACGGCAAAGGAAGGAGAAGGCAATGCGGACGAAGAAGAAGGGGATACTCTGCCCGTATTCTGAGTTGACGACAGGGCGTCACCGTGGGGTGCAAACACTTTGACTGGTACTCCTGTAGAAAGTACTTGCTGCAGCACCTGGGAGTCGCGCGCCTTCGTAGACGAGCATATCTCCACCACGTGGTCAGAAGTTACTCCAGCGGCATGTAAGTGTTCAGAATGACCCAATTCCGATGCTGTTAGGCGCATTGAGTACTCTAAGCGGTCAAAGCTGACCAGAAGACTTGCTGCGACTGGTAATTGCTGCCGCAAGCCCTCCCAATCCCAAGTGGACTCAAGGAGGCGCTCAGTTGCCTCCAAGACAGCGCCTGGCATATTTCCCGACACAATTTCTTGCTCTACACTCAAAATATTCTCGTTAGACTGGGCCCGCGATTGGCAGAACCTTTCTTGTGCCTCCAAATTCTCTCCCTTCAAAGCCTGAGCATCTATCTCCACTTCCTCCACTCGTAATCCGAGCTCTTGCATGTTTGCTTTTTCCTCTTCCATTGCTTTAGCTTGTAACGCAGAAAACCATGCTGCCCAGGCCAATACAAGCGTCCGTACCGTGTTTCGCAACTCTGTGCTCATGGATGCCCGGTTCGCCAAAGCCACACAAACAACACCCTTTCCGAGCTGAAGCTTCCCACTCGCACCACTTTTGGCGTAACCACTGGGGTCGGAGAGAGCTGTATAACTGAATGGAAAATTTTCCATGGTTGAGGAGCCTGGTGGCGGATTCGCATTACATAATATAATCCACACATCTGGCGTGGATGACTGTTTATCGCCTTCCCAACCATGCTCCAGCTCGGGCGCCGTCGTAAGCATCTCTCTTATCGTCCGCTCCCCCGCCCCCACGAAGGTCCTCAAGTCACAGGTCTGGAAAGCCGTCTCCAGCTCTGACAAAGCATACGTAAGCGATAAAGTTTGCACGGCATCATGCATTGAGCGCGGGGATTCGAGGGGGGAATCTGAATCCTCTGACACACTGCACACAGCTACCCAGCGGCTCAGCGCCTGGATTAGTTTCCTCCTTGAGACAACCCTGCTCAAATTACCGAATGCCAGCCGTCGCCCTCGATCTAAGGTTATTTTACTGTCAATCCCGTCTAGAAGTAGGTCGATGTGTTGAGCGATGAGGCTGTGCACACTCTCGCGCTTTTCTAGTTGAGCTTGGACCCGCCGAGGGCCGAGCAGCGAACCCAGATCCTCCTCCTCCTATTAAGCTGGAGAACAGCCCCTACCCGCCCCTTGCCTTCCCTCGCTTTGACAACAGGCACACATACCATACGCCCCCCGCCTGCTTCCACAGTGCATCCCGAGGCAACCGCCTCGCCCACCAGGCCAGCCGGGGGAACCTCCCTGCCGGCGCCGTCCTTGTCCAGCGTCCACAGCGAAGGTCCCCCTTCTCGCGACGGAACCGCGATGAACAAGCGGGCCTCGTCGACACAGAGGAGGTCGGGCAGTCCCCGTGCGACCGCCTTGACAAGCGCTGCCCGCAACACGTCTGGCTTGGGTTCAGCTTCCTCGCAAGCCGCCGTCAAAGAGGCGAGCACACGGGGCAGATCCTGGATTTTCTTCCAAAGTCGACCAGGGGCCTCTGCCAAGTCGGCATGAGTAGAGCCCCCACTCGGCTCTTTCTTCAATTTCACTCGTTGCTCTTCCAGCTGTCGACGCGCTCTGTACAGCTCCGCTTGCAAGATAGCCTCTCGGGAGAGTGCTCCCCCTCCCTTGCCCGGCGGCCGTGATGAGGGCGACGGCAAGGGACTGCTCGAGGTCTTGAGGAGTTCAGTGTCTTCCGACTGGCTAGGCGATGTTGGAGTTATGGCTGCTTGTAAAAGGGTTCTTTTGCCTGAGTTTCTGTGCTGTGAGCCCCTCTTCTCGAGCATCCCACTCTCCGTGGCCACGGGTATCTCGTCGACCAACACGGATGACCTCGACATCGTTCCGCAAGAATCTTCTTCGCCCGTTGATTTGTCATCAAGCTTAGCAGGAGAAGGCAGGCGCTTCAAAGCGCTTCCGAACCGGTGCTGAAGCCAAAAGAGGCGCCGCTGAAATGGCTGCTTGGCACGCCGTTGGAAAACTGGCGACCCCGTCAGGTCGCACTCGCTGCTGTCCTCGATTTCATGCCCTTTACAATCCCTCAATTTTTCTGACAGACGAGGGGGTGCCGAGCAGGGCTCGATCTCTGGAGAAACGATTTCCTTTCGTCCTTTGAAAGGGGGAGTGCGAAGGCGCGCGTCGACCTCCTCACATGGAGACGGTTTAGGACCGTCATCCATGCAGCTATCCGACTGCAGCTGAGCACTCCCATTGCTTGAATTTTTGCGCTTTCCTTTCCACATGGGAAGTCCAGCTTCGCCCGATGCCAGTTATCTTCGCTTCTGCGTCCCGGTACGCATTTCGTGACCACCGTTTTCTCTGGAAAGGTGAAGGGAAGATGGCTAAATGTAACTTAAAGTGCTGGTTGCCTTGCGTACTAAACCTCATATACTTAATTTTAACTATTTGATACCACGGTCAATATTTATGCAGATTTTGAGTAGCGGTTTTCCTCAATTGACAAAGATAGCAATACGTGTGCCGCCGGAACAGGAATGATCGCTTCTCCACCTTCCTTCGCGCCCCCCCCCCCCCCCCCCCCCCCCCCCCCCCTCCCCCCCCCCCCCCCCCCCCCCCCCCCCCCCCCCCCCCCGCGCCCCCCCCCCCCCGGGAGGGGGGGGCCCAAAGGGGGGGGGGGGGGGGGGGGGAGGACGGGAGGGAGGGAGGGGGAAGCGGATGCTTCTTGGAGATGCCG
>Ga0102934_1000090_pt1 | contig 47420 bp, 40 predicted proteins | sample SalPonR2_A_D1_MG_FD_78175 | JGI IMG/M metagenome (GOLD analysis project Ga0102934, IMG submission 78175) | Salt pond soil microbial communities from South San Francisco under conditions of wetland restoration - Salt Pond MetaG R2_A_D1_MG | ecosystem: Environmental > Aquatic > Marine > Intertidal... | reverse complement strand
AGGATGCTCTATGGGGTATTCATACTAAGCGAGCCTGTGATAATTTTGCTATAACCGGTCGGCATGTGAATTCAAACTTGATCCATGCTTTTGGTGCTGTGAAATTGGCAGCTGCCCGTGTAAATCATGAACTGGGATATTTGCCCGATGAAAAATTTGATGCCATTGATCGGGCTTGCCGGGAAGTAAAAAACGGGCTGCTTGATGAGCAGTTTATCACCGACCCTCTCCAAGGTGGGGCAGGAACTTCTACAAATATGAATGTTAATGAGGTTATCGCCAATCGCTCCCTCCAAATATTAGAAGATGAACCTGGCAATTATGAAATAATAGATCCTCTGGAAGATGTTAACCTGCACCAATCTACCAATGATACTTACCCTTCCGCTTTGAAAGTTGCTAGCATTGATTTGATTCGAAAACTGGAACGTAAGATTGTGGCTTTGACGGAAAGTTTTCAAAAGAAAGAAAAGGAGTTCGCAGCTATTGTCAAAGTTGGACGAACTCAGATGCAGGACGCTGTTTTGACCACTCTGGGTAGGGAAATGGGAGCCTATGCTGATGCTCTAGCAAGAGATAGGTGGCGAGTTTACAAATGTGAAGAGCGATTGCGAGTTTTAAATCTGGGCGGAACGGCAATTGGCACCGGTATTTCGGCGCCAACTAAATATATTTTTCAGGTGGTCAAAGAATTAAAGGATATAACCGGATTTGGCCTGGCCCGTTCTGAGAATTTGGTGGATGGGACGCAAAACAATGATGTTTTTGTGGAAGTCAGCGGAATTATCAAAGCGTTGGCCGCTACGCTCAAGAAAATTGCTAATGATCTGCGATTGATGTCATCAGGACCCAAAGCCGGGTTGAATGAAATTTACCTGCCCCAGCAGCAAACTGGATCATCAATTATGCCGGGCAAAATCAATCCAGTAATACCGGAGTCAGTGATTCAGGCTGCTATGAAAGTTTTTGCTAATGACAATGTGGTTTCCGATGCTGTTTCCAGTGGCAATCTGGAATTAAACGCTTTTATGCCGGTGATTGCTGAAGCAATGCTGGAATCTCTGGAAATTTTGATCAATATTACAGATAATTTTAGAAAATTTTGTGTGGATGGCATTCAGCCTCGAAAAGATGAACTCAAGCGGGGAATTAACAATTCCACCGCTACAATAACGGCGCTGGTAGAAAAAATTGGTTATAAAAAGGCTGAAGAGATAGCAAAGCAGGCTGGACAATCAGATAAATCTATTCGGGAAATTGTAATTTCAGAAAATATTCTAGATCAGGAAGAATTTGTTTACTTGATTTCAGCCGAACATGTGAATAAGCTGGGTTCAAAGAAATAGGATATTATAATTCTGGAAAAGGGCAACGCCTGTCAGCCATTATCCCAAAATATAAATTTCAGTAAAATTAAACATCACCATTGTTGACCAGTTCTGCGAATTTTTCATAGGAACGATCATAGGATTTTTCTACATCATCGGGAAAAACACAGGCTGGTAATTGTCGCATGCGGAGATGGTAAGTGAGACATTCGCAGCAAACACCTTTGCGACCGCAGCCTGGATATGTGCAATTGCAATTATCTAGATTCTGTTCTTTTTGGCACTCCATTTATGACTCCATTGCTTTTTAAGATTATCCTGTTCACGCTCAAATAAGATGAATTCTATTCTTCTTGATTGGGCTTATATGGAAAAAGCTCCGAATTAGTCGGAGCTTTTTTTAAAATTGTCAAGAAAAATTATTTTTTCATGATGTTGTCAATAATGCCATATTCTTTGGCTTCCTGGGGATCCATAAAGAAATTGCGATCACTATCTTCAGCAACTTTCTCAACATCTTGGCCGGTAAAATCAGCCAAAATTTTATTCAATCTGTCTTTGGTTTTGACGATCTCTCTAGCATGAATATCAATGTCTGTGGCCTGACCTTCGACACCGCCGAGAGGTTGATGGATCATTACCCGGGAATTAGGAAGGGCAGAGCGTTTTCCTTCTGCACCAGCAGCCAATAAAATAGCCGCCATACTGGAAGCCTGTCCCATGCAGATTGTGCTTACATCGGGTTTGACAAATTGCATTGTATCCAGAATAGCAAGTCCGGAAGTTATCTCACCGCCGGGGCAATTTATATAGAGATTAATATCGCTGTCTGAGTCCTCGGCTTGAAGGTAAAGCATCTGGGCTATTACCAGACTTGAAACCTGATTGTTAATTGAATTGCCCAGGAAAATGATCCGTTCTTTGAGCAGACGGGAATAAATATCGTAGGAACGTTCACCACGATTGGTCTGCTCAACAACATAAGGTATGTAGGTTTGATTTTTCATGACCCTGTCCCTTTCTGAATAGAATTAATGGTGGTGGTGATGATGAGCATTATTTCTGGCATCAGAGGTGTTGATAACTTCTTTATCAACTTCTACAAATTCTTTAATATGGTCCATAATTTTCTCTTCTTCGATCTGGAGTTCTAGATTCCTTTTCAATTCATCATTGTTGCGATAGTAGTTTTTGATCTGATCACGATTTTCATTGGGATATTGCTGGACCATTTCATCGAGTTTTTTTTCTATTTCCTCATCAGTTGCCTGAATATTTTCCTCTTCCTTAATCTTTTCACTGATTAAATGCCATTTAACATTCTGCTCAGCTTCTGCTCTTTTGTTCTGCTTAATGGCTTCTTCATTAATTTCTTGTTGCTGACTCCGGTTTTTGGCATCTTTGATTAATTGTTCAAGATAGTATTCAACCCGGGCTTCTGGAATTTTAATATCAACCTGATCAATGAAGTAGTCTTTTATTTTGGCTTCAAATTCTTGTTTGGAATGGTTATCCCAGTTTTGTTTGAGCATGTCTTTTATCTGAGATTTCCAATCTTCAACTGTATCAACGGTCTCAAGATTTTCTTCAACCCATTCATCATCAATTTCCGGTAGAATATGTTCTTCGACTTCTTTGACATTTACTTTGTAATGGACCTTACCGTCATCAGTTTCGAGGAAGATTTGTGGTTCGTCGCCTTCTTGAGCTCCGATTAAATTGGAAATGCCCGGTTCAGTAAAAGGGCCTTCACCAAGTTGAATAGTCTGATCTTTGGCTTTATTGCCTACGATAGGCACGCCATCTTCATCAATTTTCTGTAGATCACATTTTACATAGTGACCCATTTCAGCGCCTTCATCAACGATTTTTGCCTGGGCTTGCTGTTCTTTCATTTCATCTATATAAAGATCAACATCTTCGTCATCTACTTCATATTCTTTTTTCTTGAGACTGAAGCCTTCTTTGTAGTCAAAAACTTCAACTTCAGGATCCATTTCAATTTCAATTTTATAGGAGAATGGCTTATTTTCTTCGAATTCAACATCAGTGATGGAATAATCCAGCAGTTCATCCATTTTCACGCCGGCTTCTTCAAAAACGTCATCATTATATTCGCGAAAAATTCTATTAAGAGTCTGATATTTGATTTTAGGGCCGATCTGTTTTTTGACCAGATTGGTAGGAACCTTACCAGGCCTAAAACCATTCATCCGAAAATCTTGCTTTAATTCCCGGACTGTATTATTGTAGATATCTTTTACCTCATCCCATTCAAATTTTGCCGTGATCTCTTGTTTTACTGCACTAATTTCATTGAGTTCAACATTCATCTCGAGTACCTCGTTTTAATTAGTGCTGCGGGTGAGACTCGAACTCACACACCTAAAGTGGCACCAGATCCTAAGTCTGGCGCGTCTGCCAATTCCGCCACCGCAGCAAAAAGCGACCAAATTTAGGGAGATGTAGGAAAATTATCAAACAATTTTTGATAATTATTAACGGCCACAGCAATGTTTATATTTTTTACCGCTTCCACAGGGACAGGGGTCATTTCGTCCGACTTTGGGCTTTTCTCTTTCATAAGGCTGAGGTCCGCCCGCTGTTTGATTGCCCCCCTTTTGACCACTTTGTTGGGGTTGTCCCTGAAAACCCATTCCCAGAGCATTTTCATGCTGAGTCTCAACGGGCTGCATAACCTGTTCCTGCTCTGCTGATCTGTCAATACTCAATTTAAAGCACAACTGTAAAGTTTTCTGGTCAATATTCTGCAACAATTCCCGAAAAGCCTGAAAAGCCTCGCCTTTGTATTCCAGTAATGGGTCTTTTTGACCATAGGCTCGCCAGTTAATGCCTTCTTTGAGTTGATCCATGGCATACAGATGATCTTTCCATTCTTCATCAATGACTTTGAGAGAGACAAAGTTTTCAATCTCTCGCATAGCCTCCTGGCCAATATAGTCCTCTTTTTTCTCATAGAAATCTTTGGCTTTATTGATAATGTTTTCACGAACTTGCTCAATACTGACTTCTTCACCTTCTTCGGGATAATAATCAATTCCGATTATTCGAATCAATTCTCCCCGAATAGCATCCCAGTTCCAAGCTTCAGGCATATCTTTATCTGTTGCGTGTTCGTCAAGAAGGTCATCAACCCAATTTTCCAATTTTTTGTAAATTCTGTCTTTTGCATTTTCCTGATGGAGAGCAAAATCACGGCGGTCATAGATGACTTCTCTCTGCTGATTCATGACGTCGTCATATTCCAGAAGGTGTTTACGAATTGCAAAGTTGCGTTCTTCAACTTTTTTCTGAGCTCTTTCAATGGATTTTGTTACCATGCTATGGGTAATCACTTCGCCTTCTTCAACCCCCAATTTATCCATGACTTTCACAATTCTATCGCTATTAAATAGACGCATGAGATCATCTTCAAGTGACATATAAAAACGGGATTCACCAGGATCGCCCTGTCTGCCACTTCGACCCCGCAGCTGCAGATCAATTCTCCTGGATTCGTGTCTTTCAGAACCTAAAACGTACAAACCGCCAACTTCACGGACACCTTCACCTAGTTGAATATCAGTTCCACGACCTGCCATGTTAGTGGCAATCGTTACTGAACCTTTTTGACCGGCGTGGGAAATAATTTCTGCTTCCCGTTTATGATGCTTGGCATTGAGAACATTATGAGTTACATTTTTGCGTTTCAACATTCTGCTCAAAGTTTCCGAAACTTCAACACTGACCGTTCCCAATAGAACAGGCTGTCCTTTGTTATTGCGGGAAACAACTTCATCGATAATTGATTTATATTTTTCCCGTTTAGTCTTGTAGATCTGGTCTTCATGATCTTTGCGGACGACCGGTTCATTGGTGGGAATTACAACAACATCTAGATCATAGATTTCCTGGAATTCGCCTTCTTCGGTTTTGGCCGTTCCCGTCATACCTGCCAATTTAGAATACATTCGGAAATAATTTTGTAATGTAATAGTAGCATAGGTCTGGGTTTCGGCTTCTACAGTCACTTTTTCTTTGGCTTCCAGAGCCTGGTGTAAGCCATCACTGTATCTTCTACCGGGAAGCACACGACCGGTAAATTCATCCACAATCAAGACTTTTCCATCTTTGATAACGTATTCATTATCTTTTTCAAAGAGGGCATGGGCTTTCAAAAGCTGGGATAGGTTATGATAACGGTCGGAAATTTCAGCGTGTTTCTTTTCCAGATCCATCTTTTTTTCTTGCTTCTCTTCATCGCTAAGAGAATCATCATTGTCAACATCGACAATCTGTTCACTTAGATCGGGTACAACCAGATCATCGATATCCAGATTGAGGAGTTTGGCCAGTCGCTCTTCGCCTTTTGGAGTTAAGGTAATTGCATTCTGCTGTTCTTCAATATAGTAGAAAAGTTCCTCAAAATAATCATCCTTACTAATTGATTCGGCGCTTTTGGAACTGGTTAAAAGAAGAAATTCCTTTTCGCCCTGTTTTTTTAATTTTTGATATGTTGTATCCTCCAGCAATTTGCGCAAACGTCTATGTTTAGGCTGTCCTCGCGAGGCCAGATATAATTTTTTAGGGAGTTTCTTTTCATCGTCTTCATCCAGTTTGCTAGAATCAAGAGGAATACCACTGAGCAGAGAATTGATTTCACCTTTTTGTAATCGCACAAGATTGGAAACAGCCGGATTCAGTTCGTTGAATTTTTCGTGCCTGGAATCAGCAACAGGACCGGAAATAATAAGTGGTGTTCGAGCCTCATCAATCAGAATGTTATCAATTTCGTCAACAATACAATAAAAATGTTCCCGCTGGACCTGCTTTTCTGGATCAACAGCCATATTATCGCGTAGATAATCAAAACCGAATTCATTATTAGTTCCATAAACAATATCTTTACTATAGATTTCTTTGCGCTGATCGGGTGCCATCTCGTTTAAAATGCATCCAACCGAAAGCCCTAATTCCTCGTAAATACGACCAACCCATTCACTATCACGTTGAGCAAGATAATCATTTACAGTCACAACATGAGAACCCCGACCGGTCAAAGCATTTAAATAAACCGGCATTGTTGCTGCCAGAGTTTTTCCTTCACCAGTTTTCATTTCAGCGATTGAATTTTGATGGAGAACAATACCACCAATTAATTGCACGTCATAGGGCACCATTTTCCATTTAATATCATGACCGGCGGCTTTCCATTCTTCACCAAGCATTTTTCGGCAAGTCTCTTTGACCATGGCAAAAGCTTCAGGCAGAATATCTTTGAGAACCTCCTGCTCGGTTTCTATAACCTGCTCTTCAATTTCCTGGCTGGAGAGATTTTGCGCCTCAGCCTCTTGTCGGGCTTCGGCACTTTTTTCCTGGATTAATGTTTTAAATTCTTCGGTTCGTTCCCGCAATTTTTCCTGGGGAACATCGGATAAGCCCGCGTAGATTTCATTAATCTCCTCTACAATGGGCATTATTTTTTTAATTTTTCGTTCTGATGCTGTACCAAATATTTTTGTAAATAAGGAAAATATTCCCATAATTACCTTTATTTTTTTACATTTTTGAAATTAGAGTGGAAAACAGCGTCGAGAATACCATTAACAAAACTGCTGCTATCCTCTGTTGAGAATTTTTTTACGATTTCAATAGCTTCTGCAATAGAAACTTTGGGAGGGACATCTTCCATATAGAAAAATTCACAAATTGCCATTCTCAATACTATCTTATCAATCAGAGCAATGCGTGAAAACTCCCAGTTTTCGGATTTTTCTTTTATATAGCCGTCGATAGTTTTTTGATGTGATGCTGTTTTTTCAAATAGTTCCCTTGCAAATTCCACTAGGTGCTCTTTTAAATTGGACTCATCAATTATGATCTTTTCAATTTTGGCGATTCGATAACCTGTCATTTCTTTTGCATAAAGGGCTTTTAAAACTAGTTCTCTGGCCTTACGGCGTTCTTTCATTTTATTTGACCTTTAATTTATTATTTTTTATTGTATTAAATTTTATTTCAGGGATGGGTAATTTTTTTAAATATATCTCGTTGAAAAGTAAATTCCAATTCGATGGTCTCAAAAGAGCACAATATATGATTTGATTTGTCAAAAACATAGCAAACATAAACACCCCTTATTTTACCCTAATTTATACAAAAAATCAAAGCCATTTTTCAGAAGTTAGCTTAGATTTTCATTTTTATGAGGAGAAGTGAGGCTAACAGACCAGTCTAATTTGTAACCATCAGGGATTCAGATTCTTTAACTTATATTAAATGAAAAAGATGGATAAACAGTTCCATTTATAGAAAATTTATAGTGATTTTTACACAAAATATCATTTCCTCAAATAAACAATTTTCGTTTATAATGAAAATATCTCTCGATTCTTAGGTCACTATTTATAAAAACATTTACAGATTTAAAGTCATTTATGGTTGTAATGGTAGTGTGAATGTTATGGAGGGATGGATGATATGGAGAATTGGATGATATGGATGTTTAGAAGATTATATGATAGAGAGAGACCAGTTGGGAAAATTTTTATTAAAATCGTGAACAATTGTAAATTTCAACAATTTATGGGAACACGAATATGGTTCCTAATGAATAACTTTATGTGAAATCTGGAGCAAGGTCTCTGGGTTACGACTTAGTTAGATTTTCTATTTAGGATACTGTTCAATTTTTATGTAAAAAAACCAAAAAGTTAATCCCAGCTCAGCTCAATAAACAAGTTGAAAGAAAGGCAGGTGGTAATTAAATTGGGAGCGGATGATGAATATGAATAAAATGAACATATCTGAAGAAAAAATAAGCAAATTGCGACGATCCCAAAAAGTCCTGGTTTTCACAGGAGCAGGAATATCAAAGGAAAGTGGTATTCCTACCTTTCGAGGCGACGATGGATTGTGGAAAAAATTTTCACCTCAGGAACTGGCCAATTTTGATAGCTTTTATGAAAATCCGGCTCTTGTTTCAGAATGGTATCAACATCGGCGTGATATTATTGAAGATGTTGAGCCTAATCCCGCCCATAATGCTCTTGTTGAAATGGAGAAATATTATTCCGATTTTACGATTACAACCCAAAATGTAGATGATCTTCACAATCGGGCTGGTAGTCGAGAAGTTCTGGAATTACATGGCAATATAATGCGCAATTATTGTATTGAGTGCGGAAAAGAATTTAGCCCCTCTCAATTTCAAAAATTGTATTCGCAAAATGAAGATCATATTTCTAGATGTGACCAATGCCATGGTCTTATTCGTCCCGATGTTGTCTGGTTTGGTGAACAATTACCCCAGAAAGCTCTTCAAAAAAGTTTTGACAAAGCCCGAAAATGTGATTTATGCTTCTCGATTGGAACTTCTGCTCAGATACGGCCGGCTGCTGATATACCTCGAATCGCAGCCCAAAATGGTGCCTTTCTTGTGGAAATCAATCCTAATAAAACTTCTTTGAGTTCTCAGACGAACTTATCCTTAAAAGGCAAAGCCGGGGAACTTTTACCCGCTCTGGTGGATATAATTAAAAAAGAAAATGGATCTTGATGTATATGCAAAAACATAAATTTTTAATATTGTTGTTAATTTTTATCCTGTTTTCCGGTTGCGCTTATTATAATACTTTTTATAATGCGCAGCAGTATTTCAAACAGGCTCAAAAGCAGATCAAGCAAAACAAGGATCAGGAAGGGCTGAGTTCTGAGGTCCGGCAAAATCTTGATAAAGCCATTTCCAAATCACGGAAGGTTCTTATCAAATATCCCGATAGCCGCTGGGCTGACAATGCTCAATATCTGGTCGCGATTGCCAGTTTTCATAAAGGCAATTACACTTTTGCCAAAAAGGAGTTTGAAAAATTTTTATTTGAATATCCTGAGAGTAATTTGCGCATAAAAGCCAATATATGGTATGGAAAAACTCTCTGGAATATGGAACAGAAAGATGCTGCACTACAGCAATGGGAGTCTACCGCAGAAAAGATCAAAACCGATGAGGTTTTAGGGGAATTGTATTATCTGATGGGAGAATCTTTTCGTGAAAAGGACAGACTCGATTCGGCAGTAGTTTATTACCGTAAAACAAGTAAATTGAAAAAAAGTGAAAGAAGAACTGAGGCTCTTTTTAATCTTGTTGATATTGCAATTAGCAAAGGTCGAAATCAGGAAGCAGCAACCTATCTTGATCAACTTGCAGATATGGTACTTTTACCTGAACAATCTAATAAAATGCAGGTCCTTCAGGTTGAAGTCTATCGCAAACAGGGCAAATATGAAAAAGCCCGGAATGTTATCTATAAAAAACTCAACAGTGAAAATTTCAAGGATATCTGGGGTGCCCTGGAATTACAGCTGGCTCTTATGTTGAAGTCTGAAGGTAATATTGAGAAAGCAATTTCAAAATTTGAATACGTAACAGAAAATTATAAAAAAACCACTGAATCGGCACGAGCTTTTTACGAATTGGGAGAAATATATACCTTTATGAGAAGAGATTATGAAAAGGCTGTAGAATACTACTCAAGTGTCTCCAAAGAATCCAATCAATCAGAATATAAAGAAGAAGCCAATAAGAAAAAGACGATTTTGAATAAAATTCAAAAAAAGAGCGACGAATTTATTCAAACTCAGGAATTGATAAATAGGCTGGAAAATAAAACCAGTGCTATTGATTCTACTGAATTGAGCGAGACTAAAAATGATACCCTATCGCGTGAAGAATTAAAGCAAAAAGTAGAAGAACAGAAACAGGAGCAGGCTCAGGAAATCGATACTCTGGCTACTTATGATAAATATTATCGATTACAATATGAAATGGCTGAAATCTACTATTTTGATCTAAATTTGCAGGATACAGCCCGTACAATCTATAGATCGATTGCCAATTCCTATAAATATAATCCCTATGTTTCCAAAGCCATCTATGCTCTCTATCATCTTAATATGAGAGAGGGCAAGGAGGAAAGAGCAGCTTATTACAAACAGCGTTTAGAGCAGGAGTATCCAGATTCACCTTATTTAATTTTCATTGAGCAAGGCAAAATTCCGGAACCGCAAAGAAAGCTTGAAGCTCAAAATATCTTTGTGGAGGCTGAAAATAAACTGAAGTCAGCCCCCGATACATCAATTAACATATTTAAGCAAGTTATAAAGAAATATTCTGATACTGAATATGCTCCTAAAGGTGCTTTGAATATTGCCTGGCTTTTTCAGAATAGATTTTATTCACCGGATTCAGCCTTGAAATGGTATCACTTTTACGTTGACAGTTTTCCCCAAGCTGAGAGTATCAAATATGCCCAGACTAATATAAAAAAACTTAATAATGTGATCAAAGCCATGCGACCGGATACCACTGATTCAACAGCAGTCATGGACTCTTCAGTGGTTGACAGTACCAGTGATTCCTTGAGCATTCCTAAAGACACAACCGCTGTTCAAGACACCACATCCGCTGAAAAGCCGGATTCACTCAAGGCTGAAAAGCAAAAAGAGACTCCTAGAATAATTGATAGAGTTCCTCGCAGAAGAGAAGAAGATATCAAAGAACCAAAACCGCCTATTAAAAATGAATCTCCTGACAGTCTGAGAAGATAATAGAAAGGCCAACTATTTTTTTATGGACAAACACTATTTTTTTTCCAGAATTGTAGCTAATAATCGAGTTTGTGATAAATTGTTCACAATGCAATTAAAGGCACCGGAAATTGCCCGCTCGTCTAACCCGGGACAATTCATTAATATTTATTTTCAGAATAGCGCCAAAATTTTTCCTCGACCTTTTTCGATTTCACAAATAGAGGAAGATATTATCTATATTCGATACAAAGTTATTGGTAGTCAAACCAGCAAGATGAGCGAATGGAAGAAAAATGATAAAGTCAGAATTTTGGGGCCTCTTGGAAACAAATTCAATATAAATTCGGAAATTCGATCACATATTCTGGTGGGCGGTGGAATCGGATCTGCACCGCTTTTTTATTTGCGGGATGCTTTGCTAGAAAAAGATCTAGATGTACAATTTTTCATAGGGGCAGCCAATCGTGATGAGCATTATGTTTTAGAAGATAAAAGTTGTATTTTGAAACTGGCCACAGATGATGGCTCGATTGGTTGGCATGGCACTGTCACAGAATTATTGCAGGAAGAATGGCCTAAAATAGAGCAGCCAGCCGTTATCTATTCCTGTGGCCCGGAACCAATGCTAGAGGCCTTAAAAAAATTCGCCCAAAAAAATAATACTGAAGTTCAGGTTTCTATGGAAAAAATTATGGCCTGTGGAAATGGTTTATGTCAGGGCTGTGCTGTTCGGACAGAGGATCATATTGAACAGGATTATGTCTTAGTCTGTAAAGATGGCCCTATCTTCAAAGCAAAGGATATTATTATAGATGATTGATCTAAGTACTAAATTAAATCAGGATTTTATACTGGATAATCCCCTTATGACAGCGTCGGGAACCTGTGGCTATGGTGATGACCTTGGCGAAGTGGTTGATATTGAAAATTATGGTGGAATCGTAACCAAATCGCTGAGCTTAAAGCCGCGCAAAGGGAATCCTCCGCCTCGAATTGTGGAAACGCCTAGCGGAATGATCAATTCTATTGGACTGGCAAATATTGGCGTTCAATCTTTTCTTGAGGAGAAGAAAACTGGCCTGAAAAAATATTCAGGAAAATTAATTGTTAATATAGCCGGAGAAACTCAGGATGAATTTTTGAAAATTGCTGAAATCCTGGAGAATGAAAGCTGGATCGATGGCTATGAGATCAATGTCTCCTGTCCGAATGTTAAAAAAGGTGGAATCGCTTTTGGTACAGATGCTGATGTATTATATCAATTAACTGCAAAGATCAGAGAACAAACTGATAAATATTTGATTATCAAATTATCACCTAATGTTACTGATATTGGTAGTCTTGCTCTTCGAGCTCAACAGGCTGGAGCTGATGCTGTTTCACTGGTTAATACATTTTATGGAGCAGCTATTGATATCCATACTCGCAAACCAAAAATTAACTCAGTCATCGGAGGTCTCTCCGGACCAGCAATTAAACCAGCAGCAATTGCAAAAGTTATCCAAACTGCCCAGAAAGTTGATATCCCTATTATTGGAATTGGTGGAATTACGGATGGAGCGGATGTGATCGAGTTTATGCTGGCTGGAGCCTCAGCTGTTGAATTAGGAACTGTTCATTTTATGAATCCTGCTGCTGTTGTTGAAATAAAAAAATATCTAGTTGAATATTGTAGGCAACATGAAATCAATTCCCTTCAGAAAATTATTGGAAAGGCGGAGATATGACCAGATTCATAGCCCTTTTAATGGCAGTTTTACTTCTATTACAATGTACTCCAGCACCTCGCTATCATTATCGTGATGAACCCCGCAAAAAGTCGAGCCGCTCTAAATCTTCGACCAAAAGCAGAGAAGCTGCGAAAGAACCACCAAAAACTGGCAATGCGCCTCTGCTGAGCATCAATGGCAGTGATTCAGCAATTTTTACATCCTCCTACTATGGCAAAAAATTTCACGGCCGTAAAACTTCTAATGGCGAGGTTTTTAATATGTATGGCTATTCTGCGGCTCATAAAAAACTTCCCTTTGGAACTGTTCTTAAAGTTACCTATCTAAAAACCGGTAAATCCGTTCTGGTGACAGTTAATGATCGAGGGCCATTTATCGAAGGACGTGATCTCGATCTTTCTTATATGGCCGCAAAAAAAATAGGATTAGTTCGCCAAGGTGTCGGCCAGGTAAAAGTTCGAGTTGTCAAATGGGGGAGTGATAAATGATAGAACCCAAAAATTTGCTTACAAGAATAACAATTGCTCTTCTGGGGATCCCAGCGATAATTGGCCTTATTTATCTTGGAGGAGTCTATCTGACAGCCTTTCTTATTTTGGTCAGCAGTATTGCCCTCTGGGAATTGTTTGATTTGCTTAATAATAAAGGACTTCCGCCAGGAAGATATACAACAATTTTGGCTGGTTTAATATTACTTCTGACTGCCGGACTCAATCCTGATATGATTAAATATGCTGTGCCATTGATCACGGTTATGCTGCTGCTTACAATTCTGATCGGTGATATTAGAAATTCGGTAAGGAATATCGCCTCTTCAATATTTAGTACGGTTTATATACCTCTGAATTTGTGTTTTATTCTTCTTTTGCGTCAGATTGAGCCATCGGGCTTTCATTTGACTTTAATAATGGTTGTAACGGTTTGGGTTTGCGATACGTTTGCCTATTCTTTTGGTAGCTGGCTAGGGCGGCGTCCACTAGCACCAAAAATCAGCCCTAATAAATCCATTACTGGCGGAATTGCAGGATTTATGGGTAGTATTCTGAGTGTATTAATTTTTTATCTTTTTAAATTTGTGCCAGCAGAAGTCTCTCTGATTAAAATGTTAGGATTAGGTGCTCTAATCGGAATATTTACTCAAATAGGTGACCTGATTGAATCGGTAATTAAAAGAGACATGGAAGTCAAAGATTCTGGAAGCATATTACTGGGACATGGGGGAGTATTGGATCGGTTCGACTCGATTATAATTGTTTCTCCGGTTGTATATTTTTATGCTATCTTTGTTTTGGCTAATTTATAAAAAATCTTCCACTACAATTCGTTTCATTCCTTAGACTATTGCAGGTTAATCCAAAAAGAAAAGGCCAGTAAAAAATCTACTGGCCTTAGCAACTTTGTTATGTTTGGATTCTGCTAAACTGTGACATCCTCTTTGCGTTGGAGAGCACCCCAGATTCCGAGTATTGCAACTACAATTCCGACTATAATGTAGTTAATTGGTGCTTGTAATCCTAAAATAATACCACTCAGAATTAGCCACAAGCCTATAATTCCAATTACTACACCGTGCCAATTCTTTCTGGCCCAGAACCCTAGAATAGCGGCAATAACTCCACAAATGATTAAATTGATTCCTCCTTGGAGGGCTGTGATTAATCCGGATAAAAATACCCAGATGCCCAGAATGAAATTAACCCATAATTGCCACATGATTTTCCTCCTTATTATATATTAAAGGCAGCATATCAACTGGATAAATTCCAGTATAATCTAGATTTTTATCTTTTGAAAAATTTTGTGTGTCTATTACCGAAAAAAACTGTTTGAGTTGCATGTCCATTCCCCCTTAGTTTACTTACAATCTCAAACACATTATTTATAACTTAGGTGACAGTGTGATAAAAGTCAACTTTGAGTCAATAGTTTTGATAATTGACTTGTTTACAAGTAAAATATTAATTATTTTAGGATCTTAATGAGTAATGACATTTGCCAAATTAGTATCATTCAGAGATTATGAAAAGTAATAAGGAGTCAAAAAATGGAAAAGTATTTTAGTAAGAGACTGGCCATATTAATCATATTTTTAGTTTGTAATTCTGTATTTGCTAAATTGGATGTTGGTCAACTAAATAAGGCCATTAAAAAGGAAGGCTTAAATTGGCGAGCAGGAGAGAACTGGGTAACAAGATTAAGTCCGGAAGAACGCAAAAAACTGGTAGGTTCCCCCATTAATTATAACCGTCTTGCAAAAATAGCGCAAGATAAAATGATTCAGATTCCTAAAACTGCTGAATTGCCTGACCATTTTGACTGGAGAAAGAATAATGGCAACTGGGTAACGCCGGTCAAAAACCAGGCAAGTTGTGGTAGCTGCTGGTCGTTTTCTGCAGTTGCTCAAACCGAATCCTGGTGGGTTATTGAAAATGATCGCCAGGATACTGTTAACTCCTTTAATCTTTCAGAACAATATTTACTTTCTGAAGGCTCGTCTGGTGGTTGTGATGGTGGTTGGGTTACTGCTGCTCTAGATGTGGCTCGTGAAACAGGTATTCCTCCAGAATGGGCTCTTGAATATGATGCTTCTGACACAGTTTCTCTAGAAGAAGCTGAACCAAATTGGCAGGATCATGCTTATGAAATTCCAGGCTGGGGCTATGTAACAAGTTCTGAAGCCTCGGTCAAAAATATTAAAAATGCTTTGCTCTATCACCCTGTATCGACTTCCTATGATGTTTATGAAAGTTTTTATTATTATGATGGCGGTGTTTATGAACCTTTTACTGGAGAGCATATTTCTCTTGAGAATGACACTTTAGTTGGTGGGCATGCTATTTTGTTAGTTGGCTGGGATGATGCTGATTCATCCTGGATATGCAAAAATAGCTGGGGAAAATATTGGCCTGATAGTGTTGATTTTGACAATGATGGCAAGATTGATTCCGGTTATTTTAAAATAAAATGGGGCGCCTGTAATATCGGAGAATATATGCCCTTTATCTGGAATGATCAGAATCAGCAGGGCAATATTGCCTTTGAACAAAATTCTATTAATGCTACTGCTAAACAGGGTGAATCTGTCAAAATCGATTTTACTCTGACAAATACCGGCACCAGCCCACTGCATTTTGCTGCCACGGATTATGGCTTTTATTTCCATCCTGATACTTTTAATGCCTACGAAGGAACATCCTGGTGGTGCGGAGACCCAGAAATTATGGGTTATGAAAATCGAGTTTTGCAGTACTTGTATATTGCTAGTTTGAATCTCGCATCCCTTACTGAACCTGTTTTAGAATTCAAAGCTAATTGGGCTGTAGAAGACCCCGGCGGTGCCAGTGAATACGGCTATGATGGCTGGGATGGTTGGAACGTATGGATAAGTACTGATGGTATTGCAGATAGGGAGGTAATTGAACCTACATATCCTGATTATGGTTGTCAGAGTCTATGGAGCTTTGGACACGAAACTCAGGGATGGAATATGGGCGATAGTATTCCTGGGTGGGCCGGAAAAAGCCAGGGTTGGCAAGATATAAAATTCAACCTAACAGATCATAAAGCTTCTAATGCCAATCTTGCCTTTGTTTTTGCCTCTGATCGAGGTTATAGTACTTCTGATGATCCTTCTTTGACTGGACTTTTTATTGACAATATTGTTATTTATGATGAGCAGAATCCTGAAGATACTGTTTATACTAATTATGGAAACGTTGATATGAGGAGCCTGCGGACAGGCTATGGAGCTACTTCAAAATGGTTATCTTTAGAAAATAGTCCTGGCACTATAGAAGCGAATGGAGATTATAATCTTACTGTAAAATGTGATGCTACCAGTCTAAATCCGGGAAATTATAGCGCACAACTTAATATTGAACTCAGTGATGCCAGTAGCAGTGTCCAGGTTCTGCCTGTCAATTTCACTGTAACCGAAAATGATCAGAATATTGCGGATGGTTTAGATACGCCTGCAAAATTTACTCTGCTGGGGAATTATCCTAATCCTTTCAATGCCAGTACAAAAATTAAATACTATTTACCGGAAGCCGGGAATGTGGAATTGCTTATTTACAACTTGCAGGGCCAAAAAATCTACCAGGCCGAAGAACAATATACAGGCAAAGGCTACAAAATGATGAATTGGAATGGAAATGACCTCAAGGGAAACAGCATTGGCAGTGGAGTATATATCTATAAATTGCAGTATAATAATCAATCTTTTGAATCAGGAAAATTGCTTTTAATGAAATAATAGATTTGAAATTCTGGTAAGCAAAAATATAAAATCAGAACTTATTCATCCTGATTTTGGGAACTGGCCTTGTATCTTTTAGGCCAGAAATGTTCAAGCCTATCCTTTATTCGAGACTCTCTTCCCATACGAGTTGGCCTGTAAAATTTTTGAGCCGGCATATCTTCGGGAAAATAGTGTTCGTCAACAAAATGGTTTTTGTGGTCGTGAGGATATTTATAATTTTTTCCGTATCCTTCTTTCTCCATAAGTTTAGTCGGAGCATTACGGAGATGGAGGGGAACGTTGTGAGTACCACTTTTTTTGACGGCCTGTTTGGCTCTTTGCAAAGCCATGTAAGCGGCATTGCTCTTTGGGGAGGAAGCCAGGTAGGTGGTAACCTGGGATAAGATAATTTCGGCCTCGGGCATTCCAACTGAATGCACAGCATTATAACCATCCTGAGCGATCATCAAGGCTGAAGGATTCGCATTGCCAATATCTTCGCTAGCCAAAATAATCAATCGTCGGGCAATAAAGAGAGGATCCTCACCACCATCCAGCATCACACACATCCAGTATAATGCAGCATTAGGATCGCTACCTCGCACACTTTTTATAAATGCCGATATTGTGTCATAATGATAATCAGCTTTTTTATCATATAATCGAGCTCTATCCTGAAGGGCTTCTTTTAGAATATCATGATTTATCAGTATCTTGCCTTCTTGATCAGCCATATCAATAGCTGTTTCCAGAGCATTCAATAATTTGCGGGCGTCTCCGCCAATCGAATTAATTAAAAAATTACGAGCATCTTCTTCAAATTCAATCTCCATTTCCCTTAGAATCATATCATTTTTGAGAGCATTATCAAGAATAGATTCCAGGTTTTGATCACTGAGTGAATTCAAACGCAAAACCCGACAACGGGAAAGTAGAGGAGCGATTACCTCAAAAGATGGATTCTCGGTAGTTGCGCCAATCAAAATTATATTACCATTTTCAACAGCCCGTAATAGAGCATCTTGCTGAGCTTTATTAAATCGGTGAATTTCATCGATAAATAGGATTGTTGCTTCCCCCCGCTGATGTCGATTCTTTCCGATCTTGATAACTTTGCGAACATCCTTGACTCCTGAAGCCACAGCATTAAGCTGATAAAATTTTGCATCAGAATGATTGGCGATTATTCGGGCTAATGTGGTTTTGCCTGTTCCTGGTGGCCCCCACAGAATCATGGAAAAAATCCGGCCGTGCTTAATACTTTTAGACAGAATTTTGCCCGGGCCTGCTATATTGGTTTGACCGATGAATCCTTCCAGAGTATCAGGGCGAATTCTATCAGCTAGAGGCTTGAGCTCATTTTGTTTTTCTTGATCTGAGAAAATATCGATTTTTTTATTCATAGGACAAAATTTATCGGTGTTTTTCTGCAAATGCAAGTTGGCGAGTTTATCTGTAAAAAAATATACAAAAAATTTGGAGGGTCTTTCTATTATGCTTAAGAAGAGGAGAAAAAAGGCCTTTATATTCTATTGATAGAATAGTTGTTCAAAAATGCGTTATTAATTGTTGACAATATAAAATATATAATTTATATTAATGCTACTATTTAATATCCCGATTTCTTTGAGTTTGTAGAAAATTTTAGGTAAATTTGTCTCCGGTGTTAAGGTAAGTTTAATTAAAATAGGAGAAAGAAAAAATGGCAACAAAAATTGGAATCAATGGCTTCGGAAGAATCGGACGTGGTTTTTTGAGAATTCTGGAAGCCAGAGAAAAAACCGATCTTGAAGTTGTAGCAATCAATGATCTGGTTGGCGTTGATAATTTGGCCTATCTATTGAAATACGATTCTGTTCATGGCCGTTTTGACGGAACTGTCGAAGTTGACGGTAATAACATGATCGTTAATGGAAGAAAAATTGAAGTTACTTCTGAGACTGATCCTGCCAATTTAGGCTGGGATGACAAAGGAGTAGAAATTGTTATTGAATCTACCGGTGTTTTCAGAAAAAGAGATCAGATCGCAAAACATCTCGAAGCCGGTGCCAAAAAGGTTATCTTAACAGTACCTGCCAAAGACAAAATCGATGCTACAGTTGTTCTGGGCGTTAATGATGACGACCTTGATGCTGATGATGAAATCGTTTCTAATGCTTCTTGTACAACAAACTGCCTGGCTCCTTTAGCCAAAGCATTAAATGATGAATTCGGTATCCAAAAAGGTCTAATCACCACAGTACACGGTTATACAGCAACTCAGGCTGTTCTTGATGCTCCTGCTAGCAAAATTAGAAGAGGACGCACAGCTGCTGAGAATATTATTCCAACTACTACTGGTGCTGCAATTGCCACAACAAAAGTACTTCCTGAACTGGAAGGCAAAATTGATGGTAAAGCATTGCGTGTACCTGTACCTAATGGTTCCTGCGTTGACGGTGTTTTTCTACTTGATGTTGAAGAAACAACAGTAGAAGAAGTCAATGCTGCGCTCAAGAAAAAAGCTGAAGGCGAGATGAAAGGTATTCTTGGATATACAGAAGAAGAATTGGTCTCCCGTGATATTATGGGCCAAAAAGAATCATCTCTCATTGACGCTAAAGCAACACAAATGGTCAACAAGAATATGGTTAAGATCATTTCCTGGTATGATAATGAATATAGTTACACAAACAGGGTTATTGATCTTGCTGAAAGAATGGTTGACATGCTGTAAAATATCAAAGTCAGGGTGTGGTTTCGGCCACACCCTTTTTTACTGTCTTGCACCCTTTGTACACGTTCTCAAAGAAATCGGCCAAGCAAAGAAAGGGACTATAAGTGGAACAAATTAATTTTATCTTTGGTATTCATAATCATCAACCGACTGGCAACTTTGACTTTGTATTTGAATCAGCTTTTAATAAGAGCTATAAGCCTTTCATAGATACTCTGGAGAAATTTCCAGAAATTCATATTACTCTCCATTTCAGTGGTTGCTTGCTGGAATGGCTGGAAGACAACAAGCCCTCTTATATTGACAGAATTGCCCGTCTTGTTGAAAATGGAAATGTTGAAATTCTGTCCGGAGGCTTTTTTGAACCTGTTTTGGCTATGTTGCCTGACAGAGACAAAATCATTCAGATTGAAAAATTAAACCATTATATAGAAAAAAGATTTGGATATAAACCCCGCGGTCTATGGTTGACTGAAAGAGTCTGGGAACCAGGTTTGGCCAAACCTATTGCCCAGGCAGGGATAAAATATGTGACAGTTGACGATTATCATTTTCTTGGTGCTGGAATGCAGCAAGAAGAACTGGATGGGGCTTTTATTACTGAAGAACAGGGCTATCCGCTCTGGATATATCCCATTAACCAAAATCTAAGATATACAATACCCTTTGAAGATCCTCAGGATTCAATTGACTACCTTAGAAAATATGTTTCGGAAGATGAAAACAAATGTATTGTAATGGCTGATGATGGCGAAAAATTTGGCGTTTGGCCAGGTACCCATGACATTGTATTCAAAGAAAATTGGTTGGAAGAGTTTTTTACAGCGCTGCAGGAAAATCAAGACTGGCTCAAAACCAAAACCTTTGCTGAATATTATGACAATCATGCTCCTAAAGGACGTATTTATCTGCCAACGGCTTCCTATTTTGAAATGAGCGAATGGTCATTGCCTGCTGAAGCCGGTCAAAAGTTTGAAGAATATGTTGAAAAATTTGAAGAGGAAGGCACTTTCGCCGATATCAAACCCTTTTTTAAAGGTGGTATGTGGAGAAATTTCCAGTATATTTATGATGAATCTAACTGGATGCAAAAAAAATATCTCCATCTTTCTAATAAACTGGAAGAAATTCGCGAGAAAAAACCTGAGCTGGAAGATAATGATAGATTTCAAAAAGCCCGTGAGCACGTTTTGAGAGGAACTTGTAATTGTGCTTATTGGCATGGTCTATTTGGTGGTCTATACTTACCACATCTTAGACATGCTATTTACAGTGAGCTGATCAAGGCTGAAAGAATCATTGACCAGGAATTGGATGAGAAAAAATTCAGAATGGAGATAACCGATCTTGACCGGGATGGGCGCGATGAAATCCTGGTCACAAATACTGCTCAAGAACTATTTTTTGCAGTTCGTCCCCATGATGGAGGCTATATTGAGGAATTTGATCTTACTGACAAATCCTACAATGTACTCAACACATTACGCCGCTATAAAGAAGGCTATCACAACAAGGTCAAAAAAGCAACAACTGAAGCCAACCAGGGGGCTAGCATTCATGATTCAATAAGAGCAAAGGAAGAAGGCCTGGAGAAACTCCTCAATTACGATAATCAGCCTCGCAAAACACTGCACGATCATTTTATCTCACGATCAGTAACATTAGAACAGTTTCAGAAAGGCAATTATTTTGAGGAAAGCGATTTCCTTGAAGCCGATTATGATTATGAAATTGATAAAAGGCGCCGCAGTATTTTAATGAAACGCGATGGCTGGGTCAACTGGCAACCTTTTCGAGTGGAAAAACATATCAAATTCACCCGCTCCAAAATTATTGTTACATATCGACTGGAAAATAAAGGACAAGATAATAATAGTTTTCGCTTCGGTCCTGAGTTTAATTTCGCAATGCTGGGTGGCGATTCTCCGGATAGATATTATCAAAGTGATCAGGTTGAACTCGAAAAAAGTGCTCTCAATTCGAGTGCTGTTGAACCTGATATCAATTCTATGGCAGTCGTCAATGAGTATGATAAATTTAAAATTATTGTCAAAAGCCATTTTTCTGCAGAATTCTTTAGATTTCCTATTGAAACTGTTTCCCACTCGGAAGATGGATTTGAACGCGTCTATCAGAGTTCTGTAATAGTTCCATTTATTTTTCTTGAATTTCAACCAGGAGAACAAAAAGAGTTGAAATTTGAGCTGGAAGTTAAAAGATTATAAATAGTATCATATATTTTGCCCTGCTTACCAATTTATTTTAATAGGGCAAGTATCAAAAAAAATCTGATTTATAAAATAAGGGGGATAATCTATCTGGATTAGTGCTCACCAGAAAGAAAATCAGAATAATATGCAGATAATTTTTATTGCTTCAGAAATGGACCCTTATTGCAAGGTTGGTGGACTGGGCGATGTAGTTGGCACATTACCGGTAGAGTTAAGCCACAAAGGAATTTCTGTAAAAGTCATCATCCCTGATTACGGATCTATTGAAACGGAAAAATACGATATTGATTACGAAGTGGATAACTTTTTTGTAGAAATTGCCGGAAAAAAATATGAAGCCAGTGTTAGTGAATTGTCCCCGGAAAATGCAAACCATGATGTACTTTTTATCGGTAATCGCGAGTTCTTCGACCGCCAGAATATTTATACTGATGGACTGGGAAATGCCTATGATGACAATTTTTTGCGATTTCTCTTTTTTCAGCTGGCGGCTTTAAAATATATTGAACGTTCGGATCTGAAACCCGAACTGCTACACTGCCATGATAATCAAGCCGCCCTGATTCCGGTTTATTTACTCTATAAATACCAGAATTCTACCAGTTTTCAGAATACCAAAACAATTTTAACTCTACATAATATTGGCTATCAAGGAATTACAGATTTTCATCATAGAAAATATATGGAACTCCCTGAGGAGTTATTTTATCCTCAAGCCTTGTTAGAATGGTACGGACAAATCAATCCGCTTAAAGCGGGAATTTTGACTGCTGATAGGATTACTACAGTCAGTGATACCCATGCAGAAGAAATTACAACAAATGAACGCCTAAGCGCGGGGCTAATGAATGTTATCAATAGCAGAAATGATCAAGTCGTCGGTATTTTAAATGGTATTGATCCGCAAATTTGGAATCCTGAAACCGATCAATATATAGCCAGTAACTATTCTCTAGCAAATTTTGATAAAGGCAAAAAAGAGAATAAACTTAGTCTATTAAATGAGGCTAATTTTTCGACAGAGAATCCAAACATACCTTTGATTGGAATAGTTTCCCGACTTGTAGAACAGAAAGGAATCTCTCTAATAATTGAAAATATGGAAGCACTTCTCTCGTATAATATTCGAATTGTGATTTTGGGAAGCGGTACAGAACAGTTTCATGTTCAGCTCAAAAAATTAGCCCAAAAATTCCCCTCAAGATTATTCATTGACTTTGCTTATAATGTTCCCTTTTCTCATCGGATAATTGCTGGTAGTGATATTTTGCTAATGCCATCCCGTTACGAGCCCTGTGGAATTACTCAGATGACCGCCATGTTGTACGGCACTGTGCCAGTTGCTCACAAAACAGGTGGTTTGGCTGATACAATTAAAGATATGAAAAATGGATTTCTTTTTGATGATTATTGCGGAGAAGCTCTGATTAATGCTATGGGTAGAGCTCTTCAGGTCTATAAAAATCGATCTCAATGGGAAGACCTTATTATTAATGCTATGAACTCAGATTTTACGTGGTCAAGATCGGTTGAAAATTATCTAGAACTTTACCGTCAGGTTACAGGCAAGCAATGATAGAGCAAGACCCTTCCCCGACTCGAAAATTATTACAAAATAAATTAATTCGAAATCTAGTTTACTACTACGGAATATTACAGGCAATTCATCTTGCTGCATTGATAATTGCTAGTATACAATATCTAAAAAGCAGTAGCATAGCTCTACTTGCTCCGCCTTCTTCCCAGGGTTGGACGCAACAGGCAGTGAATTTTTTTCTTACTATGGGCATTGTTGATGCTGCCAATGTAATTCTTAGCTTTATTTTTGTGATAAAATTTGTAAAAGGCCAGAATTCTACTTTTATCTGGGGGATAATTGTTCTAACCGTTTCGATGTATTCAGCTATAATCTATTTATTTCCAGTTCTGATATCAGGGGCCTTATTGGAAAATATATTTACCTATTCCCTTATCGGCATTCTATTTTTACCGGTTATTCTTCTTTACATTTTATTTATGCAAAATGTACTACAAGAAAAATAAATTACAGGATTACAAATCATTCTGATCAACTAAATTCTTCGACAAATTTATGATAATCAAAGATTATTAATTTGCGGCCCTTTTTCTCAATATAGCCTTTCTTTTCGAATTTTTTAAGAGTACGAGATACAGTTTCACGGGAAGTACCAGCCATATTGGCAATATCTTTTTGATAAGGAAAATCTTCAATTTCTACCTGGCCCTGTTTGATCTTACCCAGTTCTTCAGAAAGTCTAACAATGCTCATAGCAATTTTATGCTCTGCATTGCTGAGACTGAGGTCTTTAATGAGCTGATCAGATTTCCGCAGGCGACTGGCCATTTCTTCCAGTAAATAGATCGATATATCAGGATGCTTCTTCAGCAAACTCAAAAAATCCTGACGGGTCAAAATTAGTACTTCACTTTTTTCAAGAGCAGTTACATTCGCTGAGCGAGTGACCCCTCCAAAAATGGCCATTTCACCAAAAAATTCTCCTTCACCGAGCATAGTCAGGATAACTTCATCGCCGTCAGAATTGATACGGGTAACTTTGACCCGTCCACTTTTGATCAGATATAAATTGTTACCTGTATCCTCCTCCAGTAGAATAACTTCACCTTTATCATATACCCGGGTACTGACAATCTGTGAAATATACTTCAGGCTATCATCGTTCAATCGATAAAATATCGGAATTTTTCTGAGTTCTTTTATTTTCATTTTTTGTCCCACTTATTCTTTACTATTTTCTTTGCTTTTGCCCTTTTTGGAAAATTTGTCAATTATGGAAGGAATTTTTTCCATTAATTGTGAATAATCAGTGCTCTTCTTTTTAAGATTAACTATTTTAACTTCGCCTTTGTGGACTGTAATTACAGCAACCGGTTCGATTTTTGCCCCACCACCAGTAGCACCACCTTCACCTTTTTTATCCTGGCTTTCGCCACTACCAGCACCAAATCCTAGCGATATTTTGGTTAATGGAATAATGGTGGTCTCTTCAGACTGAACCGGTTTGCCGATTACAGTCTCTGATTCCACGATTTTTTTAAGATTGGTTAACATTTTTTCTATGAGTTCATCCAACATTGCTGCTCCTCCTAAGTTGTTTAAATTCTCGGCTGCGCAACAAAAAGATGACTACAGCCAATACCTTAAATAAATACAACTCCAAGCTAATTTGTGCTTTTCCGTCCAATCGATAATTAAAAAAATCAGGCTCTATAGTAATATTTTTTATCTGCGGTATAATATACCAAATTGAATTATAAAAACCTAGCATTAAACCTGTTTGATACGGATCACCTAAACCTATTTTTAAATCACCATCTACTCTTATATTCTCAAAGCGCTCATAAAATTTTTTGATAATTGATTTAAAGAAGTCCCTTTTTTCAAATATTTGAACCATTGAACCTAAATTTTCTGTTTTGATTTTACTGGCTACTTTTTTTTCAGATACCTTCTTTTTGTGTTTTTTTTGCGATTCAATTGGAATAGGTATATTCAAGAATCTAAATTGTTTTTGGTTAGTTGTCAGAAAATATCTAAAACTAAGTACTTTAATAATTTTAGAATTGTTTAGTTGAATGGCAATATATTTTTTATGATCGCCTTTGAATGTTAAACAAATACTAGTTTTTGAAAAAATTAGAAATAAAAGCAAAATAAGGAAGAAAAGCGCTATAAAGGCCACAATTTTTAATAGAAGGAATAAAAAATACATGTTTTTCTTTGATATTAATTAATAAGATACATAAATTTCCTTGCTTTTTGTCAGATAAAAGATAATACTAAAAAGTAATAAAATGAAAGGATTTATATGCCAAGAACAAAATCGGTTCAAAAAAGGATTCGCAAATCAGAAAAAGCCCGTAAAAGGAACCGTCATTTTAAAACAATGATGAAAAATAAAATAAAAAAATTTATGGCCCTTGAAGATAGGGGAAAAGCAGAAGAAGTTATGTCTGATACTATTTCCCTGATCGACAAAATGGTCAAAAAGGGCATTATTCACAAAAATAAAGCTGCACGCGAAAAATCAAAACTTTCTCGCCATCTTAAACAGCTTTCTTAAACTAGATTAATTAAAATTAGTTTTGATAAAGTCTGATCTTTATGGTCAGGCTTTCTTTGTTTTAATAGCAAGTAAAAATATAACCGGTCATTTCAGAACATTATCAAAAAAAATAAAAATGGGGGCTCAAAAGCCCCCAAATCTTTATATTATTTATTAAAACGATTATTCAGTAGCTTTTTCCATGAGATCATTCATGCGTTTAACAAATTCGGCAGGGTCATCAAGATTACCATCCATTAAGAGAGCGGATTCATAGAGTTGTACAATCGATTTTCTGAGAATTTCATCCGTGCTGCTACCCAGATTTAGTCGATTTAGATTCCGAATAATGGGATGACCGGGGTTGATCTCCAGTATTTTCTTTTGATCAAAACCGCCCTGCTGACCCATCATTTTCATCATCCTTTCTACCTGAGGATCGACACCGTCTTCTCCGACTACCAGAGTAGCTGGGGAACTTACCAACCGTTTTGAGGCTTTGACATCTGCAACTTTTTCACCGAGAGTATCTTTGAAAACATCGATTAATGATTCAAGTGGTTTGCCGGATAGTCGTTCTTTATCATCGGATTCTTTGGAATCGGATTTGTCAAAATCAATATCGGCTTTTTCAATTGATTTGAATTCCTTGCCTTCATAAACATCCAGAGAACTGGAAATAATAGCATCAACAGGATGGATGAAGTAAAGAACTTCAATATTATTGTCAACAAAGTATTCCAGATTGGGATTTTTTTCGACAATTTCCCTGCTGTCCCCGGTGATATAGAATATTTCATCTTGATCTTCATCAGCCCGTTCAATATAGTCATCCAGAGAAGTGTATTCACCCTTGTTAGTATTTGTCGATTCGTAGCGCAAAAGTTTCATAATTCTGTCTTTGTTATTGAGGTCAGTATTTAGACCTGTTTTGAATAATGGTCCAAAGTTCTTGAAAAATTTCTCATATTTGCCGGGATTATTTTCAGACCAGTCTTCTAGCATTCCCAAAATCTTTTTTGTGAGTATGTTCTTGATCTTGGCCATAGCAGGACTATGCTGAGTAGTCTCTCGTGAGACGTTTAGAGGTAGATCTTCGGTATCAACGACACCTGTTATAAATCTGAGATACTCAGGTAACAATTCATTGCCAGCGTCATCTTGAATAAAAACACGATTTGCATAAAGATGTAAGCCTTTTTTGTCTTGAATATCCTGAAATAGATCATAAGGCGCTCGGGATGGAACGAAAAGGAGGGCTTTGAAATTGACTACTCCTTCCAAACTAAGATGAAGGTGGCCGAGCGGATCCTGGTAATCCATAGTTACAAATTTATAAAATTCATTGAGATCATCTTCTGATATTTGATCTTCCTTTTTTCTCCATAAGGCCTGAATTGTATTTTCACGATCACTATTAACATAAATCGGAAAATCTACGAAATTGGAATATTTTTTAATGACATTTTTAACGCGAGCATTGTCACTGAATTCTTCATATTCATCATCTAATTTAAAGCTGATCTTTGTGCCCCGTTTCTTCCGATCACATTCTTCGATAGTATAGCCACTTTTCCCATCAGATATCCAGCGCCAGGCTTTTGCACCAGGTTCAGCTGCTCTAGTTTCAATCACAACCTGATCAGTTACCATAAATGTGGCATAAAAGCCTACACCAAATTTACCAATCATATCAGCATCAATTTCTCCGCCCTGTGATTTTATTTCTTTGATCTTTTTTAGGGTTCCTGAATTGGCAACTGTTCCAATATCTTCAATCAGTTGGGATTTTGTCATTCCAATTCCGCTATCTTCGATGGAAAAGGTCTTTTTATCTTCGTCAGTCTCTATTCTAATTTCCAGATCAGCATCAGGATTGAGAATATTTTTATCAGTTAGTTTGCGAAAACGCAGGCGATTGAGGGCATCGGAAGCATTGGAGACTAACTCTCGTAAAAATACTTCCGGATGCTTATAAAGAGAATGGGTTATTAAGTCTAATAGTTGACTTAATTCTGCTCTAAAAGCATGTTGTTCCTTACCTTTTGTCATTTGACTTTCTCCTTTATTAATTTTGAATTCCAATAATTATTTCTAAGAGCATATAATTCGTAACCAAAGTTATGCCATCTGTAATATTACGACAAAATGTCATAATCTAAAATAATCATAAATTTAATCTTTTATTATTTACAGGAAAAAAATATTCCAAGTTTTAATAATTATCAATAGCATAGTCCATGCTAAAAATACTGTAAACTTATAAAATACAATGGATAATAAATAAAAGAATAGTTTGGTATAGATTTAGTTATAATAATCTGTTCTGAGAGGGTTATTTAAAAAATGGAGTTATCATGGTTAATCAAATGCATGATAAGCTAGAGAGTGTAATCTCTGATCAAGATCAAGTTTTTGACAATATTGCCAGATCACGACTTAATCGCATGAGCCTGGAAAACAAAGAGGCTCTGAAAGCACCCTGTGGTGCGCTTGTTACCTGGCATCGGCCTGATTCTACTGGTCGTAGTCCGGAGGATACTGTAATTGTGAAAAGGCCTGAGAGTCAGGATAGAATTGACTGGACATCGGAATATAACATTCCTATTCAACCATCTACTTTTGATATGCTTTTTGAAGATGCTCTGAAAATGATAGACAAAAAAGAATCGGTTTTTAGGACCGATCGAAGTGTTGGGGCTGATCCTAATTGGTCACTGCCAGTAACTACTATCACGGATAAAGCCCTGTACGCAGGTTTTTCTCTAAATATGTTTCGTGAAAATAAGATAGATGAAAGTATTTTTTCAGACAAGCCTTTTTATCTAATTGTATTTCCTGATGAAAAATTATCCAATGGAAAATATGAAGAGCGCCTTCGACGGCTTCCTGAAAGTGGAGAGACTTCCCATATGGCAGTTGCCATGGATCTGGATCGCAGAGTGGGAATAATAATTGGCTCTGCTTATCTGGGTAGTGTGAAAAAATTAATTTTTACAATCTATAATTATTATCTGCCCCATGAGGATATCCTGCCTCTGCACTGCTCTGCCAATGAAGGTAAGAAAGGTGATATAGCCCTTCTGCTTGGTCTTTCGGGTACTGGTAAAACGACGCTTTCGGCCGATCCTCAAAGAAAATTGATCGGGGATGATGAGCATGGCTGGTCAGACACGGGAATTGCCAATTTCGAAAATGGGTGCTATGCTAAATTAATTGATCTTGATCGTGAAAAAGAACCTGAAATTTACGACGCTACATTTCACAACGATGATGTGGAAAAGCAGAATACAATTATAGAAAATGCTATGATGTATCCTGATGGAAGCTTCGATCTAAGTGATGATCGACTGACTCCTAATTCTCGTTCCTCTTATCCTCTTGATGCGTTGAGAAATATCAAAGAAAATCCGGTTGGAGATCATCCTCAAACTATTTTATTCTTAACTGCCGATGCCAATGGCGTTCTGCCGCCTGTTTCTCGGCTCGATCTAGAACAGGCTATGCTCTGGTTTTTGATGGGTTACACCAGCAAGCTGGCTGGAACTGAAACTGGTATTGTCGAACCCAAAACTACATTCAGCCGCTTTTTTGGTGCGCCTTTTATGCCCTGTAATCCAAATAAGTATGCATCCATGCTTGGTGAAAAAATGGAAAAGTTCGGAACCGACGTTTATCTGATAAATACAGGCTGGACTAATGGGCCTTATGGAATTGGACATAGAATTGATATTGATAAAACCCGGGCTATGGTAAATGCCGCAGTTGATGGCGATTTAAAAAATGTGGAATATAAGCAAGACCCGATCTTTAAAGTTCATATACCGACAAGCTGTCCCGGTCTTGATAATGGCAAAATATTATTTCCGATCAAAAACTGGCATGACAAACATGAATATGAGCAAAGAGCTAAAAAATTAGCTGGAGAATTCGCCCAACATTTTGAGAAAGATTATGGCGACAGTGGCGTCAGTGACAAGGTCAAAGCTGCCTGTCCTGGTATCTGATATTAGTTCATTGTAAGAACTGTTTAAATAGAAAATAACTTTATAGATTATAAGTTGGATTTAACACCAATTCTTTGGTGTTCGGTAAAATTATCACATAGTTCGCCTAATCTTGGGTAAATCAAATCTCCTTCGTTTAAATTAGAAAAAAAATCAATTTTTTCTGGAACATTTTCTAATTTTATTTGTATATTATCGAGCTACTTTTTTAGCAGTTGGTAAATTAAAATTGAAAATTGGAGAGTGTCTATGATACGAATTGATAACTTAACCAAGTATTATGGATCATTTCTGGCTTTGGATAGCATCAATTTTCAGGTAGAAAATGGAGAAATTCTCGGATTTTTGGGGCCGAATGGGGCAGGAAAAACTACTACCATGCAAATAATGACCTCATTTTTGGCACCCAGCCAAGGGAATATTTATGTAGATGACCTCAATGTCATTGATGATTCCTATGAAATTCGAGAACATTTGGGCTATTTGCCCGAACACAATCCTCTTTATGAGGATATGACAGTTTTTGATTTCCTGAAATTTGTAGCCAAAGTTAGAGAGATTGAACCCGCCAGTATAAAAAGGCGGATTGAGGAAGTAATTGAAATCTGTGGATTGCAAAAAGTTGTCCACAGAGAAATTGGTGTTCTTTCTAAAGGTTACAAGCAGAGGGTCGGTCTGGGACAGGCCATAATTCATGATCCCCGAATCTTGATTCTTGATGAACCGACCTCCGGTCTTGATCCCAATCAGATAGCCGAGATAAGAGAACTGATTAAAACTCTGGGTAAGAAAAAGACCGTATTAATTTCCAGTCATATTTTGCAGGAAATTCAGGCTACTGCCGACAGGATGGTAATCATTAATGAAGGAAAAATTGCTGCTGATGGCACGTTGGATGAATTGATGGCCAAGTTCAGAGGCGATACGATTTTGGAAATGGAACTCAAAGATGCTGATACGTCCAAACTGGAATCCATTCCAACCATTAATGAAAAGATCAAAGTTGTTGACCTCAAAGAAAAAGATGATCAATTCAATCTGGTTCTGGAATATCCTAATACAATTGATCCTCGTGAGGATATTTTTGAATATGCGGTCAACAATAATTGGAAAATCCTTGAAATGAGTCGTTCCAAGACAAGTCTCGAAGATGTATTTCGTAAACTTACTGTTGAACAAGGAGGTTCCCATGAAAACTAATATTGGCTTGATCTATAAAAAAGAGATATCATCCTTTTTTAACAGCGCAGTTGCTTATATAACTTTGATCGTATTTCTGCTTTTGGCAGGCTGGTTTTCTATGAATACTTTTTTTCTGATAAATCAATCCGATCTACGCCAGTTATTTAGTATTGTGCCAATCATTTATTTAGCTTTTATTCCTGCCGTTACAATGAATTTGATTGCTGAAGAAAAAAATGATGGCACTCTTGAATTTTTGACTACTATGCCTGTTTCTGATGCTGAAATTGTGATTGGTAAATTTTTGGCAAGTTTAGCCCTGATTGGAATTGCTCTTCTGTTTACCTTTACTCAGCTCTTCACTGTTGTGATGATTGGCAATAATGTTGATTTGGGCGCTTTAATTTGTGGATATCTTGGTCTGCTTTTACTGGGTGGTGCTTACACTGCTATTGGAATCTTCGCCAGTTCAGTTACTGATAATCAGATAGTAGCCTTTATCGTTAGTTTTTTGATTATAGCCATATTTTTCATTCTGGATAAGATCTTGATGTTTGTCCCTGGATTTTTGAGCACAATCTTTGAGTATATGAGTACAGGTTATCACTTCGAAAGCATATCCAGGGGAGTCATTGATTCGCGTAATATAATTTATTTCGCATCAGTGATAACTTTCTTTCTACTGCTGAGTATTCGAATCCTGGAAATGAGAAAATGGAGGTAATCTAATGGACACAATAAGAAATAAAAAACAGTTTATCATCTATATTGTTCTGATTGCGGCAATTGCAATAATTCTCAATATTGCATTACGCTCTCTTTTCTTCCGCATTGATTTTACCAGGAATAATATCTATTCCTTATCGGAATCCAGTAAAAAAATTCTTAATAAACTGGATGACAGGTTGGTTGCAAAAGTCTTCTTCTCGGAAAATTTGCCGGGACAATATGGAAATACAAAAAGATATTTGCAGGATCTACTGGAGGAGTATCAAGCCTATTCTCAGGGTAAATTCCAGTTTGAATTTATTAACCCTAAAGATCAGGAAGCAAAAAGACAGGCCCGTAGTTACCGAATCCGCCCTGTCCAGATGCAGGTTGTAGAAAACGATGAAATGCAACTGAAAAATGTCTATATGGGGGTAGCTTTTCTCTATAATGATAAAAATGAAACGCTGCCGGTCATTAAAAATACAAAAGGCCTGGAATATGATGTAACCACTGCAATCAAAAAATTGGCTGACAAACAGATGAAAACTCTGGGAGTTCTGCGTTCATCGAATAAAATCAACATGTCAATCCAGAAATTAAGTGAGTTTCTCCGACAAACTTACCGGGTGCGGCAAATATCATTAAACAAAGAAGTTCCTGGTAATATAAATACTCTGCTGGTTAATGGAATTGAAGATTCATTAAGTAGTGAAGCACTTTACAACCTTGACCAATTTCTGATGCGAGGTGGAAAATTATTCATAGGCCAGGGCCGGACGATTGATCAATTAAATCAGGGCCAGGGAAAATTGATCAACAGTAATATTTTTGATCTGCTGGATCATTATGGACTGAATATTGGTAAAGACTTGCTTATTGATAAAAATTGTGGGAAAATTCGAATACAGCAAAAACGAGGAATGTTCAGTTTTGCTAATGCCATTGATTACCCACCTTTTATAATTATCAATAATATGAATGAAGAACATCCTATAGTCAGCGAATTGGAACAGGTTCGAGTCTTTTTTAGTCATGAACTCAATGCTGATTCATCTGTCAATTTTACTCCTCTTTTGAGAACATCCCATAAAACAGGTTCGATTCAGCCAACTCAACTGCGTCCAAGTCGTCAGCAAATGATGATGATGCAGCAACGAGGACAGCGTCCAGAAATGGGCAAAGGTTATAATTTGCAACCCAATCTGGAAAATGCCGGATCTTCCAATCCAGCCATGTCATCATTTCCACTAAATTCTCAGATTATTTCCGGATTAAGAACAGGTGCAGCTACAAGTTATTTTGCTGACAGTGCTGCCTATAGTCAGAAAGAAGGTTTTCTGGAACGCAATCCAAATGTAAATATCCTTGCTATCACCGATAATAAGTTTTTTAATGATGACCGTGGTGGTGGAATTGAAGAAGATCGGAAATTTATTCTCAATGGTGTCGATTTCTTAATGGGTGAGACTGAATTGATGGATATTAGATCAAGAGAAATATCTGCCAGTCCTCTTGAAGACCTCTCCGCCGGACAGAAAAAATTCTGGAAATGGCTTAATATTCTGCTACCATCAATTCTCGTAATTCTACTTGGTATGTATAGAATGAAGAGAAAAAAAGATAAACAAAAACGATTGGAGGAGATCTATGGCTAAGCGGAAAAATACATGGATAAAATATATCATTGCTCTGGCAGTTGTGATTGTCTTGCTACTGGTCTCTATGTTAAAAAATCGTCGATATCAACAGGAAACCAGCCCTATTCTGGATATGAAAAAAGAAGATATCACCGCACTCTCTATTTTTTCCAGTAAAGATACAGTCCAAATACGCCAATTAAACGATACTACCTGGACAGCTGTAGAACCGGATACAGGTGATATTGATGAAAATAAAGTTGACCGCCTATTAACCGGTTTAATTGAAGCCAAACAAACAGGAATTGCTACCGAAAAACCTGATAATTTCAGCGTTTATAATGTTGATGAAAACTCTACATTAGTTGAATTGAGTAAAGGTGAAAGTCTGCTAACTTCATTTTATTTAGGTAGGTCAACCTCGTCCTATTCTCAAGGTTATCTGAGATTCAAGGATGAAAATAAGGTCTATCGTATAAATAAAAATCTGAGCTATATGGCTAATTCCAGTCCAACTTACTGGCATAAGAAGTAATCACACTTTATATATCTTACTTACAAAAAAAAGATGGAGGGGCAACCCTCCATCTTTTGTGTTTATAGATGACGATATAAGAATTTTAGGTAGTGTCTAATTAATTATGTCTGAGGTTTTCCATTTTTTCTGATTTTCTGGCTTTTCTTATATCTTCAACAGCCTTTTGAAAGGCTTCAATATTTTCGAAATCTGTTTCAGGAGGCACATCACAACCGGTTGCAGGAATGTAATTATCATACTCTTTAAGATCACTAATTAAATTTTGTGTCTTCCTATAAATTATATTTGGAGTAGAACCCAGCATTGTTCGAACAGGATCAATATTGCCTAGCACCAGCATATCTTTTGGTATTTGAGGCATGATTTTCTGTAGATCAACGCCATAATCCAGACTTAATCCATCCATTTGTGTTTTTACGAATTCTTTGATCAAAGGCTCTGTATTGCCGCAAACATGGAGAATTACAGGAATATCAAGTTGTTCAGCAAATCTATTAATATAAGGAGTAACGAATTGTTCAAATAATTCCGGTGACAAAAGACTGGCAGTTGGCTCTAGCAAGACCATGCAATCAGCTCCGGCTTTTTGCTGTTGAAAAGCATATTTCAAACCCACATCGCAGGAAAAATCAATTAAATTACTTATAAATTTAGGCCTGGTGATTGTGCGGGCAGCAATTCTTTCAGCTCCAGTTAATAAACCAGCTAAAGTAAAAGGAGAAGTGACATAGCCACTCACAGCTGCTTTAGTTTTGTCCTTTAAGCCGGCTATAGTTTCTACAAAAATATGAAAACGATGCCTGTTCAAATCTGGCAAAGAAAGGTGGGCTAGATTTTCTTCATTTCTTATACTGTGTTCGATAACTTCAGGAGGATCATTCTCCTTTATATTGATTAGTAGGCCCAGACTTTCCACTTCAACTGAAAGATCCATGAATGGAAATAAAATATCAGGTTGAAGCCGCCGATAATATTTTGCCAGAGTATCGATTTGTATTTGAGAATTGGTCAAATTTTGCTTTGCTGTTGTGGAATTAAGGACTGCGGCCGGGTATCCAACCAGAGGAGCGGATAACAACTCTTTATTTTTTAATTTATGAATTAATGTATTCATAATTTTATTATTTCCAAACTTTTTGTGATTTGAATTTGTGGGGTGATTATTAAATATGTAAGAACCTAATTATTTGCTCCTTACAATATCCTCAACAATTTTTACGGCAGAATTTGCATCTTCTCCATACCCGTCAGCACCTACTGAATCAGCGAAATTTTGATCTACTGGAGCGCCGCCAACAATGATCTTGACTTCATCATTATCATTGAAGTGTTCTATAACTTTTTGGATATAATCACGGGTAGTTGTCAGAAGGGCGCTACACATTATTATTTTTGCTCCCTGATCAACTGCTTCCTGATATTTTTCTACACTACAATTTGTGCCCAGATCAATGACATCATAGCCCGCACCTTTTAGCATAATTGTGACCAGATTTTTGCCAATATCATGCAGATCATTTTTGACTGTACCAATACCGACTTTGGCTGGTGCTTCCCGATCGGTTTCAGCCAGCAGAGGCTCCAGTATAGTGAGGCCAGCCTGCATAGCCCGGGCGGAAATTAACATTTGGGGGACAAATATTTCCGAGCGAGAAAATCTATCACCCATCTCCCGCATAGCCGGTATCATTGAATCATATAAAAGCCCTTCGATCTCTACATTTTGATCCAGGCTTTGCTGAATAGTTTTTTTGACCGCTTCACGATCACCATCAATTACTGCTTGATATAATTCCTGATTTATAGCCATTGTCTGCTCCTGTTTTGATTATGTTGGTATCAATCTACATAAATATCATCATAACTGTCTAATATTAACCTATTTTAATCACAATAAAAAATATATAGCAGACGGATTATATATATTATTTATCATAATATTGCTCTATGTTATCATTGGTAAAATGGACATGCTTTATTTTGGGAATGGAAAAATTTTTATGGTAAAGCTTTGATTAAGGTGATCATATTTTTTATAGGAGTTTTAACAGGAAGATTTTCTAAGGAAAATACAAAACCACCCTTTTGGGATAATGTTATACAGTTATGAGCTTCTTCCTCTATTTGAGAAAGTTGGCCCGAGATCATAACCTCCATATCAAGACAATTACCCCAAAAGCATATGCTGCCGCCATAATTTTTTTTAATCTGACCAGGAGACATATTCAAAGCGTCGAAGTGCAAAGGATTAAGAATATCAAAACCACATTCAATCAAATCCGGTATCAATTCAGCAATTGCCCCGCAGGAATGTTTCATAGTTTTCCAATTTGTATTGGCGTGAATCCAGGAATTGATCTGTTTATAAAAAGGTTTGAATAATTTGCGAAAAGTACGGGGCGAAATTAACAGTGAATCCTGACCACCAAAATCAGTGGCACACACTAGAATAATATCTATTAAATCTCCCATTCGGTTATTTATAATTGCAAGATTTTCAAGCCCAATTTTGGTTTGTTCTTCAAAAACTTTATGAATATAATTTGGCTGCTGCTGAAGAGCCATATACCAATCAGTCAGATTTCGAATTCCAGCCGGATTTTTCAGATAAGGGGCTAAAATATAATTAGAGTTACCTAAAAATGTAAATTCAGAAGTGAAGATAACAGCCCGATTCTCTTTGCTGATTTTCTCAAGTTGGTCTTCAAGATAGTCTAACTCTTCATCTGATATGATCTGAAATTCTTGTAAATTATCCTTCGGATTGTGAGTTTGGCCATGACCCTGCATTTGTCTGCTAATCAGCTCGAAACTGGATTGTCCCCTGGACATTAGACCAGAGGATTGAGCGTTAGTATTGCCCTCTGGAAAAATATGTAGATTGCCTTGCTCATCTCTCTGCGTATTAAAATTACCAGGCACCTCCACCTTTTGTCCACTAGGCAATTGCCACTCCCGCCAGTTTTGATTTTTTATGCCAAAAATATTTTTGAAAGGCACGACTCCGGTGGTATCGATACGCAGGAATTCTTTAAGGTCCTTGTCAATTTTTCCTAGCATTTGAGACGGCTCGATTATTTGAATTGGTTTTTCTGGTAAATTGAAATACTTTCGTAGTTGAGCAATATGAGACACATGCAATCCTGAAACCAGACTAGAACCAATATCAACAGGTGTATGAGAGGTAGATTTGTGTTCAATGTTATTAAGGACTTTTGTTCTGGAATTTGCCATCTCTCTCCTCCTGGGAAAACCGGTATAATTATTGGAATTTTTGAATTGCTTTTAGCATGGCAAAATAATTTTCATCAGGAATATAATCAGGTACACTATTACCTGTACCAAGAGCATAACCACCTTTTTCCGCAGATTTTTCAAGCATTTTAAGAGCCCGCTCAGTAATTTCATCAGGTTTGGATTTGGCTACAAAATTGAGGTCAAGACCGCCTAAAATTGCAATTCTCTCACCCCAGCGATCATAGGCCTCTTCTACTGGAATAATACTATCTTCAAAAGAATGTTTTCCATCGTAGCCCAGTTCATCAATAATGATGTCCATTATTCTGATTAAATTACCGCAGGAATGCAGGATAACAGGTTTACCGGCATTGTGAGCGGCATTGACAATTTTTTTATGCCAGGGGAAAATGTACTTGCGCATATCTTCAGGACTAAGCAGAGTTTGGGTTTTGAAGCCCCAATCATCATTAGAAATAATGGCGCCAACCGAATCATATTCCAGACATCTTTTGTAATAAGCCAGAAGCCGTGAACCAACTGCATCAAAAATTTCCTGAACTAATTCCGGCTCATCATAGATCAGCAGACACAATTTTTCATAACTGACCAGCTGAATAACATTCTCAAGAACACCACCTGGACCGGGGACAACTAGTTTGGCTCCATCGGGTAAAAATTCTGATATTTCTTCATAAACGTGATAACTGCCTTCTTCTGGATTCGGCCAGCGAAATTTTTCAAAACTCTGGTAATCATCAATCTGACTATGATCAAATTGGGATAGTGATTTTCCTCCGTGAATATCAAAATCTGCAATACCAAAGTCTGTTATTCGGGCTGTTGCGAAATCATATCCAGCATTTAGAAATGCGCTGACAATGAATTTCATTCTTCCCAATTCATCATCATAATTCAAGTACTTATCATCAGCCAATTGCTCATATAGCCTCATATTGAGAGCAAATTCGAATAAGGTCGGTCTATCGGGAACTTCATTATTTAGTATTTTTAGTAGGTTATTAAAATTTGGATTGGCCATATTGTCACCCCCTGATGAAATTTAAAAAGAATCTAGCATTTCATAATATCAAAACTTACTATAAAATAAATTTAATAGATGCATAGGTATTTTACAATCTGTCCTTCCGCTTTTTATTATCATATTTTTGTCCTATATTAAGATCATGGATACAGAATATCTAAAGAAAGACGATTTTATATCGGTACCAGCTGGTGCTCATATAACTTTTCATGGTATTGATTGGGATGAAAGCAAAAAATCGGGAAATATCAATGCTGGCGGAAGCCTGCGGTACAATACAATATCTACAGCCACAACTAGGGCTCATACTCATGAGTTCGCGGAGTTTTTTCTCGTAATTAACGGATGTATTCGTCATATAATCAACGGAGAAATCCAGAACCTGGAGACCGGGTCGCTTGTCTTTGTGCGCCCTTCTGATGTTCACCGTTTCGAAAAGATGGGAGAGCACTCCTGTGAACTAATTAATGTCGCCTTTAAACTTGAATTCTTACTGGAACTTAGTGAATATCTTGGTAATGATTACTTTATGAGACGTTATACCGGGCCCGTAGTTTCACCTGTTTTTCAGCTCTCAATTGATCAGACTGAAAAACTATCAAATGAGTTGATTCGAATGAATACTTTGCAAAAAACTGCCAAAGATCTGGCTCGACTAAAAGTCAAAATTCTATTAGCACGAGTTTTTAGTAAATATTTTCTGGAAAAAGACAATTTTCAAGATACAGACAATAAGCCGGAATGGTTCGAAAAAATTTGTCAGTCTGTCAGAGATGAGAATAATCTAAAAAAAGGGCTCGAGTACATGAAAGAGAAGGCGCCCTGTACCCAGGAACATTTATGTAAATGCTTTCGAAAATACCTGGATAAGACTCCCACAGAATATATTACAGAGATGCGAATAAAAAGGGCGGCCCAAAAATTGGTTGAAACGGATAAAAAAATTTTAGCTATTGCCTTGAATCTTGGTTTTCAGAGTCAGAGTTATTTTTACAAAATGTTTAAGAAATATTACAGTGTTTCTCCAGGAAAATACAGGAAAATAAGCAGACGCAATGAAATTCCGGTTTGACATTTTCCTGACCAATTCACACAAGAGGATTACCCCAAATTTGAAGATGGGGAAACATTATAAAATTCCACTTTAAGAAAAAATAATATGCAAAAAGTTTATAATTAAACTAAAACCTAGTAAATAATTAATTTATTTATTGAACCAGCCAGCTTTAGCCATTGCTTCCTGAGCAATTTTGCTGCTGGGACCATCACCACGAGCAACAGTAACACCGGTCTTTTTGCCGACAGCTTGTGATATTTTAGCAACATCTTCGTTAGTGAAACCCGGACAAAGCATTAACGAATCGACGCCTTGGTCTGCCATTTCACGGGCTGCATCTACAGCCTGTTTCTGATTTTGGACCATTCTTACTTCCAGGCTATAGGTTTCAGTTTTTAATTCTGTTTTGTCCTGATTCGGATTAGCATCGGGGACGTGGACAATTAAACCTGATTTAAATTTCATAATTTATCCCTTCTAGTTTTATATAAAAGTTATCTTGTTTTTTTTTCTTGCCGAAAATCAGCAATACATTGAAGAGGAGATGATATTCAGTTTTAGATTCATTTTGATTCAATTGCTGTTTAATAAGATTCGCTTGAATTCAAAACATACTAAATATGTAGATTGATTTTATTGAAATTGATCGTTGAAAAATGTTATGATAAAACGGGTCTAAATTATTAATTGCCTGAAGATCGTTAGCGGGAGTAATCTATTCCAAAACTCCATAAGTAACCATATAGCGTAACAATCGGGCATCGCGTGGAGTGATTGGGGCTTTCCCTTTTTCTTTTTCAAGAATTGTGACTCCCCTTCGAACACTATCAAAACCCATTTTAGTACCAAAATCCTTCTGAGTGTAGCCCATTTCTTTTCGAATTTTTTTCATGTTTTCAGGTTGCATATAGTAATCCAGAGATCTAACTGAGACGGAATTAAGTTTGATAATCTCAATTTTTTCATTAGAATCTCTGGTCACTATATAATGATCATCAAGATGATCTAGAATTTTTTCGACAGCATCGACTTCGTCTTCAGCATTTAATTCATCAATAATTTCTTCAATACTTGATTCCAACGGATTTCTATCTGTCACTTCCCGAAAAACTTTGCCAGCTTCAAGATAATTAACAAGAAAGTCCTTAATCGAACCATAATAATAAATTTCTTCGTAATCTTTTATCATGATCTCCCTTTGTCAAATTTAGGATTAATATTTGCAATTTAATCACCAAATAAGCCTAAAAAAATTTGTCAAAAACATAAATTTATCGGCTTATTTGAGAAAGACAGTAAGTCTTTTACAAGAACTTAATTAAATATTAATCAACTTAAGACATATATTCAAGGTAAAATATTAAATATTATTATTAATAATTAAACTCGAGGGGAAACCACTTACCGTAAATAAATTTTCGGGTCTATAAATTCCAAATAAATAGGTAAAAGACCGCTAAGCGCTACTAAATTTGATTATTGAAAAAAGGACGGAAAAATATTCCGGGGTGTTTAATTAAATTATGCTTATAGAATATAAAAATATGAATTATTTTAATGATTGCAGTGCATTTATCCATTATCAAAAAGAGAACTGTAGCGTTTACTGACTTTGTTATTTTTAGTGGCAATGGCAAGGGCCTTTTTGGTACCCACTAAAACCAACAATTCTTCAGCTCTAGTAATGGCCGTATAAATTAAATTACGCTGAAGCATGATATAATGCTGAGTGGTAAGAGGAATTACTACGCAAGGATATTCACTTCCTTGACTTTTATGGACAGAAATGGCATAGGCTAATGTGATTTCGTTTAAGTCGGGATAATCAAATTCAACAATCCGGTTGTCAAATTCTATTTCCATCCGCTGATCAACTTTATCAATTTTATGAATGAAGCCGTGATCGCCATTAAAGATTTCCTTGTCATAATTGTTGCGGAGTTGCATAACTTTGTCACCAACTTTGTAGCGGTTGCCACCTCGGGATAATTCTACTGTGCTGGAATTGAGTTTTTCCTGGAGAAGTTCATTTAGCTGGGAGGCACCGGTTTCTCCTCGGTACATAGGAGTCAAAACTTGAATATCTTTGATCGGATCATAATCATATTGATCAGGCAAGCGTGTTTTTACTAGATCACAAATTAGTTGCTGAACTTTTTCCGGATCTTTTTCTTCTAGAAAGAAAAAATCTGATTGGGCGCGATTTTTTATATCTGGAAAATGGCCTTTGTTGATCCGATGGGCATTGGTCACGATTTTGCTCTTTTCAGCCTGGCGGAATATTTTTTGGAGAAAAACTACGGGTATTTGGTCACTATTAATCAGACTGCGGAGAACATTTCCCGGGCCTACAGAAGGCAGCTGGTCAACATCACCGACCAGGATAAGAATTGTGTTTTCCTGAAGGGCTTTCAGAACGGAATTCATAAGCACTATATCGATCATGGAAACTTCATCTATAACCAGGAGATCAGCCTTGATCGGATTGTTTTCATTATGTTTGAAACTGTGATCCCGGGGCTGATATTCAAGCATTCTATGAATTGTTTTAGCCTCCATCCCAATTACTTCGCTCATTCTTTTGGCTGCTCTTCCGGTGGGGGCGCATAATTTGATGTCACTGTTGAGCTGTTTATGGATATCAATGATACCTTTCAGCGTTGTTGTTTTTCCTGTTCCCGGACCACCTGTGATAATAACAATTCTTTCCTGAATAGATTTTCGAATAGCATCCAGTTGCTCATCAGAATAATACTCTGCATTTAGCCGCAATTTTTTTATTTTATCTTTAGCGAGATTTGAAGGTGAAGAAAGATGGCGTTTAATCCGTTTTTCTACTCCCTGTTCAGCATAATATAAAGAGGGAAGGTAAATTTTATTGTCATCTCGTATAAGATCTTCGTTTTCGATTAGATCCTTCAAAACAGAGTTATGCTCTTTGATGTTGACCTCGATGAGACGCTTACATTCTTTGACCAGTTTTCCAAAGGGTAGATAAACATGACCGTTATTTGAGGATTCGTTTAGGGCGTAAATTATCCCCGCTCTAACCCGCCGGTAATCATCACCAGTGATTCCCAGAGATTCGGCAATTTTATCAGCAGTCTTAAAGCCAATACCCCAGATATCGTAGGTCAGTTGATAAGGATTATCAGTGACAACTTCAATGGCATCCTGTTCATAGGTTTTGTAGATTTTAGTAGCAAAGGTAGTCGAAATATTATGGCTCTGAAGGAAGATCATGATGTTTTTAACCTCTTTTTGCTCCTCCCAGCCATCTTTGATCATCTGAATGCGTTTTTTGCCAATTCCGTCAACTTCAGCTACTTTATCAACATCGTTTTCAATTACATACAATGTTTTGTCTTTGAATTTGTCAACTATTCTCTCCGACATTTTGGGACCAATACCTTTGATCAAACCTGACCCCAGGTATTTCTGAATGCCAGTAATTGTGCCTGGATAAACAGTTTCAAATTTTTCTATTTTGAACTGACGGCCGTATTGAGCATGATGAGTAAATTCTCCATATAATTTGACCGTTTCGCCAACATGTACACCGGGCAGGTAGCCAACTGCAGTAGTTCCTTTTGATAATTGGGCTACAGCATAGCCGTTCTCTTCATTATAATAGGTAAATCTTTCTATGGCGTCCTGTATTTCCATAAAGATAATTTAACTAAAATTAGAGACTTGTAATAAAATTATTTTAAGAGGAATTTGTTCAAGCTCTAGATCAATCTCTTAAAAAGCACATTTACAATTCTCATGATTTATAGGTATTCCATCAGAGGTACTTTTATTGAACTACTTTTGGGAGTTTTACTGAAACTTGATTTTATCGCTTTAATGAATTGTTTTTTCTAGTGATTTTATATTTGAAGTATTGCTGCTAAATAATTATTATTAATTTAGCAAGTTTATATATAATTTTGTAAGTCTAGTTTTGAACAACCTAATAGGGGGAATAAACAGTGGATGAACGCCAATTGAATAAATATTTTAAAGCTCTGAAAAATCTAAAAGCAGGAAACTATAACTTACAATTAGAGTCTTCTTCAGATCCTGCCCTGGACAAACTCGGACGACTAATTGATCAGGTTGGTAACTCTTTTCATCAAAAGTTAGAGCGCTCCAACAAATTGTTTAAATTAACCGAACAAGTTAATGAAGGAGTTAACCTGGATGAAATCTGGAATCATGTTTATGATGCCTTTCAGGAAATCATACCCTACAACCGAATTGGTGTAGCACGGCTCGAAGATGAAGGTGAGACTGTTGTTTCCTGCTGGGCGCGGTCAGATGAAGAAAAAGTCAAACTTCAGGCTGGTTATCAAAGTCCATTAGAAGGCAGCAGCTTGCAGAAAATTATAAAAACAGGACAGCCTCGGATACTAAATGATCTGGAGCAGTATCTGGAGGAACATCCAAATTCCCATTCCACAAAATTGATTGTTTCAGAGGGAATGCGCTCCAGTCTCACCTGCCCCATGTATGCTATGAATCGGCCGACCGGGTTTATTTTCTTTAGCTCTCGTCATAAAAACACATATAAAAATGCCCATGTTGGTGTTTTTCAACAGGTTTCCAATCACCTTTCTATGATTGTTGAGAAAAGTAGAATCATGCAAAGATTGCGTGAACTTGATGATCTCAAAAATCAATTTTTGGGAATTGCAGCCCATGATCTGAAAAGTCCAATTAATGTGATCAATAATTATATCAATATATGGAAACAGGGTTATTATGGTGATTATGATGAGCAGCAGAAAAAATCTCTAGATATAATGGAGAGAAATTGTAATCGGATGCGAACTTTGATCGACGATCTCCTGGATTTAAGCGCCATTGAATCGGGAAAAATTGAAATTAATAAAGAGCAGGTCAATCTTAATGAAATCATTTTGAACTATTACGTTACCAATAAATCAATGGCTGAGAAAAAATCTATTAACCTGGAACTCGATCTGCCAGAAGAATTACCCGATATACAGGCTGATAAAGACCGAATTATACAGGTGATTGATAACTATGTTTCCAATGCTGTAAAATATTCTGAGTCTGATACAAAAGTTACATTAGGTGCAAAAATTTTAAAGGACAGCATTCAGGTATATGTAAAAGACCAGGGTCCGGGAATACCCAAAAAGAAGCAAGATAAATTATTTACCCGCTTTGGAAAGGTTGGAATTAAACCAACTGGTAAAGAAAAAAGCACTGGCCTTGGACTTTATATTACAAAAATAATCATTGATGGTCATGGGGGAGAAGTAGGTGTCCAGAGTGAAGAAGGGCAGGGCTCGTTATTTTATTTTAGACTTCCTCTGGATTAATCTAATTACATCAGGTTATAATTAAAACTCGAATAGAAATTTTTTAGCACCTGCCCTTATTAGATTATAACAAAACTAAAGTATTTTATAATTTTTCAATGGCATCCAGCATTTTATCAAGAGGCTGCGCTCCAGTAAGTTCCTGTTTGTCATTAATAACTATTTTGGGAACACCAGTCACATTGTATTTATTGGCCAGATGAGGAAAAGTAGAGCTTTCAATCATTTCGCCAGAAATATGTTCATTCTCCAGAGCCAGACGATGAGCATTTATAACAGCTGTGGGACAATAAGGACATGACAAAGTAATGAAAACCTTTATGTCTATATCTTTGTCGATTTTTTCGATTCTTTCAACAATATTCGGCTCAATTGGTTCATGATTGCCGGAAACTTCCATTATCGAAGTCAAAAAGGAATTGATTTCATATCCTCCAGGTATTCCGTAAAATTTAATCCTGGTATGATTTCCATCTTTGTCCAGCAAAGTGATAGCAGGAATCTGCTCCAATCCAAACTCTTTGGCCTTGTCTTCATCATCAACAAAGTCATATATAGTAAGACTCAGTTTATCATTTAATCCTGAAATTTCCTTCAAAAATTCGTGAGTCTGACTGCAGCTTTCGCATTCAACTTCTTGAGTGAAGTAAACTATCTCCACTTCATTCTGCATATCTTCCAGAAAATCTTTCACTTTGTTACGGTTTTCTTCGTCTAATAAAGGCATTTTTTCCTCCATTTTTTATTAATTCTGTTGCTTCATAAATATACAATTCACATTGACCATATTCAAATCCACTTTTTAAAAATCAATTTTTTTATGTAACTATCTTAGATAGGTTTCATCAAATAATGTTACTTACAAAAAATAAACTCTGAGGAAAAGTTATGAAAAACAACAAATTGCAATTTGTATTAATGGTTCTGGTTCTTGTAGTTTTTGCAATGGCAGGTAACAGCAGCGAAAACTGGTATGGCTTTAATGAAGGTCTGGAAATTGCCAAAGAAAGCGAGAAACCAACGATAATTGATTTTTATACATCCTGGTGTCACTGGTGTGACGTGATGGATGAAAAGACTTTTTCCGATCCTGAAGTCAAAGATTTTCTAGAAGAAAATTTTGTTACTATCAGAATTGATGCCGAAAATAAGAATTCTTCTCATACATTTAGGGGAAAAGAATATAATTCAGTTGGATTAACACGAGCATTTAATGTCTCCGGTTTCCCAAGTCTTGCTTTTCTCGATGGTCAGCAAAATGTGGTGACAGTAATTCCAGGATATATCCCCGCTGATAAATTTATCAAGATTCTGGAATATATGGATATGGAATGCTACAAAAAGCAGGTCTCCTTTGAAAAATATATGGAAGAAGGCTGTAACGAGGAAGGTTAATTCAATGAAAACCCTTGAAGGTAGGACAGTAGTATCAGGAATAGCAATTGGGAATATCTGTACCTTATTTAGTGAAGAGGAACGAAAAGTCCCTCACTATAAGATTGCGTCTGATCAAGTCGAAAATGAAATCGAACGTTTCAAAGAAGGACTGAAAAAGGCTCAGGTTGAACTTCAAAAATATGTAGATGAATCTAGTCTGACTCTCGATAATTCCGCCACAAAAATATTTGAATCTCATTTAATGATTTTGAAGGATCAGCAACTTTCAGATTCCATTATTGCCTATATAAAAAGTAATCAGATTAATGCTGAACACGCTATTTTTGACACTTTTGAGAAGTTTATTGAAGCCAATCAAAAGAAGGATCTCCATTTTAAAGAATTGATCCATGATTTCAAAGATGTGAGAGATAACTTGCTCCAGCAGTTCAATAATGACATGTCGAGTGCGGCCTGTCCGATTCCCAGTCGTGAACCAGTAATTATTGCTGCAAAAAGATTATCACCTTACATGATGAGCGATCTGGCCCAGGATAATATTTTAGCTTTTGTATCGGAAGAAGGCGGCTTTACTACCCATGCTTCTGTATTAGCCGGATCTCTCAATATTCCATTTATGTTTAATGTCCCGGTATCTAATAATTGTCAGTGTAATGATCTGGCGATTGTAGATGCCAATGATGAAAAATTTATCCTGAATCCTGATAAAGATACTATTGTTAGTTATCGAGAAAAACAGAAGCAATTTCAGGAAAATATTCATAAATATGAAAAAATTGCTTCGCAACCTGCATTAACAAAGGACGGACAGCAAATCAATCTAAAGGCTAATATTAATTTACCTAATGAGATTGATCTTCTTGAAAAGCATAATTTCGACGGTATTGGTTTACTTCGTACAGAATTTTTATTTATGGGAAAGGAAGAACCACCCACAGAAGATGAGCAGTTCAAAGTATATAAACATGCTGCTCAGGCCTCCAATCATAAACCAGTCACAGTACGACTGCTTGATATTGGTGCTGATAAAACCCCTTCTTATTTAAATTTACCAGACCAGAAAAATCCTGATCTGGGGATTAAAGGAGCCCGAGCAGTCAAATATTTTGAGAATGTTTTCAAAACTCAAATAAAAGCTCTTCTACGGGCATCTCAATTTGGTAATATAAGAATTTTATTGCCAATGGTTTCCGATGTAGGAGATGTGTTAACATTTCAGGAGTTAATTCAGGAGGCTGCCAAAAATAGCGATAAAAATGAAAAGAAAATTAAAATTGGAGCAATGATTGAAACTCCTGCTGCTGCAATGCTGGTTGATGATATTTTACAAAAAGTTGATTTTATTAATATAGGTAGT
>Ga0102934_1000087_pt1 | contig 47631 bp, 51 predicted proteins | sample SalPonR2_A_D1_MG_FD_78175 | JGI IMG/M metagenome (GOLD analysis project Ga0102934, IMG submission 78175) | Salt pond soil microbial communities from South San Francisco under conditions of wetland restoration - Salt Pond MetaG R2_A_D1_MG | ecosystem: Environmental > Aquatic > Marine > Intertidal... | reverse complement strand
GCGCGCGAGCAGGTCCGGCTGCAGGCGGTGCGCGATGAGATGATGTGGGCGCCGTCGGGCTGACCGGTCTCAGCGCTGCGGCAGCCAGCGCTGCAGTGCATCGCGCCACGAGGCATCGCGGGTGGTTTCCAGCAGGGCGAGGTTGGTCGGTTCGCGCAGCGGGCTGTCGGCCGGCAGCTCCAGCGCATAGTCCAGCCGCTCGACGCGTTCGGAGAGCGCGGGCAGGTCGGCGTCGTCGCGTTCCCCGATCCGGTGGATCGGCAGCGGGGGCTCGTAGAGCGCCGCCGGGACCGTGCCGTCGGCCACGCGATCGAGCGCATCTTCCAGCGTGTCGAAGGTCGCCGTCCGGAATCCGTGTTCGTCCAGCCACTGTGCGCTGGCCGACTCGGCCAGCGCGCCGATCGTGCGGCCCTGGAGGTCGTCGAGCCGCTTGATGGTCGAACCCAACTGGTAGACGGTCAGGCTGCTGGTGATCGCGGCGGTAAAGCCGGAGATGACGATGATCGCGGCAAACATCCAGATCAGCTCGATGAGGCATCCGCCGAGCGAGCGGGGCGACTTGTCCCCGTAGCCGACCGTGGTCATCGTGACCGCATCCCACCAGAAGCCGGTGCCGATGCCGGGACCGACCCGCGCGTTGAACTCGTCCGGATTGGCGCGGCGCTCGAACAGCCAGACCAGCACACCGAACACCAGCAGCAGGCCGAGCGAGACCGCGGCCCTCAGGAAATCCAGCGACACGAAGCGGGCCAGCAGCCGCCAGACCGCCGAGCCTGCGGCGCTTCGCACGGCCAGGCCCAATCCGGAGGTGTGGAACGGGTGGCTGAAGTCCAGCGTCCGCTCGTGTTCAGCGGTGATGGTGGAGCCGCCGAGGCCGACGTCGAAGCGGCCGGCCTCCACGCCGTCCAGCACATCGGCGAGGTCGGCCGGGACGTAACGGTAGGTCCATCCGTTTTCGGCCGCGACGTCCTCCCAGGCCTCGATGCTCAGTCCCTGCCAGCTGTCGACCTGCTCCATGGCGAACGGCGGCGGGTCGCGGACTCCGACCGTCAGCTCGGTCGGGACGGCGCGCTCGCCGGGCGTTTGCGCCGGCAAGGCACCGGCCAACAGCGGCAGTGCCAACAGGCCGAGAACGAGCAGGAACCGAACGGGCAGTTCGTTGTGGCATGGTCTTGAAGTGCCCCAGCGGTTAGCATGAAGTGCTGACCGCCGTGGCCGTCGATTCCTGTCGCGGTCACACGCCACCACCTCGGGAGAGCGCGGGATCGGTTGCAGCCGGTACGCGCGGTGAATGAACGACGCATCGGATCTTCGTGTACAGCCCGGAACCTGGCCGCCTGCGCTGATCGGCGCAGCGGTCGTCGTCGGCTGCATCCTGCTCTGCCTGGTCGGCACGCTCGGCGCGCAACGTCCAGCACGTCAGCCTCTGGTTTCCGCCGGCCGAGACCGGATGCGGATCCGCGCCGCCGACTCAATCCGAATCCATGTTCGAGCGCTCGGATTCATGATCGGTATCCTCTGCCGTCCATGGCGGCATCCCTCGGCATGAACACTGGTGCCCACTTCTCCCGCTGCCGGACCTGGCGCTACGCGCTGTGGCGCGAGTGGGACGCGTCGCGTCCTCGGGTGATGCTGATCGGCCTGAACCCGTCGACGGCTGACGCCACGCGCAACGACCCCACCATCCGCCGCTGCATCGGCTTCGCCCGTGACTGGGGCTTCGGCGGCGTCTGGGTGCTGAATCTGTTCGCGTTCCGCGCCACTTATCCGGACGACCTGAAGGCCGCCGCCGACCCGGTCGGCCCGCGCAACGACGAATGGCTGCGCCGCATCGCCCGGCAGAGCGCGCGGATCGTGGCCTGCTGGGGCAACGACGGCGCGTTCCTCGGGCGCTCCACCGCCGTGCGCCAGATGCTCGGCGACCGGCTGGAAGTGATCCGGGTGAACGCCTCCGGCGAACCGGCGCACCCGCTGTACCTGCCGAAGCGGCTCCAGCCGTCGCCGTGGCGCGACGAGCGTCGCGAGGGTTGCCGGCGCGGGTTTTCGTCTGTAGACAAGAGTGTCCAGAGTTGCGCGAGGCGCAATGAGGCCGATCCGCCATGACCGATTCCGACCGATTCAAGCGCCTCGAATCGCTGTTCCATGAACTGGAGACGCTGCCGGCCGAAGAGCGGCGGACTCGGCTCGAGGCGTTGGTCGCCGAGGACGCCGAGTTGCATGCCGAGCTGGTCCGGTTGCTCGAGCCCAGCGAGCGGCGGGCGCGCGACGAGCGGGCGCTGGACTCGGTGGCCGGGCGCGGCGGGCTGGCCGCGTCGATCGGCGAGCTGTCACCGGATCTGCCCGCCGACCCCGAGGTGATCGGTCCGTATCGGCTGGTCAAGCCGATCGGGGAGGGCGGCATGGGCCGCGTCTACCTGGCCGAGCAGGACGAGCCGGTGCAGCGGCGGGTGGCGCTGAAGCTGACGCGACGAGGCCTGGACAGCCAGGAGGCGATGGCCCGGTTCCGCGCCGAGCGGCAGGCGCTGGCGGTGCTGGACCATCCGAACATCGCGCGGGTGTTCGACGCTGGCAGCACCGACGATGGCCGGCCGTGGTTCGCGATGGAGTACATCGAGGGGGTGCCGATCACGACCTGGGCGGCCGAGCGGGGCCTGGGCCTGGGCGAGCGCATCGAACTGCTGCTGCCGGTCTGCGAGGCGGTCCAGCACGCCCACCGCAAGGGGTTGATCCATCGCGATCTGAAGCCGTCGAACATCCTGGTCGTGGACCAGGGCGGGCAGGCGGTGCCGAAAGTGATCGACTTCGGCATCGCGCGCCTGCTGCAAGCCGACGGCGACGATCGGACGCAGGTCACCCGGCTGGGCGAGTTGATCGGCACGCCGGAGTACATGAGCCCGGAGCAGGCCGCGCTGGGCGAGATCGACATCGACACCCGCTCGGACGTCTACTCGCTGGGGCTGGTGCTCTACGAGTTGCTGGTCGGCACGCTGCCGATGACCGGCAAGGAGCTGCGCGCGCTGGGCTTCGAGGCGATGTGCCGGCAGATCCGCGAGGGCGACACGCCGCGGCCGAGCCGGATGCAGCCGGCGGCGGAGACGCTGTCGGACGCGACCACGCAGCGCTGGCGCTCGCGGCTGAAGGGCGACCTGGACTCGGTGCTGCTCAAGGCGCTGGCCAAGGACCGCGAGCGGCGCTACGGCAGCGCGGCAGACCTGGCCGACGATCTCAAGCGCTACCTGGTCAACGAGCCGGTGATCGCCCAGCCGCCGTCGATGCGCTATCGGGCCGGCAAGTTCGTGCGGCGGCACCGCTGGCCGGTTGCAGCCGGTACGATGGTTGCGCTGGCGCTGTTGGTCGGCTCGGTCGTAGCCGTCTATGGACTGCAGCAGGCGCGTGACGCGCTGCGGCAGTCCGAGGTCAACCTCGAAGAAGCGCGACTGCTCAATTCGATTTCCAACGCCTACGCGGATGCCCTTCAGCGGCTGTTCGGCGGCATCGGCGACGTAGAGGTCTCGACCCGGCTGCTGGTCGAGCACGTCGAGGAGCGGACCGCCGATTGGCCGACCGATCCGCAAAGCGCTGCGCTCACTGCATTCGCGGTCGGTCGCCATTTTCTGTCGCGGAACGATTACCCGACCGCGCGTCGGATCTTCGAACCGTGGCTGCAGGCGGGTTACGGCTCCGATACGCTCCAGCAATATGGTTGGTCGCTGATCGGCTATGCGTATCGGTATACCGGTGAGCGGGACAAGGCGCTGGCGGCGTTCCGCCAGGCCGACGCCATGATGCCGCCGGAAGAGCTCATGCGCACCGGGGCGATCAATCGCCGGGTCCAGATCGCGCTGATGTCCGGCGAAGCCACGGATTTCGATCAGGCTCGAGATTTGCTTCAGCGGCGAATCGACAGCGGCGAGGTCTCGGGCGCCCAAAAAAAGGGTCTGTTGAATTCTCTGTACCAACTCGAGGTGCGCGCCGGCAACTTCGATGCGGCCTACCGCGCGATCCGCGCCGCGGTCGACCTGATCGAAGCCTCACCGGGCATGGAGTTTGCCGGCCGGGACACGAACCGTCTGAACCTGGCCGCGATGGATCTCTACTACCACGAGGATCCGGCCGCAGCGAGGCATCAGGTCGAGGTGATCCGAGGCGGCGCCATGCGAGCCAAGGGCGAGAGCCGGGAGGCGGCGCGGGCGCTGCTGATCGAGGGCGTCATCGATCGACTGGAGGGGAGACCGGATTCCGCACTCGAGAAGCTGCGGGAAGCCATCCCGTTGTTCGACCGCTTCGCCGGCGCGAACCCCAGCGACCGTCTGAACACGGGACTGGAAATCGTCGTCACGCTCATCGAATCGGGCCGCCTCGACGATGCCGAGCGTGAACTGGCCGGAATGCGCGCCCGCGCGAGAGGGCCGGGGGAACCAGCGGTGGTCCTGGCCGATGCCTACCTCGCGCTGGCCCGCGAAGGCGCCTCAGCGGCCTCGGAGCGGCTGAACGACGAGGCCTTCGACGCGCAGGCGACGCGGAACCGTGACTACGGGCGCTACCATCTCGATCGTCTCCAGGGCGCCGGCGCGTCGGTGACCGTCGAGGATTGAAAGGATATTCAGTCCGAATCCGGATCGGATACCGGATCGGTCAGACGTTCGGCCAGCCAGCGCCGGGCGAAGCGCCAGTCGCGCTCGGCAGTGGACAGCGAGATCTCCAGCAGTTCGGCGGCTTCTTCCATCGTCGCGCCCCAGAACACCCGCAAGCCCACCAGCTCGGCCTTGCGGGGATCGACCTCCTGCAGTTCCGCCAGCGCTTCCGGGACGTCGAACAGGTCGACTTGCGCGTCGGCGCGGACCCCGGACAGCGTGACCCGCTGGAAATCGCCCCCGCGCTTCCGTGCGCCGCGCTTGCGCTGGTAGTCGATGATCGCGCGGGCCATGACCTGGGAGGCGTAGGCGAAGAAGTGGCGCCGGTTCTCGAATTCGACGGGCTGCTGGAACAGTTTCAGCAGCGCGTCGTGCGCGATCATCTGCGGCTCCAGCGTCAGCCCGTCGAGCCCGCCGCGGTTGCCCGCCGCCAGCTGATTGCGAGCGATCCGCTCGAGCTGGCCGACCACGGCGGCGACCAGCGCCTCGTCGGCCGCGCGGTCACCGCGTGCAGCGGCATCCAGTAAATGGGTGATCGGAGCGTCGCTCACACGGTTCGAGTCGGGGAAATCCGCTGCATAGCCGAAAGTATCCGGTGCGTGCAGCCCGGACGTCAAGGTCCGTTTGTCGAGCGCTTGGAGATCGTCGGGCTCGCAGCCCTGCTCAGACAGCGAGTTTCCTGAGCGGATCGTTCCGCTGAACGCGTCGACGGCCCGCTCGAGCGGTACTTGCACGCTCGGTCCGGAGGCGTATATGATATCAAACGGGAAACCGTGAATCGTTGCATTGCACGGTTCGCACAATTCGCCGGCCGCGTATATGCGGCGCAACCGGCAATCTAGGGAGAGAATTCGATGAAGATAAGAACATGGATGGTATTCGCGATAACTGCGCTAGCGAGTTCCGTGTCGGCACAGACCGTCTACCTGGCCACGGGCACCGGGATCGATCAGGGTACGCCGTCCGAGCCGCCGCAGCAGACGCTGTACTCGCTGGATGTCGCTTCGTGCACGGTTTCGACCGTCGGCGCCATGGGCGACTCGATCACGGCCATGGATTTCGACAACGCCGGCAACCTGGTCGGTATCCGGGCCACCGATTTCACGCCGCCGTACACGTTGTATTCGCTCGACCTGAGTTCGGGTGCGGCCACCCCGATCATCGACCTGACCGATAGCGTCGGCGATCCTGCACCGGGCAACTTCCCGGACATGGGGTTCGATCCGACCACGGGTAACTGGTACGCGTGGACCGAGAGCAGCGACGATCTGACGCAGGTCGATCCGGGCTCTGGCGTGGTGACCGTCCTCGGTGATTCCACCCTCGGTTCGGCCGGGTCGGGTACGTCCGTGGACAGCAGCGGAACGATCTGGACCATCCCATGCTCGGGCTGCGGCGACGGCGTTCGGAGCCCGAAAGGAAACGGTGAACCGCGCGGTTCGATCGATGACGCGCTGTATACCATCGACCCGTCCACCGGCGCTGCGACTTTCGTCGTCCAGCTGACCGGCGAGGATACGAGCTCCACGATCAACGCCATGGACTTCGCCGGCGACGACACGCTGTGGGCCATCGAGGGCGGCATCTGCTTCGACACCAACTGCCCGACGCGGCTGGTCACGGTGGATACCGCCTCCGGCGCGATCAACGAAGTCTGCCCGCAGTCCGCGCTGCCGGTAGGAATCGACGCGATGGCTGTTGCCGGCCTGCCGATGACGGTTGCAGTGCCGCTGATGAACAACTGGATGTTCCTGTCCATCGCGCTGCTGCTGGGCAGCCTGGCCGCATTCCAGGTCTGGCGCCGCCAGGGCTGACCAACAGGCCGCCATCCACGCGGTAAAGCTGATTCGCTGTCCGGCCGTCCCCTCGGGGCGGCCGTTTCGTTTTCGGGCCGGGCCGCACCGGTCCCGAATCGGTTCTCGGCCGCCTCGGCTTTGCATCTTGCAATTCCGCAGTCCTGCGACCTATACTCCGCCGGAAGACCGCTTTTATCGATTCCGATGCGCTTTCCCGATTGAAGCGAAAAAACAACAAATTCGTAAACGACTAGATCAGGGAGTTCGACTCATGCGCTATACGACCTTCGCAGCCTTCGGGCTGATCGCCCTTGCCGGTACCGTTTCGGCACAGACGGCGTTTCTCGCGACCGGAACCGGCATCAGCAACTCCACGCCGTCCGAACCGGCGCCGCAGACGCTTTACACCCTCGACATCTCGTCGTGTTCCGTGTCGACCGTCGGCAACATGGGCGATTCCATCACTGCAATGGATTTTGACAACGCCGGAAACCTGGTCGGTATCCGGGCCACCGACTTCACGCCGCCGTACACGCTCTACTCGATCGATACCGGTAGCGGTGCGGCCACGCCGATCATCGATCTGGCCGATGCGGGGGGCGATCCCAACGTCGGCAACTTTCCGGACATGGCGTTCGACCCGACCACGGGTGATTGGTACGCGTGGACCGAGAGCGGCGATGACCTGACCCAGGTCGACCCGGGCACCGGGGTGGTGACCGTGCTTGGTGATTCGTACGGATCGAATCCGTCGGCGGGCTCCGGCACGTCGATCGACAGCAACGGGACGATCTGGAATATCCCGTGCTCTGGCTGCGGCGACGGAGTCCGGGCGGTGAACGGCAACGGCGAGGAGCGCGGCGGCCCGATCGCCGATGCCCTTTACACCGTCGATCCGAACACCGGTCTGGCCAGCTTCGTCGTTCAGCTGACCGGCGAGGACACGAACTCCACGATCAACGGCATGGACTTCGCGGGTGACGGTACGCTGTATGCGATCGAGGGTGGCTTCTGCGGCGACACCAACTGCCCGACGCGGCTGGTCAGTGTCGACACGACCACCGGCGTGATCACCGAGGTCTGCCCGCAGGCGGCGCTGCCGACCGGCGTGGATGCCGTGGCGATCGCTGGCCTGCCGGCGACGGTGGCCGTCCCGCTGATGAACAACTGGATGTTCCTGTCCATTGCGCTGCTGCTGGGCAGCCTGGCCGCTTTCCAGGTCTGGCGCCGCCACGGCTGATCGACAGCGGGGCCGGCTCCGACGGCCTCGTCTTCGGTTGGAGGCAATGACAGCGACGGCCGCTCCGACCCGGGGCGGCCGTTTGTCGTTCGAGGTGAAACCAACGGGGTGTCGGCTGCATGCGCACAATGAGCTGGATCGAACGGCTGCTGCTGGGCGGCGGCATCGTCCTGGGGTTGGTGTTGCTGGTCTTCGGTCTGCGCGAAAATGCCGAAGAGATGCAGGCTGCGCCGACGACCGTACCGAGGATTCCGATCGGTGCCGGTACGCCCTGGGATCCCGCCGATGCGGTCCGATCGCCCGAACACTGCACGACCGAAGAGCAGCGTACGGGCCTGATCTGGATCGGGCCCTCGGGTGCCACCGAATGGACGCCGTGGGACTCGGTTCCGAGTGAACGGCCGGTGCCGTCGGCGCTACCGTTCGACGGTGCCTGGTCGGCACTGCGGATTCATTTCTGTCGACGCGACCCGATCGAAGTTTCCCGCCTGGAGGCGGACGCGCTGACCGTCGGCACTCGACCGAGCGCGGGCGGACGCCGCATCCGCGTCGGCCTGTTCAGCGCGGCGGACGGGTCCCTGGGCCGGCCGTACCGCATCGAGCTCCTGTCCGCGCGTCCTGAGCAGGACGCGACGATTCCCGAAGAGGATCGACCCGAATGAAACCACTGTTGCCGATCGCTGCCGTCATCCTGCTGCTGGGCGCCGTCGCAGCGTTCGTTCAGGCTCTGCGTATCAGCAGTGCCCCACCGGCGCCGGCCGTGCAGGGCGAGCCCTGGACGCCCCCGGAGCGGGCGGAGGTCACGAACCGCTGTGCCGAAGACGGGTTTGCCCGGATTCGCTGGCGAGGTGCCGATCCGGAGTTCTGGTCGACGGGTTCGCTGATCGAGCAGTACAGCCACGGTGCGGTGCCCGGAGGACGGCACGAGGGCGAGGCGGGCATCCTGGTCGGCGAACTTCTGCCGGAGGCCGCTGAGGTGGCACTGGTTCCCTGCGTCGGCGAGCCGCTTCGGTTCACGCGCGAGGAGCTGCAGACCGGACAGGGGATCTGGCTGGTACCGAACCAGCGAGGTGCGATGAAGGTGCTGGATTTCCGGGTCAGTCCGCGTGGGACGCTGATGACCCGAGCGCTTCATTCCATCGAGCCGGCGGCCGACTGACCGCCGGTGGCGCGGCGGGTCCCCGGTGGCCGAGGTGCCGCGCCGGACCGGGTCAGTCTGCCCGAATCACGCTGCCGCCCGTGCCGCCCTCCAGCGCATCGAGTACGGCACCGTCCTTCAGCCCGTTGATGAAGCGGATTTCCCGGATCTGTGCGGCGCGCTGCATGTACTCCAGCACCACGCGCTCGACGATCAGCTCGTCCTGGCCCGAGGCCAGCAGCTCGCCTGCGGTGATCTCGGGCACGAAGTCCGCATCGGGATTCTTCTTCGGGTCGTCGGTGTACAGGCCGTCTTCGTCCTTGATGAACAGGACGCCGCGCGCGCCGAGGAACTCGCCGAGCAGGTAGACGCCGGCATCGGTGCGATGCGGAGGGATGCGCCCGGATTCCGGCGACTTTTCCCAGTATTCGAAGGTCGGCATGCCGGGGACGATCGGAATGCTTCCGGAGTTCAGGAACATCGGTAGCAGTTCGAAGTGGTCGACGTAGCACATGATGCCGCCGTGTTCGGCCAGCAGCATGTGCAGCATGCGGGCGTTCTGCACCGGCACGGCCGCGCCCAGCCGGGCGAGAACGGCCGTCGGCAGGTCGAGGTCCAGCCCCAGCGAATAGACGTGTCGTGCACGGGTGCCGCCGCCGACGCCGAGGATGAAGTTGATGCCACGCTTGCGCGCTTCGATCAGCTGCTCGAGGATCGGCTCCACAGCAGCCCGGCCACGATCCATGATGCTCTGACCGCCGATCTTCAGCACCCAGGTGTCGGGCAGCATGCGCACGGGCGGCATCTTGCGGCGGAGCTGCAGCGGGTCGTCGATGGCCCCGGGCCCGGCCGGCACATCCGGTCCGGACGGGCTCTTCAGCCATTGTGTACGCTCGTTCATGCTGCACTCTCCTGGACGTAACGGTCGTTGTGGATCAGCGTGCCGACCTCTTCGCCGGCCAGCGCGGCCCGAAGCTGGCCGGGCACGAGGCCGTTGATCACGCGCACCGAGTTGACGCTGCGTGCGCGGTCCAGCGTGCGCAGCAGTTCGCGATCGACCGGCAGCGCGGGGAGACCCCGATCGAGCAGCTCGCGAGCCGAAATACGGGAGATGGTCTCCAGCTCCTCGCCCGAGGCCAGGTCGCCATCGAGGACGCCATCGACATCGCGCACGTAGGTCACGCTGCGGGCGCCGAACACCTCGGCCATCAGGAACAACCCGGTATCCGGGCCGTTCTCGGGCAATACGCCTTCGCTGGGCGGGGGTTCCCAGCAGTGATACGGAGGCTGACCGATCGTCACCGGTATCATGCCGCCGTTGAGCTGCAGCTGGAGATTCTGGATCTCGTCCTTGATGAAGACGATGCCACCGTTGGGCGCCAGCAGGAACTGCAGGATATCCCGATTCTGCTCTTCTGCGCCCCCGACGATCCTGGCGAGCCCGCCGTTGGGCAGGCGGAGATCCAGCCCGATCTGCTGGGTGTGTCGCGCCCGGGTACCGCCGCCGACGCCGACGATCATCCGGTGGTCGGCCTTGCACTCGACGATTTCCTCGACCACCGGAAGAATGGCCGCCGCGCCGCGATCCATGATGCTGCGACCACCAATGGCGATCATGTTGACGTCGGGCACCATGCGTCGCACCTGGTCGGCATGGGTTCTACGGCCCAGCTTCTCGCTGACCAGGGATTCGCGCATCAGCCCGGTGTCGAGATGCAGTCGGCCGTCCTCGTGCGGAGACTGGCTCATGTTGAGGATCCTCGGTTGGATGGGGGAGGCTGTGGTTCCATCGCCGTCCAGCGCTTCGTCAGCCACGGCGTCAGGCTGGCGCCGACCGTTGCGAATGCTGCCTGGGACAGAAGAAACGGCAAGTATATCGCGAACAGGCCCGGATGCCCCCCGGCCAGAAGAATCATCAGCAACCCGGCGGAAAAGCGAAGCACGCCCAGGACCAGGCCAGCAACCGCGAAGACCGGCCACCGGAATACCCCCCGGACTCGGCGCAGGAACGGCGCCATCAGGTCCGCCGCCACACCGGGCAACAGCCACTGCAGCACCTCGAATACCCCGAAGCGGCCCTGACCGAACAGGAAACTGAGCAGGCCGATGGCCAGTCCGCACTGGGTGGCGCCGAATCGGGATCGCGTGCTCACCGCGACGAACAAGTACAACGGGACGATCAGCAGGTTCTTGTGACCCGGCGCGATCGGCAGGCCCGGAAGAATCTGCAGGAAGCGCACGCTCATGATCGCGAGTGCGGTCATCAGCACCAGCGAAGCGTCGCGGACGGCGGATTCCGAAAGGTCCGGTGCCCGCCGGGCGATCCAGCGCTGGGACCGGTCGAGGCTGTCGCGAAGGATGTCGAACAGCGCATCGAGCCGGCGATTGCGGAAGTCCGACCAGGTCAGGCCGGCGGCACCGGACGTCTTCGCGGCGCTCCCGCCGCGGCCACCGCCCCTGCCATCGCCACCGCCTTGACCCCGGCCCTTGCCGCGGCCGCTTCCCGGAGCGCGTTCGCTGCCGATGAGTTCGAACACGCCATCGACGGCCAGCGCCGCGGTGCGCGGCAGGCCGAATGCACGGATCGCATCGGCGAATGCACCCGCGGGCGCTGCCAGCCGGACCAGCGTGCTCGCGACCACGATGATCAGTACGCGAAGCGACAGGGCCAGGCCGGTCCAAAGGCCGTCGTCGTCGATCCAGTTCGCGGGTGAATCGGTCAACGCCGACCACTGCACGGCATTGACCAGCAGGATGAACAGGAAGAACAGCGAAAGCCGGCGGAGAATGCGAACGAGCGGCTGACCATCGAGCTTCAGCGCGGCGTACAGCACCAGGTGGGCCACCGCCAGGCCGGCCAGCAGGTCAAGCCGCTCGAACCGGAACATCGCGACCGACAGCACCAACAAGTAGACCAGTGCGAGGCGAATCGCGCGAGGGCTCAGTTCGAAAGAGCGTCTGGGTATACTCTCTTCCTCCTCCATCGGATGCGGTTGCTCGTGATCAGAATCAGTTCGAGTATAGTCGCCGCCGCGTTTCTGCTGGTCACTGTCGGCTGCGGGAACGCGCCGGACGAGGACCCGCCACTGCGGCTCGCCGTGGCATCGAACTTCGCAGAGCCGGCGCGCCTCCTCGCCGAGCGCTTCGAAGCTCGGACCGGGACAAAGGTCGAGATCAGCAACGGTTCGACCGGCAAGCTCTATCACCAGATTCGTGCCGGTGCGCCCTTCCATGTCTTTCTCGCCGCCGATCGGGAGCGGCCCGCGCTGCTGGTCGAAACCGGCATCGGACGAGCCGACTCGTTGTTCGAATACGCCGCCGGCATCCTGATGCTGTGGATTCCCGGCGGCGAGCCGGGCGGCGACTGCCTGGCCGGCCTGTTGGAGGTTGGCGGTCGGATCAGCATGGCCAATGCCGAGATCGCCCCCTACGGCCTCGCCGCCGAGCAGGCGCTTGCGGAGCTGGGGTTGTGGTCGCGCGTCGAACCGCGCCGGGTGGTCGGCGAGAACATCGGTCAGACCTTCCTGTTCGTCTCCACCGGCAACGCCGCGGCGGGGCTGATCGCGGGTTCGCAGGCCGTATCGGTCGATGGCGGCTGCCTGCAGGAGATCGACGCCGGCCTGCACGCGCCGATCTCGCAGTACGCCGTGCAGGTTGCCGATCACCCCGGGGCCGCAGCCTTTCTCGACTTTCTCGCCGGTGGAGACGCCCGCGACCTGATCCGCAGCTTCCGCTACCGGACCGGGCCGTCTCCCTGATGGAGTTTCCCGGGCTGACGCCGCTGCTGGTCACCGCGCAACTCTCGGCAGTGACCACGCTGGTCCTGATCGTGATCGGGACCCCGCTGGCCTGGTGGCTGTCGTTCTCCCGGAACCGTTTCCGGCCTGCCGTCGAGGCCGTGGTGGCCATGCCGCTGGTGCTTCCGCCGACCGTTCTCGGGTTCTACCTGCTGCTCGCGATGGCGCCTGAAACGCCATTGGGCCAAGCCTGGTTCACGTTGACCGGCACGACCCTGGCATTCAGTTTTTCGGGGCTGGTGGTCGCTTCGGTGATCTACTCGCTGCCGTTCTATGTCCAGCCGCTGACGGCCGCGTTCTCGCGGCTGGGGCGAGAGACGCTCGAGACCGCAGCGAATCTCGGCGCCTCACCGGCCACGGCCTTCCTTCGGGTGGTGCTCCCGCAGTGCCGCCAGGGCTTCGTGGTCGCCAGCATCCTCGCCTTTGCTCATACCGTGGGCGAATTCGGTGTCGTGCTGATGGTCGGCGGCAACATTCCCGGCGTGACCCGAGTCGCGTCCATTGCCGTCTACGATCATGTCGAAGCGCTGCAGCTGACCGAGGCCCACGTGCTGTCCGGCATCCTGCTCGCGTTCTCGTTCATCGTGCTGCTGATCGTCTACGTCTACCTCGGGCGCCGTCGCGCGATGCTGTCGTGATCGACTGGAACGTCGCGCTGGAATTCCCGGGGCTGGCGCTGCGCGCCGAAGGCGGGGTCGGCCCGGGCGAGGTGCTCGGCATCCACGGCCCGTCGGGCAGCGGGAAGTCGACCCTGCTGCGGATTCTTGCCGGCCTCGAGTCGGGCGCCCGCGGCGAGATTCGCGCCCACGGCGAGCCGTGGATGAGCGAAGGACAGCGGCCGATGGCGCCCTACCTGCGGCGCTGCGCGCTGGTGGCCCAGCGGCCGATCTTCTTCGATCATCTCGACGTTCGGCGCAACCTCGAGTTCGGGCGGCACCGGCGTCGCCTGGCCGACGACCCGGGCCTGTTCGAACTCCTGCTCGACGTGCTGCACCTGAACGAACTCCTGGCCACCGACGTCACGCGCCTGTCCGGCGGCGAGATGCAGCGCCTGGCGATCGCCCGGGCGCTGTACAGCGCGCCCGATGTGCTGCTGCTCGATGAGCCGCTGACCGGACTCGACGACGTCCGCAAGCAGCGCATCGTCGATTGCCTGCTGCGGCTGCGCGGCGAACTGCAGACGCCGACCCTGTTCGTCAGTCACCACGTGCAGGAACATGCCTGGATTTCCGACCGGATGGTCTTCGTCGACCAGGGCCGCTATTCGGAGGCCATCGGGGTCGGCGCCGCGCTGCGCGAGCGCGGACTGAACGTGCTCGACGGAGTGATGGAAGCCGGCGGAACCGTTCGGCTCGATGCCGGTGGTCTGCGCGTCCGAGTTCGCGAACAGCCGACCGATCTCGAACCGGAGGCCCGTGTCCGCATCCTGCTGCCGGCCGAACAGATCCTGCTGGCCGATACCACCGCAACCGACCTGGCCGACCACGCCCTCGCGCTGACGACGCCGCCGGGGCCATGCGCCGGGTACCTCGAGGCCAAGGCGGACGAGCTTCCATTGGTGTTTCCGGCAGGCTCGAGCGGACGGATCGCCCACTTCAACCTGCACGCTCACAACCTGCGCCGGCTCTGACCGCTCCGGTCAGCGAACGAACTGGTCGATCAGCGCGGCCAGCCAGACCGCGCCGGTCAGCATCATCATCGTCATGACCATCGCCGAGCCGGCGTCCTTGGCCTTGGCCGACAGGTCATGTTCCTCTTCGCCGATGCGGTCGACGGCCGCCTCGATCGCCGAGTTGCCAAGCTCGGCGACCAGCACCAGGACCCAGGCGCCGACCAGCAGCATGAACTCCAGCGCGCTGTCGGCCAGGAGGCCGGCGAGCGGAATCAGCACTACCAGCACGACCAGCTGGAAGCGGAAGGCGGCCTCGTCCCTGAATACTCGGGCATAGCCCTTCAACGAGTTGCGCGTGGCGTAGACCAGCCGGGTGAACTCGTTGCGGGGCGTCCGCGGTTTCATCCCGCGACCCCATAGGCATCGAGCAGCGGTTCCAGCGCGGCGTCGCGGCCGCGAAAGGCTTGCCAGGACTCGGCCATCGGGCGGCTGCCTCCGACGGCGAGGATTTCCTCGCGCAGCCGGCGTCCGACGCCGGCATCCAGCAGGCCGCGCTCGCGGAACAGCTCGAACGCATCACGGGCCAGCCGCTCGGCCCACAGGTAGCTGTAGTAGCCGGCCGCATAGCCGCCGTCGAACAGGTGACTGAAGCTCATCAGGAACCGGTTGAAGTCCGGCAGCGGCGTCACGGCGACCTCGTCGTGGATGCGGCGCATGACGTCGACGGGCGGTTCGTCGGTGTCGTGGTGCAGCGCCATGTCGGTCAGCGCGAACTCCAGCTGCCGGGTCAGTGCGATCGCGCCGAGGAACTTGCGATCGTCGTTCAGCGCCTCGATCCACGCCGCCGGCAACGCCTCGCCGGTCTCGTGGTGACGGGCGAACGTGTTCAGGAAGGCCGGCTCCCAGGTCCAGCCCTCGAGCAGCTGGCTGGGCAGCTCGACGGCGTCCCACTCCACGCCGGAGATGCCGGCCACCGGCGGCCAATCGACCGTGGTCAGCAGGTGGTGCAGGCAATGGCCGAACTCGTGGAACAGCGTCACGACATCGTCGTGGCGCAGCAGACTGGGATGGCCGCGGCGCGGGGACGCGAAGTTGCAGGTCAGGAATGCTACCGGTGGGCGCGGTACGCCCGACAGCGCGCTGCGCTGCCGGCAGACGTCCATCCAGGCGCCGCCCTGCTTGCCGGAGCGCGCGTACAGGTCGAGATACAGACCGGCGTCGGGCTGGGCCCGGCCGCCGTCCTGGCCGAGTCGCACGCGGTAGTAGCGCACGTCGGGGTGCCAGGTCGATACGTCCTCGTCGCGCTCGAAGCGGATGCCGAACAGCTTCTCGGCGAGGCCGAACAGGCCGTCCAGCGTTCGCTCGAGTTCGAAGTAGGGCTTGAGCTTCTCCTGGTTCAGCCCCAGCGTGGCTTCGCGCATCTTCTCGGAGTAGTAGGCGATGTCCCAGGGCTCCAGCCGGTCGGGCCCGCCGTGTTCGACGGCAAAGGCGAACAGTTCCCCGAGCTGCTCGGCGGCCGCCGGCCGGGCCCGCTCCGCCAATCCGCGGAGAAACCGCTCGACGGCCTCGGCGTCGGGCGCCATACGGCGCTCCAGCTTCGCCGCGGCCGGGTCGCGATAGCCGAGCAGCGCGGCCTGTTCGCGGCGAAGGGCCAGGATTTCGTCGACGATCGGTTCGTTGTCGTGCTGCCCGGCCTGCGGCCCCTGGCTCGAGGCGCGCGTGGCGTGGGCGGTGTAGAAGCGCTCGCGCAGATGCCGGTCGTCGGCGTAGGTGACCACGGCGTGGTAGCAGGGGTAGGACAGGTCGGCCAGCCAGCCGTCGCGGTCGGCCGCTTCGGCGCGCGCAGCCAGCGTGTGCAGCGCCGATTCGGGCAGGCCGGCCAGGTCCTCGGTGTTCTCGAAGTGCTCGGTGTAGCCCTCGGTCGCGTCCAGGACGTGGTTGCCGAAGGTGTTGCCGAGCTTCGATAGCCGAAGGCTGATCTCTGCGAAGCGCTCGCGTGCTTCGCCTTCGAGATCGACGCCCGACTGACGGAAATCGATCAGCTCTTCTTCGACCATCCGGCGGAAGGACTCGGGCCGGCCAGCGAAGTCGTCGCGCGCGGCGACCGCGTTCCAGCAGTCGAACAGCGCGCGGTTCTGCCCGCGGGCGGTAAAGAACGCGGTGATCCTCTCGAGACAGGCCGTGAATGCCTCGCGCCACTCCGGCGTATTGGTCACCGCGTGCAGGTGACCGACCGTCGACCAGGCCAGCGCCAGCGCGTCGTCGGCGCGGACTTCGTCGGCCAGTGTCTCGGCCGTGGACTCGCCTTCGCTGCGCTCGATCGCATCGAGCAGGGCCCGGTACTCGGCCAGCCGGGTCTCGATTGCCGGCAGGGCATGTTCGGGGCGGACCGCGTCGAAGCGCGGCAGGCCCGGTTCGAGCAGGGGATTGGTCTCGTTCATAGCAGTTCGTCGAGTTGAGTGTCGATCGCCTCGATCGCCCGGGTCAGCCGATGCGGCTCGGGCAACAGCGTAATGCGGAAATGGCGAGGGTCGGAAATGTTGAAGCTGGTTCCCGGTACGACCAGCACGTGGTGGTGCTCGAGCAGTTCGGCGGCGAAGGCGTGATCGTTGAAGTCCGTGTCGGTCTTCACCGACGGAAACGCATACATCGCGCCTTGGGGGGCGACCAACTGCAGGTGGCGCGATGCCGCCACCGCGTCGATCACCGCGCGACGGGCCTCGTACAGCCGGCCGCCTTCGCCGGTCAGTTCGTGGATCGACTGGTAGCCGCCCAGCGCGGTCTGGACCGCCCACTGAGTCGGCACGTTGGAGGACAGCCGCAGCGCGGCCAGTTTTTCAACGGCGAGCCGGTAGGCCTCGGCGCGCTCGATGTCGCCGGTGAACACCATCCAGCCGACCCGCCAGCCACAGGCGCGGTAAACCTTCGACAGGCCGCCGAAACTGACGCACAGGGTGTCGTCGACCAACGTGGCCATCGGCGTGAATTCCGCGCCGTCGTAGGTGATCGCGTCGTAGATCTCGTCGGAGAACAGCACCAGGCCGTGCCGTTCTGCAAGAGAAGCCAGTTCCCGCAGCAGCGATTCGGGATAGACCGCACCGGTCGGGTTGTTCGGGTTGATCACCACCAGCGCGCGGGTGCGCTCGGTGATCTGCGCCTCGATCTTCGCCGGGTCGGGCAGGAAGCCGTTGCCGGCGGCGCATTCATAGTGCACGGCCCGGCCGCCGTTGAGCACGACGGCCGCCGTCCACAGCGGATAGTCCGGCGCGGGAATCAGCACCTCGTCGCCGGGTTCGAGCAGTGCGCGCAGCGTCAGGTCGACCAGTTCCGACACGCCGTTGCCGATGAACACCTGGTGGAACCGAGTGTCGACCAGCCCGCGCTCCTGGAACTGGATCGCGACGGCCTCGCGGGCCGGGAAGATGCCGGTCTGTGGGCCGTAGGCGTCGCTGGACTTCAGGTTGCGAACGATCGCCTCGCGCATCGTCTCCGGCGCGTGCAGGCCGAACGCGCCGGGGTTGCCGACGTTGAGGTGCAGGATCTCGTGGCCCTGGGCTTCGAGCTCGTGGGCGCGACGGGCCAGCGGGCCGCGGATCTCGTAGCGGACGTCGGCGACGCGACTGGCAGTCTGGATCGGAGTTTTCATGGCGCCAATGATAGCGCCGGGCGGCCGCGTCCACCGGCAAGCAGCGCCGAATCGGCCGCGCCGGTCGGTGATAATGAACGGATGAACACCTACGATGAGAATCCCCGCGCCTACGTCGGCGAATCCCCGATCCACGGCAAGGGCCTGTTCGCTCGCGTGGCGATTGCCGCCGACGACTACATCGGCACCTACGAAGGCCCCGACACGCTCGAGGACGGCATGCACGTGCTGTGGCTGTGGAACGAGGACAACGAGCGTTGGGAAGGCATCGATGGAAAGAACGAGATGCGCTTCCTCAACCACGCCCGCCCGCCGAACGCCGAGTGGTACGACAACGAGCTCTACGCGCTGCGCGACATCGAGGCCGACGAGGAGATCACATTCGATTACGGGGAGGACTGGGAATAGCGGGGCAGGGACGAAGAGAGAGGGCGAGTGTCGATGATGGTGAGCCTGGAGGCTTCTCACTCGTCCCTCGTCCCTTCCCCCTCGTCCCTGGCCGATTCAACGCGCCGCCGCCCCTGCTTGCGCTACCCTTGCCATCCCCTCCACTCTCCGCGAACCGCCCATGAAAATCACGTCCTGGAACGTCAATTCGCTGAAGATCCGGCTCGATCATGTGCTGGAGTGGATGGAAGCCAACGGCCCCGATATCCTCGGGCTGCAGGAAACCAAGCTCAAGGACGAGAACTTTCCGGTCGAAGCGATCAAGGCGGCGGGGTATCACTCTGCGTTTTCCGGGCAGCCGACCTACAACGGCGTGGCGCTGCTGTCGCGGACGCCGGCCGAGGACCTGCTCACCGGCATTCCCGGCTTCGACGATCCGCACAAGCGCACCATCGCCGGGACCTTCGACGGGGTGCGGGTGATCAACCTGTACGTGGTCAACGGCAAGGCCGTCGGCGACGAGAAGTACACCTGGAAGCTGAACTGGCTGGACGCGGTGACGCGCTGGGTCGAGGCCGAGCTGCAGCAGCACGACGAACTGGTCGTGATCGGCGACTTCAACATCGCGCCCGACGACCGCGACGTTCACGATCCCGAGGAGTGGCACGAGAAGATCCTGTGCTCCACGCCCGAGCGCGAGGCGCTGAAGCGGATGCTGGACCTGGGCCTGACCGACAGCTACCGGCTGTTCGACCAGCCCGAGCGGGTGTATTCCTGGTACGACTACCGCCAGCTGGCGTTTCGCCGCAAGCGCGGCCTGCGCATCGACCTGGCGCTGGTCTCGGACGCGCTGAGGGACAAGGTCGCCGCCAGCACCATCGACCTCGAGCCGCGCGCGCTCGAGCGACCGTCCGACCATGCGCCGGTGACGGTGGAGCTCAGGCGGTAGGGAGATCGAGCGGCGCGCGCCGGGCGCGCACCGCCGGGGGCGGGTTCAGCCCAGCAGCGCGTTGACGCCGCCGGTCAGGTTGTAGACCTGTTCGAAGCCCTGCTTGCGGTAGTGCTCGGCAACGTCCAGGCTGGATTGCCCGAGATTGCAGAGAAACACCAGCGGAGTCGAACGGTCGGCATCCTTGAGCTCGGCCATCAACCCGGCGTCGAGCGGGCGGGCGAACTCCAGCGGGGTGCGGTCGCGGTCGGACTCGCCGCGCACGTCGACGACGACGACCCGCTCGCCGCCGTTGATCTTCTGCTGCAGCTCGTCCGGTGACATTTCACGCACCGGAGGAGGTGCGCCGGGCAGGTCGAGCTTCAGGCCTTCGCCGTGCATGTTCGTCACCCAGTCGATCTTCGCGCCTTGGGCGCGCTGGGCCGAGGCCAGGTCCATCAGCACGGTCAGGTCGCCGGCGGTGGCCTCGATCTCGGTGCCGCTCTTCGGGCCGACCGTGAACTGCGCATCCCAGTCCGAACCGATCGAGAAGTGCAGGAACTGGCCCGGATAGCCGGCCAGGAATTCGCTGATCTTCGCCGCGGCTTCCGGCGTGATCTCGATCTCCGGCGGCGTGCGGTCCGGGGCTTCGAGGCCGAACAGGTCGTGCAGTTCGCCGGCGTTGAACATTTCCATGATGATGTCGCAGCCGCCGACGAGCTCACCATCGACGTACAACTGCGGAATGGTCGGCCAGTCGCCGAATTCCTTGACGCCCTCGCGGATTTCCGGGTCCTCGAGCACATTGAACGAGGCGTAGCCGTCGGGCAGCAGACTGTCCAGCGCGCCGGCGGTGCGGGCCGAGAAGCCGCACTGCGGCATTTTCGGCGTGCCTTTCATGAACAGCATCACCTTGTTGCCGGTGACCATGTCGTGGATGCGATCGCGAGTGGCGGAGTCGAGGCTCATGGAATCGTCCCTGGGTGCGTGATACGAAAGCGTGATGGGGCGTAGGGTGGGGCCGAATCGTTCGGGAATCAAGCGCCGGCACCGGCTTCGGACGATGGTTGCAGCGATCGTTTCAACGCGGGAATCGCCTCGGCGACCAGCGGAAGGGCCCGAACGCGGCGCCCGTCGACCACCGCACCGAAGCCGACCAGGCCGACCTCCGGGTGCTGAATGGTTTCAATGGCGGTCGGCGCGTCGGCGGGCGCCGGCCCGCGGTCGAGCCGGATCCAGCGGTGCTCGGGATCGAGTTCGGCGCCCGGCGCGTCGACCGAGGCGCGCCACGGGATCAGGTGAGTTTCCAGCAAGGCGACGGTCTGGCGGAACGACCGCAGCCACAGCGCGTCGTCCTCGGAAGGCGGGTCGGCCGGAACGCGGAACGGCAGCGTCCAGCCGCCGGCCGACGCGCTCCAATGGCCTTCGAGCCCGGCCGGCAGTTCGAGCCTGGCGTCTTCGTTCGGTGAGACCAGCGCGTGTTCGACCGGCGGCCAGAACGGGTCCAGCCCAGCGCCGGCCAGCTGCATCTTGACCAGCGCGGCCAGGTCGGCCCAGGTCATCAACTGGCCATGGACCGGGTCGAGGCCGGTGGACTCGGCCAGCGCGGCGAGCGACGGCGGATGCAGGCCGCCGGTATCGAACAGCACCTGCTCGAGGTCGCTCGCGATGGCCTCGCCGCGCTCGGCCGGTGCCAACAGAACCAGCGGCAGGACCAGGAACAGGCCGTCCGGAGGCTCCCGGACCGGCCGCAGGATGTCATGGGACAGCCGGCCGCCGACCGCGCCCAGCGTGGTCAGCCCGGGCTCGTCGGCGGCGCCGGCGACGGTCTGCATCGCGGTATACGGAGCGTGCGCGGGGCTGAGCACCTGGCCGGGCTCGAGCAGGGCCGGGCCGGTGACCAGCCGGGTCTCGGTCACCGAGGGCACGCAGCGTGCGAGGTCGTCGGCGATCGCGGCGCCGACCTGCTCGGCCGCGTCGCGTTCGAGCACGAAGCGCGCGCCCGGCGCCGGTGGCCGGACTTCGATGCCGGCGGCGAGTCGGATAGGATGCAGGGAATCGGCCATGGAGGGGCGTTCGTTGTGGTGGCGAGTGAGCGTCGCCCGGAAGAAGGACCAAGCGAAGATGAACGAGATGATAGCGCCAGCGCTTGAATGGCGCGTGCAGCGTTTCGACGAACTGGATCCGGCGGTGCTGTATGCACTGCTGGCCGCCCGCGTGGACGTGTTCGTGGTCGAGCAGGACTGCCCCTATCCGGAGCTCGACGGCCGTGACGCCGATGCGCTGCACCTGAGCGCCTGGGCGAACGACGGGCTGGCCGGCTACGCGCGGCTGGTGCCGCCCGGCGGGCGGTTCGCCGACCCGTCGATCGGCCGCGTGCTCACGACCCCGGCGTTCCGGGGCACGGGGCTGGGCCGGGCGCTGATGAAGCAAGCGATCGAGGCGGTCGAGGCCGAGTGGCCCGGTCGGCCGATTCGGGTGTCGGCGCAGGACCACCTGCGGGCCTTCTACGCGTCGCTGGGTTTCGAGGCCGATTCCGAGGTCTACGACGAGGACGGCATTCCGCACGTCGATATGCTGCGGGCCGCCGGGACCTGAACGAAACGCGCCCCGACCAGCGGGGCGCGTGGAAAGCGGTCGCGCTACGCGGACTTCAGAACAGGCCGAACGGCGATTTGCCGCCGCCTCCGCCGCCGCCCCCGCGGCGGCGACGGCGACGCATCCGGGAAAGCAGTTCGATTTCGCGCTGCTTCAGGAAATCGCCGCGGTTGAGTTCTTCCGGCGGCTTGCCCAGGCGCTTGGCCTCGGCATCGCGGTACTTGATGAAGTCGTGGTAGGCATCGATCTCCGGCTTCAGCTCGCGGCACATCAGCTCGATCATGATCGCGTCGTCGAGGAAGCCGATGCCCGGAAGATGATCGGGAATCAGGTCTTCGGGCTGATTGAAGTAGGCCAGCGCGGCCAGGACGCGGCTGCGGCCGACTTCGCCCAGACCCCAGCCTTCGTCGGCCAGCATGTCGCTGAGCAGCTTGATCTGGCCGATCTTTTCACGGATGAAGTCGGAGGTGACCTTCTCGTTGACCTCGTCGAGCAGTTCGTGCGCGCCCTGGATGACCTGTTCGGGTGACTTCTTCTGCGCGGTCTCGACCGCCTTCCTGGCGAGCCCACGGAAGTGCTCGAGATCGTGATCGGACAGGTCGAGGACGATGCGAATGCTCATTGGAGATTCCTTGTTGAAGGCGGATCGATGTCGGGGGCTAGGATAGCCAATTCATCGGCCAGCTGCATCCGCCACAGGTCATGGCCCGTTCGAGCTCAGCGGAAGCGTCCGGGCCGGCCTGGTACGGGATGCAGGAAACCGGTGCGGCGGATGCGCTCGTCGCCGCCTTGGGCCAGCGTCCAGCGCCCGGTCAGTTCGTAGGGCAGCGGGGCGCGATCGCCGCGTTCCAGTCTCTCGAGTGCTCGCAGCACGGCATCGGTCGCCGGCATCCGCAGCTCGACCGCTTCGCGATTGCGCGGTCCCAGGTCCAGCGACAGCGGCCAGTCGCGCGCCTCCAGCGTCTCGCCGCCCAGCGTGACCTCGAGCCGGGCGCCGCTCAGGGCCAGCGGAACGTCGTTGCGGTTGATGACCAGCATGCGCAGGACCAGCACGTCGCCGTCGACGCGCAGGCCGTCCAGATCGGAGCCCGGCGGCGCGGAGCGGACTTCGAGCGGACCGCAACCGGCCAGCAGCAGCGCCAGCGCGAAGACGAACATTGCCCGGCCGGATCGAGCCAGGACGGCGTGCAGGGCGGGGCAGTCAGTCATCGAAGTGCTCATCGATCTCCGGATCGTGCAGGTGACAGCGCACGCGGTGGGATTCTGCCGCGGTGCCCAGCTCGATTTCACGAGGCGCCATGCTACGACAGATCGCCCTGGCGTGCGGACAGCGGGTGTGGAAGCGGCAGCCGCTCGGCGGATCGACCGGCGACGGGACCTCGCCGGTCAGCGGTGCCCGGTGGCCGCGGTGGCCCGAATCCGGCCTCGGCACGGCGTCGATCAGCGCCCGGGTGTAGGGATGGGCCGGCAGCGAATACAGCCGCTGCGCCGGCGCCTGCTCGACAATCTCGCCCAGGTACATCACCGCGACCCGGTCGCTGATGTGCTGGACGACGGCCAGGTCGTGGGCGATGAACAGGTAGGCCAGGCCGAGCTCCTGCTGCAGGTCGGCCAGCAGGTCCAGGATCTGCGACTGCACCGATACGTCCAGCGCCGAAACGGCCTCGTCGGCGACGATCAGCTTCGGCTCCACGGCCAGCGCCCGGGCGATGCCGATCCGCTGGCGCTGGCCGCCCGAAAACGCGTGGGGATAGCGCGACAGCGCCGATGGGCCCAGCCCGACCCGGGCCAGCAGCGCACCAACCCGTTCGGGCCGCGTGGCCGGCGTGCCGATTCGATGCCAGTCCAGCGGCTCGCGTAGGATCTGTTCGACGGTGCGGCGCGGCGGCAGCGACGCGTAGGGGTCCTGGAAGATCATCTGCATGTTCTTGCGTTGCGCGGCCAGCGCCCGGCCGCCCAGTTCGGCCAGTGGGGTTCCGTCGAGCCGGACCTGGCCTGCGGTCGGTTCGACCAGCCGCAGCAGCGCACGTCCCAGCGTCGACTTGCCGCAGCCCGACTCGCCGACCAGGCCGAGCGTTTCCCCGGCCCGCAGCTCGAACGAGACCCCGTCGACCGCACGCAGCCAGCGCGCCGGCGACCATGGCCAGCCGCCGCGTAGCCGATAGTGCTTGACCAGGTTCTGCACCTCGAGCAGCGGCGTGTTCATGCCGTGTCGCCGGCGCCGTCTCCGGCCGGGTGCAGGCAGGCGACATCGGCCTCGCCGGTCCGACGCAGCGCCGGCTGCTCGGCCCGGCAGGCGTCGTCGGCGTGGGCGCAGCGCGGCGCGAAGCGACAGCCCGACGGCCAGCGCCCGGGCTCCGGCACCGTGCCGGGAATCGTCGGCAGTCGGTCGACGGGCAACTCGCGGATGCGCGGCACGGCCGCGACCAGGCCCTCGGTGTAGCGATGCCGAGGTTGGCGGAACACCGCGTCGACCGGTGCCTGCTCGACGATCTGTCCGCAGTACATCACCGCGACGCGGTCGCAGACCTCGGCGATCACGCCGAGATCGTGTGTGACCAGGATCACCGCCGTGCCCAGCGCCTCGGTCAGCTCGCGGATTTCGGCCAGCACCTGCGCCTGCGTGGTCACGTCCAGCGCGGTCGTTGGCTCGTCGGCGATCAGCAGCCGCGGCCGGCAGGCCAGCGCCATCGCGATCATGATGCGCTGGCGCAGCCCGCCGGAGAGTTCGTGCGGATACTCCGCCATCCGTTCGGCTGCGCGCGGGATGCCGACTCGCTCGAGCATCTCGACCCCCCGCTTCCGGGCCTGCACGCGGTCCAGCCGCTCGTGCCGACGCAGCACGTCGACGAGCTGACGGCCGACGGTGAACACCGGGTTCAGCGCCGTCATCGGCTCCTGGAAGATCATCGACATCGCCTTGCCGCGCATTGTCCGCAGCGTCTTCTCCGGCGCGCCGATGCACTCGAAGCCATCGAAGCGCACCGATCCGGCCACGATCCGCCCGGGCGGAACGGGTATCAGGCCCAACAGCGCCAGGCTGGTCACCGACTTGCCGCAGCCGGACTCGCCGACCAGGCCGAGGGTTTCGCCTTCGGCGAGCGTGAACGAGACGCCGTCGACGGCGCGGACGGGGCCGTGGTGGGTGTCGAAGTCGATGGTGAGGTTTTCTACGTGCAGCAGGGGCGTGCTCATCGGTGGGCCCCTCGGCTGCGGCGGTCGTGTTCGACTGCTCGTTGGTGACGGGTTGCGGGTGGGGTGAGTGTTTCGGTGTTCGCAGCGACTGACATCGCAACTGCAACTGCAAAGGCGTTTCGCACGCCCGCTGCGCGGGCTCTTTGCGAGGTGCTTTTGTGGCCCCAGAAGCACCCAAAAGGGCTGCGCGAACATCGCCGCCCGGCCCGCGGCTGGGTTCCCTCCGGTGCTCCTGGCTGGCGGGGTCCGTCGAACTCGCTCCGGTCGCTTGCGCTCTCTACGCTCAGGCATTGCGACGGCCCTCTTTCCGTCATCCGGTCCGCGCCTCCGGCGGCGCTGACGGCGGGGCAAGTCAGCGGCCAACCCGCGCTTCGTCCCGCCTGTTGGAGGGCGCTTGCGCGCGAACGGGTTTTGCCAGGACCACCCTTCACCCGCAAGCGGCCTCCAACAGGCCAACCGCGGCGGCTTCCGTCAGGTACTGATGGGCTGCATCTGTCTCGATTGCGCCGAGAAGCGCAGCGTCGGGCGCGATGGTCATGACAAGCAGGTCCGTCGGAATGTTCGAGCAAAGCGCCGCAGGCGCGGAGCGAGTCCGACGGACCCCGCCCGGCGCGAGCATCGCAGGCAACCCGAGCGCAGTTCGGGGGGCATTGCGGCATAAGCGCTTTTGGGTACGCTTGTCCTGACAATCGTCGCCACAAAAGTACCTCGCAACGAGCCCGCGCTTCGTGCGGGAGAAACGCTTTTGATCGCGATGATCGAAACCCGGCGGGTGACGATCGTAAGGAAGCGGCGCATGGAACTATCCACGATTGCTCCGAGCCGCCCGGCAGCGCGTATCCATGGCCGGCGTCCGATCGAGTACACCGAAGATCCCACCCCCGGGCCATCAAAACGAACACGCTGATCACCGCTTCACCCCCCGCCGTGGATCCAACGCATCCTGCAACCCGTCGGCAAAAAGATTGAACCCCATGACCAGCACGAACAGGAACGCCGACGCGGCGACGAAGTTCATGTAGTGGCCGGCCAGGACTTCCTGGCTCGACTCGGCGATCATCAGTCCCCAGCTCACGCCGTCCTGCACGCCGAGGCCGAGGAAGCTGAGGATGACCTCGGACTTGATCGCGGCAACGAAGGTGATGGTGGCCTGGACCAGCAGCACCGGCACGGTGTTCGGCAGGATGTGGCGGAACAGGACGATGCGGTGGGGCAGGCCGAGGGCGCGGGCGGCTTCGACGAATTCGCGGTTCTTCATGCGCAGCACTTCGCCGCGCACCAGGCGCCCGGTGGTGGTCCAGAAGGTCGCGGTCATGGCGATGTGCATGGCCCAGGGGTTGCCGTCCAGGGCGAACGCCACGGCGGCGACGAACAGATAGAACGGGATGGCGTCCAGCGTGCCCTTCAGCCACAGCACGATCGAATCGATCCAGCTGCCGCCGGCATAGCCGGCCAGCCCGCCGAGCAGGGCGCCGAGCACGGTCGAGGCGACGGCGACGATGACGCCGACCTCGAACGCCGTCCGGGTCGAGGCCACGGCGCGCTGCAGGATGTCCTGGCCCAGCAGGTTGGTGCCGAGCCAGTGCTCGCCCGACGGCCCGCCCCAGCGCTGATCGCCGAGTTCGGACCAGCCGGTGGCCCAGAGACCCAGCCAGACGCCGAGCGCCAGAACGAAATACCCGGCCACGATCAACAGGCCGGCGACCGCCCAGCGGTCGGCCATGAAGGCCGCACGCGCATCCTGCAGCGGCGTGCGGGCGTCGATGTCGGCCGCCAGCGGGGCGTCGGCGCCGGGGTTCATTTCGGGCACGGGCGAGCTCACGCGGACCCCGGTCGGTCGAGCGAGACGCGCGGGTCGAGCCAGGTGTAGAGCACGTCGGCGGCGACCAGGATCACGACGAACAGCAGCGCCGTGAGGCCGACGACGGCCTTGAGAACCGGCTGGTCGCCCGAGGTGATGGCATCGAAGGTCGCCTTGCCGATGCCGGGAATGCCGAAGTAGCTCTCGATCAACAGGCTGCCCGAGACGACGACCAGCGGAATCGAGAACAGCACGCGGGTGACGATCGGGATCATCGCGTTCATCAGAACGTTTTTGGTCATCACCGATACCGGGCCTGCGCCGAAGGCGCGCGCGGTGCGGACGTGGTCGCGGGTCAGTTCCTCGACCAGCACGGCGCGGAAGAAGCGCGTGTTGTAGCCCAGCGCGACGAACACCGAGGCCAACGTCGGCACGGTCACGTAGTAGAGATAGCTGGGCAGGTCGTGGACGTTCCAGCCGCGGACCGGGAACCAGCCCAGGGTCACGCCGAACACGGCCTGGAAGGCGACGATGACGACGAGGAAGCTGATCGACATGCCGATGACCGAGAACCCCATGATCGCCTTGTCTACCCAGCCGCCGCGATGCCAGGCGGCAACCAGCCCCAGCGCGACGCCGAGCAGGTTGCCGAGCACGAACCCGGGCGCGAGCAGCGCCAACGATACCGGCAGCGTGCGGGCCAGCAGCGAGCTGACTCGCTCACCGGAGCTGAACGAGTGGCCGAAGTCCAGCGTGATCAGTTCGCGCAGGTAGTCGAGGTAGCGCCACCAGAACGGCTGGTCGTAGCCCAGCTGGGCTCGGACCCGTTCGATGTCTTCGGCCGTCGGGTTCTTCGACAGCAGCGTGTAGGTCAGGTCCGGACCGTAGTAGACCATCAGCACGAAGCTGATCAGCGTCACGCCGAGCACCAGCGGAATGCCGCCGGCCAGTTTGAACAGGACGAGCCGGAGGGTGTCCATTCAGTCGCTGCCGGGTCGGATCACTCGACCGCCGGACCGGGCTCGTCGAGATCGACGAAGCGCATGAAATACCCGCCGAGGATCTCGCGGTCGGGAACCATGATCGCTTCCTTGTGCCACAGGTGGATGCGCGTCCGGGCCAGTCCGCTGATCGCGACGCAGTCGTCGATGACCATGCGATTCATCTCACGGTACAGCGCGGTCCGCTCCGGCCCGGGCTGCATCGTGCGGCTGCGCTCGTAGAGCGCGTCGTAGTCCGGATTGCGGTAGTTGAAGCTGTTCGAGCCGGGCGAGGCGTTCGGCCCGTAGAACAGCTGCAGGGTGTTCTGGGCATCGGGGTAGTCCAGTGTCCAGGCCAGGTAGAACAGGTCGAGGCGTCGATTGGTCAGTGCCTGGTAGTAGTCACCGAAACTGGCGAAGGTCTCGGGCACCAGCCGATCGACCGGGTACCCGAGGTCGGCCAGCTGGCCGCGCAGCTGCTCGAACATCTGGCGCTGCTGGACCGACGACGGGAATCCGTAGGTCAGCGTCGGCAGCGACTCGTCATCCCAGCCGTAGCCGGCGAGCCGTTGGCGCGCACGATCGAGGTTGCGAGTGATCGAGGCCTCGGACAGGGCGGGATCGAACTCGGGCACCACCGGCGGAATCACGCCGGGAAAGACCTCGGCCAGGCCGTAATAGAAGGTGTCGTTGCGGGCCTGCCAGTCGAATGCGTCGCGGATGGCGCAGCGCAGCGCCCGGTTGGCCGCGTCCTGCTCCGGGTCGGGATGGTGGCCGAAGCGCGGATCCGCCATGTTGAAGCCGCCGTAGACGAAGCCGGCCTCGAGACCGGCCATGCCGTGATAGCTAGCCTCGATCTCGTCGGTGAACGCGATCGGCGAGCGGCTGGCCAGCACCTGGTCGACCTGCTCGTTGGGCAGCATCACGTTGTGGACCTCGTTGCCGCGGGCGAAGCTGGACCAGCGCGCGGCGTTTTCCTCGATGAAATGGATTTCCAGCCCGTCGAGGAACGGGTAGCGTCCGCCGTCGAGCGTCTCGAGGCCGAGTCCGGCGTGGCGCTCGGGGTCGAAGCCTTCGGCCGCCAGGTCCAGCGGATCACGGACGAACTCCGGGTTGGCCTCGAAGGTCGCCCTGGCCGAATCGAACGAGGTCAGCCGGAATGGCCCCGACCCGACCGGGCGGATGGCGAATTCGCGGCCGTAGTGTTCGACGGCTTCGCGCGGAACCAGCGCCGAGAAGGCAGTGGCGAACGTGTAGGTGAGCTGCGGGAACGGCTGGGCCAGGTGGATTTCCAGCGTGTGGTCGTCGATCGGTTTCAGGCCCTCGACCGGCCGGTCGTAGTCGGCGCCGGCGTCGGCCCACTCGGCCATGCCGACGATCCGGTCCTGCCACAGCCACGCGCCCCGGGAACGGGTCGCCGGATCGAAGTGGCGCTGCAGTGAATAGACCAGGTCGTGAACGGTGACCGCGCGGCCAGTGCCGTCGGGAAAAGCCGGGTCGTCGGTGAAACGCGCGTCGTTGCGAATCCGGAACGTGTAGACCCGGCCGTCGTCGGAGACCTCGGGCAGGCCCAGCGCCAGGTTCGGCGTCAGTTCGTAGGGCCGCGCCAGGTACTTGTAGCGGTACAGCGTGTCGAACACGTTGACCACCACCATCGAGCTGTAGATGGTTCCCGCCTGGGCCGGGTCGAGACTGGTCGGCGTGCCGTCGATCGAGTGGCGATAGACCTTGCCCTGCGGCGGCGGGCTGCCGCCGCAGGCGACCAGCAGCGCTGCGCAGGCCGCCAACAGGGCGGTCGCGAGAATCGGAGTCGAGCGCATCACGGGGTTCCGGGAGTCGAGACCAGCCAAGAGGGTAGACGATTCCGCGCCGGTTCAGGTCGCAACGCTTGCGCCTGCGCCGAGCGCGGTCAGCGCTTGCCCTTGGGGCCCAGGAACAGCCAGAACAGGAAGCCGATGACCGGGAACACCAGCAGGATCAGGATCCACAGCACCCGGACCACGAGTCCGACCCGCGCCTGGGCGGTCCTGACGATGGCCCAGACGACGATGATCAGCCAGATCAGTCCGAGAAGTCCGAATTCGAGGCCCATGGCAATGCTCCTTCATTCACGACGCCGGACGGAATGATCGCGAGAACGGCGCCGGCGAGTCGGCCGTTCTGCGGTACGGTTCAGCCCTCGGGCTGCAGGTGGATGCGGCCGTCGTCCTCGCTGACCGACACGCCGCGCAGGCGATCGCCGCGGCACGGTCCGCCGACGCATTCGCCCTGCAGGGGTTCGAACACCGCGCCGTGCGCGGCGCAGACCAGCCGGCCCTCGCCGTCGACCAGGAACCTGTCGGGCGCGTAGTTGAGGCTGCGCCCGGCGTGCGGGCAGACATTCAGCCATGCCCGTGGCGTACCCTGTTGGCGAGTCACGACCAGCCAGAGCGTTCGGCCGTCGCGTTCGGCCTGCGCTTCCCGGAAGCCGCCCTCGGGCAGGTCGTCGGCATTCAGCAGGAACTGTCCGGTGGTTTCGGAGGTCATGGAAAGTATGCCAAGGTACCGAACTACATTCTATCGCGTGCCCGAAAGCCCGCTGGCCCGGTTCGGCCTGGCGCTGCTCGGGCTGGCCCTGCTGGTCGTCAGTTTCTTCGTCGGCCTGGTGTTCCTGGCCGTGGTCGCCGGGCTGGCCATCGTCGGCAGCGTCGCGCTGACGATTCGCAACTGGTGGCTGGGCCGGAGGGGTGGGCGGGGTCGGCCGGAGGAAGACCTGGTCGAAGTCGAATACCGGATCGTCGACCGCGAGCGGGACGACTGAGCGCCGCTCCGGACTCAGGTCATCGCCAGCAGCACCACCAGCGCCAGCAGCACCGCCATCCAGATCGCCGTCTGGCCCATCGGGCTGCGGCTGGAGAAGTAGCGGTACGGTTTTTCCCGCATCAGGTCGAACAGGTTGCGCCCGATGGTGCCGCCTGCGCTGACCGCGATGTTCCGGACGCCGACGATCGCGCGGTCGGAGCGCTCCATCAGCCACGGCAGGCCGCGGCGCCACAGCCAGTCGATATCGAGACTGACGGTGTCGGTGCGCTTCATCAGCGGCAGCAGCACGAAGAACGCCAGGCCGGCGAACAGCAGCAGCTGAAGCTGGGTCACGATGTGGTCGGCCGTGTAGGGAACGTAGTCGACCGGATAGGGCAGCAGCTCGTAGAGCAGGCCGGGGAACACGCCCAGACCGACGCAGCCGACGGCGAATACGACCATCGCGATCTGCATGTTCCACGGCGCTTCCTTCGGCCGCAGGCCCGAGTCCTTCTGGAAGAACACGAACCAAGGAAACTTGATGCCGGCATGCAGGAAGACGCCGGCCGACGCAGCGACCAGCAGGAACCAGACCACCGCCAGGTGCTCGCCGGCGGCGCTCGACGAGATCATCGACTTGGAAATGAAGCCGGACGTGAACGGGAACGACGAGATCGCAAGCGCGCCGATGATGCCGCAGATCGTGGTCAGCGGCATGGTCCGGAACAGTCCGCCCAGGTTCGAGCACTTGCTCTCGCCGGTCCGGTACAGCACGGCACCTGCGCTCATGAACAGCAGCGCCTTGTAGATGATGTGGGTGAAGGCGTGCGCCGCGGCACCGTTCAGGGCCATCTCGGTGCCGATGCCGACCCCGACGACCATGAAGCCGACCTGGTTGACGATCGAATAGCTGAGGATGCGCCGCATGTCGTTTTCCAGCAGCGCGTAGATGATGCCGTAGAACACCATGTACAGGCCGATCCAGATCAGCAGCGGCTGGCCCGGAAACAGCAGGATCAGCGAAAGCACCGCGGTCTTGGTCGTGAAGGCCGACAGGAAGACGCCGCCCATCGGGCTGGATTCGGGGTAGGCGTCGGCCAGCCAGGCGCTGATCGGAGGTGCCGCGGCGTTGATCAGCACGCCGATGAAGATCATCCAGGTGTCGAAGTTGTCCAGCGCCAGCGCGCGGATTTCGACCGAGCCGGTGTGGATCATCAGCCCCTCGATGCCGATCTTCAGGACCAGGCCGCCGAGCAGGTGGATGATCGCGTAGCGAATGCCGGCCGCGCGGGCTTTCTCGGTGCCGCCGCACCAGACCACGACGGTCGAGAACAGCGCCATCAGTTCCCAGAACAGGAACATCACGATCAGGTCGCCGGCAAAGCTGACGCCGATCGCGCCGGCCGCATACATCAATGCCGCCGACAGCTCCCACCATTTCGACTGGCGGAATGCGAACAGCACGCCGCCGAAGGCCATCAGCGCGAAGACCGTGGCGAACAGGCGGCGCAGGTTGCTGCCTTCCACCAGCTGCACTTCGTAGCCGAGGAAAGTCGCTGTCTGCTGCACGCCGTCGCCGACCTGCCAGATGAAGTACAGGGTGACCAGCGGCGTGGCCAGCGCGATCAGCGGGCGCAGCGCCGGCCGGCTCAGCGCCAGCAGCAGCGCGCCGAAGATCATCAGGAACGCGGGCGGCAGGACGAACTCAAGCATCGTCGTGTTCCGGCTTGTTCGGCGAAAGCCGCGGCTCGACGTCGTAGTAGTCGACCGGGCGCTTCAGTGCGAAGCCCAGCAGCTTGGCGAATACCACCATGACCACGCAGGTCAGGAAGCCGTAGACCGCGTTGAAGCCGATCCACTCATCGACCCCGAAATATCCATGGACGTGCACCGCGACCTGTGCGACAACGGTCGCGACCAGGATGGCGCCGAAGACCCACCACAGGATCCGGATGGTCTTCGGGCGGACCAGCCAGTGATCGGCGTCGTCCGGACGGCGCTCGGGCTGCTGGTTCATTTCGGCACCTCGAGAATGCGGGCCTCGATGTCCACGACCGGGCCGTTGAACACGAAGAACAGGATCGTCAGCGCGGCGGTCAGCGAGAGCGCAGCCACCATCGGCCACGGCGCCTCGGCATGCTCGCGCGCCGGGGCGACGTCTTCGGGTTTGAAGAAGGCCCGAAACACGATCGGCAGGAAATAGGCCGCGTTCAGGGCCGTGGACGCGCCCATCACCAGCAGCACGAAGACGCTGTCGACCTGGAACGCGCCGGCGATGATGTACCACTTGGAGACGAAGCCGGCGGTCGGCGGCACGCCGATCATCGACAGCGCACCGATCGTGAAGGCCGCCATGGTCCACGGCATTCGACGCCCGATGCCGCGCAGCTGGTCGACTCGGGTCTTGCTCGACGCGATGTAGATCGCGCCGGCGCAGAAGAACAGCGTGATCTTGCCAAAGGCATGCGCGACGATGTGTACTGCAGCACCGATCTCCGCAAACGGGGCCAGCACCAGCGCGGCCAGCACGATATAGCTCAGCTGGCTGATCGTCGAATAGGCCAGCATCTTCTTGATCTCGACCTGCTTCAGCGCGACGATCGATGCGGCCACGATGGTGAAGCCGGCCAGGTACATCAAGTACTTCTCCAGCGGCACGGCCGCAAGGAAGTCGAGTCCGAAGATATAGATGACTACCTTGGTGATCGTGAACACACCGGCCTTGACGACCGCCACGGCATGCAGCAGCGCCGAGACCGGCGTCGGCGCGACCATCGCGGCCGGCAGCCAGCGGTGCATCGGCATCACGGCGGCCTTGCCGGTGCCGAGCACGAACATCGTCAGCAGGATCGCGGCCGCGGTGGGGCCGAGGTTGCCGAGCAGGATCCCGCCCTGGGTGAAGTCGGTCGTGCCAGCGGCCACCCAGGTCCAGATGATGGCCGGAAGCAGGAAGCCGATCGACGTGGTCAGCAGCACGCCCATGTAGGTGCGGCCGCCGGCGCGCGCGGCATCGTTCTGCTTGTGCGTGACCAGCGGCCACGTCGACAGCGTCAGCATTTCGTAGAAGATGAACAGCGTCAGCAGGTTGCCCGACGTCGCCACGCCCATCGCGCCGGAGATGGCGATGGCGAAGAAGGCGAAGAACGACGTCTGGCGCGGCTCGTTGGCGCCGCGCATGTAGCCGATGGCGTAGACCGAGGTCACGATCCACAGCAGGCTGGCCAGCAGCGCGAAGACCAGCCCCAGCGGTTCGACGTCGAAGGCGATCTTCAGCCCGGGCAGCGGCTCGGCGACGGTCAGCGAGGCGCCGGCGCCGTTGATCACCGGGTCGATCAGCTGCGTGGCGACCGCGAACAGCGTGACGGCGGTGGTCAGCGTCACGGCTTCGCGCAGGTTCGGCCAGCGACCGACCAGCGCGATCAGCAGCGCACCGACCAGCGGCACGACGAGCAGCAGGACGATGATCAGTTCGGGGCTCACGGCGCGCCTCCGATCAGGATCTCGGCACCGTGGGTGGCGACATCCAGGGTCAGCCGGGTGTCGATGCCGAACCAGAAGTTGGCCAGGATCAGTACGTACATCGGGAGCAGCAGTCCGAGCGGCGCTTCACGGACCGGTTCGGCCCGCTCCGGCGCCGGTTTCAGGTAGGCCGCTTCGACCACCCGACCGACGTAGATCACGGCCAGCAGCGAGCCGACCAGCACGACCACCACGGCGAACCAGTTGCCCTGCAGGATCGCGGCCTGGATCAGCGCCCACTTGCTGATGAAGCCGGCGGTCAGCGGCACCCCGATCATCGACAGGCCGGCCAGTACGAAGGCCAGCATCGTCCACGGCATGCTGCGGGCCAGGCCGGCGATGTCGCTCATCCGATCCGCGCCGAGTCGGTAGATGATCGCGCCGGCGGCCATGAACAACGCGCCCTTCATCAGCGCATGGTTGAAGATGTGGACCAGGCCGGCGGCCAGGCCGTCGACCGACACCAGGCTGATGGCCAGCGCGATGTAGCCGATCTGGGCCACGCTGGAATAGGCCAGCATGCGCTTGATGTTGGGCTGGTCGATCGCCGAGATCGAGGCGAACAGGATGCCGATGGTGCCGAGCGTGAAGAACACGGTCTGGTAGGGCATGTCCAGCGCGAAATCCAGGCCGAAGACCGTGAACACCATGCGCAGCAGGACGTAGACGGCGACCTTGGTCGCGGTTGCCGCCAGGAACACCGTGACCGCCGACGGCGCGTTGGTGTAGGCGCCCGGCAGCCAGCGGTGCAGCGGGAACAGCGCCAGCTTCAGGCCCAGGCCGATGACGATGAAGGCGAAGGCAGCGCGTACCGCGTTGGTGTCGGCGACCTCGGGCACCCGCTCGGCAAGGTCGGCCATGTTCAGCGTGCCGGTCATGATGTAGAGCAGGCCGACGCCGATCAGGTAGAAGGTCGCGCCCAGCGTGCCCATGATCAGGTAACGGAACGACGACAGCAACGCGGCGCGCCTGCGGCCGTGCGCGATCAGCGCGTAGGTCGACAGCGACGAGATCTCCAGGAACACGAACACGTTGAAGGCGTCGCCGGTCAACACGATGCCCATCAGCCCGGCCAGGGCCAGCAGGAACAGCGCGTAGAACGGGCCCTGACGCTCGGGCACTTCGCGGTTCACGCTCAGCCGGGCCCACGGCAGGATGATCACGCCCATCCACGCGATCAACAGGGCGAGCAGAGCGTTCACGCTGTCGACCCGGTATTCGATGCCGATCGGCGGCGGCCAGTTGCCGAACGAATAGCGCAGCGTTTCGTCCATCGCCGCCGGCAGCACGAAGGCCGTGATCACGGCCGAGGCCGCCACCGACAGCAAGGCCAGCAGCCACGGCAGCACGCGACCCGGCAGCAGCGCGCAGACCGGTGCGGCAATCAGCGGCACGAGCACGCTGAACGGCAGCCATTCCAGCACGGTCATGCGGCGCCCTCGTCGTCCTCGGTGGCGTCCTCGGCCTCGGTCAGCAGGTCGTCCTCGATACTGCCGTAGGCTTCGTTGATCCGTACGGCCAGTGCAAGGCCGACCGCGGTGGTAGCGACACCGACCACGATCGCGGTCAGGATCAGCACGTGCGGCAGCGGATTGGAATAGACCTCGACGCCTTCGCGCAGGATCGGCGTCGAGCCGCCGAGAATCTTGCCGGCCGAGATGAACAGGATGAAGGCCGAGGTCTGGAACAGGTTCAGCCCCATGATCTTCTTGGCCATGTTGCCGCGAGCGATCACCGCGTAGAAGCCGATCATCATCAGCACAACGACCACGTAGTAGTTGTAGTGGCCCAGCAGGTCCATCAGTTCGGGTCCTCGAGGCGGTCTTCGGAATCGAGCTGGCTGCGGCGCTTGACGAACATCGTGAAGATCAGCATCACGACCGTCGCGACGGTGATGCCGACCCCGAGTTCGACCAGGATGATGCCGGCCTGCTGGGCCTTCTGCGGATCGTCCAGCAGGACCGAAAAGTCCAGGAAGTGTCCGCCCAGGACCACGCCCAGCACGCCGATGAATGCATACAGCAGCGCACCGCAGGCGCTGAGCACGAACATCGCCCTTTCCGGAACGACGTCCAGTCCGGCGTCGAGCCCGTAGATCAGCACGAACAGGATCCAGGCCGCGGCGAAGATCACGCCGGCCTGGAACCCGCCGCCCGGCGAATATTCACCGTGGAACTGCACGTACAGCGCGAACAGCATGATCAGCGGGATCAGGAAGCGCGCGACGATGCGCAGGATGCCGTTGTCTCTCATTGCCCGCGCTCCCCGTCGTCGCGTCGACGGCGCTTCGGCCGGACCGAGAGCAACGCGAAGACGCCGAGTCCAGCGGTGAAGATCACGATGACCTCGCCGAAGGTATCGATCGAGCGGTAGCTGGCCAGCACCGCCGCGACCATGTTCGGAATGCCCATGTCGTTGTATGTCTCGTTGACGTAGTAGGGCGCGACGTGGGTCTGCACCGGGTTGCCGGCGGCACCGAATTCCGGCAGGTCGTGGACGGCCCAGATCAGGCAGGCACCGGTGACGGTGACTACGGCCAGGGCCGGCAGGTTCAGGGCCTTGACAGGATGTTCGTAGCGCTTGGCCAGGGCCAGCACGGCCAGCACCAGGATGGTCGAGATTCCGGCGCCGACTGCCGCTTCGGTCAGCGCGACGTCGCCGGCGTCGAGCACGACGAACAGCGCCGCTGAAAGCAGCGAGTAGATCGCGAACAGCATTGCGGCCGAGAACAGGTCGCGGGCCACGACGACGGCAACGGCGACCACGACGAGAAACGAGAGCAGGGCGATGTCGATCAGGACTTCGATGTCGGCTCTCCATCGGGGGCGTCGGCAGCGGTCTCCGGCGGGTCGCGATCGAGCATCGCGGCCCGGGCCAGCGCATGGCTGGCGGTCGGCGCAGTGAACAACAGGAACAGCAGGATCAGCAGCAGCTTGATGCTGACCAGCGCCAGACCGGCCTGGATCAGCAGGCCGGCGATGATCAGCAGCGCGCAAAGCGTGTCGGTGATGCCGGCGGCGTGAAGCCGGCTGTAGAAATCGGGAAAGCGGACCAGGCCGATTCCGCCGAGGATGCCGAACAGGCCCCCGGTCAGGAGACAGGCGGCCGACAGCCAGAACAGCAGTGTTTCAGCCATCGGTGATGTCCCCTTCGCCGGCCGCTCCGAGGTCGCGCATCCGGACCAGTTTCAGCACCGCGACCACGGCGATGAAGTTGATCAGCGCGTAGACCAGCGCGACATCGATGAGGTCGTCGTTGCCGCTGATCGCCGTGATCAGCGCGACGATCAGCACGGTCTTGGTGCCGAATACGTTGACCGCGACGATCCGGTCATAGACGGTCGGGCCCTTGAGCGCCCTGGCCAGCGCCAGTGCCATCGTGACGAAGATCGCCAGTGCCGTCACCACCAGCACGGCGTTCAACGCGAATTCTCCAGCCACGCGATGCGCCGCTCCATTTCGCCGCCCTCGAGATCGCTTGCCGTGGATTCGAGCAGCGCGTGAGCCTCGATCCAGTCGGGCTCCAGCTGCAGCGTCACGGTGCCGGGGGTCAGGGTGATGGAGTTGGCGTAGGTCACCTTGGCGATCGGGCTGTGGAGCCGCACCGGCACCCGGATGACCCGCGGCTTCACGAGTCGAGCCGGCCACAGCGCGGCGCGCGCCACGGCGACGTTCGCCTTGACGATTTCCCAGACCAGCCAGGCCCAGTAGATCGGCAGCCGCCAGGAATACAGCACGGGGTTGTGTTCGACGCCGACCACGTCCATCCTGCGCGACATCCAGACCACGAACAGCACGGAGGCCGCGCCGAGCATGAACAGCAACGGCTTGTACACGCCGGAGATGCCCAGCCAGAGCAGGGCCAGCAGAATGGCCAGGGAGACGAGGTATCGCATAACGCCGGAATACTACCAAACCGGGTGCCGTGAAAGGGTGGTGCCGCCGCGTGTCGTCGGGTGTTGACACCGCCTGCAGGCCGGGGAGATAGGATTCGCGCTTCCTCTATTAATACGAATCACGGATGCAGACGGGAAGCGACCTGATCGGACTGAGCTATTGTTCCACTGCGGCGTTCAAGTGCGCCGGGCGGTCGCTAGGCGTGCACGCTGAAGTCCAGCAGATCCTGGTCGATTCCCGCCGCAACAACACCCGGCACGGCATCAGCGGCGTGCTGCACTTCGCGGATGGTCGCTTCTTCCAGTATCTCGAAGGCCCCGCCGACCGCGTCGACGCCCTGTATGCGCGCATCTGCCGTGACGCGCGCCACACCGAGGTGCGCCGGCTGACCCGGCGACCGCTGCCGCGTCGGCGATTCGACGGCCTGGCGATGAAATACGTTTCGCTCGAACGCTCGATCGAGCGGGTTCTCGAGCGGCACGGTCTGCAGCATTTCGATCCCGACCGCTTCACCCCGGCGCTGATCGAGGACTTGGTTATGAGTTCCATCCCCGAGCGCGAAGGCGCACCCGAGGCCGATGCCGGGGGGCTGGCGCCGCGGGCAGTCTCGTCATTCTGGCAGCGCCTGCTCGGCCGCTGACCGGCCAGCCCCGCCGCAGGCCATCGCCTCAGCCGCTGCCCATCACCGAGACCCCGATCCATGCGGGGTGCAGCCAGAACGAAAACACGACGTATAGCACCAGGCCGCCGATTACGACGATCGCGTCGTTGAACCGGGTCCGGGGCAGCGCCAGAGCGCTTCCGCCGGCCGGCCGGTGCTTCATCGAAACCCGGTCGGCCACCGCCCAGGCCAGGAAACCGCCGAACAGCAACACGTCGGCGAGCGTGCCGTTGACCAGCAGGTGGGACAGCGCCCAGGCCTTGACGGCGACCAGCATCGGGTGCTTCAGGGCATCGCCGATGCGGCCGGGCAGGTAGGCGGCGAGCAGGCCGGGAAACACGATCAGCATCAACAGCATGTTCAGGTGACGCAGCCAGTCCGGCGGCGAGTACAGCACTGTGGGGGTCAGCCGGGCCTCGCCGTAGCCGATCACGATCAGGACCAGGCCGACCGCCGCGATGACCGAGTACACCAGCTTGAACGGCCATTCGCCGAGACGGGCGGCGAGTCGATCCCGGGTCGGTCGGGCGACGATCGAGATCGAGTGGATGCCGAGAAACACGATCAGTCCGATCACCAGCTGGGTCATGGGGAATCCTCGAGGGTGGGGTGGCGCCATTACAGCGCGTTCGTGCCCGCACGTCAAAGGTAGGGCGAAAACAGCCAGCAGACGGCATCGCGCAGCCGCACCGGCAGGGGTCGGCCGTCGACCTCCTCCAACGTTACGGCGCGACCCTCGCTCCAGGCCGCGTCGAAATGGGCGCGCAGGCGTTGGGTCAGGGCCACGTCGAACAGTTCGACCTGCAGTTCGAAATTGAGCCGGAGGGATCGGCAGTCCCAGTTCGTCGAGCCGATCTGGACGTAGGCGTCGTCGATCAGCAGCAGCTTTGTGTGAGCGAAGGGTGGCGCCTGGTAGACGACCTCGATGTTGTGGAACAGCAGCTCCCACAGCATGTTGCGGTTGGCCCAGTGGACGAACGGGAGGTTGTTCTCGGCCGGTAGCACCAGCCGGACCTCGATGCCGCGGAGCGCGGCGGCCTGAAGCGCGGCGATCAGTTCGCGCGGTGGCAGGAAGTAAGGCGTCATGATGTCGATTCGCCGGCGCGCCGCGGAAATCGACGAGAACAGCAGCTGGGTCAGCTGGTCGAGGTCCTCGTCCGGCCCGTCGGTGATCACGCGGCCGGCGGCGGTGCCGCGCTCCACCGCGTTGACCTCAGGGGGGCGGACATCGTCGCCGGTACAGAATGTCCAGGTCCGGAGGAACTCCGCTTCCAGCTGGCCGGCGACCGGCCCTGCGATCCGGAACTGCAGGTCGGCGGCACGACCGCGGCCGGCTCCGTCGTCGATCACGTGCCGCTGGCCGATGTTCATGCCGCCGGTGTAGCCGGCCTCCCCGTCGACGACGAGCATCTTGTGGTGGTTGCGGAGGTTCAGCGAGATCTGCGGCGGCAACAGGCGCGGCGGCAGGAAGCGGGTGAACGGGATGCCGGCTCGCTTCAGGGCGCGGCCGATCCGCGGCCGGCCGTAGAATTCGCCGACGCCGTCGACGATGACCCGGACATCGACGCCGCGTCGGCGCGCCGCCGCGAGTCGAGCGACGAAGGCCTGGCCCGCCTCGTCGCTGTCGAAGATGTAGGTCGACAGGTAGACCGAGCGGGCTGCTCGATCGATGTCGGCCAGCATGCTCGGATAGGCCTGGTTGCCGTTGAACAGCGGCTCGACCCGGTGGCCGAAGACCAGCGGATGCCGGCTGAGACGCTCGCCGATCGCGGCCAGCTCCCGGAGCGGCCCGGGCAGCCGCTCGGGCGCGACGGCATGGCGACGGCTGGGCCGGCCGCGCTCGTGGCCGATACGAAGTGCCGGCCATTCCAGCTGCGCGGCGCGGCGTCGGATCCGGTTGATGCCCAGCAGCAGGTAGAGGATCGGGCCGGCAATCGGCAGCAGCACGCACAGCGCGATCCAGCCGAAAGCGGCCCGGGCATCGCGCTTGAACAGCAGCGCGTGGATGCCGGTGGCCGGGGCCAGTACGAGATGGAACAGCGCCGCCACCAGGCCCAGGTCCAGTAGTCGGTCCGGCTCGACCATGCGCAGTCCCCGTGGCTCCGGCGGTCAGCATAGCGCCGAAGGGTGCACCGCTGCCCGGGATGCAATCACGCGGCGGATGCGTTAGACTCCATATCTTTCTATCCCGATCAAGAGATAACCACCCGATGAGCGAGTACCTCTTCACCTCCGAGTCCGTGTCCGAGGGACATCCGGACAAGATGGCCGACCAGATTTCCGATGCCGTGCTCGATGCGATCCTCGCCGAGGATCCCAATGCGCGCGTGGCCTGCGAGACCTTCATCAAGACCGGTGCAGTGGTCGTCGGCGGCGAAATCTCGACGACCGCGTGGATCGATCTCGAAGACCTGATCCGCCAGGTCGTCGTCGACGTCGGCTACGATTCCTCCAACGTCGGGTTCGACGGCCGGACCTGCTCGGTCATCAACATGATCGGCAAGCAGTCCCCGGACATCGCGCAGGGCGTCGATCGCGAGGCGCCGGAAGAGCAGGGTGCAGGCGACCAGGGTCTGATGTTCGGCTACGCGTCGAACGAGACCGAGGCGCTGATGCCGGCGCCCATCTTCTACGCGCATCGCCTGGTCGAGCGTCAGACCGAACTGCGCAAGTCGCCCGACAATCCGCTGCCGTGGCTGCGCCCGGACGCCAAGAGCCAGGTCACGCTGCGCTACCGGGACGGCAAGCCGGTATCGATCGACGCGGTCGTGCTGTCGACCCAGCACGACGACGGCATTTCGCTGGACGAGATCCGCGCCGGCGTGCGCAAGCACATCATCGAGCCGGTGCTGCCGGCCGAATGGTTGCACGACAAGACGCTCTACCATATCAATCCGACCGGCAAGTTCGTCATCGGGGGTCCCGTCGGTGACGCCGGGCTGACCGGCCGCAAGATCATCGTCGACACCTACGGCGGCATGGCCCGTCACGGCGGCGGCGCATTCTCCGGCAAGGATCCGTCCAAGGTCGACCGTTCGGCGGCCTACGCGGCGCGCTACGTGGCCAAGAACATCGTGGCCGCCGGCCTGGCCGAGAAGTGCGAAATCCAGGTCAGCTATGCCATCGGCGTGGCCGAGCCGACGTCGATTTCGGTGACCACCTTCGGCACCAACGCGATTCCGGAAGAGAAGATCGAGTCACTGGTGCGCGAACACTTCGATCTGCGCCCGTACGGCATCCTGAAGATGCTCGACCTGTTGCACCCGATGTATCGGCAGACCGCGACCCACGGCCACTTCGGTCGTCCGCCGGAGGAGGTCACGGCAACGGTCAAGCGCAACGGCCAGCCGACCGAAGAAACGTTCACGACCTTCAGCTGGGAGAAGACCGACCGGGCTGAGGCGCTGCGCGAAGCGGCCGGGCTGTAACGAGCGCGGCCGAGTCACGGGAAGGAGTCGAGGGGCCGGCATGGCCGGCTCCGCACGAAGGATTCATCGCAACATTCACGACAGAACACATCAGAGGTTGTACCCAATGAGTGCCAAGCCAGAAGACGTTCGAAAAGGCGTGCTGTTCGACTCGAACATCGCCTCCACCGATCACGACTACGTGGTTGCCGATCTTTCCCAGGCCGCCTACGGCCGCAAGGAAATCGCGATTGCCGAAACCGAAATGCCGGGTCTGATGCAGACCCGTGAAGAGTATGCGGCCGACAAGCCGCTGGCCGGCGCCCGCATCGCCGGTTCGCTGCACATGACCATCCAGACCGCGGTGCTGATCGAGACGCTGATCGATCTCGGCGCCGATGTTCGCTGGGCCTCGTGCAACATCTACTCGACCCAGGACCATGCCGCGGCCGCGATGGCCGAACGCGGCGTGCCGGTGTTCGCGTTCAAGGGCGAGACGCTGGAGGAATACTGGGAGATGACCCACCGGATCTTCCAGTGGCCGAACGGCGAGACCGCCAACATGATTCTCGACGACGGCGGCGACGCCACGCTGCTGCTCGAACTCGGCGCCAAGGCCGAGGCCGACCCGTCGGTACTCGACAACCCGGATGGCGAGGAAGAAACCGCGCTGTTCAACGCGATCAAGAAGCGCCTGGACAGCAACTCCGGCTGGTACACCGCGGCGCTCAACAGCATCCAGGGCGTGACCGAGGAAACCACCACCGGCGTCAACCGCCTGTATCGCATGCAGAAGGACGGCACGCTGAAGTTTCCGGCGATCAACGTCAACGACTCGGTCACCAAGAGCAAGTTCGACAACCTGTACGGCTGTCGTGAGTCGCTGGTCGACGCGATCAAGCGCGCCACCGACGTGATGGTCGCCGGCAAGATCGCGATCGTCTGCGGTTACGGCGACGTCGGCAAGGGCTCGGCCCAGTCGCTGCGTGCGCTTTCGGCCACCGTGTGGGTCACCGAAATCGATCCGATCTGCGCGCTGCAGGCCGCGATGGAAGGCTACCGCGTGGTCAGCCTGGAAGACGAGGGCGTGCTGGAGCAGGCCGACATCATTGTCACCGCGACCGGCAACTACAACGTCATCCGCCACGACCACATGGAACGGATGAAGGACCAGGCTATCGTCTGCAACATCGGTCACTTCGACAACGAGATCGATGTGGCTGGCCTTCGCCAGCACGAGTGGGACAACATCAAGCCGCAGGTCGACCAGATCACCTTCCCGGACGGCAAGCGCATCACGCTGCTGGCCGAAGGACGCCTGGTCAACCTGGGTTGCGCGACCGGGCATCCGAGCTTCGTGATGTCGAATTCGTTCACCAACCAGACGCTGGCCCAGATCGAGCTGTTCAAGTACCCGGAGCGCTACGAAAACAAGGTCTACGTGCTGCCGAAGCACCTCGACGAGAAGGTTGCCAGGCTCCACCTGGAGCGGGTCGGCGCTCGCCTGACCGAGTTGACCGACAAGCAGGCCGACTACATCGGTGTGACGGTCAAAGGGCCGTACAAGCCGGAACACTACCGCTACTGATCGCGGTCTTTCGCATCCCGGGGCCGGCCACCGGCCCCGGGCGTTTCCTGCCGCCACGGTCGGCAACGACGGTTCGCGGCATTCGAACGCTCGCCCGAGCAGGCAACGAACCATGACCCACGCACCGCAGCTCAGCTTCGAATTCTTTCCGCCGAAGAACGACGACCAGCACGCCACTTTCTGTCGCACGCGCGACCGGTTGGCGGCGCTGAAGCCGGAGTACATGTCGGTGACCTTCGGCGCCGGGGGCTCGACCCGGGCCCGGACCAAGGACACGGTCCTGAACATCCAGAACCAGACCGGCATCGCGGCCGCGCCGCACATTTCCTGCATGTCCGAAGATACCGACGGCATCCGCGAGCTGCTCGACGCGTACCGTGAGGCCGGCGTCCGCCGGCTGGTGGTGCTGCGCGGCGACCGCCCCTCGGGCGGTGGCAGCGGGGTGTTCGAACACGCCGTGGACCTGGTCCGATTCGTGCGTGAGCACTACGGGGACGCGTTCCACATCGAGGTCGCCTGCTATCCCGAGGCCCACCCGGAGTCGACGTCGCCGAACGCCGATCTGCGCCATTTCCGCGAGAAAGTCGATGCCGGCGCTGACGGCGCGATCACCCAGTATTTCTTCAGCTTCGGGGCCTGGGAGCGATTCATGGACGACTGTGGCCGGCTCGGCATCGCTGTACCGATCACGCCGGGCATCATGCCGATCACCAACCATGCCCGCCTGAAGCGCTTTTCGAAGATGTGCGGCGCCGACATCCCGAAGTGGATCGGCAAGCGCATCAAGGCCTGGGAAGAGGCCGACGACCTGGATTCGCTGCGCACCTTCGGTGAAGAAGTCGTCACCGACCTCTGTCGACGCCTGCTGGACTCGGGCGCGCCGGGCATCCATTTCTACACGCTGAATCGGGCCCGGGCCACCGAGCGGCTGTGCCGCAATCTCGGCTTCGATGTCCCGGAGGCGAAGGCGGCCGCCGAGCGCGCCGTCTCCTGACAGCGGCGGGTCAGTCTTCGGCCGGCCCGTCGAGCAGCCGGCACTGGCCGCCGCGCACCGCCGCGCCGAGGTCATGGGGGTTGATGTCCGTCCGTCCCTCGGCCGGCCAGATGCCGTAGCTGCGGTTCCGACCGGCCTGCTTGGCGCGGTACAGCAGTTGGTCGGCGACCTGCAGCGCCGGTTCCCAGCGACTCTGCCCCGAATGGCGATGGAGCCCGACCAGCGGCGCGTGGCCGATGCTCGCGCTCAATTCCACGGCCCGGCCAGATCGATCCTTCACGTCCATGCGCGCCACTGCTTGGCGCAGCGTCTCGGCAATCCGCCGCGCCGATTCGGCATCCTCCACCGGGCCGGCAAGCACGAACTCCTCGCCGCCCCAGCGCGCGGTGCGGACGCCGTGATTCGTGCCGAAGCGCAGCAGCAGCCTGGCCAGCTCGACCAGTGCCTGGTCACCGACGTCGTGCCCGTGGCTGTCGTTGACTCGCTTGAAGTGGTCGAGGTCGAGCAGCCAGATCACCGTCCAGCCGGCGTCCGAGGACTCCGGCATTGCGTCCAGCCACTCGGTCGCCTGGCGACGGTTGGGGAGTCCGGTCAGCGGATCGGTCCGGCTCAAGCGGCGCAGCCGCAGGGTATGCCGGCGTTGTCCGAGGAATGCGCCCAGACCGACGAGGACGATGGCGGCGGCCACCCCATAGAGCACCCACTGTCGCGTCTGCTGGCGCCGCAGCGCGAAGTCCTGCTGCTGTCGGGCCTGGCGCAGTTCGGCCAGTTCGCGGGCCTGGCGTTCGTTGCCGAAGCGGACCTCGGCGTCCTCCAGCCGGGCATCGAGCTGGTCCTGCCAGTAGCGGTCCGAGACATCGATGTAGCGCTGCTGGACTTCGAATGCCTCTTCGATCGCGCCCTGCTCGGCGAGCGCCTGGGCGAGGACCTGTAGCGCGCCGCGGATGCTGGCCACGAAGTCGGAGCGCTCCGCTTCGACCAGCGCCAAGCGTGCACGTGCCACGGCCTCGTCGATTCGCCCGCGCTCGAGCGCGATTTCGGCGCGTTCGATCAGAAGCGCGGTGCGTTCGGCGGGGTTGTCCAGCTCGGCGTGGAGGGCCGCCGAACGGGCCACGTAATCTTCGGCCGCGTCGAGGTCGCCGCGCTCGCGTTCCAGCGAGCCGAGCACCGAGTAGAGCGAGGCCAGCCGGATTTCCAGCCCCGGCGCCCGGAGCGGGTCGATCAGCTGCAGCAGCGTGTCGCGGGCCTCGTCGATACGTCCGGCCCCTCGCAGCGTGAGGCCGAGGTTGTACAGCACCGGCATCCGGCGCGGGTCGTCCGGCCGAGCCTCGATCGCGGCCAGCGCGCGCTGGTAATGGCCAATCGCGGTGCCGTGGTTGCGCGCTTCGGAGTGAGCGATGGCCAGGTTGATCTGCAGGCTGATCCGCTCGTCTTCGAGTTCCGGAGACCGGGCCAGTGCCAGCGCATCGGACAGCACTTCGATCGACGCCGACGGCTGGTCGGTGCGCTGCAGAAGACCGGCGATCCGACGCATCAACGGAACGCGATCGGCCGGTTCGCTGATTTCGGCGAGCACGGTGCGCAGTTGCTCGGTCGTGCTGCGGGCCGCCGCGGTGTCGCCCGACTGCGCCTCGGCCCAGCCGCGACAGCCCAACGCTCGCGCGCGCAGGACCGGATCGTTCGCGACGTCATCTCGCTCGAGTAGCGACCGGGCCAGGGCCAGCGCATCGGCCGGTTGGCCATGTTCGATGCGCTGGCAGTGTTCCAGCATCGCCTCGGCCGATGTCGTCGAGTCGAACGACTCGACCGGGGCCTGGCCGAACGCGAATGCGCTCGCGCCGACGGCAAGCGCGATCACGGCAGATCGCGCGATCGAGTGGGTGGCCGTTCTCATGCGTCGCCCTCCTGGCGAACCAGTAGTTCCGAGTCGAACTCCGAGGGCAGCCGGAGTTCGATCGGCCGACAGCAGACGGCGCAGTCCTGGACGATCCACTGCGCCGCGTCGCCCGGCTCCTGTTCGACGTAGTTCGGTTCGCCGCACCACGGACAGTCGAAGCTCAGCGAAGAGGTCAGCACCGCGCGCTACTCGTCGCCGTAGATGGCGACGTGCAGCGTACCGTCGGTGTCGATCCGGGCCCGGTACATGCCCGGCGTATTGAACGGCATGGCGATCCGGCCGGCACCGTCGATCGCGATCACGCCGCCGTCGCCGCCGGCCTCGACCAGCACGCCGTTGACTACGGCCTCGGCGCTGTCGGTCAGGGTCTGTCCGCCCAGGGCCATGCCGGCGCAGATCCGGTAGGCGACGACGTGACGGATGAAGAATTCTCCGTGGCCCGTGGCCGAGACCGCGCAGCTGGCATTGTCGGCATAGGTGCCGGCGCCGATGATCGGGGAATCGCCGACCCGGCCGAAGCGCTTGTTGGTCATGCCGCCGGTCGACGTTCCGGCGGCCAGATTGCCGTGGGCGTCCAGGGCGACGGCCCCGACGGTCGAATACCAGGGCGCCGCGTGGCCCACGGCAGCTTCCCGGGATCGGGCCCGTTCAAGTTGCTCGGCCCGGAATGGCGTAACGAACCAGTCTTCGTCCATGAATTCCAGCCCGGCATCGCGCGCCCAGCTCTCGGCGCCGCGGCCGGTCAGCATGACGTGCGGCGAATCGTCCAGTACGGCCCGGGCGGCCAGGATCGGGTGGCGGATGCCGCGCACGCTGGCCACCGCGCCCGCCTGCAGGTCGTGGCCGGTCATCAACGAAGCATCCATTTCGACACGCCCTTCGCTGGTCAACACGGCGCCGCGGCCAGCGTTGAATTCCGGCGCATCCTCCAGCACGGTGATCGCGGCGGTCACGGCGTCGAGCGCGGCGCCGCCCTCGGTCAGCACCGCGTGGCCGGCGCGCGCGGCTTCGGTCAGTGCGGCGCGAATCCGCGCTTCGCGCTCGACGGTCATGGCGTCGCGCGAGATGGTGCCAGCGCCGCCGTGGATGGCGATGGCGATTGGCGATTCGATTGGCGATTCGATGGGTTGTCGGCT